>ENA-UEQX01000677-UEQX01000677.1-human-gut-metagenome-genome-assembly--contig:-NODE-677-length-22495-cov-4.863190_pt1 | contig 22495 bp, 18 predicted proteins | sample MGYA00242952_ERZ507952 | MGnify/ENA primary metagenome ERZ507952 (study PRJEB26167, sample SAMN06115425) | human gut metagenome | host: Homo sapiens | place: China:Sichuan | collected 2015-04-07... | reverse complement strand
TCTTCCAGATGTACACAAAGGGCACCAGTGCGCTGACCGCAGACAGCGCCCACGAGACATAGATAAAACGTCGGTAGTTCCCGGCGTAGCCCATCAACCGGGAAAGATCGGACTGTCTTTTCACGGAAGAACCTCCTTCAACAGCTCGTCGGTCGGCTCCTGGTAACTGATCAGGTCATACAGCTTGCCAAATGCGCCAAGATCATGCGTTTCTGCAAGTTCCATATCCAGATGCACATATTTGTCGCACTTAGATTTTGCATCCGTTTCCAGAATCACCGGCACACCCAGCCGGTCGCCCTCGGCAAAGGCAAGGTCCAGCACCTTTCGCATATAGCCCTGCCCCTGATACTTTTCGCACACGCAGACCATGCCCGTCTCCTCCCCGTAGTCGTAGTAGCCGAAGGCGTGGCCGATCGCATAGATGGCGCTCTCATTCATGGATTTGACGATCATGCTGTCCGTTCCTTTCTTTTTCCGCGCTTCCCGCTTCAGTTAGAGAAGACTAACTCAATGACTTTGAAAAAGCTGTCTTGGCAGCCTTGGCGCGAAATGATCTTAATTTGACCCAAACGGTTTTTCGGTCACAGTATAGCATCCATATCTTTCATTTGCAAGGCAGTTTTCTGTTTTCGGCATTTTCCATGCATGTCTGCCGCCTTTTTCTTCCCTGCTGTGCGCTGTTTCTTCGTCCGATGCATAGGATAAAGCACCGATATCATGTCAGAGGGAGACGTCTATGAATTACTACACGGGGTCCTGCCGCGGGAACGGCTGCTGCCCGTCCGATCCGTATAGCCATGTCACGATCCAGGGGCCGACCGCGGTCCCGTCGGCCCAAAGGGCGATCCCTGCCCGCAGAGGCCCATTGGTCCCCGAGGCGAGCGCGGAGAAAAAGGCGAACAGGGCATCCAAGGCGAGAAAGGCGACACCGGCGAAACGCCGGTCGTCACCGTCGCGTAGGACACCCCACTGAGCTACAAGCTGCACTTCCAAACCAGCGAGCAGGAGTTGACGACGCCTAATCTATTCGCGCCGTTCACCGAGTACCATGTCGACCTCTCCGCGGCAGACAGCACGCTGAATATTCCGCTCAAGGACCTGATTTTGACCTATCAGCGCGCGTCGGCCAGCGCGCTGCGCATCAGCATCGTGCCGAAGAACACCGCCGCGCCCGTTTTGGTCGACCTGCGCAGAACGACCATCTACGACGGCAGCACGATCGAGACACAGACGCTCAGCGGCAGCAGCATTTCCGCAAGCATTGCGATCGACGGCACCGTGTACACAAACTCGCAGGAGACGCACAACATGCGCATCCGCCAGCAGGATTCCGTCACGAAGCTCTGGTCGATGTGTGAGATCAATTCGTTCCTTTCCGCGGGCGGCGCACGCTGCTCCATCCGCATCCAGTGGAGCGAGTACGACGTGGCCTACGCCGCGCCGACGGTGTAACCACACCGATACCATATAAAGATACCGTCCGCGTTCCGGAAAGATATCCGGAATGCGGGCGGTGTTCACTATTTGATCTGAATTGTTTCTCCGTCATACACGCCTTGCAGGCATTCGCCGTTTCCGATGTGGTAGGCATAAAAGTCCTTCTTCGGACGCGCATAGGCCTCCATGATCGCCATGATGACGCCGCCGTGGACGACGAATCCTACGCGAGAGCCGTCCGGCACATTTTTGATCGTCTCCGCAAACGCCTCGCAGCAACGCGTTTTGAAGTCCGTCACGCTCTCACCCTCGGGGATGGGCGTCAGGCACATCGCGTCGACCCACGCCTGATAGGCGGGGTCGCCCGAAAGCTTGTCGGCGGACTTCCCCTCAAAGCGGCCAAAATCCGTCTCAATCAAGCCGTCCACGACGGTATAGTGCATCTTCGGAAAAAGAATGTCCGCCGTCTGCCGCGTGCGCAGCATGGGGCTGACAAAAAGCCGATCGACTGAAAGTCCCCGCTTTTGCAGCGCTTTGACCTGTGCGATGCCCGCCTCGCACAGCGGCTCGTCCGTGCGGCCGATGTAGCGGCGGCGGAGGTTGCCCTCTGTCGCGCCGTGGCGGATGAAGAAAATGTCGATCACAGCAGCCCTCCGATCCAAACGCCGATCAGGCCGCAGAGCTCGCAGAGCTGCAAAAAGAAGCCCGACGTGTCCCCTGTCACGCCGCCAAACTGCGCCAGCGCGAATCTGCGATACTTGAGCGCGGAAACCACCGCAAACGCCGCCGCCATCCCGCCAGCCGTGGGAGACATCCAGACCATCCCCGCCGCGGCGGCGAGGCCGGCGAGCGTGAGCGCGACTGTCGCCGTGCGGCGCTGGACGCCGCTTGTGAAGGTGCAGAGCATGCCGGACTTTCGCGCATTCGGCAGATTCACCGCGCACAGGCCCGACAGCGCGCGAGAGAGCACGAACAGCGGGCAAATCAGCAAAATATGCCCCGCGGCGAACACCTCGTAGGCAAAGCCCGCGTAGGCGAGCAGGTACACGCCGCCGTAAATGACCGCGAACGCGCCGCAGTTGGCATCCTTCATGATCGCGAGCTTTTTCTCGCACGTCTGGTGCGACGAGAGTGCGTCCACCGTGTCGAGATAACCGTCCATGTGGATGCCGCCTGTCACTAAAATCGGCAGGCACGCCGCGATTGCCGCGAACAGCACGCCGCTCATGCCCGTCGCCTGCGCAAGTACAGCCCACAGCCAGAGCGCCGCGCCGCAGAGAACACCCACCGCGGGGAAAAAGCAGATCGCGTAGCGCATATTTTTTTCGTTCCAATCAAGCTGCGGAACGGGCACCGCGCTGTACGTCGACAGCGCGATCAAAAGCGATTCAAATAATCTCATCGAGGTCTCCCTTTTCGGCAAACGGCGCGCCGTCTTTCATTGCGACCGCCACCGCGGCGCGGTCGTACAGTCTTTGATTCAGGCCGTTCAGCGCGCGGATGTAAGCCGCCGTCTCGCCGTCGTAGCCGTCGGCGCGCAGGCCTGTGATCGTCACGGCGACGAGCAGACGACAGCGCGGGCACAGCGCTTCGATGTCCGCGTACACGCTTGCTTCATCCCCGCCGCGCTCGAACATCGCGTTTGCCAGCAGATTCGACACATCCTCAAGCAGCACGACGCCGTCCCTTTCGACCGCCGCCGCGCCGACCTGATATGGGCATTCGAGCGTCGTAAATTGCAGGTCCTTTCGCTGCTCGCGGTGCTTTTCGATGCGCTGCAAATTTTCCTCCGAGCAGGGGCGCATCGTGGCGATGTAATAGCGCTCGCCTGTCGTGCGCGCGACGATGCGCTCGGCATAACGGCTCTTGCCGCTGCCGTTTGCACCGGAGATCATGATCAGCGTTCCCATGCGCGTTCCCTTCTCTCAGGGCGTGAACTGGCCGCCCCGGCGAATTTCGTCCAGATAGTCGTCGTTGATGCCCGCCTCGTCAAAGGTCGCCATGTCGTTGATGACAGCGCACGCAGCGTCGAGCACCTGAAAGGCGAGCGGACAGCCGCTCCCCTCGCCCAATCGCATGCCGAGGTCAAACAGCGGGCGCAGGTCCATCGCCTCCATCGCGAGGCGGTAGCCGATCTCAAACGAGGCGTGGCTCGGCACCAGGTAGCCGTGCACATTCGGGGACAGCCTGACGGCGCACAGCGCCGCCGCGGCGGAAATGAGGCCGTCGATGACCGCCGGCCGGCGTGCCGCCGCCGCGCCCAAAAATGCGCCGCACATCGCCGCGAGGTCAAAGCCGCCGACCTTGGAAAGGACGCCGACAACGTCGTCCCTGTCCGGCCGATTTACCTCAATGGCGGTGCGGATGACCGCTTTCTTTTTGCGAAAGCTCTCCTCCGTGATACCGCCGCCGCGGCCCGTCACGGCCTCGACGTCCGCTCCCAGCAGCACGGCCAGCACCGCCGAAGAGGTCGTCGTGTTGCCGATGCCCATTTCGCCGACACCGATCACGTCCGCGTCGACCGTCCTCGCGATCTCTGCGCCGGTCAGGATGGCCTGTAAGGTTTGCTCCCGCGTCATCGCGGGGCCGGTGCAGATATTTTGCGTGCCGTAGGCGATCTTGCGGTTCAAAACGGTGCTCTCGTAAATATCGGCATTCACGCCGACATCGCACACGGTCAAGCCGCAGCCAAAGTGCTTTGCCAGCACCGCAGCTCCCGTCTTGCCCCGCATCAGGTTAATGGTCTGCTGCTTCGTCACGGACTGCGGCGCGCTGGAAACGCCCTCGGCCACCACGCCGTTGTCCGCAGCGAAGACGAGCAGCTGCTTTTTATTGAGCGCATTGTGCACCCGCCCTGTGATCCCCGCAAGCTGGATGGAGATCTCTTCGAGCCGCCCGAGGCTGCCGGGGGGCTTGGCGAGCCGCGCCTGATACTCTTCCGCCGCCGTCATCGCGCCGCGATCGAGCGGCAAAACTTCGCGCACGAGCGCGTCCAATTCCTTCTGCATGGCTCTCCCCTCCTTAAAATTCGACGCCGCGCCGCGCGGCGATCCCTCGGTCAAACGGGTGCTTGCGCTTTCGCATCTCCGTCACATAGTCGGCGGCGTCCAGCAAATGCTGCGACGGATCTCGCCCCGTCAGCACGACTTCAAGCGCTTTTGGTCTGCCGCGCAGAAAGTCGATCAGCGTTGCCTCTTCGATCAAGCCGTGGTTGCAGGCGGCGACCGCCTCGTCGAGCACGAACAGATCGACGCCGTCCGCGCTCTTTCGCATCACGTCTTCCAGCAGCGCGGAATAGGCCTTTTGCGCCGCCGCTTTCGTCTGCCCGTCCATCGCCTTGAAAAAGCCGAAGTTCTGCGTGCAGCACGCGACCTCGACATTTTGCAGCGCGCGCAGGACGTTCAGTTCCGACGAGCTGCCGTCCTTCAAAAACTGCGCAAACAGCACGCGCTTTCCAGCGCCCGCCGCGCGGACGCTCAGTCCGACCGCCGCGGTCGTCTTGCCCTTGCCGTCGCCGAAGTACAGATGAATCAGTCCCTGCATGCTCACACCTCCTGATTCAAAATGCGGTAGATGAGCGGCATATCGAGCCCCGCGCGCACCGCGTCTGCCAGCAGATCATACTGCCGCTCCTTGTAGGCCCTCGCGTCAAAGGTGCCGAGCGATTCAAAGGAAACGCCCTTTTTCGTGCACAGCGCTTTTAAGATCGTGTCGGCGACCTCTTGTTCATCGAAAATACCGTGGACATAGCTGCCGTAGACATTGCCCATGCTGAAGAGCGCGCCGCGCGCTTCTTCGCTGCGGCCCATGTGGATCTCGTAGCCCGCGTAGCGCTTGCCGTTCAGCTCAGAGAGCAGTCCCGCGACGCCGGAGAAGACGCCGTTTGTCTGCGTCTGCACCTTTTCGCCCTGAAATACTGTTTCGAGCGGCAGAAGGCCCATTCCGTCGATCTCCGTCACGCCCGCGGCCTCGACCTGTTCGGGGTCGGAAATGTGCCGTCCCAGCATCTGATAGCCGCCGCAGACGCCGAAAACCAGCGTGCCGCCGCTCGCAGCCTTTTGGATCGACGCCTCCAGCCCGCTCTGGCGGAGCCATTGGAGGTCGGCGATCGTACTCTTCGTACCGGGAATCACGATCATATCCGGCGCGCGCAGGTCCCGCGCCCGCTCCACATAGCGGAGCGAGACATTCTCGTAGCGCTCAAACGGCGAAAAATCCGTAAAGTTCGAAATGCGCGGCAGGCGGATGACCGCAATGTCGATGAGCCGCGGCTCCTTATCCCGCCCGAAGCGTTCGCTCAAGCTATCCTCGTCGTCGATGTCGACATGGAGGTATGGCACAACGCCCGCCACGGGTACGCCGCAAAGCTCCTCAAGTGTTTTGAGTCCCGGTTCCAGAATGGCGCGGTCACCGCGGAATTTGTTGACAACAACGCCCTTGATGCGCCTTCTGTCCTCTTCACTTTGCAGCGCGACCGTGCCGTAGAGCTGGGCGAACACGCCGCCGCGGTCGATGTCGCCCACCAGCAGCACCGGCGCATCCACCATGCGGGCAAGACCCATGTTGACGATGTCGTTTTCCTGCAAATTGATTTCCGCGGGGCTGCCCGCGCCCTCGATGACAACGATGTCGTACTCGCGTGCCAAGCTCTCATAGGCCTCCATCACCGCGGGGATAAAGTCGCGCTTTCTGCGATAGTATTCCATCGCGGGCATATTGCCCTGTACGCGTCCGTTCACGATGACCTGACTGCCGACGTCCGTCGTCGGCTTCAGTAAAATCGGATTCATGCGCACATCCGGCTCGATGCCCGCGGCCTCAGCCTGCACCACTTGCGCGCGCCCCATCTCGCCGCCATCTTTCGTGATGAACGAGTTGAGCGCCATATTCTGGCTCTTGAACGGGGCAACGCGATAGCCGTCCTGCTTCAAAACGCGGCAGAGCCCCGCGGCCAGCAGACTCTTGCCCGCGTTGGACATCGTCCCCTGGATCATGATAGTTTTTGCCATGCGCTCACTCCTTTCCCACGCTTCTGATTGCCGCGATAAGCTGTTCGTTTTCCTCGTACTGCCGGACCGCGACGCGATACCAGCCGGATGTCAGGCCCTCGAAATTTGCGCAGTCGCGGATCGCGACGCCGCGCGCTCGCAGCTGTTCCGTCAAGCCCACATCGCCACGGAATAAGATGTAATTCACCTGCGATGGGCACACCCAAAAGCCGAATTTCCTCAGTTTTTCCTCGAGCCACGGGCGCTCCGCTCGGATGATGGTTCGGTTTTTCTCCAGAAACTCCGCATCGCCCAGCGCGGCGACGCCCGCCGCCTGTGCAAGCGTCGAGACATTCCACGGCGGCACCGCCGCCGACATCTTCCGCAGCAATGCCTCGTCCGCGCTCAGGCCATATCCCAGCCGCAGCCCCGCCATGCCAAAGCTCTTCGTAAAGGCCTTGAGGATAAAAAGCTGCGGGAAGTCAGATAGGGACGGCGTCAGATCAACGCCGCCGTCCGACAGGCTCAAAAAGCACTCGTCGACAAAAAGCGCGATATTTTTCTCGCGGCAGATGCGCAGAATTTCTTCCAGCAAATCGTCCGCAATGAGCCGTCCCGTCGGGTTGTTCGGGTTGCAGAGGAACAGCGCGTCGATCTTTTCGCGCGCAAGGATCGGCAAAAAGTCCTTCCGCAAGTCAAAGTTTTCCTCTTGCTTGAGCGCAAAGCGCACGACCTCGCAGCCTGTCCGCCGCAAGGCAAGCGAATACTCCGAAAACGTCGGTGCGAGCTCCATCGCGCGCTTGGGCCGCACGGCCCCGCAGTAGGCGTAGATGAGCTCGGACGCGCCATTGCCGCAGAGGACAAAGTTCTTCGGCACCCCCTCATATTCCGAGATCGTCTGTACGAGTGTCCGGCAGTAGGGGTCTGGGTAGCGGTAGAGCTCGGGCAGCGCGCGTTCGATCGCGTCGGTCACGCTTCTCGGCGTGCCGAGCGGGCTCACATTCGCCGAAAAGTCGAGCGCAATGCCGCCGTAGATATCTCCGCCGTGGCGGTTTTCCGTTTGATAAAGCATTCTCTTCCCTCACAGCGAAAAAATCAGCAGCCGGACCGCGCAGCCAAGCAGCAGCGCCAGAAGCGTCGTGCCGTACATCAGCCGACAGGCGCGCGGGATATCCTCATGCTCGATCTGCCGCAGTGCGTCGCCGATGTACTCCTTTTTGTGCAGCACGCCGTGGTACCACGCATCGCCCGCAAGGCGCACATCCAAAAGTCCCGCGCAGACCGACTCCGTCTGCGCGGAGTTCGGGCTCGCGTGCTTGTAGCGGTCGCGGCGGAATATCTTCCAGCCGTTTTTCACGTCCATGCGCAGAAGTCCGCCCGCCGCGAGCATCAGCAATGCAGAGATGCGCGCAGGCAGATAGTTCGCAATATCATCCGCCTTCGCAGGCATAAGGCCGATGTCCTTATACGGCGGCTCGACATAGCCGAGCATCGAGTCCATCGTATTCACAGCCTTGTAGAAAAAGCCCAGCGGCGCGCCGCCGATGGCAAGGTACAGCAGCGGTGCGACCACGCCGTCTGACGTGTTCTCCGCCACGGTCTCGACCGCGGCGCGCGTCACGCCCGCATCGTCGAGCGCCGCCGTGTCGCGTCCCACGATCATCGAAACGGCGCGGCGCGCGGATTCGATGCTGCCGTGCTCGAGTTCGTGATACACCTTCATGCTCTCATCCCGCAGCGACTTTGCCGCCAAGATCTGCCAGCACATGACACTCTCGACCGCGAGGCGCAGCCACGGACTCACCCTGCCGCACAAACACAGAAGCAGCGCGGGCACCGCCGCCGCGAGAAATGCGACGATCAACCACAGCACCGCGCCCGCCGCGCGCTCGCCGCGCGGCGTTTTGGAGAAAATCCTCCGCAGGACGCACTCCAGCGCGCTGATCGTCTTCCCGATCAGCACGACCGGATGCGGCAGGCTGTGCGGATCGCCCAGAACGCAGTCGATGCCAAAGCCGATGAGAAGCGGCAAAACGAGGCAAATCATGGTTTCTCCTCCGACTGCATCGTGAAGATATACACGGGGTTCTGCCCCGTCATCAGGTGATACGGCCCCGCCTTTTTGCCGCGGGCGATCTGGACGGAGACGGCCTCCGCCTCAGTAAAGGCAAAATCCTTCATGCACGCCGTCAGCTCGGCGATGCTCTCAAGCGAGACGGCCGTCGCCACGATGCGGACGTGCGGATTTTTGGCAAGCAGCATCGACAGAATATCACGCAGGTTGCCCGCGCTGCCGCCAATAAAGACGTGCGTCGGTGCAGGCAGATCGCGGCACGCCTCCGGCGCAGTGCCGGAAACGACCGTCAGGTTCTCCACATGGAACGCCGCTTGATTCTTTTTCAACAGCTCGACCGCGTCGTCTCTGCGCTCAACGGCGTAGACATGACCGCGCTTCGCCTGAAGCGCCATCTCGATGGCGACCGAACCCGTTCCCGCGCCGATATCATAGCAGACGGCGCGCTCGGTCAGGCGGAGCTTCGAGAGCGCGACGGCGCGCACCTCGCTCTTGGTCATCGGCACAACGCCACCCTCGCCCGCGCCTCGCAAAAACGCCTCGTCCGGCAGTCCGTGCGTCACGATGGCATCGGGATGGTCGTTTTCGATCAGCACGGCGCTCAAGGGCGCAAAGGCCTTGTCTTTCAGCTCCTCCGCCGTACCGGTGGTGACGGTCTCGTCCTCGTAGCTTAAACGTTCGCCGACGCTCACCGTCACGGTGCCGAGGCCGTTTTCCGCCAGCGTTCGGCACAGGCCGTTCACGTCATTCTCTCCGCCGACGAGCGCGAAAACGCGCGCGTGCGCGCGCACGTCTGCCGTGATGTCGTGCGCGCGGCCATGCAGGCTGACGACATGAACGTCCTCATAGGACGTTTGCAGCTTTGCACAGAGGTAGGAAAGCGAGCTCAGGCCCGGCAGCACGCTGACCTCGCAGTCAGAAAGCAGCGGCAGCAGCTTCCTCGTGCCGCTGAAAAAGCCCGTGTCGCCCGACATCACGACCGCGCTTTGCCGGTATTCACAGTGCGCGTGAATGAAATCCGCGATCTCCTGTGGTGCGATGGCGGCATAAGTCTTCTGCCCGCCGCGCGCGGCGGCATCCAGCATGCGTCTCGCGCCGATGAGGCAGTCCGCCTCTTCGATCGCGCGGCGCGCCTCCTGCGTCATCGCATCCCTGCTGCCCGGCCCGATACCGACGATCTTCACACTCTGCGCGAATCGGAAACCAAAGCGGCACTCCAAGCTGTCCAACACCTGCGAAAAGGACTTCCCCTCCCGCTGCTTTGGCCGTCCGATCACGAGCACATTTGCCCCGGCCTTTCGCGCCGCGGCGACCTTGGCGGCAAAGCCGCCCGCCTCGCCGCCGTCCTTCGTCACGAGCCACTTAGCCGACACGGCGCGCAGCATGGCCGTGTCCATCTCCTCGGAAAACGGCCCCTGCATCGCTAAAATGTGCGACGGCTGCACGCCCGCCTCGCGACAGAGCGCGAGCGACGCGTCCAGCGGCAGCACGCGCGCATAGGCTCTATCTGTAAAGTCTTTTACCTTGCTGTACATTTTCAGATCCTTGCTGCCGGTCGTCAGCAGGATATTTCCGTCCGTCTTCGACAGGAACAGCGCTGCTGCTTCCGCATTCAACACGCAAGTAAAGTCAGATACCTTGTCAGACTCCTCGCGCAGAAGGCGCAGATATTCTGTCCCTGTCTCCGCGCAGGCGCGCGCAGCGCTCTCGGTGATCGATGCCGCGTAGGGGTGCGTCGCGTCGATCACCAAATCAAATTTCGTGTCGGAGAGCATTTGAATGATCCCGTCCACCGGGATACGCCCCGAGCGCACCGTCACGTTGCCCCCTTCGGGCAGGAGCGTTTCACCGTATTCCGTTGCTACGCAGGCCGTGACGGAGACCGGCTGGGTGCTCAAAAGCTCCACGAGTCGGCGCGCCTCCGTCGTGCCTGCGAAAATGCAGATCTTACACATTTTTGTACCCTCGCGGCGTGATGAGCCGCCCCGCAATTTCCTTCGTTGATACGTTGCCGACGATCACCGTGCAGAACATATCGACCTCTGCCTCTCTGAGCTCCCCGAGCGTCAGGGTGCGCCAGCTTTCCCCCGCGCGGCCGATGTTGCGCGCGATGCCGCAGAGGCGGCTATCCGGCAGGTCGCGCAGCAGGATATCACACGCACGCTTCAAATGTGCGGGCCGCGAACGGCTCGCGGGATTGTAAAGGGCGATGGTCAGGTCGGCCTTTGCCGCGTGCGTCAGGCGCTTTTCGATGGTCTCCCACGGCGTCAGGCGGTCGCTCAGGCTGATGACGGCAAAGTCGTGCGTCAGCGGCGCGCCCAAAAGCGCCGCAGCGCTGCATGCCGCCGTCAGGCCGGGGACGACCTCGATCTCAGGCTCTTCGCTCTCGCCGCGCAGCTCGTACACGAGCGCCGCCATGCCGTAAATGCCGCTGTCACCCGAGCAGACCATGGCCGCGGTCTTGCCCGCGCGCGCCAGATCAAGCGCAAGCGCGCAGCGCTTTGCCTCCTGCGTCATGGGCGTTTCATAAAACGCCTTGTCCGGATAGCGCTCCTTCACAAGGTCAACATAAACTCCGTAGCCGACGATGGCGTCGCACGATTGCAGCGCGCGGTCGGCGCGGATCGTCATATCCTCATAGCTGCCGGGGCCGATGCCCACCACGATCACTTTACCCAAAGGAAACCTCCCAATGCTCCGCCGCCACAGCGACGGTCACGCCGTCCACCGCAGTCTTTTTCACCAATAATTTCTCCGCGCCGCGCATCGCCGCGCGCTCGCAGACGTTGCCGACACCCGTCATCTCCTGCACGAAGGGGGAATCCGTAAATTCGCCCGGTACGCTGCGCAATTCCTCTGCCGTGTAAAATACCGTCGGCCAGTTGTGCTTCGCGCAGGCGGCGAGAAGCCCCGCCTCCTGCTGCTTTAAGTCAATGGAATAGACGCCCTTGACCGCGCTTGGATCCAGCTGATGCGCAGAAAGCACCGCCGCAACGGCGGCTTCAATGGTTTCCTGTGCAGTTCCCCTGCGGCAGCCGATGCCGACACGCAATACTCTCGGCGTGAGGCGCAGCGTTTCGGCAAACGGTTCTTTCGTGCAGTATCCGATCACAATTCCCAGCGCGCCCTGCGTTTTTTCCACAATTCCGCCGGACAATGCACCCTTGATCGGAAAATCGCTCACAAGCGGCACGTCGTGCTCTAAAATCTCCGCCGCGACCTTTTTTGCAAGCAGCATACTCGAAATGGCGCATTCATTTTTTGCTGCCCAGGCGTCGACGGCAAATTTACCGTTTACGTCCGTTGCCGTCGTGATGACCGCTGCTGCGCCGAGCGCCGCGGCAAGGCGGCGCGCCAGATCGTTCGCCCCGCCGATATGACCGGAGAGCAGCGGAATGACAAACTGCATTTTCTCGTCGATGCAGAGCACCGCGGGATCGGTCTTTTTGCTCACAAGATACGGCGCGATCTCACGCACGGCGATACCGCACGCGCCGATGAAGATGAGCGCATCCATCGACGAAAAGCGCTCGCGGTAGATGTCCTTCGCAAGCGGCAGAAAGCCCGCTTCTTCCAATCGCGGTACCGCGTAGCAGACGGTTTCCGCCTCCGCCAGCACCGCGCGAACGCGCCGCGCTGCCGCGCAGCCGCCGTGGCTGTAGGCAAAAATTGCGATCTTCATGCCTTCCCCTTGCGGTATTCCGTCGTAAAGTCGGGATGGTAGAGCAGCGAGCGCAGATACTCGCCGCCAAGGCAGCCGCCCACCACGATCAACGCCGTCTTTTTCATGCCGTTTTCCGTCACTGTCTTATGCAGCGTGCCCACCGTGCAGCGGAAGATCTTCTCCTCCGGCCATGTCGCCTTGTAAACGACAGCCGCGGGCGTTGTCTCTCCATAGCCGCCCGCAAGGAGCTCGCCTTGCAGCTTTTCTGTGAGTGAGGTGCTCAAGAACAGCACCATCGTCGCCTGATGCGCGGCCAAGCTGCGGATGGACTCACGCTCGGGTACCGGCGTGCGGCCCGCCGTGCGCGTGATGATGACCGTCTGGCTCACGTTCGGCAGCGTGTATTCCGCCCGCAGCGCCGCCGCCGCGCCGCAGAACGAGCTGACGCCGGGGCAGACATCAAAGTCGATGCCGCGCTCTGTGAGCGCGTCGAACTGCTCGCGCACCGCGCCGTAAATGCTCGGGTCGCCCGTGTGCAATCGCACGGTGGTCTTTCCCTCGCGCTCCGCCCGCTCGATGAGGGCGATGACCTCTTCAAGCGTCAGCTTCGCGCTGTCGTGAACCTCGCAGCCCGGTTTCGTGAGTGTAAGCAGCTCGGGATTCACCAGCGAACCCGCGTAGATCACCACATCTGCTTCGCCAAGGAGCCTTGCGCCCCGCAGCGTGATGAGATCCGGCGCGCCGCTTCCGGCGCCAACAAAATGTACCACGTTCAGCCCTCCCTGATCTGTTCGAGCAGTTCCTCCGCGTGTTCCGTCTCGCAGAGGAAACCGTATTCTTTCGAAAATAAGATTGCGCCGCTCTGGAGTTCGCCGCTCTTATAGCCGAGCATCGTGCCGATGCGCTGTCCCAGACGCACGAGGAAGGCATCCTTCAGCCCCTCTTCGTCCAGGATGCGCAGCGCGTCGTCGCAGGTGGCGCAGTGCAGAATTTCCTCCGTGCGTTCTGCGCGCAGGCCCAGCGCCGCGCTGTGCGAGGCGATGATCTCCATGCGGCAGTCGCCGAATTTCGAGTGCGTGTTCCACATGCCGCCCGCGAGCTTGACGAACTTACCAATGTGCCCGATGAGCAGCGCGCCGTGAAAACCGAATTCCTTGCAGAATTCCAGGCTGTCGCCGATGAAGTTCGACGTCAGCACCGCCGTCTTCGGGTCAAGCCCGATAAAATCGCGGATGTAGTCTGCGCCGTAGTTGCCGGGCGCAAGGAGGATGTAGTCCGCGCCGTTCTCGCGCCGCTGCCGCAGTTCCACGTGGATGGTGTCAAGCAATGCCTGCTCGCTCATCGGCTCGACGATGCCGGTCGTGCCCAGAATGGAGATGCCGCCCTCAATGCCGAGGCGCGGGTTAAAAGTCTTTTTCGCGAGCGCCTCGCCCTCCGGCGCGGAGATCGTCACGTCAATGCCGCCATTGTATCCGACGAGCATGCAGACCTCGCGCACGTTCTCTTCGATCATCTGCCGCGGCACAGAGTTGATGGCCGCCTCGCCCACAGGCTGGTCGAGCCCCGGCTTCGTCACGCGGCCGACGCCCTCGCCGCCGTCGATGGTCACGCCGGGCGTGGCCGATTTTCTCACCGCGGCAAAAATGAGCGTGCCGCGCGTCACGTCGGGGTCGTCACCGCTGTCCTTTCGGATGGCGCAGCGCACCTCGTCCGCGAGCATCTGAATGTCCAGCACTTTGAGGTTCAGCTCGATGCCCTTGGGCGTTTGCAGGCGGATGGACTCCTTCCTCCTGCCCGTCAGCAGCATCCACGCCGCGGCCTTAGCCGCTGCCGCAGCGCACGAGCCGGTTGTGTAGCCGAGGCGCAGGCGCTTACCGTCCTTTACGAGATATTCTTCCATCTTTTTACCGCCTGATCTGATAGAGCAGGGCGTTGCAGATGGCCGCGGCCACGTTGCTGCCGCCCTTGCGTCCACGCGCGACGATGTACGGCGCGCGCGCCTTTTCGATGATGCGCTCCTCGCTTATCTCCACATTCACAAAGCCCACCGGCACACCGATGATGAGCGCGGGGGCGGCTTTTCCCTCTTCCATCAGCTGCTCTAACGACAGCAGCGCCGTCGGTGCGTTGCCGATGGCGAAGATGCAGGGCTTTTCAAGCGCCGCCGCCTTTTCCATCGAGACGAACGCCCGCGTCACGCCGCGCGATCTCGCCTCCTGCGCGACGTCGGGGTCGGACATGAAGCAGTGCACCTCGCCGCCGAGGCTCGCGAGGATCGTCTTGTTGATGCCAGCTTTTGCCATCTGCGTGTCGGTGACAATGTCGCAGCCGCTTTTTAGCGCGGCGATGCCCTTGCGCACCGCGTGGTCGGAAAACGTCAGATTGTCGGCATAGTCAAAGTCCGCCGTCGTGTGGATGACGCGCTTGATGACAAGCTCGTTTTCGGGGTCGAGCACGCGGTTTCCCAGCAGCTCCGTGATGATCTCGAAGCTGCGCTGTTCAATTTCCATCGGCTTCATCGGCTCACTCATAGCGGTGTTTCTCCTTTCGGCAGGCTTCAACAAAGCGCACCGCGGCGCTCAGGTTTGCGTAAAAGTGGAAATGCGGATAGCCCGCGTAGAGCGTTTCGCCCGCATACGCACAGCGCCAGCTTCTTCCGCTCGGCTTTTCCGCAAGGAAGTCCTCGCCCGGATTTTCCGCATCCCAGCGGTGGAACTCGTGCGCGGGGATCTGCTCGCCCGCGGCAAACAGCATCGAATCCCGCTGCGCCGTCAATGTCGCGTAGCCAAAGCGCGTCAGCTTCCCCGCGTCGAAGCAGCTGCCCGATAAAACGCCCGCCATCGCATGTCCCGCGATGGACTGCGTCAGGTACATAAAGCCGCCGCACTCGGCGACGCAGGGCAGTTCCCTTTCCACCGCCGCGCGGATAGAAGCGCGTATGGCGGCGTTTGCCTCCAACCGCTCCGCGTAGAGCTCGGGATAGCCGCCGCCGAGGTACAGGCCGTGCAGGTCTTCCGGCAAGCGTTCATCTGACAGCGGACTGAACGGCACAAGCTCCGCCCCTAAGCGGCGCAGGAGTTCCAGACTGTCTTCATAGTAAAAGCAAAATGCCCTGTCGCGCGCGACGCCGATGCGCACATGCTCGCCCGCCACCGGAATGTCCGGCGGCGTGAATGTAAGCGGCGGTGCGCTCTTCGCGATTTGCAGCAGCGCGTTCAAATCGATCGTCTCCTGCGCCTTGGCGGCGAGACGCTGCATCTTCTCTTTCAGATCGTCCACCTCTGCCGCGGTGATGAGGCCGAGGTGGCGGCTCTCGAGCGAGCAGTCGGGCATTTGCGGCAGAAAGCCGCAGGCGCGCACGCCGAAGCGTTCTTCGATCGCCCGCGCAAGCGTCGGATAGCTCATCGCCGTGCAGCCGTTCAGAATGACGCCGCGGATGCGGTTTTCCGTCGCAAAGTGCAGAAATCCGTCGAGCACGGCCAGCACTGACAATCCCGCGCCCTTCGCGTTCAGCACGAGCACGACGGGACTTTCCGTCCGCTGCGCGACCTCAAAGGTGCTCGCGCGCGAGGAATCAAGGCCGATGCCGTCGTAATAGCCCATCACGCCCTCGATGACCGTCACGTCCTTCCCTGCGCCGTTTTGCGCGAGGAGGAAGCGCAGCGTGTCGTCGTCAAAAAAGAAGGGGTCCAAATTGCTGCTCTTCGCGCCGATGATCTCGCGGTGGAACATGGGGTCAATGTAATCGGGACCGCACTTCGCCGCGGCGACAGAAACGCCGCCGTCGACAAGCGCCTGCAAGATCGCGCAGGTCACCGTCGTCTTGCCGCAGCCGCTGTTCGTTCCGGCAATGAGCAATCTCGGCGCTGCCTTCTGCATGGTCTCCCCTCCTTCTGCAATCTCTATAAAGCGTTTTTACTTGTATGCGCTACGGTACAAATTCCAATGTGCTGAAGCACTCGTCGTACTTCCCGCGCTCCAAGTGATAGAGCTGCGCGATGTAGTCGCTCGTGAAGATCTCCTCCGGCGTGCCGATGCGGTCGATGCGGTCGCCCGCGACGCAGATGACTGTGTCCGAAATGCGCCGCGCCAGATCGAGCTCGTGGAGCGAGAGCAGCACGGCGAGGTCGTTTTCGCGCACCATGCGCTTGAGGACGGAGAGCAGTTCCAGTTTGTAGCGGATGTCCAAAAAGCTCGTCGGCTCGTCGAGCACGATAAGCTGCGGCTGCTGGCACAGGGCCCTTGCGAGCAGAATGCGCTGCCGCTGGCCGTCGCTGACGGCGGAAAACGGCGCGTCGGCGAACGCGAGCGCGTCCACCTGAGAAAGCGACTGCTCGACGATCTTCTTATCTTCGTCCCGCAGGACGCCGAGCCTTCCCGTGTAGGGATAGCGGCCCGAGCTGACCACATCGCGGCAGGTCATGAGCTCCGGTTCGACGCGCGCGGTCATCAAGATCGCCATGCGCCGCGCGACGTCGTTGCGGCTGCGCGAGCGCATCGTCTCGCCATCCAGATACACTGTGCCGGAAAGCTCCGGCAGCTGACCGATGACGGTTTTCAGGATCGTCGACTTGCCCGAGCCGTTCGGCCCGATCAGCGTAACGATCTTTCCCCTCTGCACGCAGAGGGACACATCCTCGATGAGGGGCTTGCCGTGGTAGCCGACGGATAAATTCTTTGTCTCCAAATAGCCGCTCATTCCCGCCCCGCCTTTCTGCGCACCATCATGTAGATGACGATCGGCGCGCCGAACACCGCCGTGACCGAGCTGATGCTGACTTCCGTGGGCGCAAAGGCCGTGCGCGCGATGAGATCACACGCAAGGCAGAAGATGCCCCCGCCGAGGAAGCTCGCCGGGATCAGCAAAAGCGGCTCCGCCGTCTTGAAAAGCGCCTTCATCAGGTGCGGCAGCGCGATGCCGACAAACGAAATGGGGCCCGCGAAGGCCGTCACGCAAGCAGATAACACGCTGGAGAGCAGGATGAGCGCCGCGCGGAACGCCTTGATCGGCACGCCCATGTTGCGCGCGTAGACCTCGCCGAGCTGATAGGCGCGGATCGGCTTGGAGAGGAAAAATGTCAAAATCAGCGCGATCCTGCACACCCAGGCCATCGTCGTCACGTTTTCCCACTTCATGCCGGAAAACGAGCCGTTCGACCAGTTGTGCAGGTTCACGATGTTTGAATCGTCCGCGAACGTGACGAGAAAATCCGTCAGCGCTGAGCAGATGTAGCCGATCATCACGCCGCAGACGACGAGAAGGCTCATCTGATTGACCCGCTGCGAAATGAGCAGGATGAGGCCCATCGAGAGCATCGCGCCGATGAACGCCGCGCCGATGAGCAGCGCTGACGATGATCTGACGCCGCGGCTGAGGAAAACGATCATCGCGATCGACACCGCGAGCTTCGCGCCCGACGAAATGCCCAGCACGAACGGCCCCGCGATGGGATTGTGGAAAAACGTTTGCAGAAGATACCCCGACACGGACAGCGCACCGCCTAAAATGAGCGCCGACGCCATGCGCGGCAATCTAATTTGCATAATGATCTGCTTTTGCGTCAGGTCATCCCCGCCGCCGAGCAGAATTTGTCCTATCTGAGACGCGGAGAGCTGCACGCTGCCCGCGAATAAATTCCAGATCAAAAAAACAGCCAAAAGGACGAGCAGCAGCAAAAAGCCGCACCACGTCCGTGTTTTCCGCTTCTGCTCCATGCCCGTCCCTCCTGTCTGTTTCAACTTTCCAGTCAAAAATTATTGCAGCTTTGTCAAAAACCGGAGCGGCGTATCCGCCCCGCTCAAAACGGTGTGGAGATCCACGACGAGGTCGCTCAATTCGAGCGATTCCTGATAAAAGTCCTTCGTCAGGCACCAGACGTTTCCGTCCTGCACGGCCTTGAAATCGCCGAGCAGCGGTTCGAGCGCTAAAAGCTCGTCGATCGTCGTAAGCCCGCCGTCGATGATGCTGTTATAGATGAGCACATCCGCGTCGTGCGCGCCGCTGTAAAATGCCTCCATCTGGATGGTGACGGTGGACTGGGCGTTCTCCTCTTCCGTGTTGTCAAAGGAGACGTATTCCCCGCCCGCCATGGCGATGGATTTAGCGACATAGTCCGTCGACTTTCGCACATTGACCGCGCCGTTGCTCGTCACATAGAAGAATGTGACGGTCTTTCCCGTGGGCGCAGCGCCCAGAATGCCTGAAACGCTGTCCATTTTCTCCTCAAACAGCGCCGCGGCCTCGTTCTCCTTGCCGATGAGCGCACCGTAGAGCTTGACCCACTCCATGCGGCCAAACGGCTCGCTCTCGTAGCTGGACATTTCCACGAGCACGGGGATGCCCAGCGTTTCAAACTGCTCGATGACCTCGGGCGAGTGGTAGATCATCGTGTTTTCAAGCACCAGATCGCAGCCCTGCGACAAGATAAGCTCGTAATCAGGCTCGGAGTATTTGCCCGCGTAAAGCATGTCACCCGCGCTCATGGCCTCCTTCGCCTGCTCGATATACCAGTCCGACTCCTTGCGTCCACTGAAGCGGATGCTGTCGACCGCGTCCAACTGGGCAAAGCTGTCCATCGCTGCGCTGGCGACCAGATAAATTTCATCAAGCGGCTGCTGCAAAACTGTCACGCCCTCCGGCACGCCGCCGGGCACGGCCGCGCCCTCCGCCACGAGCAGGAATTCCTGATCCTGCCCGATGGTGATGCACTTGTACTCGTCACCCGCGTAGGAAACGGAAAACTGCGCGGCGTAGTCAAGCGGCATGGACTTGTCAAACGACAGAGCATCCCACGCGACCGCCGCGTCTTCGCCGTTCGAACCGTCCTGCGCTTTGTCCCCGCAGGCGCAGAGCGTCAGCACGGCCAACAGCGTGAGAAGCGCGCGCGGCAGGCGTCTCATCTGTTCACCTCAGCGCTCGAGGCGTCGAACGTCAGCGTGTAGTCGATCTCGTGCGGCGTGCTCATGGCGGTGGTATCGCCGACCACGGCAAGCGGCGTATCCAGCGCGGCGACGGGGATCTCAAACGTCGAGCCGTTTTCGGTCGAGAGCACGTCGCAGCGCTCGCCGTCCACGAGCATATAGTCATAGTGGCTGCTGCTCCAGACGATGGTGGCGGTCATTTTGCCGTCCGCGACCGTCAGCGTACAGGGCGACTGAATGTTCGCCTTGCCGCTGCCGCCCTCGAGCGTCACGGCGATCGTGTAGGTGCCGTCGGCCAGCGTCTCGGCGGGCGCGGCGGCGTCGTCTTCCTTCAAAACGGCGTTCGTCACGGAGACCTTGTGGTCGTACCACTTGCCCTTCGTGCCGATGATGGCGACGTCGAACTCCTCGTCCAGCGCGGGCACGGGGATATCAAAGCCATTGACCTCCTCGCTCAGGCCGTCGGAATAGGTGACGGTGTCGGTCGTGGGCTGCAAGAGCGCCGCGCCGTCCTTCCGCGCGTCCTCCGCCGTGCCGCAGAAGAGGTTCAGAATGCTCTTGGACGGCAGGCTGATGTGGATCGTCATCTGGCCGTTTTCGACCGTCAGCGTACCCTTGCCCTTGCATGCCTCGTTCACGTGGAACATGCTGCTGTCGGTATTGAAGTCCGCGGTGTAAACGCCGTCGGCAAGCGCGGGCTCGGTGTTCGTGTCCTGCGGATCGCCGTCCACGCTCTTCTGCCCGCAGCCGAAAAGCAGCGTGCAGAGCATCAGCACGGTCAGTATCAGTGTCAGTGTTCTTTTCATTGGGAAGTACCTCCATCTGGAAAAGGCTCCGAAGCGGTGCACAATCGCTTCGAAGCCCCTTTTTGATCCTTTTTATGCGTTCAGGGCGTCAATGGCGGCCTGGGTGTGGGCGATGTACAGCGCCTGGATGTCGGCGATCTCGCCGAGGCCCGCGATCTGGCAGTCGACAGTGAAGTCGGCAGCCTCGAACATAGTCTTCCAGGAATCGTCGTCGCTGCCGGCCATGTCGTTGTTGGCGTGGTCACCCGCAACGACCATCAGCGGGCGCAGGATGACGTTGGTGTAGCCCGCGGCCTTGACGGCCTCGATGACGGACTCGCAGGAGGTCTCCTCCGGCTCGCCCTCGACCGTGCCGATGAAGACGTTCTCATAGCCAAGGTTCTGCATCTGGGCGCTCATCTGGCTGTAGCTGACCTTGGCGACGTGTGCGGTGCCGTGGCCCATGAAGACGAACGCGGCGCCGGCTTCCTTGGCAGCCTCGAGAGAGTCAAAGCCGCTTGCCTCGACCGCGGCGGCGGTGATGGCCTTGGCGACAACTTCCTTGTCGGCGTTGATGACGGTCGCGTCGCTGCCGACCTCGCCGAGCAGGGGCTCTGCGATGGAGACGGACTCGAACCGGTCGCGATACTCGTCGATGGTAGCACACATTTCGTCATACTCCGCGCCGTGCATCAGGTGCGTCGGCTGCACGACGAGGTTCTTGACGCCGTTGGCCACAGCGCGGTCGAGCGCCTGGGTCATGTTGTCGATCTTCTCGCCGTCGCGGGCCTGAATGTGGTTGATAATGATCTGAGCCGTGAAAGCGCGGCGGACGGACCAGTCGGGATAGGCCTCCTGCAGGGCGTCCTCGATGCTCTTGATATCGTTGACGCGGCTGTCGTTGTAGGACGTGCCGAAGGAAACGACCAGAAGCTCGTTCTCGCCGATGTCATCCTGATTGCGGGGATCGTCCTTGGACGCATCGCCCGTGTCAAGGCCGAAGTACTCAGGGCTCGCTTCCTCACCCTCGACCATGGCCTTCTGCTCGTCGGTCAGCGCGTCCCAGGCAGCCTTGGCAGCCTCGCACTGCGCGTCGGTCTCATCGGTGCGCTCCTGAACATAGATCGCGTCAATGAGCGCGGCGACATTGTCGGCCGCAGCCTTGTCGGCGTCCTCCGTGTTCTGCGTGTCGTCGGCAGCATCGTCCTTCTTGCTGCCGCAGGCGGTCAGCACGCCCAGCAGCATTACGGCTGTGAGCAGGATTGCAAGTGCTTTTTTCATGTTTCTCTTTACCTTCTTCTTCAAAAATCGTTCTGAAAGAAATATAAAAGCGGCCATGGTGACCCACAGCCGCTCTCACGATTCCAACCAGCAACACCGCGCCGCGAAAAAATCGCGCCGCGGGTAAACTCGCAGAAATATCAGCCTGTGTGCAGCGGGCTTGAGATTCCTCACAGAGGCAGGTCTCCTGACTTCGTTCATCGCGGCGCTGCCCTTCCCAGTTTCCCAGTGGCTACGCAGGCCGTTCCCGTACACAGTGACTGCATCGTTCCGGATTCGCACCGGATTCTCTATTCTCCGCCTCGCGGCGGCACCTCTGCGATTCAATTTTACATTTTTCAGACATAGCAGATTATAGCATTCCCCGTCGAATTGTCAATGAGGAAAGCGCGGCGTCCCTTTTACCTTTTGTGTTGATGGCAAAAACTCCGTCGATTTCACCAAAAGCGTGCCCCAGATACCTAATTCCCGAGAGGATACCTAATTTTCAGGGTATCCTCTTTCCTTTGCCGGCTGTCTTAAAACCAAGCTTACTGATATTCAGAAGAAAATGAGATTTTGAGGATGGTGTTCCTATGGAAGATTTATTTGACAGGTTCCAAGCCATAACAGGCATTTCCAGAAGAACAGAAGAGAAGGCAACACATAATAGACAATCAGATATATGGCTTCGCCACTTCTGGAATCGCAGCTACACTAGTAAGAAGGCAGTTGTATGATGACCCTACACTTGTAAAAAACATCTATTTCACAACTGCAAAGGACATAGTAAAAGAGATACAAGGAGCATTCAGCAATATGAAATTTGAAATCTTATCGGCGGTATGGATACAATCACACGATAGTTCTCCGCTGCAAGCAGGCGGATGAGCAGCGGCGAAAACGCGATGATACCGCCCGCGCAGAGGTAGATTGCGTACGGAAGTTTATGCTTCGTTCGCCTCTGAAAAGGTGAAGAAAATGCCTGCTGTCAAGAATGGTTTCAAAATTGAGATTTTTAATGTCCCGACATCGTGATCGTGGAGATGCAGCCCTATTACTTTGCTTTTTAGCTTTCTGTTTGGAATTGCTTTTCAGCCTTCTGCCTGATATAATAATGGCAGCATAACGCGAGAAGCTTATCGATAGGATCGGGTGTATTTATGTGAACGCCAAGACCTGATCGGACAAAGAAAGGGTGGGGAGAATGTTATGTCAGAGATAATGCGGCACATCTGCATTTCGAGCATCTACACCCGTGACCGAGTAGAATGCTTTCTACGATGGGAACGCTTTCATTGCGATTGTGGTCGGAATTCATTGATACTGTTATCTTTTTGAGCTTTGCTTATGGCTGGATACA
>ENA-UEQX01000662-UEQX01000662.1-human-gut-metagenome-genome-assembly--contig:-NODE-662-length-22700-cov-9.501702_pt1 | contig 22700 bp, 17 predicted proteins | sample MGYA00242952_ERZ507952 | MGnify/ENA primary metagenome ERZ507952 (study PRJEB26167, sample SAMN06115425) | human gut metagenome | host: Homo sapiens | place: China:Sichuan | collected 2015-04-07... | reverse complement strand
AGTATAACTTGCAGGATTCCTGCAAGTTTAGAGATGTAAAGCGAAGAATTTTTTCTCAAGAACTGGCCTAAACGCCAAAATTACACTTCAAAAACAGCATATCACCCATTGCGCTAAAAACCCTTGCACTTTTACAAAATATCTAAATCCATTTTAACAGGCAATGGGGCAAAAACCCTGCCACATTACTCAAAATAAAACAGGCAAGCCGCAGATTAAAACGGCTTGCCTGTTTTAAGTGACGATGGTGACGGTAGTGACGATGTTTATGGGATACGGGTAGGGGTATGCAAGAAAGACCGTCACCATCGTCACCACCGTCACGCTTATAGTGAAATGACGCTTGCAGTTTACTACTGCTCGAAACAAAAACAATGATACTACGAGAAACACAAAATCAGAATGACGCAGATGACGCTAATGACGCTGAATCTGGGATATGGTATAGGGATATCCTCAAAACAGCGTCACAAGCGTCATCTGCGTCACTATCGTCACACAAGAGCAGCGCGGGGGTCTGGGGGTACACCCCAGAAATGTGCATGTGGATGACCACATGCTATGCTAGCAAAACATGTCTACCCCTAAAACGGTGACAAACAAACCCGATACCCGCACAAATTCGTATATGCTCTCAAGAGTGAATCACTTCTGATTCATCCAAAAATCTTGACTCGAAAAAGTGAATCAGTTCTGATTCACTCTGTACAAATAAATGGGAATCCACTTTTCATTAAAAAATCCACCAAGATTTTCCTGAACAGCACACAAGGCTATAGAAAATCCTGATGGACGAAGCAGCTAAACCAGAAACAAAATCAGAAAGGCTCAGAACAGCGTCGGAACAATGTCTTACCCCGGCTGCTTGCCGATGTAAGCCAGGATGCCGCCGTCAACGTAGAGGATCAGGCCATTGACAAAGTCGGAAGCCTCGGAGGCGAGGAACACGGCGGGACCGCCCAGATCCTCGGCCACACCCCAGCGCTCAGCAGGGGTCTTGGCAACGATGAACTGGTCGAAGGGATGACGGCTGCCGTCAGGCTGGATCTCACGCAGGGGTGCGGTCTGCGGGGTGGCGATGTAGCCGGGTCCGATGCCGTTGCACTGGATGTTGTACTTGCCGTACTCGGAGGCGATGTTCTTGGTCAGCATCTTCAGGCCGCCCTTGGCAGCAGCGTAGGCGGAGACAGTCTCGCGGCCCAACTCGCTCATCATGGAGCAGATGTTGATGATCTTGCCACCGCCCTGCTCGATCATATCGGGAATAACAGCCTTTGCAACGATGAAGGGAGCGTTCAGGTCAACGTCGATGACCTGACGGAACTGGGCAGCAGTCATCTCGATCATCGGAATGCGCTTGATGATGCCGGCGTTGTTGACCAGCACGTTGATGTGACCGACCTCGGCAGTGATCTTCTTGACCATCTCATTGACGGCGTCCTCGTTGGTGACGTCGCAGGCATAGCCGTAGGCTTCGATGCCGGCTTCCTTATAGGCAGCCAGACCCTTGTCCACCAGCTCTTGCTTGATGTCGTTGAAAACGATGGTGGCGCCGCAGTTCGCCATGGCGGTGGCAATGGCAAAGCCGATACCATAGGATGCGCCGGTGATCAGCGCGACCTTGCCGGTCAGGTCAAAGGATTTGGGTGTGCAGACAGACATTTTTCGTACCTCTTTTCAAAATTCAGACAGTCGTAACAAGCGTTTCACAGGGACCTTCTATGCGATACGCACCGCTGCCTGCGGGCAGGAAATAACTCTCGCCTTTTTGGACATTGACGGTTTCGCCGCCGCAGGTCAATGTGCCGATTCCATCGGTGATAAGCAGCGACACAAAGGACTTTTCGTCCGATGTACCGTTGAAATTCCCGCTTTTGACGTCAACGGTAAAATACTCGCACTGGGCAAGGTGGCTGCCGAAATCCTGCTTCTGCGGCGGGGTGCGGCGGGTCACGTCCAGCGCCTTTTCAATGTGCAGGGCGCGGGGCTTGCCGTCTGTACCGACGCGCCCGTAGTCGTAGACGCGGTAGGTCACGTTGGAGTTTTGCTGCACCTCGGCCACGACGATGCCCTGGCAGATGGCGTGCAGCGTGCCGGACGGGATAAAAAAGCAGTCGCCCTTGTGTACGGGCACGGCGTTCAGGACCTCGGTCAGGGTGTTATTTTTAATGCGCTCCGCAAGCTCCTCTTTGGAAATTTCGTGCGTAAAGCCGTAGTAGAGATACGCCCCCGGCACGCAGTCCAGCACATACCACATCTCGGTTTTGCCGTACTGGTGTTCTTTTTCAAGCGCGTAGTCGTTGGACGGATGCACCTGAACGGACAGGTTTTGCTTGGCATCAATAAATTTTGTCAGAATCGGGAACTGCTCGAATCGGTCACAGTCGGTGCCAAGGCAGCCGGGGTGCGCGGCAAGGTACGCCGCCAGCGTCGTGCCGTCGGGCAGATAGCTCGGGCCGTCCGGGTGGCAGGACAGCACCCACGCTTCGGCCAGCGGTTCAAGGTCGCTCTTGATGCCGAAATCGGTGCGCAGGCGGCTGCCGCCCCACAGATAATCCTTGCAGCTCGGGGTCAATTTGAGTATCGGCATAGAATTATCCCTCCGTTCCCCAGACTTCGATCTGCGTCAGCGCCGGGAACGGCGACGCATCATCGGCCTTTTTCAGTTCAAACAGCTTCAGGCTCTGCACGGTGCGCGGGGCAAGGGCAAACACCTGCGGCGCGGCGGTTTTGGTCAGCTGCAAAACCTCGCGGCTGCCGTCATCAAACGCCACGGTTGCCTGCGTCCAGTAGCTGTCGTGCGGGAAGTCCGCACGCAGCGTCAGCCGCAGCTCGTCCACCGTGACCGAACGGCCAAACTCGATGGTCAGCGCGGCGCTGGGGTCGCGGTTGATGCCCCAGCTTTGGTAGGGCCATGTGCCGTGGGAATCGTTCTCATAAATGCCGTCCACGGCATTGCGCGCGGCAAACACGGCCTCGCCGCGGGTTTCCACATTAGCGGACGCGTGCGGGTAAAACCCGTGGCTGCCGTGGCAGTCGTAGGGGTTGAACGCAAGGTTCCGCCGCGCGGCGACTTCCTCCGCCGTGGCAAGGCGGGCGCGCAGCAGATGACAGGTGCCGGTAAAGCTGCGCGGGCTGTAATTTACGCGGTTGTCAGCGGGCGGAATCGGAAAATCCAGCCCGCGCTCCTTAATGTATACAAGCGCCGGGGGCATCGTGTCCTCGAGCTGCACCACACAGTACAGGCCCGGCTCGTCGCATTCCAGCGCAATCCAATCGCCGTCCGCGTAGGGTGCGGTGTGCACAAGCGAGATGCGCTCCCCCGCGCGGCTGACGGACAGCGTATCACCCGCTGCGCCGATGACTTTCAGTTTGATTTCTGGCATGATTCACACCTCCTGCTTTGCCAGCAGTGCCGCGCCGATGACCCCTGCCCGGTAGCCCAGCGTGCAGGTCGTGATGCGGGTATGCTTTTTGGCAAAGGCGCTGCCGAACACCATCGGCGCTGCGGCGGCGCGCAGCGGCTTTAAAAGGTTTTCGCCCTGATTGGCCACGCCGCCCGACAGCCCGATGACCTCCGGGAAAAAGATATTGATTAGGTTTGCCACGCCGACTGCCAGATGGTGGATGTAGTCGTCCGCAACGGCTTTGGCAGCGGCATCCCCCTGCGCGGCGGCATCAAAAACGGTGCGCCCGTTGACATCCGCTTCGGTGGGTGCCAGTGTGTTCAGCAGGCTTTCCGGGTGGGTGCGGCGCGCCGCGCGCGTCATGCGGATCAGTGCCGTGGCGCTGGCAAGGGATTCCAGACAGCCGCGCCGCCCGCAGGTACACAGTGGGGCATCGGGCGTGTCGGCAATTACCATGTGTCCGGCCTCGGCTGCTGCGCCGGTGTAGCCGGTCAGCAGCTTTCCGCCCAGCACAACGCCCGCACCGACGCCGGTGCCGAGCGTCAGGATCACCGCGCTCTGCGCCCCCTTGGCGCAGCCTGCCAGTGCCTCGCCGAGGGCAGCCACATTGGCATCGTTGCCAAGGCAGACCGGCAGCCCGGTTTTGGCTTGCAGGTAGTCCGCCATAGCAAAATCGTGCCAGTCGAGATTGTTGGAGTAGAGCACCACGCCGCCACACACCGTGCCGGGGCAGCCCACACCGATGCCGGCGACCAGCTCCCCCGCGCCGAGCTGCAGACACAGCGCGGCAATATCGTCACAGACCTCCTGCGCCGTGCGGGGCAGGTTGGTGGGGGCGGCGGCTTCCTTTACAATTTCGCCGTTTTCACTTACAAGGGCGGCTTTGATGTTGGTGCCGCCCAGGTCAACGCCCAGATAATACATAAAAAAATCCTCCTCAGATGCCCATCCATTCGTCCTGCCAGTTCACCGTAGGCAAGCCGTTTTCAAAGGTGACGGGCAAAATCGTGTAGCCGGAACTGCGCAGATCGTCCGGGTGCCAGTGGTCAAGCAGAAGGTAAGGCTGACCGTTTGCGGCAAACACGGCGGCGCTCTGCGCACCGAAGGTCTGTCGTGCGCCGGGGCCGCGGCAGGGGTCGTCAATCAGCCGCCAGCTGCCGAAAATCGCGCTGCTCTCGGCGTACAGCATCGTGTTGGGGCTCCACCCGGTGCAGCCCGATGAAAACATGAGATACTTCTCGCCGCTGTGCCACAGCGCCGGGGCCTCGCGCGCCTGATCGATCAAAATTTCCTTGCCGCTGCCGGTCCATTTTGTGTAGGCTTTGTCCAGCTCCCAGACGCGCATGGTGGCGTTCCAGTCGGACGAGCAGAACAGGTACGCCCTGCCGTCCCTGTCCTGAAACGCCGTGAAGTCACGGCTGTCATGGCTGCCGGGGCGCTGACTGCCCATGTAGGCGAACGGTCCGGTCGGGGTATCGCTTACGGCAAGCCCGACCTCGGCGCGGGTGTAGCGGCGGTTATCCAGATGAAACCACAGCACAAATTTTTGCGTTTCTGCGTTATATAGCACGCTGGGGCGCTCGCAGACGCTGTCCGGGTGCAGGTCGTGTCCCGCCTCATTGACAGCCGAGAGCACAAGACCGCAGTTTTCCCAGTGCAGCAGGTCGCGGCTTTTGTAGCAGGAAAACCCGACAAAATCCACGCTGCGGTTGTGCGTGTCGGTATCCTTGTTCTCACCGTACCAATAAAAAATGCCGTTGTGCTGCAAAATGCTGCCGCCGTGCGCCTGAATGCCGCGCCCGTCGGTGTCAAGCCAAAGTGTTCCGTTTTTCATCGCTGTTCCTCGTAGTCAAAAAAGGCAAAATCCGCGTGGCTTTGGTGAGCGTCCATATCCTGCGCACAGATGCCGACCATCGCGCCGGTGAAGGCGCACCGCCCGCGGCGGGTCTCGACATAGTCATCACTGAGGTGGTCGGCGGGCTGAACCCCACCCAAGGGCTGCCAGCCGTCGTCCGCCTTGTAATAAAACTGAGCCTCTGCGCCGTTTACGCACACCTTCAGCGAAATTTCGCCGTCCGGCAGGGGGACGGCGTCGCTGCCGTAGGTGAAATCCTTAAAGTCGCACCGCATGATTTGCAGCGTGCGGGCGTTGATACGCTCGTCCCATGTGATATAGGCGTAGATCCAGTTGCAGGTGTCGTAGAACAGCACCAGCCCCGCCACCTGTTGAAAGTTCTGCGGTGCAAAGTCGATTTTTGTCGCTGCTGTAAATGCAAAATGCTGCCAGCGACGGGCAAACAGCGTCTGCTTGTGGTGGCTGGAAAGCGTCTGCCCGCCGTAGAGCCGCAGCCAGCCGGGGCGGGCGGTCAGGCTGTAATCGGTTTCGGGGGTCAGCGGGGTGCGCAATGTCTTAAAGGTGTGGGGCAGGTCCTTGTCCGGCGCAAAGGTCACGCGCTCGCTGTGGTCGAGAAGCTGCCGGACATTCCCTGCCGCTTTCGGCGCGGGAATGACCAACTCCGGGTGGTGCGTGCCGTTGGCCAGGCGCGGCCAGCCGTCCGCCCATTCAATTTTTTGCAGGGCGGTTTCGCGCCCCAGCGTGCAGTTTCCGCGCTCCGTCAGGGGGCGGGCGCAGATGTGGGTGATGTACCACTCGCCGCCGATCTCGACAAAACAGGCGTGACCGCTTTTTTGCAGCGGGTTGGCAGCATCGTCCCGCGCGGTCAGCAGTGGGAAATAGGGCGAATCCTGCCACGGGCCGTCCAGCGTTTTGGCGCGCGCGACTGTGGCGGCGTGCAGGTAGCCCGTGCCGCCCGCCGCGCAGAGCAGGTAATACCAGCCGTCCTTTTTGAGGATCTGCGGCCCCTCGCAGACACCTAGAGATGTGCCGCGGTAAAAATGCCTGCGCTCACCCACCAGCTGCCGTGTGACGGGGTCAAACTCCTGAATGACAGTCCCGGCAAAGCCGGGGTTTTCCAGCCGCCAGTCAAACAGCATATTCAAGAAATAGTGGCGTCCGTCGTCATCGTGAAAAAGCGCCGGGTCAAAGCCGCTGGCGGTGACAAGGGTCGGTTCACTCCATGGGCCGGTGATTTTTGGTGCAGTGACGACATAGTTCAGGGTGTCCTTGAAGGCGGTCGAGCTTTTGACATCGGTATAAACCAGCCAGAACAGCCCGTCCGCGTAGGAAAGATGCGGCGCCCACAGGCTGCCGGAATTGTAGTTGCCAAGCAGCTCACTGGGGACCATATCGCGCCGGGCAATGGGCGCAGCGGCCCACTCCCAGTTGACCAAATCTTGGGAATGGTAAATCTCAATGCCGGGCCACCATTCAAAAGTAGACGTAGCAATGTAGTAATCATTGCCCACGTGCAGGGCGCTGGCATCGGGCGCAAAGCCGGGAAGGATCGGATTTTGCAGGGTGTTCATGTTACACCTCGTTTTCTAAGATAAAGGCGGCGGCGTCAAAATCGGTAAGCCCGTGTACGGTCAGCTGGCCGTCAAGGTGCGTCACCGTCAGACCCTCGCGCATAAACTGTGCGGCGATTTTGCCGCCCGCCGGCAGGGTGACGGCCTCGGGCGCTGCGCCGAAGGTGTGTACAACAACAAGCGTCTGCGCTTTGCCGCGCCGCACAACGGCCTGCCAGCCCTTGGGGGCGCGGTAGCTGACGATGCGGGAACCAAACCGCTGGCTGACGCCGTGGTCTATGATGGAGGCCGCCTTGCCGTAAAATGCCGTGCCTTCGTCCATAACAGTCCACTGCGCTGCCGAGAGGGCGTCCGGCTCGCCGGAAAAGCAGAGCCGCCCCAAAAGCCCGCTGCAGATTTGGTAGTACAGCTTTTGCAGCGGCTGCCCCGCCTTGACCACCGCCCAGATCTGGCTCTGGCGCGGTAGGATCATGCGGTGCATATTGGCCGCAATAATCGGGATCTCGTCGCACTCGTGCGCATCGGAAAAGCTGGCCATACAGGCAAGCTCCAAGAAGCTGTGGCAGAGCCGATGCCCGCCCGATGCACAAAGCTCCAGCACAAGGTTCGGCAGCTCGCGCCGGATGCGGGCAAAGAACACCTGTGTGGCAAGAATCTGCTCATACAGCCCTTCGCCCAGACTTTCCGCACCGTCACAGCCAAGGCCGATGGTTTCGTTGTAATCGACCTTCATGTAGTCAATGCCGTTGGAACGCAGAAAATCAATGACCCTGTGCGCCAGATACTCCTGCACCTCGGGCTTGCGCATATCCCAAAAGCGGCGGTCACCTGCCGTGATGGGCCGCCCGTCGCGGGTCAGCAGCCAGTCCGTTTTGGTAAAGCAGTCCGGTTCGTCCCGCCCGGCCATCTCAAACTCGAACCAGATGCCGGCCTTCATCCCGGCGTTGTGAATCGCGTCCACGACATATTTCAGACCGTGCGGGAACGCCCTGCGGCTCAGCTCCCACCTGCCCAATTTGGCTGCCGCCTCAAAGGCGTCATCATCGTACCAGCCTGCGTCAATGACATAGTAGCCCAAATTTTTGCCCTTCAGCGCGCGGACATGGCGCAGGACGGTTTCCTCGGTGGGCTTGCCCCATGTGGAGCAGAATTCGTTGAACAGCACAGGCAGGGTCTTTTCAGATGCGGGCAAAAGCGGCTCGATGGCGCGGCGGGTGTTTTCTGCCAGCACCTGCGCCGCCGTATCCACACCGCCACGCACGGCGGTCAGCACCGCCTTGGGTGCGGTGAAGCACGCGCCGGGGGCAAGGGTCTTGCACCATGCGCCGAACTCCCGGTCTGCCACCCCGCCCGACAGGGACAGCCCGAAATTCTGCCGATACAGCTCCATCTGCCAACTGCTGCCCTGCGTGGTGGCGGCGGCCCATGTCACGCCGTGGGCGGTGTCCTCCACTGCGCAGAACGGCACAAAGCCGCGCACGGGAAAGCTGCCCACACTGCCGAACCGCACACTGTTGGCGGAGTAGCACTTCCAGCTCGGCTCCAGCTGCAGATCCTCGGCAGCTTCGGTCACCAAGCGCCCCTCGGCGCTCCATGTTGAACGCAGACGGTGAATCTTCAGGGTTTCGGGCGCAAGCCCTTCCGAAAACGGCGACAGACTGCCCAGCGTAAAGCTGGACAGCATCTCCAGCGTGTGGGCTTCGCTGCCGGTATTTTCCACACTCGTCACGACCTCCGCGGCGGGGTTGTCTGCGTACAGCGTCAGGGTGTGGGTGTAGGCAAGTCCGCGGGCATCGGTCAGTGTGGTCAGAATGACTGTTTTATCGTCAGATTTTTGTACAGTCTGCCCATTGAACACAATGGCGCGGACGGTGGGGCTGTTGCGCATCGTGCGCCCGCCGCTGAAAAAGGCGGGTGCATCGTCCGTTTCCAGCTTTGCCTGCACCAGCGGCTCGGCGGCGCAGGCGGTGCGGACAATATCCCCCTCACAGCCGGTGGGAACCAGCACCAGCTCGACCACGCCGGTTTCGCTCTCGCGGCGGTAAACGGCGGTCAGCCCGCCCACAGAAATGCTGCTGATAATCTCACGCATAACAGGATTCACCTCGTATAAATTCATTGGGTGTCAGGTTGTGCCGTGGACAAAAACCACCGCCCACGGTGCCAAGGGAAGTGTCGTGTGCAGGCATCCGTTTTCATCTGCCTGCAGCGTGGTTACGGCGCACGCTTCGGCGCAGGTGCGCAGCTGCTTTGTCTGTTCAACAGTCAGGTTACCCGGGCAGCCCATGGTGTGCCACAGGGTCATGGCATCGCCGTGGTCGGCGTCCAGCGTTTCGACTGTCAGCCTTGCATGAGGCTGCAGGCCGGAAAGCTGTAATTCCAGCAGACCGGCTGTGCCGTGCTGCAAGACAGCGCGTGCCGCCGCGTGATCCGGGTAGGCGCACATTTCCACGGCTTTTTTGTACTCCGGCGGATAATTCCATGCCATCAGCCGCAGGCTGTCCCCTTGCACCGTCGCCAGAAAATCCGTGCCCTGCGCCAGCAGGCGGTTTCCCAAACGGTGCAGCATACGGTAGACATGGTAGGTCGGTTTGGGAATGCCGTTGAAGTTCACCAGTCCGAAGCCGCCGTGATATGCGTCATGGCCGCCGCCCAACTCCTCGAAAATATCACTGAATGTCCAGTAGGACAAACCGTTGACCTGCCCATTGACCGAAGTCGCAGCGTCAGCCACATAGCAGGCGGCGGGCAGTTCGTCGTGGCTGCAATCGCGGCTGGACGGCGAACTGCTCCATTCCGTCAGCCAGAGTTCGGCATCGGGATAGGCGCTTTCCGCAATCACGCGGCGCAGCCACGCAACATCTTCCCGCAGGCTTTCGCGCTTGCGGGTTCTCTTGCAGGTGTTGCCGTAACCGTCCAAGGCCCAGTCGGTGGGATAAGGGTGTGCCGAAACAAAATCCACCGGCAGGTGATTCTGCGCACAGTAATCCAGAATTTCCCGCACCCAGACGCCGTGCCACGGCAGGGCGTCAATGTCATCAACAAAGGCGGTTTTCTGCGCGGTTATATCCTCGGTTTCCCCGTCAAAACGGCTGTCCGGCACAAAATTGCTGGTGGCCGGTCCGCCAACCCGCAAAGCTGTGTCAACACCCTTGATGGCCTGCACACTGGCCTTGTACAGGGCAAAATATTGGCTGCGGGTGCCGTTCCAAAAAGCATGCAGGTCAGCTTCATTCCAGATCTCAAAGTACCACTTGCGGACTTCCTCCGGGCCGTAGCGCTCCAGCCAGTGGCGGCACAGTGCGGCCAGTAAATCCGCCCATTGCCGCAGGTCGGCAGGCGGGTCCACGCGGCCCTGCCACCAGAATTGTGTCTGTGTGCCGCTTGCCAGTTCCGCTGGGCAGAAGCCAAACTCCACAAACGGGCGGATTCCGATGGAAAGCAGGAAGTCAAACAGGCTGTCGATGTACTGCCAGCTGTAGCATAGTTCACCGGCATCGTTGCGCCAGACAACATGCATATCGTCGGTCAAAAGACCGTGAAAGCGGATATAGCGGAATCCACAGTCCTGCACCGCGCGGCGGAGCTGCTGCTGCCAGTCTGCGCGCAATCCCTCACAGGCGCGGCCCGCTCCCACGCAGGACGAAAAATTATGGGTAAAAGGCTGCCCCGGCTGTGCCGCATTCACGGTGGTTTTGATTGTGTACATAGTTACATTCCCCCATTACCACAGATAAATCTCGTCCCCGGTCAGCTTGAGAAGCGCCTCATAGAAATAGTAATCGCCGTAGGTGAAGTTGATGTTATGCTCCTTGCCGTGGTAGTCGGCACTGCAATATTGCAGGTAGCCGTCGCGGCTTTCGTCCCAGTCGGCGGTATCGTCCAGCGCGTGCAGCATTTTCAGCGCGGGGGTCAGGTATTCGTCCTTTTTGCCGGGGACAAGCTGCGCCAGCTCAAGCAGGCCGCAGGCGGCCACGGCGGCGGCAATATCATCATAGTAGGCAGGCTCGGCAGGCTGGCAGAAGTCCACCGGGATACGCCCGTCCGCCGGGATATGGGCGATAAAATACTCAGCTACCTTCTGCGCCATGGCCAGATACCGCACCGCACCGGTGTGCTTGTAGCTCATCACAAAGCCGTAGAGCGCCCATGTCTGCCCACGCGTCCAGCTGGAGCCCTGCGCGTAGCCCTGCCCGCCGTAATCGCGGACAAACGCGCCGGTTTCGGGGTCAAACTGCACGATATGGCGCACACTGCCGTCCTCGCGCACAAAGTTGGCGGCCACGGTATCGGCGTGGGTCATCGCAATTTTGGCAAAACGCGGGTCTTTGGTTTCCTCGCTCGCCCAATACAAAAGCGGAATATTGAACAGGCAGTCGATGATCGCCCAGCCGCGGGTATCGGTGTCCGGGTCGGGGAAATCGTTCCACGCGCGGATATACCCTGCCGGGTTGAACCGCCCGGCCAGCAGCTGGGCGGCGTGCAGACCGCGGCGGCGGGCATCGGCATCGCCGGTCAGGCGGTAGTCTGCCACGGCGCTGGGCAGCCACATAAAGCCGACATCATGGTGCAGGCCGTAGTAGCACGAAAAGCACTCGTCGAGCGTGCGCTCCGTAAAGCGGGCAATTTCGGCATAGCGGTCATCATGGGTCGCGTGGTAGGCCTGCCACAGCATCCCTGCCCAGAAGCCGTTGGTCCACCAGCAGATGCCGTCGGCGTCATCGCGGTTCCCCTCAAATATTTTGTTGTTGTGTACACCGTCCACCGCGCGGTTGGGGATTTTCTCGGCGCTGCGCTCGCGCACGGCGCGCAGCTTGTGCTCAAAGCGTGCCGCCATGGTGCTTGCCCAGTTCTTTTCGGATGTGTTCAGATTCAGCATGGTGATTCTCCTTCTATAATCAGTAATGCGTCCCGATAACAGGGAGCCTGTTCCAAATGTAAGACCCCTGACTTGTACAGGCAGTGCGCCGGCAGTGTTTTTCGGGTTTCCAAATCTATAAAGTATATTTTTTGCACAGAAAGGGTATCTGCCAGTGGTAGCGGTGCCGCTGTGGGCAGATACAGCACGGTGCGCACACCGCTGCGGGCGGTGGGAATCTCCTCTCGGTAGGCAAGCAGCACCTCCGGGCAGGGGGTAAAATCCCATCTGCCCCAATCCTCACATAGTCGTCTGGCAAATGCGAAATCCTCTGCGCCGGGCAGCCCCAAAGCGTCCGTGCAAAGGGGCGCTTGCAAAAATCCCTCGCCGCTGACGGGATTTTCCGGCATATCGGGCTTATACCAGTTCCAGACGCCGTGGGCGCCGTAGGTGATGCCCGCACAAGCACCCGAAAGCAGACTTGTCCAAAGGATACGGCGGCAGTCCTCCCGCCGATGGCGTCCGTAGGCCAGACGGCTGTAGCCCATCTGCTCATAGCACGGCTCGCTGTTCAGTACCGGTTTTTGCGGGAGCCGGGTGCGGAAGCTTTCCGCCAAAGTCCTCGCCGTGTATTGGTAGGCCGGGTTGTGACCGGACTGGTACAGATAGAGTGCTGCATATTCAGCCAGTTCCTGCGGCAGGGCATCGCTCCAGCCCTTGAGGTGGAAAGCCAACGGCGCATCCGGTGCAAATTTGTGAACCAGCCGTGTAACCCACAGATACCGCTGCAGCGCCTGCTCGGTTTCAAAATCTGCATCCCCGCTGATCAAAAACACCGGGTCATAGGCAGAAAAGGTCTCGCAGATCTTTTTTACGAGCGGTTCAACCATGGCTGCGGGCAGTATATTCTCCGGGTGCTTTGCGGCAGCCCATGTACCGGGAACATAATTGCACCACTGCACCGCAACGGCCAAGGTGATGCCGTAGTGCGCGGCAAGGGCTGCCATACGCCCGGCACGGGCAAAATAGGCTTTGTTCAAGGTGCCGTCATAGGTAAAATGCAATCCGTCCTGTGTGGGAAACGGATACAGTCCCAGTGTGCTGCCGCAGCGGTCCCACTGGGGCAGTGCGTTGACCTGCACAACATTGAAGCCCTGTGCCGCACGCTTTATAATATAATCCTGCCATTCGGCGTCGGTCATATTGGTAAATGCACTCCAGCAGGTGTCCCCCAGCCAGAAGAAGGGAAGGCTGCCCCGTTTCAGTACGCGGTCATCCGGTGTGATTTTTGCCATACATTGTTTTCCCTCCTTTTCTGATTCTATCTTACAGGTTTACACCTCTATAAATAAGGCGGAAATTTAAGCGGAATGTGGGCAATTTAAAGGTCGTTCGGCTTTGTGGTACACAAAAAAGCCCCGCAGATGGCAATGTGCTGCAAACTGGCCTTGCGCGATTGTGCAAAATGCACTATACTGGCTTTTGGCGTGTGGAAATTTTAGCAGAACAAGTTAAAAACACCCACTTTGCTCTAAAAAAACCGCCTGTTTTTACCGCTTGCCATCCTGTACAATATAGACAACGAAAGGGGCAACGTCCCCGATGAAAAAGACCAAAAGACGAAAAGGAGAAAACACCATGAAAAAAGCATTGTCTGCTGCCATGGCCGCCGGTATGACCGCCGTTATGCTGGCCGGCTGCGGCTCCTCCGCATCCTCTGCCGCGGAGAGCACCGCCCCTGCCGAGAGCACCTCTGCCGCCGCCTCCACCGAGGCTGCCGCGGAAAGCGTTGTCTCCGCCCCCACAGCACTGAGCTTTGTCTTTGCCGACGGCGATGATACCTTTAAGACCCAGATGAACAAGATCGTGGATGATTTCAACGCCGCGAACCCCGACATCACCATCACGATCGAGCCGGGTGACGGAGGCTCCTACAGCGAATTCCTGAAAACCAAGGACAGCGTCGGTGAGTTCCCTGATATGATGGAGATGCGCGACACCGCCATGTACGTCCGCGCCGGCAAGGTTGCCCCGCTGAGCGATGAAGTCAAGGCGCTGTTCACCTCCACCGTTGATTTTGACGGTGTGACCTACACCGCTCCCTTCTCCGGTGCCAACACCATGGGCATCATGTACAACAAGAAGTACTTTGCTGACAATGGGCTGGAAATTCCCAAGACGTGGGATGAGTTCATCACCCTTTGCCAGACCATCAAGGACAAGGGCGATATGTCCCCGCTGGTTGTCGGCGGCAGCGATGTCTGGCACATCGGCTTCCTGTATGACCTGTGCTACGCCAACGATGTGCTGGAGAGCGACCCCGACTTTATCGAGGAGTGCTACAAGGGCGAGAAGGACTTCTCTGACGCCAACTACCAGAAGGCCGTCACCGATCTGGCCGAGGTGCTGAACTTCGCACAGGACGGATGGGCCTCCACCCCCGATGCACAGATCACCACCTTCTTCGTCAACGATATGTCCGCGATGATGTTCTCCGGCACGCACATGTTCAGCCAGATCAACGATGCTGCCCCCGACTTTGAGTACGGCTGGTTTGCCGTGCCTGACCGCGACGGCAAGGTCAACCTGCTGGGCGGCGGCACTGCCGGCGGCTGGGCCCTGAGCGCTGAGGCTGCCAAGGACCCTGACAAGCAGGCCGCGTTCGATGCCTTCTGCAAGTATTTCTTCAGCAGCGATGTCTACGGTGAGTACTGCGAGGCTATGGCCGCTATCCCCACCACCGTGGAGACCCCGAAGATGAACAGCAGCGAGCAGTTCCAGGCTGTTCTGGATGCCCTGTCCGCCGCTGATTACACCCACCTGATGTGGAACCAGGAAGTCGGCAACCGTGAGCTGCCCCCGGACTTCCGTAACTTCACCTACAAGACCTGCATTGAAGTCGCTCAGGGCTCCCGCGATGTTGCTTCTGCCTCCTCCGAGCTGCAGAAGACATGGAATGTCGCGCTCCAGAGCTTTAACCCCACCACCGGTCTCGGTGTAGAATAAGGGGCAACAGGCGCAATGATACCGGGGCGCACTTGCCGATGGGCGGTGCGCCCTTTCTGCGCCCAAAATCCGCAACCACCCTTTGAAACGGAGGGACAGCGCCATGCTGCAGAAGAAAAGAAAATTTGATACAACGGCGTTTTTGTTCATTGCGCCTGCGTTCATCCTGTTTACGGTGTTCTTGATCGTGCCTACGGTATCCAGCTTTTATTACAGCTTTACCTCGTGGGACGGCATCAACCCCAACATCAAATTCATCGGCTTTGACAACTACAAAGAGATTTTTACCAGCGCCCGCTTTGGCAATGCGCTGAAAAACACCGCTCTGCTCACCGTGGTGATCTCGATCTGCGAGAACGCTCTTGCGCTGGGTCTGGCGCTGCTGGTCGATAACGTCATCAAGGGCAAAAATCTGTTCCGCGCCATCTTCTACCTGCCGGTCATTCTTTCGGGCATCGTTTCCGGCTTTATCTGGAAGATCATGTACAGCTACAACTTCGGCCCCGTCAACAAGGTGCTGGATATGATCGGCCTCGGCGCACTCAAGCAGGACTGGCTCGGCAACGCCGATATTGCCATCTGGGCGGTGGCCGTGGTTATGATCTGGAAGGGCGCCGGCTACTACATGATCATCTATCTGGCAGCCCTGCAGGGCGTGCCGCAGGATGTGCAGGAGGCCGCCACCATCGACGGTGCATCTGCTTTGCAGAGGTTCCGCTTCATCACGCTGCCGCTGATCTCCGGCTCCTTCACCATCTGCTTTACGCTGTCGCTGATCAACGGTCTGAAGGTCTTTGACCAGATCGCCGTTATGACGGACGGCGGCCCCGGCTTTGCGACAGAAACCATCGTCTACCTGCTGTATAAGTCCGGCTTTGGCGAGGGCCGCCAGGGCTACGGCACGGCAGTCGGCGTGGTGCTGCTGGTTATCATTCTGGTTCTGAACAACATCCAGTTCGCGATTCTTCGTAAACGGGAGGTGCAGCTGTAATGGCAACACAAACTGTACAGGCAACAAACACCGCGCCTAAGAAAAAAATCAAAATTGCCCCCATCGTCTGCTTTATCGTCACGGTCCTTCTGGCTGTCCTGTTCGTCTACCCGGTCTATTTTGCCGTCATCTCCGCCTTTAAGAGCAACGGTGAGATCCTGAAAGCGCCCCTCGCCTTCCCCACCGAGATGTACCTGCAGAACTTCAAGGACCTGTTTGCCAAGACCGACTTCTTCACCGCCATCTGGCACACGGTATTTTTGACCGTTGTCAGTGAAGTGCTGATCATTTTGGTCGTGCCGCTGTCTGCCTACGCCATCGAGCGTCACAACAGCAAGGCCACCAAGTTTGTCTACGCCTACTTTACCGCCGGTATGATGATCCCCTTCCACCTGTATATGTTCCCGCTGTTCAAGGAGATGAAGGTCTTTCATATCTACGGCACGCTGTGGGGTCCCGTCATCTGCTACATCGCCGGCTCTGTCGCCTTCGGCACGCTGCTGTACACCAGCTTTTTGAAGGGCGTTCCCATCGACATTGAGGAGGCCGCCAAAATCGACGGCTGCACCGAGTTCAAGGCGTTCTGGCGCGTGGTGTTCCCCCTGCTGGGACCCTGCACCGCCTCGCTGGTCGTGCTGAACGGTCTGGGCATCTGGAACGACTTCCTGATGCCGTATCTGGCACTGCCCTCCAACCAGGCCAAGACCATTACGGTTGCCGTTTACTCCTTTGTCGGCCAGTATACCGCCCGCTGGGATATTGTTTTTGCCGGTACGCTGATTTCCCTTGTGCCTGCGCTGATCATCTATGTCAGCCTGCAGAAATATTTTGTCAAGGGCATTATGTCCGGCGCCGCGAAGGGCTAAAAGGAAAGAAGCCTTCCCCCACGGGGGAAGGTGCCCGAGGCCCCGCCCGAGGGCAGATGAGGGCTAAGCCTGCCGGTGCAGCCTGTGAACGGGATAGCTTGGCAAGGCCGTCCCTCATCAGTCCGCTTCGCGGACAGCTTCAGTCTCCGTGCCAAGTGCCGCCTACGGCGGTTGCACTCCGACATGCGCCTGCGGGCGCAGCCCCGTGGAGGAAGCCTTTAAAAACGGGCCGTAATATGCTAAAATTGGGTGTGGGCACTGCACCCGCACCCAATTTTGCTGCATCGTGAGGTTTTGTTATGGATACGCCGCGCCGTCCGCACCGTGTCAGTTTGTTTGCCAAGTTCACAGCCGTTATCCTGCTGCTGGGCATTGTGCCCATCGTGCTGCTGGTCACCGTGCTGCAAAGCCGTATGCTGACCGAGTACCGCGCCAGTCTGGAGGACGCCTATCAGGATGCAATCGCCTACTCGGCCTATTCCATCCGCGTCCGGTTGGATACCTATACAGACCTGTCGAAATTCTGCTATTACTACAACTATTCCTCTCAGGGGGATTTTTCTTACGACTACGACAATTACGACAACCTGCGCAAGATCCTGTCCGGCGAGGTTTTTGCCGATGCGGACAATGCCGCTGACAGCATCCGCCACGAAATGGGGCTGTTTTTGCACTATCTGAATATGACGGACGCCGATATTGAGGCCTCCCACTTTATCTATGCCCCGGCGGGCGCGTCCGGGGCGGTCAGCTACCAGCTGGGAAACTACAACAACTCCCTGTTTGACAGTGAGGCGTATCTGCAGGCGGTGGATTTTGCGCATTGGGACACCGAAAGCCGCAAAATGGGGCTTGTGCCCACCCACGCGCTGGATTACATCGGCTTTCGCGGCTCGCGCACGCCGTATGTCTTTACCGTTGGGCGCAACTATTACGACATTACCGGCGCAGTCGGGCAAGAAAAATACTTGGGTACGCTCTTTCTGGACCTGCGCACCGATGTGTTTGACCGGCTGTTTGCCACACTGAACCTGACCGACGGCGGCACCGTCTATGTTACGGACGACGCCGGACACTGCTATTTTTCCTCCGACACGACACTTGTGGGGGAAACACTGGATGTGACGGCGGACGCACCGGACGGCACGATGCTCTTGTCCGAGCCGATCCCCGAATACGGGCTGACCGTTTGGTGCAGCCAGAGCCGCACTCCCATCGAAACGCAGATACAGGCGATGCAGCGGGCTGTGTGGCTGGTGGTCGCGCTGGCCGTGGCCGCACTTGTCATCGGCTCGATGTTTTTCTCCCGCAAGCTGACCCAGCCCATCCGCACCATTATGCAGCACATGGGCGAGGTCGAGTCCGGTGATTTTACCGGGCGCATCCCGGTGACCGGCAATGATGAGCTGAGCGACCTGACCGAGCGCTTTAACCAGATGAGCGCCGAGCTGGACACCTACACAAAACAAGTGTATCTGTCTAAAATCAAGCAGACCGAGGCGGAGCTGAACGCGCTGAAAAGCCAGATCTACCCCCACTTTTTGTACAACACGCTGGAGGTCATCCGTATGACCGCTGTCGGGCGCAACGATCCGATGGTGGCCGATATGATTGAAGCTCTGAGCGACCAGATACGCTATGTCATCGGCACCGTCAACGACCTTGTGCCGCTGGGGCGTGAGGTGGATATTTTGACAAAATACATCTATCTGCTCAACTGCCGGTTCAGCAACAAGGTCACCTTCTCCTACGATTGCGCGCATCTGGAAAATATCCTGATTCCCAAGCTGATTCTGCAGCCCATCGTGGAAAATTCCTTTATCCACGGCATTAAGCCGATGGACGGCCCGGGGCATATCCAGCTTATGGCCGAGCGGCTTGACAACACCGTCACCCTGACGGTCATGGATAACGGCGTCGGCATGGACGAGGATGCACTGAATAAGCTGTACACCCTGCTGGACAGTGACCAGCCCGGCAATAAAGAAAATTATGAGTGGGCGAGCATCGGACTGAAAAATGTCCATGACCGGCTGCGCTACCTCTACGGCAGCGACTACGGCATTACGCTGTACAGCACCCCCGGCGTGGGAACGGTCGTCAAGGCCACCATCCCCGCCGATCTGCAAAACCTTGCACAGGAGGAACCTCTATGCTGAAAATGCTCATTGCCGACGATGAGCCGGTCATCATCCGCGGCCTACAGATGCTGATCGACTGGGCGCAGCTGGGCATTGAAATCTGCGCCACTTGCGAAAACGGCGCCGATGCCCTGCGGGAGATCTTTGCCCAAAGCCCGGATCTGGCCCTGCTGGACATCTCGATGCCCGGCAAGACCGGCATTGAAATTTTAAAGGCGTTGCACACCGCCCAAAGCCGCACCAAGGTCATCTTTATCAGCGGCTTTCAGGATTTTTCTTACGCGCACGATGCCCTCAGCTACGGAGCGGTGGACTATCTGTTAAAGCCTGTCAAAAAGGATGACCTGCTGCGCGCCGTGGAAAAATGCCTGCCGGTGCAGCCGGAGCACAGCGCCCCGGCCTCGCCCTCCGACACGGGCAGCTACTCCGATGCGTTCAGCCGCGTGGCCGAGATGGAACCGACCAGCTATATTTTGACAGCTGTTCAGCCACTGGGGCTGAACGCCAAAAACACCATGGAACGCCAGCTGATCGAGTTTTCGATCTTCGGCCAGCTGGACACCCTCTGCCGCCAGACCGGGCAGGGGACAGCCTTCCAGAAAAAAGGGCAGTGCTATCTGCTGCTGGTCAACATGACGCAGGCGCAGGCAACCGGCTGGCTGCACGATGCGCAGGCCCTGCTGGAGCAGCGCATCAGGTGCAAGGTCGGCTTTGTGTGCAGCCCCGCCACCGCAGAGATGAGCGCCGTGCCAACCTTTACCGCCCCCTGCCGCGATGCCTGCCGCTGGTTCTATTTTGCCGACCACTTACCGGATACCGTGCTTGCGATGGATGCACCGCCGTTTGGCGAGGCTCCTGCCGACACCGCCGCCCTGCATCCGCTGCAGGAGGCCGTGGCTGCCGGCTTTGTCGAGACAGACCGGGAAATTTTCAACCGTGCGGTGGAAAACCTGCTGGCCGCGGTTCCGCCCATCACCGATGGCCGCGCCGATGCGGCTGTCTACCACTTGCTTGTCTGCCGGCGCATGGTGCAGGCGCGGCTGGAACGCTCCGGCGTGCAGTGCGCGGGCGGCAGCAGCGACCTGCTGGATGCCGCGCGCGAGACCGCCGATTACCCGGCGCTGGAAGCGCTGTTCAAAAAATCGCTGGAGGAGCTGTACGGCCAGATGGCCGGGCAGGTCAAGAAAAATGAACATAAGGACATTCAAAAGGTGACCGACTATATTGCCGCGCACTACCGCGAGAACCTGACGCTGGAGGTGCTGGCAAAGCATATCCACATGAATCCGTTCTATTTCAGCAGCTATTTTAAAAAGCAGCTGGGGCAGAATTTCAAGGATTACCTGAACCGCGTGCGGATGGAACACGCGCTGGAGCTGCTGCTGAACAGCGATAAGCGCAGCTACGAGATTGCCGAGGAGGTCGGCTTCAAGGACTACCGCTATTTTAATGAGGTGTTCAGCCGCTACTACGGCAAGACCCCCGCCGCCTACCGCAAGAGCTTTAAGGATCAAAACAATGGATAACGAGCGCGCACAGTGGGCCGCCCGGATGCTGGCCCAGCGGGTGAACGGCATGGCGGTGCTGTACCCGGCGGCGCTGCGGATGAAACACCCTTTCCCCCAGATGGAGGAAAAGTACGCAAAGCTAGCCTACTGCTCGCGGTATGCGTTCAGCGCCGCGCGCAGCCAGCGCACATTGGAGGAAGCCGCGCTGGATTCGGTGCTGAGCTTCCGGTACCTCGGGCATATCTTTGTCAAGGCTGCGCCGGAGTCGTGGGAAATGACGGAGAACGGGACCCGCGCCGTCTGGTCGCCGCTGCCCGGCGTGCAGGTTGTGACGGAGATTGCTTTGTGTGATGGCGGGCATCTCCGCCGCCATACGGTTACGAGCGAAATCACCTGCGAGGCGTTCGATGCCGGGTTTGCCGTCCCCGATGACTGCCCCGGTGCAGCACACAGCTGCACCGCCACCGCCGCACGCGCGGAACATCCCGGCGGCTTCTGTGCGGTAGAGGACCTGACCGGCCGCGGCACGCCGCTGGTTTTGGAACCCATGCCTAACACGAGCCTGCAGTACCCCCGCACGGTCATCCCGATGGTACAGTATGCGATCCATCCCGGCACAACGGAGCTGGAAACGAAAGTGACATTTGCCTGAGGAAAGCAAGAGGAAGGATCGTTTCGATCCCCGCTGCTACGGGGCTGTGGCTGACGGCCACAGCAAAGACACGGCTGCGGTGCAGGCGGCGATAGATGCTGCCGCGTGGGCAACGGCGTTTCTGGATAGCGATTTCATTTGGGCAACCGACCTGCACATTGAAAACCACCGGAACTACAACGGTGACGGTCTGGATTTTGACGGCTGCCGCCATGTCTGGGTGCGCGGCTGCTATATCGACGGCACCGACGATAACCTCTGCCTGCAATCCAGCGGTCTGCCCGTGCAGGATGTGCATATTTCCGACTGCGCATTTACCTCAGTCTGCGCGGGCATCCGCATCGGGCTGAAGTCCATCGGCGGGATTTCCGGCGTGGTTATCTCCAACTGCACGATGCGCAATATCTGGCGCGAGGGCATCAAGCTGGAATGCACCGAGGGCGGGAGCATTACAGATATTCTGGTGGAGAATGTCACTATGCACAATGTCCGCCGCCCGATTTTTGCGATTTTGAACAACCGCTACTGCCCGGACGATTTAGGCAGCAGTGTGGAGCTGGACCACATACCGCCCATCGGCACCATGGCCCGGCTGCGCTTTGTCGGCATCACAGCTGTAGATGACGAGGGAATGGCCCACGCCCAGCGCCGCTTTGACAATGACATCATGGGCGAGCCGAGGTTCGGCGGCTGCCGCTTTGATGCCAACGCCGCTCACCCGATAGAGGATGTGACGATCCGGGACTTCTGGTATACAGCCATCGGCGGCGTGCGCCTTACCGACCTGCCCGCCGCGCCCTACCCGGAGGTCCCCGACCGCCTGCAAGCTCCCACCGCCCCCGGCAGCGAGAACTATTATCCAAATTGGAGCCGCACCACCCATTTAGATGCCCGCTATGTGCGGGGGCTTACGCTGGAAAATCTGCACTTCATCACTTTGCACTCTGACGAGAGACCTAAGATGCTGACAGAGGGTCCTACGGTTATGTTATAATTATACAGCTTCAGCAGTAGATGGTACAATTGTAAGTTGTACTCTCCGGTGTTAAGTTGTACGCATCACGGCAAGATTCCAGTGGAAAAAATCCGTTTTTTGTAGTTTAAGGATAGGATACGATAGTATCTTAGTATTTTATTTATTTAGTTATTTATTTGTGCGGGATTTACCTGTACAGGGAAATCCCGTTCAGGTAAATGCCTTTGCTGTAAAATAAAAAATCCCCGGAAAACGGGGAATTTGGGGCAATATTTGGCTGGACAGGCACCGTGCCGATGCGTTGCAAACATACCCAAACAGAGGCGTTTCTCGCGGTGACAGGGGCGGTGCATGGGGATGGCGTGGAGTAGTGCTTGCGTACAACTTCTTGCCGCAGAGTAAAACTTATATACTGGCTCGTTAGGCTTTTCACTTGCGTGAACCCTGTGATATGAGTATCCACTTTTCTCAATGGAACCAAAGCTGCGCATTTATTTGAGCGGCGCAAGTCAGAATTCGTCTTGCAGATTTGCCCCCAAAACTGCCCCCAAAAGGGTTTGGAACAGGTCAGCACGATGCAGCGCTCCTTTGTACACATGGGACAAAATCTATTTCGAGCCTTGGTACGCAACACCACCAAACCCAACAAAATAACATCCCAACGCATAAACTTTGAATTTCTCATAACCCGGAGGTCGCAGGTTCAAGTCCTGTCTCCGCAACCAACAAAAGTGCGTTGAAACGATAAGTTTCAACGCGCTTTTTCTTTGTCTGGGAAAAAAGTGGTCACTTTTCGGTCACTTTGACCCCAAAATGACCCCAAAACGGGAAAACGACTGCGCCCGGACGGTTGAGATTTTCAACCGTCC
>ENA-UEQX01000661-UEQX01000661.1-human-gut-metagenome-genome-assembly--contig:-NODE-661-length-22700-cov-21.903638_pt1 | contig 22700 bp, 20 predicted proteins | sample MGYA00242952_ERZ507952 | MGnify/ENA primary metagenome ERZ507952 (study PRJEB26167, sample SAMN06115425) | human gut metagenome | host: Homo sapiens | place: China:Sichuan | collected 2015-04-07... | reverse complement strand
AGCCAGAAGGTGTACAACACCACCCTGAAGATGTACAATAAGCTCCAGGCCAAGACGGCCGCCCGGGCATGGGTCAGCTCTCTGCTGCACTGAGGCTTTGCAGCGCCTGAGGCGTTTCCCATAAAACCGCAGCGCCCCCGGTTTCCATGACAGGAAGCCGGGGGCGTTTTGTGTATGACTGCTCCTTGCAAACGCCGCCCATTCGTTCTATATGACAAGGCAAAACTGCCGGAATTCTATTTGCAGGAAGAAAATTTGGAGAAGATCATTGCGGAGATGGGGTAAAACACACTGGAAATTCACAAATAACGTATCATCGTTACTCCGAACGCTCTGTAATTTTGGCACCCGCGCAGGCTGCGATCAAGAACCCCCGCAAGGTTTTGCGTGATCGCTTGAAAAAGCACAAATAATGCAAGCGAACCGCCCCGGTTTCTGTAACAGGAAGCCGAGGCGGTTTTTGTATCATTTGCTGAATCTGAAAGATCCGCTTGTAAAGTTGGGAAAAAAGGTGTAATATTGGTGTACAGAGATTTAGAACAATGCATGATATGTAATGCCTCTGTGATCTGCATCAGCGGATGTGCTCCGAATGCTTGATAGGGAGCAACACTTTCCCCGCCTTGCGGGGGTAACAGCCGGAAAACGGCAGACATCAAAAAAACAGAAAAAACCATGAGAAAAGCAGCAAACATCCGCTTTATAGGACTTTTCGCGTGCTATTCTATCCTCAGAGAAGCTCCGATGGTGCGGAAAATGCGATTTTCCTGACTGCAGTGGAGGTGGAACAGGATGAAACAACGAGGTATTCCCTACGAAGTGCGGCTGTTTGCAGGTAAAACAGACCCGGTGAACAGCGGCTTCTGGCTGCCGCTCTGGATGCACCTGAGGGATACGGCGGGTATTATGGTATATCTGGTGCAGAGGTGGCTGCCGGAAAGCGTCCGTCAGCATATCGAGCTGGACGAGGACCTGCTGACACAGACCGCCTGCTTTCTGGGGTGGGTCCATGATCTTGGAAAGGCTTCCACAAATTTCCAGCGCCCTATCATGGCACAACTGCCGGAGCCCGGACAGCACCTGGAAAAATACACAACGCTCCGGTACCGGGAACAGAACCGCAAGTATTCACGTCACGCGTTGGCGAGTGAAGCCATCTTGCGGTGGCTGAAATGCCCCAACGGGCTTGCATCGGTAGCAGGAGCACACCACGGCAAGCCACAAACCGGGAAGGACGTACTTGACCAGCTGGGCGATGAGGAAGAAGAAGGTTGCTGGGAATCTAACTACTGGCCCGAGGGCGAGCAGAAATTCTGGGAGAGCTGCTGGCGGGAACTGTTTGACTACGCCTTGCAGGAAAGCGGCTTTTCCAGCGTGGACGAGCTGCCGCAGCTGACCATCCCGGCTGAGATCCTGCTGACCGGCCTGCTCATCATGGCGGACTGGATCGCCAGCAATACCCGATACTTTCCGCTCATTCCGGTGGAAGAGGTGGGCAGCGATACCCTGTATCCTACCCGTGTCGATCGGGCGTGGGAAGCGCTGGACCTGACCTCTCCGTGGGAGGTGCAGTCGGATGTGACGGAACCGGGGGCGTTTGCGGAACGGTTCGGCTTTCCGCCCAACGAAGTCCAGCGGGCCATGCTGGAAGCCGTCAGCCAGGCCCAGGAACCGGGGATGTTCATTCTGGAAGCACAGATGGGCGTGGGCAAGACGGAGGCCGCGCTGGGCGCGGCAGAGATTTTAGCCAAGCACGGCGGTGAGGGCGGCATCTTCTTTGGTCTGCCCACCCAGGCCACCGCCAACGGCATCTTTGGGCGGCTGCTGGCATGGGCCGAAAAGCAGCCGGATGGGTTGGAGCACTCCATCAAGCTGGCCCACGGCATGGCCGAACTGAACGAGGCCTACCTCCGATTGCAGCAGGACACGGTGCGGGTGGAGGAGGATCTGGAAGCGGACCCCGATGCTGACCCGGAGAGCCGGGTGATGGTGCATCAGTGGTTCCGCGGCAATAAGCAGGGGCTGTTGGCTGATTTTGTCATCGGCACGGTGGATCAGCTGCTGATGGCGGCGTTACAGCAAAAACATGTGATGCTGCGCCACCTTGGCCTTGCGGGCAAGGTGGTGGTCATTGACGAGTGCCACGCCTATGACGCTTACATGAACTGCTATCTTGACCGGGCGCTGACCTGGCTGGGCCGGTACAAAGTGCCGGTGATCCTGCTTTCCGCTACCCTGCCCGCCAAGCGCCGGGTCGAGCTGGTCAGGGCCTACCTGAATGGAAGAACCGCTCCGGACGGCTTATGGCAGACCTGCAGGGGCTATCCGCTGCTGACCTGGACGGACGGCAAACGGGTGGAGCAGACGACTATCCCACTGGAAACCGAACCGCGCAGAGTGGAGACATTCCCGCTGACCGAGGAACAGTTGACTGACACTCTGCGCAGTGCCTTGCGGGAGGGCGGCTGTGCGGGCGTGATCGTCAATACCGTAAAAAAGGCGCAGGCCATTGCGGCCCGTCTGCGGGCAGAACTGCCGGAGTTTGAGGTGGTGGTATTCCACGCTCAGTTCCTTATGCCAGACCGTGCCGCCAAAGAAGAGGCGCTGATGAAGCGCATCGGCAAGCACTCCACCCCGGAACAGCGGGATAAGCTCATTGTGGTGGGCACGCAGGTGCTCGAGCAATCCCTTGATATCGATCTGGATTTTCTGGTCACAGAGCTCTGCCCCATGGATCTGCTTTTACAGCGCATCGGACGACTGCACCGCCACGAGGGGCGGGCTCGTCCCCGGCCGGTGGCGCAGGCCCGCTGTGCCGTGCTGGACACTGGGACGGAGGAGTTCGACGAGGGCAGCAAGGCGGTTTACGGGGAGTGGCTGCTCTGGCGCACCCGCAAGTTCCTGCCTGCCGCCATCACCCTGCCCGATGACATTGCCCCGCTGGTGCAGGATGTCTATGGCTGGGAGCCCGACCCTTTGCCCGCCAGCCCGCAGAGCACTGCGGCCCGGGCGGAGTACGAAAAGGCCCAACAAATCAAAATGGGCAAGGCGAAGACTTTTACTATTCTGCCGCCGGAAGAGCACAGAAAGCGCCCTTCCCGGAATACGCTGGATAATTGGATGAATGATGTGGGTGCGGTCAGTGACAACGGTGCCCGCGCGGCGGTGCGTGACGGAGACCCTTCTGTTGACGTGCTGGTCCTGATGCGGGATGCGGCGGGAAATGTCCGCTTCCTGCCCGATGAAACGGGGCATCCCGGTGCCTGCGTGCCCACGGACGAGCCGCCTCAGCCGGAGATGGCGCTTCAAATTGCACGGCAGAAGCTGCGCCTGCCCGGATATTTCAGCAAGCGGTGGTCGGTGGAACAGACCATCGACGCACTGGAAGCCCGGAACCGGGAAGTGTTCGGGCTGTGGCAGCAGTCGCCGTTGCTGCGGGGAGAACTGATCTTACTGCTGGATGACCACCTGACCGCACAGCTTGCCGGGCAGGTGCTGCAATACGACCGTGAAAACGGTCTGACTTACCGGAAGGAGGAAGAGAATGAAGCAAATTGAGTATAATTTGCTGGAGGAACGCTGGGTGCGGGTGCGCGGGCAGGATTACACCGTGCAGGAAGTTTCTCTGTCGGATGCCCTGCTGCACGCCCACGAATACCGTGACCTGGCCGGAGAACTGCCCACGCAGGATGCCGCCATGCTGCGGCTGCTGTTGGCGGTTCTGCACACGGTGTTTTCCCGGGTGGATGAAAACGGTACGCCGGCCCCCTTTGAGGAAACGGACGATGCCCTGATCCGCTGGGAGGAGCTGTACCGGCTGGGGCATTTTCCGGAAGCGCCCATCCGGGCCTATCTGGAGCAGTGGCGGGACCGCTTCTGGCTTTTCCACCCGGAACGCCCCTTCTGGCAGGTGCCGGAAGCGAAGATCGGCACAGAATACACTGCTTCCAAGCTGAACGGGGAGCTTTCTGAGAGCAGCAACAAGCTGCGGTTATTCTCGTCCTATGCGGGTGAGGGCAAGGAGGGCCTGACTTATGCCCAGGCAGCGCGGTGGCTGCTGAGTGTGAATGGCTACGATGACACCTCTGCAAAGCCCAAGGGCAAGGGTTTGCCCTCGGTGGGCGCTGGCTGGCTTGGCAAGCTGGGGTACATTGAGGCACAGGGCAGCAACCTGTTCGAGACTTTGATGCTGAACCTCACTCTGCTCAAGGATGGCGTAGAACTGTGGGGGGAGAATCATCCCTGCTGGGAGCTGGACGAGCCCCGCAGTGCAGAGCGCACAGAGATTGCCCTGCCGGACAATCCTGCGCAGCTGCTGACCCTGCAATCCCGGCGGCTTCTGCTCAACCGGGAAGGGGAGACCGTGACCGGCTTTACCCTGCTGGGCGGCGATTTCTTCCCGCGGGAGAACGCATTTGCAGAACAAATGACCGTCTGGCGTGACCCGGATGCCCAAAAGAGCAAAAAGACCGGGCAGGTCACCTTTGTACCCAGCCGTCACGACCCGGCCAAGCAGTTCTGGCGGGAGTTTCCGGCAGTGTTCTGTGAGGAAGGGGAAAGCGTCCGCAGGCCCGGCGTTGTCCGCTGGGTGGAAATGCTTCAAAATGACCCGGACTGTCCGCTGGAACGCAAGCGGCTGATCCGCTTTGCCATCAGCGGCATGAAGTATGGCGATAAGGATTTCTTCGTGAACGATTCTTTCAGCGACAGCCTGACCTTTCAGGCCGCGTTGCTGGGAGAACTGGGACGGCGCTGGACAGTGCCCATCCGGGATGAGATCGGGCGCTGCGAGCGGGCCGCGCAATCTGTCGGCCGCCTTGCGTGGGAGCTCTCCCTTGCGGCGGGAGATAAGAACGATACGACCGCGGAATCCGCCCGCACCCAGTTCTACTTTACCATCGACCAGCCGTTCCGGCTTTGGCTGCAGAGCATTGACCCCGAAACGGACAAGCTGGACGAAAAAGCCGATGAATGGCAGGAGAAAGCCCGCAAACTGGCCGCAGAGCTGGGCCGCCAGATGGTGGAGCGGGCCGGAAATGCCGCCTTTGTGGGCCATAGGGTCGAGGTGAAAACAGGCGGTAAAAAGGACGAAAAGAAAACCGTTCTGTATACGGCTCCCAAGGCCTACAATAGCTTCCTGTACAATCTGCGGAAGCTCTATCCGAAGAAAGAAGGAGGAACAGCATGATAACGGATGCGATCCATGATTATGTGGCCGGACAGCTGAGCAGGCTGTGGAGCCTGCCCAAACCCCAGCGGCGTGCCCGGCTGGCAGAGCTGCGCCGGGGCGTTGGGCATCAGCCCGGCGACCTGCCGGCGCTGTGGGGCAGCTTCCTGCAGGAACTGCCCAAAGAGCTCTGGGGCAGGGAAACGGCGGCAGGAGAGTGCCGGGAGCCATCGGAAGCCGAGTGGGCGGTCTACCTTGCCCTGACTCTCTACGACCTGCACCAGCAGGGAGAAGAGAACATTTCCATGAATGAAAAGGGCTGCACACTGGGCAGGGCGGTGCGCCTGCTGGCCCAGAATTCCGCAGCTGCCGCGCAGGACTGGACCGAGAGCAGCGTCCTGCGCCGGTTCAACGCACTGGCCACAGCGGATTCCATGCCCGAGGTATCCCACTACCTCCGGGGGATGGTGCAGCTGTTCCGGGGAAATGAACCGAAGCTGAAACTGGATTACCCCCGGCTGGCTGTGGAGCTGTACCGGTTCCAGTTCCCGGATCAGGCAGCCAATGTCCGCCTGCAGTGGGGCCGGGACCTTTACCAGATGAATGCCGACACACCTGAAACCAAAGAAAAGGAGAATTGAAATGGATACCAAGCGTCTGTATGTTGATTTTCATGTGCTGCAAACGGTGCCGCCCAGCTGTGTGAACCGCGACGATACCGGCAGCCCCAAGACGGCTGTCTATGGCGGTGCCACCCGCGCCCGGGTATCCTCTCAGGCGTGGAAGCACGCGATCCGCAAAATGTTTGCCGAAGAAATGGCCGACATGGTCGAGACTGGAAAACGTACCCTGAAAGCAACTGACCTTGTGGCCGGGGAATTGGCCGCACTGGCTCCTGAACTGGACGATGCCAGACTGAAAAAGGATGCAAAAAAGGCACTGGAAAATGCAGGCATCAAGCTGAAAGATGACAACAACGCCGCCCTGCTCTTTTTGAGCACGGCCCAGGCCCGGGCGCTGGCCCGGCTGGCCGCCGAGGACTGCGAGGAGAAGGATGACTACAAAAAGGCCCTGAAGGAGAACCCTTCGGTGGATATGGCTCTGTTTGGCCGGATGGTCGCCAGCGATCCTTCCCTGAATTACGATGCCGCCGCTCAGGTGGCCCACAGCATCTCCACCCATGCCGTGCAGAACGAGTTTGATTACTTCACCGCTGTGGATGACTGTGCCCCGGAGGATTCGGCAGGCGCGGGCCATCTGGGCACGGTGGAGTACAACTCTTCCACCCTGTATCGCTATGCCACCGTCAACATGGTGGAACTGGTGCACCTGCTGGGGGCTGAAAAGGCAGCCCAGGCTGTCCGGGTGTTCGGCGAAGCCTTCATCCGCTCCATGCCCACCGGAAAGCAGAACAGCTTTGCCAACCGCACCCTGCCGGATGCTGTCTATGTCACCCTGCGGGAAGATCAGCCTGTGAACCTCTGTGGTGCCTTTGAAAAGCCGGTGCGCAAGAGCCCCGAGGGCTATGCGGAACCCTCCAAGACGGCGCTGAAGCAGTATGCGCAGCAGGTGTATGCCTGCTATGCGGATGCTCCGGCCCAGAGCTTTGCTGTGGGCATCGGGCTGGACGAGCTGGCCCCGGCCATGCCCCTGAACCAGATGCTCACCGCGCTGGAACGTGCCGTAAAGGAGAAGCTGCCCGGAAATGAGGTGTGACCATGGCAACGCTGTTGCTTCGGCTGGCCGCGCCCCTGCAATCGTGGGGTGCGGATTCCAAATTTGAGACCCGCAAAACGAACCGGGAACCCACAAAAAGCGGTGTCATTGGCCTGTTGGCAGCGGCTCTGGGCCTGCGCCGGGACGATGCCGCAGGCCTTGCCCGGCTGAACGGCCTGCACTTTGCCGTCCGTGCTGACCGGGAGGGCAGCCTGCTGGTGGATTTCCACACCGCCAACCGGCTGAGTGAGCGCCAGCAGAAAGAAAACCGAGAAAAAGGGAAAAAGCCGGAAGCTCCCTATGTGACCTACCGCCATTACCTGCAGGATGCGGTCTTTCTGGTGGGGCTGGAAAGCGAGGACACTGCCCTGTTACAGGAGCTGGAAACGGCCCTGAAACATCCGGTCTACCCGCTGTATCTGGGGCGGCGTTCCTGCCCGCCCACCCTGCCGCTCTGCCTTGGCCTCCGGGCCGGGGAACTACAGGATACCCTGCGGGCCGAACCGCTGCTGGTGAAACAGAGGAATGGGGCCCCCTTGCGCATCGTGGCAGACGCGGACCCGGCGGATGCTGCTGCCGTGCCCCGGCGTGATCTGGCGGTGTCGTTCAGCCCCATCCACCGGCAGTACGGCTTCCGCCCAGTGCGGGAGTGGAACACAAACCCGCCGGAAATGCCCGGCGCGACCGAACATGACGCAATGGCAGAATTGAGGTGAGGAATCATGTATCTATCCCGCGTAGAACTTGACCCGACCCGCCGTGAGACCATGGTGGCGCTGATCTCGCCCCAGAAATTCCATGGTGCGGTGGAAAACGCTTTTGCCGGTGCGCGCCGCCGCAGGCTGTGGCGGCTGGATCGGCTGGGAGAAAAACTGTACCTGCTCCTGCTCAGTGAGGAACGGCCGGATCTGACCGCCCTGTGTGCGCAGTTTGGCACCGGTGCGCCCCCGGAGACCCGGCCCTATGACCCGCTGCTGGAACGGGTGACAGCGGGCAGCTGCTGGCAGTTCCGCCTGACTGCCAACCCCACCCGCAGCAAAAAAGACTCTGCCGACCATACGGCCCGGGGAACCCTGAAACCCTGCTATCTCGAGGTGGAGCAGGAGGAATGGCTGTGGGCGCAGGCCGCAAAGCACGGCTTTGCCGTCTCGGAAGGGTCCTTCGCAGTGACCCGGAAGCAGACCTATCACTTCAAGAAAAACGGCACCCGGCCTGTTACCCTGCTGGCTGTGACCTACGAGGGCATTCTGCAGGTGACAGACCCGGAGGCCTTCAAGGCCCTGCTGTGCGAGGGCGTTGGCCGGGGCAAGGCCTATGGCCTTGGCCTGATGACCATCATCCACAGGGGAGGAGACCATGGCTGAGATGCCAGGCTTTTCCCCGCCCACGCGGGGGTGATCCCTTCTGGCAGAACATCAACGACAAGGCGGCGGTCTTTTCCCCGCCTACGCGGGGGTGATCCGGTGCGTTGGGTTTCGCCCTTCTCGGTGACAGTCTTTTCCCCGCCCACGCGGGGGTGATCCCCCCTTGTCTGTGGTATACTTGGGGTGACCAAACTTTTCCCCGCCCATGCGGGGGTGATCCTGTTGACCTCAACGTGACCGCCCTCAACTACCCCTTTTCCCCGCCCATGCGGGGGTGATTCCAGCGCGGCGATGGAAACGCTGGCCCAGATGATCTTTTCCCCGCCCACGCGGGGGGTGATCCCTCGCAAGGCTCGAACAGCAGCGCAATGAACCACTTTTCCCCGCCTACGCGGGGGTGATCCCATGGGCAGCCATACGCCCTCCAGCTCCTTGTTCTTTTCCCCGCCCATGCGGGGGTGATCCTAGCGTAGTTTGCCCCTGTAAGCCTTCCTGAGACTTTTTCCCGCCCACGCGGGGGTGATCCCATGGTGCAGCGGCAGGCGTTTTTTCAGACAGCCTTTTCCCCGCCCATGCGGGGGTGATCCCGATGCAAAGTCGTGGGTTTACCAGGCGATCTTCTTTTCCCCGCCCATGCGGGGGTGATCCCGGGTTCGACTTCGATGCCGCAGACGTGGCGGCCTTTTCCCCGCCCACGCGGGGGTTCCACATTGACAACCCTGCGCAAAAAGCAGATAATAGGTTTATCTTGAATGCAGAGCGAGGGAAAGTATATGCTGTATTTTGAAAACGATTACTGCGAGGGTGCGCATCCGGCGATCTTACAGAAGCTGGTGGAGACCAACTTTGAAAAGGTCTCCGGCTACGGCACCGATCCCTATTGCGCCAGTGCGCGGGAGAAGATCCGCGCGGCGTGCGGCGCACCGGATGCCGATGTCTGGTTCATTTCGGGCGGAACCCAGAGCAATGCCATCGTCATTGCATCGATGCTGCGCCGCTGGGAGGGTGTGCTGGCCGCATCCACCGGCCATGTGGCCGCTCACGAGGCCGGTGCCATCGAGTTCACGGGCCACAAGGTCATCGGCCTGCCGCACACCAACGGCAAGCTGGATGCCGGGACGGTTGAGGACTGGTGCAGGACCTTCTATGCCGATGGCAATATGGACCACCTCGTGTTCCCGGGCATGGTGTACATCTCCCACCCGTCGGAGTACGGCACCCTGTACACCAAGGCAGAGCTGGAAGCGCTGTCCGCTGTCTGCCATAAGTACCACATGCCGCTGTTTATGGACGGTGCCCGTCTGGGCTATGGTCTGGCCGCCGAGGGCACCGATGTGACGCTGGCCGATGTGGCCCGCCTGACCGATGTGTTCTACATCGGCGGCACCAAAGTGGGTGCGCTCTGCGGCGAGGCAGTTGTGTTCCCCCACGGCGCACCGGCTCACTTTATGACCATGGTCAAGCAGCAGGGCGCTCTGCTGGCAAAGGGCCGTCTGCTGGGCATCCAGTTCGATGTGCTGTTCACCGATGACCTGTACCAGACCATCAGCAAAAATGCCATTGAGACCGCCGCCGTGCTCAAGAAGGGGCTGGCCGAAAAGGGCTATTCGTTCTTCATGGATTCGCCCACGAATCAGGTGTTCATCGTGTTGTCCAACGAGCAGCTGGCCGCGCTGGAAGGCAAGGCCAAGTTCGGCTTCTGGGAGAAGTACGATGATACCCACACCGTTGTCCGCATTGCCACCAGCTGGGCCACCCGGATGGAAGAGGTGGAGCAGCTGCTGGAGCTGATGTAAGGGCACACCTGCCAAATGGCGGTGCGTCTCTTTGTGCAGGATGCAGATTGTATTTCCCGCGCGGATATGCTATTCTTAACTGGATAAAGGCTGCACTTTGTGCACCGTGGAAGGATGGTTTGTATTATGGGCTTTTTTGACAAGCTTTTTGGCGGCAAGGCCGCATCCGAGACGAAATTTTCCGGCCAGAAGATGACGGTCATGCTTCCCATTGACGGCAAGGTGATCCCGCTGGAGCAGCTGCCTGACGAGACCTTTGCCTCTGCAATCCTGGGCCCCGGCTGCGGCGTGGAGCCCACCGGCGACACCGTTTATGCTCCCTTTGACGGCACCGTTACGCAGGTGCCCGAAAGCCTGCACGCCGTTGGTATGATGAGCGATGACGGCATTGAGCTGCTGATCCATGTTGGCATGGACACGGTGGAGATGAAAGGACAGGGCTTTACCTCCCTGACCAAAGAAGGGGCCAAGGTCAAGGCCGGCACCCCGCTGCTGAAGGTGGATCTGGAAGCCATCCGTGCCGCAGGCCACCCCACTGCAACGGCTCTCATCGTGACCAACAGTGATGACTTGCCGGAGATCAGTATTGTTGCGGACGGCGATGCTGCCGCTGGCGCGCCGGTGTTCAAGTTTAAAAAATAAGTGAGCAGATCCCCCGGAGGCAGAGAGCTTCCGGGGGATTTTTGCGGTAAAAAGTCATACTTACTTGTAAAAAAGCTGTATTTTGCGCGGTTTTCTCTTGCATTGCAGGGGGAGCTGTGCTAAAGTAGACAAAGTGTGAGCCAAAAACCGGTACTGTGAGAGGAAAAGTATATGGAAACAAAAAAGAAACACGAATTATCCCTTGCAAAACGCATGGCGATCTCTCTGGTCTGCGGCCTGGTGGCCGGTCTGGCCTTTATGTTCCTGCGGGAGCATCTGAACGCCAGCGGCCAGGCAGAGACCTGGACCACCATCAACAACCTGCTGTTCCAGGATATCACCGCCGAGGGCGCTGAGCGAGCCTTTGGCATCTTCTACATCATCGGCCAGCTCTTCATCAAGGCGCTGCAGCTGGTGATCATCCCCATGGTCTTTACCTCCATTTCGCTGGCCATTGGCAGCATTGCAGATACCCGCACCATGGGCCGCATTTCCGCAAAGACCCTGTTCTGGTTCCTGCTGTGCTCCTTCCTGGCGCTGCTGCTGGCAGGCTGTGTGGGCTACGGCGCCTACTCCGTGGGCCTGTTCAACACCCACATCGAGGGTCTGGCAGAAGCCAGCGGTTCCACCGGTTCCAACCCCCTGAACGTGGTGCTGAACATCATCCCCTCCAACATCGTCACTGCCTTTGGCAGCAATGGCGCTGTGCTTTCCAGCGTGTTCCTGGCAGTAGCCACCGGCCTGAGCATGAACACCCTGGGCGAGAGCCGCACCGCGAGCCTGCGCCGCCTGCTGGGCGAGGTCAACGATGTGGTGGTCGTGTTCCTGAACTTCATCGTCAGCAACTTTGCCCCCTTTGCAGTCTTTGTGCTGCTGACCCGTACCTTCGCCATCTACGGCATCGATTACCTCAAGCCCGCGCTGGTCTATGTGGTGGTCACGGTGGTCCTGCTGCTGGCCTTCCTGATCATTGCCTACCCGCTGGTCATTGCACTGGGTGCCAAGCTGAACCCCTTCACCTTCATCCGCAAGATCGCCAACGTGGCAGTGTTCGGCTTCTCCACCTCCTCCAGCGCCGCCACCCTGCCCCTGAACATCAAGGTGTGCGAGGAAGAGTTCGGCGTGGATGAGAGCATTGCTTCCTTCGTCCTGCCGCTGGGCATGACCATCAACATGGACGGCACCGCCATCATGCAGGTCATTGCCACCGTGTTCATTGCAGGCTGTGCCGGTTACACCGTCACCCCCGGCCAGCTGGTCGTGGTCGCCCTGCTGGCCCTGCTGGCATCTGTGGGCACCCCCGCCGCTCCCGGCGCTGGTGCTGTCATCCTGTTCACCATCCTGTCCGGCATGGGCTTCGTCAACGACGGCGCTCTGCTGGCCTACTCCCTGATCCTGGCCATCAACCGCCCCATCGAGATGCTGGTCACCTCCCTGAACGTGGTGGGTGATGCAGTTGCCAGCATCTGCGTTGCCAAGAGCGAGGGCCTGCTGAACGAGGAGACCTTCAATAAGTAACAATACGCCGTAACAGGCGCAGCAAAAACTCCCATGCACAGCATCTTCCGATGTGAGCATGGGAGTTTTTTTGTGGTAGTAATTGAGGGAAGAGTGTGGTATACTCGGCTTAGTTCAACAAATCGGAATTTGGAGGTACACGATGATAATAAAAATTGTTACAATTTCACTGATGGCAGTGTTCTACATCTGCTATTTTGCAAAGCTGATTAGTCAGAAAAAGCAAGGCATAAAGACAGACCAATTAGGAAAAGGAAAAGAGGGATTTGTCAAATTTATAGAAGTAGCTCTTAAAATAATCACATATTTGCTTCCTGTAATACAGATTATCAGTATTGTGTTTTATTCGGGAACAGCACATATTGTGTTGCAATTTACAGGAGTTGTAATAACAATGTTAGGTGTACTTGCTTTTATTGTTTCTGTTACACAAATGAAGGAGAATTGGAGAGCAGGTGTGCAAAAAGAAGAAAAGACCAGTTTGGTAACAACGGGCATCTATTCTATTAGCAGAAATCCTGCATTTTTGGGTTTTGATTTAATGTATATAGGAATATTGTTTTCGTTCTTTAACTGGTTCCTTTGCTTTGCCACAGGTTTTGCAGTGGTATTTTTTCATTTACAGATAGTCAATGTAGAGGAAGATTTTTTGATAGAAGCATTCGGAAATGAGTACCTGCAATACAAATCAAAAGTATGCCGATATTTAGGAAGAAAAAGATAAATTCGCGTTTGTGGAGCAAAGCGGAACAATAAAAGAGCAGTGCTTCCGGTGGGTGGACCCATTGGAGAGCACTGCTCTTTCTTTGTGGGAAAATTCAGCTGGCAGGAGCGTTACAGTGTGCCGTAGGGTGCAATGCCAATCATGTACTCAACACCAATGGCGACCAGAACGACCAATGTGGAGATGATGAAGCCGTGCAGCATGGGCTTTGCGCCGGAACGGCAGAGTGATTTGAAGTTCGTGTTCAGACCAATGGCCGCCAGAGCCGCGACCATCAGAAACTTGCTGATGGTCTTCAGACCGGAAACCAGCCCGGCGGGCAGAAGGCCCAGACTGGTCAGCAGGGACATGGCAAGGAACGCAAGGATGAACCAGGGGAAAATGGAACGGATGCTCACCTTGACACCGTTGGCCTGGGCACTCTCTTTCTTTTTCAGGTGCAGGTTGATGGCGGCAAAGACCAGAACAGCCGGAATGATCGCCAGCGTGCGGGTCAGCTTGACCATCGTTGCAAAGTCGCCGGCTGCTTCACTGAAAGCGTAACCGGTGGCTACGACGCTGGAGGTATCGTTGACCGCCGTACCGGCCCAGAGACCGAATGCGGCATCGGAAAGCCCAAGCCACCGGCCAAGGAGCGGGAACGCAACGATCATCACCGTATCGAACAGGAAGGTGGCGGACATACCGTAGGCGATATCCATGTCATCGGCCTCGATCACCGGCGCAATGGCGGCAATGGCAGAGCCGCCGCAGATGCCGGTTCCGGCGTTGATCAGGCTGCTGGTTTTCCAGTTGAGCCCGAGCGCTCTGCCGATCAGCGCGCCCAGTCCAAAGCAGGTGGCCAGGGTGAAGAGCATGACTGTCAGCGAAAAACGGCCCACGGTCAGCACGGTGCGGATGTTCAGGCTGGCACCCAGAAGGACGATGGCGAATTTCAGGACTTTTTTAGAGGTGAATCTGATGCCCGGCGCGGTTGTTTTGTTGGGCTGGAAAAATGCATTGATGGCCATGCCGATAAACAGGGCGATGACCGAAGCGCCAATGAGGTGGAGCCCGGCGCTGCTTTCCAGCGTTTCCAGCCACTTGGCGATGCAGGCGATGCCCAGTGCCAGCGCGGCTCCGGGGATCAGGGCGGTGATCTTCTTTGACATTCGTTGGGTTTCCTTTCTTTTGCATGTTATACGGAAATAAAAACAAGCGAAAACCACCGGCAGAACCGGTGGTTTATTGCTGGAGAAAAGGGCGCTCAGAACGAGCCGCCGGAGGAGCCGCCAAAGCCGTCGCTGTCCACGGAGGAGCCGCCGGAGCTGCTGTTCTCCTCGTGGGGCGGGTCGTAGACCTGCACACGGTCGGTGTGGGTGTAGTTGTCCACCTGCACCCGCAGCTTTAAGCCTGCGCCGATGTAATCGTTGGCCTCGGTCTTGAGCCGGGCTGTTTTCATCTGGCTGTACAGCACGCCGCAGACGATACCGGCAATGATCATGGGCACACCGATGACGATAAGGAGCAGGATGGGCCAGCCGCTGGTGTCGTTGTCAACATCCAGCGGTTCGCCGTGCTCAGCGTAGAAATCCAGCGTGTCGGCGCACATGGAGAGGTACTCGGAGGCGGCCTCGGCCCAGTCGTTGTCCGAGAGATAGGGAACAACGGCATCTTCGATCTGCTCGATGCGGTAATCGGTAAAGGCTGTCACGCCGCCGCCGTAGGTGATGGTGACATACTTGCGGGAGCCGACTGCCAGCAGGAAGAGGATGCCGCTCTGTTCAGGGCTGCTGCCCAGACCGTTGGCAAGGTAGTAATCTTTGGCGTACTGGCGCTGGTCGGCATCGCCGATGCTGTCCACCACCAGAAAATATACGTCGCAGTCGTGGCCGTTGCTGGCCGCTTCGGCAGAAGCTTCCAGCTGGCTGTAAGTATCCGCATCGAACAGGCCCATCTCGTCCCGCACCAGCGGCGCGGCGGCAAAGGCGGGGATGCTCAGGCAGAGCGCCAGCACCAGTGCGGCCAGCAGGGCGGCAAAGCGTTTTGCAGTGTGTTTCATTCTGCCACCCCCTTATAACAACAGCAGGAACGCCAGCACTGCCATCAGGGGCAGGCTGATGCCCGCAAACCACGCGGCCACCCGGCTCTTGTCCACCGGCAGGTCGCCGATGAGCCGCCCGGTCTGCCCGTTCATGGCGAACAGGAAGTCCTTGTCCTTCCACCGGGTGTGGAGCATCCAGACCGGCAGCAGGGCGTAGTGGGCGTGGGTCATATCCACGTTGATGTTCTCGGAAATGGGGTGGATCTCGCTGTAGCCGCCGGTGGTGGCGTGGAGCGCATCGGCCGTGGAGTTGTACATCCGGCGGTAGGCGCGCTCGGCGCAGGCATCGGCATCCTCGTCATACCGGTCGGCCAGATAGCCGGGCAGGTAGGCCGTGGAGAAGGGCTTCAGGTCGCCGTAATCAAAGGGCTCAATGGCATCCATGTGGGTGTTGGGCATCTTGCTGGAGCCATCCACCGGCACCTTGGCAAAGGCGGCCGAGCCTTCGCGGCGCACATCGTAGTGCTGGGTGGTGGTCACCATGTAATCGCCTTCGCGGTGGCTCTCGGAGTTCTGGCCCTCGTACCGGCCGCGCGCGTCAGCCTTGGCATCGTAGAGCCAGAAGGGGACATATACGCCCTGGATCTCTGCGATGTGGTTCTGGCTCTTGAACGCCTTGGGCAGGAAGGCCTTGCCCTTGTAATATCTGGTCAGCTGGGCGATGGCGGCCTTTTTGTCCAGCTTGAAGGGCAGGATGTACTCCGGCTTCAGCTTGCCGGAGAGCTTGCCGCCCAGCACTGTGGGGTTGCCGCAGTAGGGGCAGGTGGTGGCGGCGGTGGTCTCGTCACAGACCAGCTCGGCCCCGCAGGTGGGGCAGGAGTAGCTGTTCAGGCCCTCCGCCTCGGCCTCGCTCCACACCGGACTGTCCTGCCGGGGCAGGCGGGCGGCTTTTTTGGCATCGCCCTCGGCGGCAGTGTCGGCAGCGGCCTGCTTTTTGGCGTAGCGGGCCTCAATGTCCTTTACGTCGTAGGCCGAGCCGCAGTAATCGCAGACCAGCTTGCCGCTGGCACCATCGTAGTGCAGGGGGCCGGTACAGGCCGGGCACTGATAATTCGTTGTCTTTTCAGCCATGCGTCAGACCCCTCTCAGGCCCCAAAGGGCTTGCCGCACTCGGGGCAGAACTTGGGCGGGTTGGCCGGGTCGGCGGGTACAAAGCCGCACTTGGCGCACTTGGCGGCGGGCCGGGGTCTGCCGCACTCCGAGCAGAACTTGCCGCTGTTCTTTGCACCGCAGCTGCACACCCAGACAGCCGGGGCTTCGGGCCGGGGCTTGCCGCATTCGGCACAGAACTTGCCCGTGTTGCCGGTGTGGCCGCAACTGCAGGTCCAACCTGCGGCCGGTGCGGCCTGAGGCTGCGCGGCGGTCTGCTGGCCGCCCATCTGGTAGAGATCCCGGGCGTTGACACCGCCCGCTGCAGCGGCCTGGTTCATCCCCATAAAGGCCATGGCGGGACCGGCGGCGGTGTTGGCGGCGGCAGCCTGCATGGCGGAGGCCTGTGCGCCCACCAGATGCGCGGCGGCGCGGGTGGGGTCCATAAAGGCCGCACTGCGCTGCAGCTCCTTGATCATCTGCTCGTCTTCCTCGCTGGCCTTGACACCGGAAACGCCCAGAGAGACGATCTCGATGCCGCGCAGCCTGCTCCACTTGGCGCTCAGCTCCTGATTCAGGGCCTCGGCCAGCTCGGCGGTGTGGCCGGGCAGGGCGGAGTAGCGGATGCCCTGCTCGCTGATCCGGGCAAAGGCGGGCTGCAGGGCGGTCATCAGCTCGGTCTTGAGCTGGCCGTCCAGCGCGTCGCGGGTGTAGGCGTTTTCCACATTGCCGCAGACGTTGGTGTAAAACAGGATGGGGTTGACCACCCGGTAGCTGTACTCGCCGAAGCACCGGATGCCGATGTCGATATCGATACCGGCGCGCTGGTCCACCACCCGGAAGGGCACCGGGTTGGGGGTGCCGTACTTGTTGCCGGTGAGCTCCCGGGTATTGATATAGTAGATGCGCTGGTCGGAACCGGCCTGCCCGCCAAAGCTGAACCGCTTGCCCAGCTCGGCAAACACGCTGTCGATGTTCTTCAGTCCGCCGCTGAGCAGGGAGGGCTGGGTGCCGGTGCTGTAGGTGTACTCGCCGGGCTCAGCGCAGAGGTCTACCACCTTGCCCTGCTCCACGATCAGCACGCACTGGCCGTCGGCCACGGCGATCACAGAGCCGTCCGAGATGACGTTTTCGCTGCCGTGCCGGTTGGCGGAGCGGCCATTGGTCCGCTTCTGGCCCTTGACGGCCAGCACCTCCGCAGGCAGAGCGTCACAATAAAAATATTCCTTCCACTGGTCGCCCATCACGCCGGATGCCGCGCCCATGGCTGCTTTGATGAGACCCATAACTTCAATCTCCTTTTGTGCCGGGCAGTGCCCCAAAGCGGGGAATGGCTCCCCCGGGCGCTGCGAAATTTGGGACAAGTATAACATAATCCGGGAAATTGTAAAAGCGATTTGGCAAAAAGGCGAAAGAAAAACTTATTCTTGCTTTTTTGCCCCGGCGGGTGTACAATACCCTACGAAAAACAAAACACAGGGGAGCTCGTAAGGCGGGCTGAGAGGAAGTAACCAAACTTCGACCCTTGACCTGATGCGGATAATGCCGCCGTAGGAAGTCATAGGAAAATGATTTTTTGCAGGAGGCACCGCTGTGGTGTCTCCTGTTTTTTGTTGCCGCAAGCCGCCGCAACGGGTGGCTCCGGGCTGAGGGGGAGCGCCCTGAGCCTTGAAATAACTGCGATGGGAAGCCGTGTTCCGGCGTGAGAGGAGGCCAGCAAGCCTCGACCGCTTTTTGAGAAAGAGGAGTTTCCAATGAAAAAATTCTCTGTGAAAAAGCTGGCTCTCGCTGGAATGTTCTGCGCCCTGTGCGTGGTGGGCAGTGTGTTCAGCTTCCCGATGTTCGGCAGCAAGTGCGCCCCCGTGCAGCACATGGTCAATGTGCTCTGCGCCGTGCTGCTGGGTCCCTGGTGGGGCGTGGGCGTGGCCTTTGTGGCTTCGCTGCTCCGCAATATCCTGGGTCTGGGCAGCCTGATGGCCTTCCCGGGCAGCATGTTTGGTGCCCTGCTCTGCGGCCTGGTCTACGCAAAGACCAAAAACCTGATCGCCACCCTGGTGGGCGAGGTGTTCGGCACCAGCATTCTGGGCGGCCTGTGTGCTTACCCGGTGGCCATCTGCCTGATGGGCAAGAGCGCCGGTGACATCGCGTTCTATGCCTACATCGTGCCCTTCCTCATCTCCACCGCTGTGGGTGCGGTTATTGCGGGTGTGCTGGTGTACAGCCTGCAGCACTCCGGTGCCCTGCGCTCCATGCAGAGCAGCCTTTCCTGACGGGGGTGCGTCATGTTTGCAGAGCAGTTTGCCAATGTCCGCACCAAAAGCCCCCTGATCCATAATATCACCAACTACGTCACCGTGAACGACTGCGCCAATATGGTGCTGGCCTGCGGTGCTTCGCCCATTATGGCCGACGATGCCGCCGAGGTGGAGGACATCACCACCATCTGCGGCGGGCTGAACATCAACATCGGCACCCTGAACAGCCGCACCATTGAATCCATGCTCAAGGCGGGCAAAAAGGCCAATGCACTGGGCCACCCCGTGGTGCTGGACCCTGTGGGCGCGGGCGCTTCTGCCCTGCGCACCGGGACGGCCTACCGTCTGCTGGACGAGGTGCGGTTCACGGTCATCCGGGGCAATATCTCCGAGGTAAAGACGCTGGCTTCCGGTGCGGGCACCACCAAGGGTGTGGATGCCGATGTGGCCGACAGGGTCACCGAGGAAAATCTGGACGGCGCGGTGGCCTTTGCCAAGGCCTTTGCCGCAAAGACCGGTGCCGTTGTGGCCATCACCGGTGCCATTGACATCGTGGCCGATGGGGCAAAAGCCTACTGCATCCGCAACGGCCACCCGATGATGAGCGCCATCACCGGCACGGGCTGCCAGCTCTCTGCCCTGACGGCGGCCTTTATCACCGCCAACCCCAGCCAGCCGCTGGAGGCTGCTGCCGCTGCCGTCTGCGCCATGGGCCTTGCGGGCGAGATCGCCCATGCACGGCTGACCCCGCTGGACGGCAACGCTACCTACCGCAATTACATCATTGATGCCATTTACAATATGACTCCGGCTCAGCTGGAAGAGGGTGCCAAGTATGAAGTGCGCTGAAGAATATATGCGGCTCTATGCCGTTACCGACCGTGCCTGGGTGGGCGGTCAGACCCTCTATCAGCAGGTGGAGAGCGCCCTGAAGGGCGGCGTGACCTGCGTTCAGCTGCGGGAAAAGGAGCTGGACGAGGAAGCCTTCCTGAAGGAGGCGTTTGAGCTCCACGACCTGTGCAAAAAATACAATGTGCCCTTTTTCATCAATGATAACGTGGACATTGCCATCCGCTGCCACGCCGAGGGCATCCATGTGGGGCAGGAGGATATGGCCGCTGCTCAGGTGCGCCAGCGCGTGGGCGATGAGATGATGATCGGCGTATCCGTCCACAGCGTGGAGGAGGCCCTGGAGGCCGTCCGGCACGGTGCCGACTGTCTGGGCGTGGGTGCAGCTTTCTCTACCCACACCAAGGCAGACGTGGACGTTCTGCCCGAGGGCATGATGAAAGCCATCTGTGATGCCGTGGACATCCCCGTTGTGGCCATCGGCGGCATCCACAAGGAGAACCTGCTCCGGCTCAAGGGCACCGGCGTGAACGGTGTGGCCCTTGTCAGTGCGATCTTCGGCGCGGAGGACATCGAGGCCGAGTGCAGGGAGCTGAAGGCACTGGCGGAGCAGATCGTAAAATAATCTGTCATCCCGCGGCAAACCGGGGGCACCACCTTGGGCCGCGTTACAAAATTCATGGAGAAAACCAACATGAAAAGCGTATTTTGCGCAGGTGCCGGCATCCAGAGCGTACTGCTTTTTCTGAATGACGGCTGCCTGCCCCTACCCCTGTATGACCAGCACCCTGCTGTTCAGAGATAAACTGTCATTTGGAGGAAAGTACCATGCAGAACTATACCACACAGATGGACGCTGCCCGCAAGGGCATCGTCACGCCGGAAATGGAGATCGTGGCCAAAAAGGAATACCGCACCACGGAGGAGATCCGTCAGCTGGTGGCTGAGGGCAAGGTGGCCATTCCCGCCAACAAGCACCACACCTGCCTGAACCCCGAGGGCATCGGCTCTATGCTGCGCACCAAGATCAACGTGAATCTGGGCGTTTCCCGCGACTGCAAGGATTACAACGTGGAGATGGAAAAGGTGATGAGCGCCGTCAATATGGGCGCGGAAGCCATCATGGATCTGTCCAGCCACGGCAACACCCAGCCCTTCCGCCAGAAGTTGACCCACGAGTGCCCCGTGATGATCGGCACTGTGCCTGTGTACGATTCCGTCATCCACTATCAGCGCGACCTTGCCACCCTGACCGCGCAGGATTTCATCGACGTGGTGCGCCTGCACGCTGAGGACGGTGTGGACTTTGTCACCCTGCACTGCGGCATCACCCGCAAGACCATCGACCAGATCCGCACCCACAAGCGGAAGATGAACATCGTCAGCCGCGGCGGCTCTCTGGTGTTCGCCTGGATGAGCATGACCGGCAACGAGAACCCCTTCTACGAGCACTTTGACGAGATCTGCGAGATCTGCGCCGAGCACGACGTGACCATCTCGCTGGGCGATGCCTGCCGCCCCGGCTGCCTGGCCGATGCCACCGATGTCTGCCAGATCGAAGAGCTGGTGCGTCTGGGCGAGCTGACCAAGCGCGCCTGGGCACACAACGTGCAGGTCATGGTGGAGGGCCCGGGCCATGTGCCTCTGAATCAGGTGGCCGCCAACATGGAGGTGCAGAAGAGCATCTGCATGGGCGCTCCCTTCTATGTGCTGGGACCCCTCGTCACCGACATTGCCCCCGGCTATGACCACATCACGGCCGCCATCGGCGGTGCCGTTGCCGCCATGAGCGGTGCAGCCTTCCTGTGCTATGTCACCCCCGCCGAGCATCTGGCTCTGCCCAACGTGGACGATGTGAAGCAGGGCATCGTGGCCTCCAAGATCGCCGCCCACGCGGCCGATATCGCCAAGGGCATCCCCCATGCCCGGGATATCGACGACAAGATGGGCGATGCCCGCCGCGTGCTGGACTGGGATGCCCAGTTCGCCTGCGCCCTGGACCCCGAGACCGCCAAGGCCATCCGGGATGCCCGCCTGCCCGAGGATGACCACAGCGACACCTGCTCCATGTGCGGCAAGTTCTGCGCCGTCCGCAGCATGAACAAGGCGCTGGCCGGGGAATACATCGACATCCTGTAATAACGCGTTTTCTTCCTTCTCAGCCGTCCGGTTTTGCTCGCCGGGCGGCTTTTTTGCTTGTCTCTGGGCGGGGAACAGGTTTCCTGCTTTACAGAAAAGGGAAAGCATTGTAAAATAGATGGGTAAGTAATAAAATATCCGGCGGGAAGCCCCTGCCTGAGAACGAGGAATAAAAATCATGGCAAGATCGAATATCCGGGTGCTGGCTCTGGACTTGGACGGCACCCTGACCAATGACGAAAAGATCGTTACCCCCCGCACCCGCGCGGCGCTGGATGCCGCCGCCGCACAGGGCGTGACCATCGTGCTGGCCTCCGGCCGCCCCACAGCGGGCATTCTGCCGCTGGCAAAGGCGCTGGGGCTGGACAAAAAGGGCGGCTGTGTGCTGGCCTACAACGGCGGCAAGATCGTGGACTGCATGACCGGCGAGGCCCTGTATCAGGTGCAGCTGGGGGCGGAGTTCGTCCCGGAACTCTGCGAATTTGCAGCCCGGCAGGATGTGGCCATCCTGACCTACAACAGCGAGGGGATCGTGTGTGAGCGGGATCAGGACGTGTGGGCAAACAAGGAGTGCTTTACCACAAAGCTGCCGATGCTCCATGTGGATGATCTTGCCTCCTATGTGGACTACCCGATCTGCAAAATGCTCATCACCCTTGACCCTGCCCGGCGGGATGCTGTCTGCGCCGCCGGAAAGGAGCAGTTTGCGGGCCGGATCGACCTGTACCCCTCCAGCCCCTTCTTCATCGAGGCCGTGCCGCTGGGCGTGGCAAAGGACAGGAGCCTTGCCGCCCTGCTGGAGCGGATGGGCCTGACCCGGGAGAACCTGATGGCCTGCGGCGACGGCCTGAACGACCGCTCCATGATCTCCTATGCCGGGGTGGGCGTTGCCATGCAGAATGCCGAGGATGCCGTCAAGGCTGTGGCCGATTACGTCACCGCCGCCGACAACAACCACGACGGCGTGGCCGAGGCCATCGAAAAATTTATCCTGAACTGAGAGGAACACAAACAACAATGCCACGCAATCTGGTTTTATTTGATCTGGAATGGAACATCGGTTATAAGCCGTATCTCTTTAATTATCATGGCGTGCAGCAGACCTTCCGGGGCGAGATCATCGAGATCGGCGCGGTGAAGATCGACGAGGATGCCAACGTGCTGGATACCTTCTCCATCCACCTGCGGCCCCGCATTTTCCGCACCCTGCAGCACCACATCGCCAAGGTGACGGGTCTGACCCAGGCCGACCTGGACCGGGGCGAGCCCATCGTGCAGGGGCTGCGCCGCTTTATGCAGTGGTGCGGCCCGGATGCCGAGTTTGCCGAGTGGGGCATGGATGACGTGCCGGTGCTCAA
>ENA-UEQX01000648-UEQX01000648.1-human-gut-metagenome-genome-assembly--contig:-NODE-648-length-22999-cov-12.876843_pt1 | contig 22999 bp, 17 predicted proteins | sample MGYA00242952_ERZ507952 | MGnify/ENA primary metagenome ERZ507952 (study PRJEB26167, sample SAMN06115425) | human gut metagenome | host: Homo sapiens | place: China:Sichuan | collected 2015-04-07... | reverse complement strand
CAGGGGAGGGATTTATAAAAAGAGAAGATACTTAACCTCTGCTATTAGAACATGAATACCTCAAAAATCAAACTTCTTGCAGCAATCCTCGTATTTGGTTTTTCTCCTCTGTCCTTCTCTCAAACAACGCCGTCTCCGACTTTGGGAATGGAGATTCTCAAGGATTTGGGTAATGTCAAAGACATGGTGGAAGTTCCTGACGGTCCTTTCCACGCCGTCGAAAATCAAGGCGGCGGAATTTTGTTTATCAGTTCGTCCGGACGATTTGTTTTGGGGGGTGTGGCATTTGATATCTGGAACAAAAAGCAGCTGCGCACCGTCAATGATATGCGCTATGCCTTCAATCACATTGACTTTAAGACGCTTGGAGTCAATTTCGACGAGATTAAAGCCGTTGAATTCGGAAACGGCAACAAAGAAGTAGTGATCTTTGCGGATCCCAATTGTATGTGGTGTCACCGTCTGGTTGAAGAGACCTTAAATGACCAGGCTCTTACTAAGGAATACAAGTTCAAAGTTGTAGCGGTTCCTGCTCTTGGAAATGATTCTTTCATCAAAACCAAACGGCTTTATTGTGCTAAGGAAACCAAGCCCGAAGTTTTATTGGATGCCATGATGCACGATAAAACATTGTCTCTGGAACAAGTTCCCAACTGCAACACTTCTGGTTTGGACAAGAGGCTTGTAATTTCAGAGGCAGTCGGCGTCAAAAGTGTTCCTTTTATTGTTGCCCCGGACGGAAGATTTACAACTGGGAAACCGAGAGACTTAAAGGCTTGGTTGGAGTTGGGTGAAAAAGAAAATGAGCGTCAGGCCCAAATCTATCGCCAGGCAATTAAAGAAGCGGCTGCAAAGCTCACAAAGCAGACAGGATCTTTAATTCATCAATCCGAAACGTCTGAAATCAAAAAATAAAGGAGGGAAGTTTCGTGGGCCTCTTTGACTTCTTTAAATCGAAGGATGATAACGAATCTAAGATCGGGATACCGTCTGATGAACGTACATCCTCTTTTATGCGTCCTTTGGCTTTCGATGAAGAAAACAATCTCTTTATCTTGGAAGACAAGGCGCTTGCCTTTGCATTTCAGTGTTTGCCGTTAAACGGCACAAGCGACGGCTTGCAGGAGCGAATCAAAGAACTTCTGCAAATGGAGTTCCCGCACGACACGATCATGCAGTTTTGCCTGTTTCGGTCACCGGACATTGAAATGGAACTTAAGGATTACCGCGAGCTGAGGCCCACAGTAATTCAGGATCCGATTTTGCGAGACAGTGTTAAAAGCCGGGAAAACTTTCTTCGGACGCATACGAGAGAGATGATCGAAACAACTTTTTCTAACGGAGCCTTTTACCGCAACGGGATCATTGTTGATTTGAAATTGATGGTGAGTGTGATTATTCCCATCAAAAACGAGTTACCGACTTCTGAAGACATAGAGCGTGCGAAAAATATCAGCGTGGCTGTGAAATCATCCCTTACAACGATCTGCCTATGCCCGGTTGAAGTAGATGCGAACCGTTACCTGAGATTCATTTCCCCGATGATTAATTGGAGTCGGAATGCTGCATGGACTAACAATTTCGTCGGTTTATGGGAACCGAGCACTCCGCTGTCCAAACAAGTGTTTGATTGGGATACTAACTTGGAAGTTACGTCAGAGGATTTGAAACTCAGTGACTACGCTTATTGCCGCGTCTGTTCCGCAAAGCAATTTCCTGAGATGTATTACTTCGGAGAAGCGGCGAAATACACAGGGAATATTGACGGCTCGACAGATTCTCTGATGTTTCCTTATGCGGTCTGCATCAATTGTTATTTCCCGGATCGAGATGCACTAAAAACTTCGGTTCGAACAAAGCGTCAATTTACGGTGAATCAGGCGTTCGGACCGATTGCTAAATATTCTCCCGAACTATTGGACAAGAAACAAAGTTTCGACATTTTGGACGCCAGTATGCGAGACGGCGCAAAGGCCATGAAGATCTCAGGTTCCGTTTTGGTATTCGGCAAAACCAAGGTTGAGTGTGAATCAAATGCCAGAGCTTTGATGGGATCCTGGCGAGAAAAGTGGTTCACATTGATGTTGGATAAGTACGTCCAGCTGCCCGTTTTTACCCAATGTTTGCCGATGAACGCAAACAACGGAATGTCAAGGTTCTTGTTCAGGACAAAGACCGTTACTACCGATCAGGCAGCAGTATTACTTCCGATTTTCGGAGAATGGAAGGGTACAGGCACCGGGCATCTTCTGATGAGTTCGAGAAACGGCCAAATTATGAGTTTCTCTCTGCACGATACAGGATCGAACAAGAACTGCGTGGTTGCGGCTCAGTCAGGCTCGGGTAAATCTTTCTTTATTAACGAGTTGATTGTTTCATACCTATCTGAAGGCGCACAAATTTGGGTAATTGACGCGGGTAAGTCTTATAAAAAGCTTTGCGCAGACTTTGAGGGAGACTTTTTACAGTTTGACGAAGAGACTGACATCCGAATGAATCCCTTTGAGTTGATCGAGGATTATGAAGATGAAGAGGATACTTTGGTTTCTTTGCTGCTGAATATGGCGAGCCAAAGCGGAAACATCTCAGACATTCAGACCACGGGGCTAAAGAAAGCTCTTCACGATCTCCGGAAAGAGAAAGGTAAGGAGGCAACTATTGATGATGTGGCTTCCAGGCTATTGAATTTTGAAGACGGAAGATTAAAAGACATCGGGACTCAGCTTTATCCCTTCACGAGTGAAGGGGGCTATGGCCGCTACTTCAAAAAAGGGAATAACGTTAGTTTCAAGAACAAGTTCACAGTGTTGGAATTGGACGAACTTCAAGGTAAGAAACACCTTCGTCAGGTAATCCTTCTTCAGTTAATTCTGCAAATTCAGCACGACGTTTATTTGGGCGACCGTTCGCGCAAAAAGATCGTTGTAGTGGACGAAGCGTGGGACCTTTTGAAAGAAGGTGAGGTGGCAAGTTTCATGGAAGCTGCTTACCGTAAGTTCCGTAAATACAACGGTGCCGTTCTGATTGCCACCCAGTCCGTCAGTGACCTCTATGAAAACCCGGTTGGCCGAGCGATTGCTGAAAACTCAGCTACGATGTGTCTTCTTGGTCAGAAACCGGAAGCCATTGAGTCGGTGACAAAGAAAGGTCAACTCGAACTTTCTCCAGCATACGTAAATCTTTTGAAATCGGTTCATACGGAAGCAGGTGTCTTCTCTGAGATTTTCGTCAAGAGCGAAAGAGGCTACGGAATTTACCGTCTCATTGTGGACGACTATTCAAAACTTTTGTATTCCACTTCTCCTGATGAGCTATCAGCAATCCAACGTTGGATTGATAAGGGTTACTCGAATACAGAAGCCATTCATAAAGTTCTGGAAGAGCGTAAGGCTCGTAATTCTTAATTACTCACTTGGAAAAAATATGCCTGAAAACGTTAATTACTATCACATCACTCCATTGGTAAACGACCTTGAGCGCTTCTTTAACAAATATCGGTTGTTAGCTGTTGAATCAAAGGAGTTGGGGATAAAACTTGAAACTAAAGATCTTGCTACATTTAAACCGTTTCCTAACAAAATCTATGTCATGGGTAGCCTGAAACTGCCTCGTAATAGAAAAGCAAAAGGAATATTGATAAGAAAAGAAGGTAAACCCGTTTTAAATTATTCGGTAGCTTCTTTATGGGAGTTTGAACGTTCTCCGGACCGGATCGAAAGAAGTAAGGTGATCGTTGATTACACGTTTTCTCCGAAAGAAGCTATCCCGAAGGAGTATGGAAATCTATTTACCGATGACTTTATGCTTTGGGAAGGCTTTTCGGGTATGGGAAAAGGAGGAGGACGACCTGCTGTCTTCGAGGGTAAGTCCCTTGTCCTCCCAAGCCTGATAAGGATTACTCCTGACGAACTAGAAAAAGAATTTCTTTGCCGAAATTTGGGTGGGATTTGGACACCAAAACACAAAGCGTCAGCCGAAAATCGTATTACCAGACTTCAAACGTTCGGAAACACATTTTTCCCGATGATGTCGCGACAATACTTTCCTATTAGTTGGGGCAGTTGGGAATCATTCCGCCTTGAAGGGGAAAAGTATCCGGCCCTTGAAGATGCTGTTGAACCGAATGTTTGAGAACTTTTTCAACGAAAAAGATGAAAGAGGGCTATGTGAGTTTTGGAGTAAAGGCGCTGATCCTCTTAGCCCTTCTTTCGTCTCTTTTCACATTTCTAACAGCCCGTTTCAGAATAGGTATAGACGATCAGAAGGACCCGTGCCTGGGACATCACGTGTACTTCATTGATCTTAAGAGAGTTGAAGCAAAGCCTGTAAAAGGTGAGGCTTATTCGTTTGTGATTCGATTAAGACCTTTGGCTCAGAACGATAAAGAACCGCGTGAATTTACGTGGGCCAAGAGACTGGCGGCAGCAGAGGGAGACACGATTGAAATTACCAAAGACGGAAAGTTTCTTGTGAACGGAACAGTTGTTAGAGATTCTCTCCCGTTAGCTGCGAAATTAGGAAAAGAGCCTGAATACTTCAGCCGCAGGCAAGTCTTGAAAAAAGGGGAACTCTACTTTCTGGGTGATACGGAAACCTCTTACGACTCTCGCTATTGGGGCCCGGTGAAAGTTACACAGCTCAGAGGAAAAGTGATCTGCGGAGTTTTCTAAAAATAGTGTGAACGTTATGCGATTGTTTGTTCAAATTTCACCTCTAATGCTTACGGTACTTATTGTCTCTTCAATGGCTTATGCGAACCCGCAAGGTTTGAGGGTTACAGAAGAGGACTCTGCGCGCATTGAAGCCTTAAAAATGGAACCGGCGAAAGAAGCACTGGTGCGCGGCTTTGTGCAAGAAATCCGTTCAAAAGCCGAAGCTGCAGGGTTGGAGCCGACAGACTTTTTGCCTCCGATGCCTTCCGGAGAAAATGATCAAGACTACTCAGCCTATCGCCTCAAGCAAATGCAGATTAAGCGCGAAGCTGCCAATGCTCGTGTAAGGGCGTGGGCTGCTAAAAACGGCGTTAAACCTGAGGCAGGTGCAGTTAGTTCACGCAAAATCAGCCGCAACGAAGCAATGGCCCGTGCTTCTGCCGTTTTTGAGCCGGATCCTTATAAACAGGGAGAACTTTATTCAAAGCTAATCCGAACACCTGCTGTTCAGGGAAAAGCGGTCAAAGTTGATATGATGAACGGCGGTTCTCTGGTTATTCTAGGAGAAAACGGTCGTAGGATTCTGGCTCAAGTAGAAAATCTAAATTCCTCCCAGGCGGTCGAAGATTATGAACTTACGACAGTCGGAGAGATATTCGGAGTCAAAAAGAAAGTAGTAAAAAAGAAAAAAAGTAAGCAGAAAATAATGGCTCAAAGAAGAGCTGAGGCAGAACTTGAACGCAAAAATCAGAGAGAACAGGAACGTCTGCTCAAGCGTCAAAAGCAGATTGCAGCAAGGGAAGCCGCCAGACAAAAACGTGAAGCTTTGATTGCAGAACGTGAAGCGAAAAAAGCCAAGCTCAGAGAGAAGAAGTACGCTACCCCTTACAGTGACGGAACCTTTGAGGAAAATGACAAAACATCTGCCCCGGAGAAGCAGGTTAAAGACTCAAGAAGCGATGGAAACTCAAGGACAGGTACGTCACGTCCCGTTACTGACGCAACAGCCAGTTCTAAGGTTAATCCCGAAAATAAACTTTACGTATCCCCGGAAGAATTGGTCTCAAAGGACGAAGACGCGACCTTAAAGGTCAAAGAAGTATTCCGGAAAACCGAGACTAAAGAGATCAAACGCGGAGAGATTTGGGATCCGGGCGTTATTTACGAAAGCAAAGATAAATCCGCAGGAAAACCTTTAACTGTTGAGGATCCCGCACCCGGGAAGAAAACAAGCCGGAGAGATTGGAGAAAAAGCCGTCGCTTGGCATCTTTGGCAACTGATTCTGACTCACCTATTGTTCTTTTCGGAAGAAACGATAAACCTAAGGCGTACCGTTCTGTTTTGCTTTCCTTTTTCGGCAGTATCGTAAATTCAGCCCATGCAGCAACTGGGGAATTGTCGATTCAGGAAAACCGGGCCAAATTTTCTCCGGAAGATCTGGCTATTTTTAAGGAACAAGCGAAAAAACTGGAATTAAAAGAAAAGCCTGAAAATCAAGACTCGGATGCTTTAGAAAAATTAGGAATAGAGCTTAACGCTCAGAAAGATGCGATTCTTTCCAGCCCGGAAACAATGCAAAAAGCCGGTTCTGCTGTAAAGGAATCTCTAACTCTTTTTAAAGATTTGGAAAATGAGCACTCTCTTGCTCGGGGATCAAAAGGGCAATCGGAAGCTTATCCTGAAACAGAAACGAAGTGGCTGACAACTTTCTTCATCTCAGAGTCTATGGGAAAAGAAAAGGTTAAAGCTCTGATAGAAGCCTATGCGAGGGACAATACAGTACGCTACGTTTTAAAGGGTTTTAACGGTAAAGGCACCATTAACGACGGACTAAAGTGGCTTCTGGATCTGATTCTTGGAATGAATCCTCAGCCGAACATTCTTTTGGATCCGGAACTGTTCCAGCGCTATGACGTAACAGTGGCTCCGACAATGTTGCTTGAGCGAGTTGACGGCGCCCCGGCAGAGAAACAAAGCGCAGGCGAGCAAAAGATTTCCAGAACGTTCAAGAATCTTGGTACGGCCTTAGGGTTGGCAGAAGATCAATCTAAGACGGCTGCGGATCAAATTACACAGGAGGTTGTCGCTAAAAAGGCTTTAATAAGGCGTCCTGCGCTCATCGTTTCCGGTGTGACCTCTCGTGAATGGGCTATTGAAAAGGCTAAAGAAGGAGCCGAATTTAATCAAAAAACTCAAGGCGAAGTTTTTGAAATTTCGGAACGAGACATTCAGGAAATTGCTAAAGAGAGGGTTGCAAAAATCGACTGGGAAAGAAAAAAGGAAGAGGCATTAAATCGCTTCTGGGAACGTCAGCAGGATCATTACGTGAGTCTGCCTTTGGCTCAGGAATCGACAGAACGGATCGTTGATCCGAGCATAGTGCTGAATCGTGATGTTTACGGAGCGGACGGTTCAGTTGTATTCAAGGCCGGGCAAAAATTCAATCCTTTTGATCGGATGCCGTTTACCAAAACAGTCATTGTTTTCAATGCGTCAATGCCTAAAGAAGTTGAGGCTGTAGCCAAACTTGTCAAAGAAGAACAATCTCAAAACCGCAATGTTCTTTTGTTAGTGACGGAATTTAAATCCTCAGGTGCTTTCGAACAGATAAAATCCATGAATGAAAGGTGGCGGGAACCCGTTTACCTGTTGACACCGGAGCTCAAGGAACGGTTTCAGATCAGAGCAACCCCTACAGTGGTTAGAGCCGATAACAAAAAGAAGATCTTCAATGTTAAGGAGATCTCGTTGCTTGCAGAAGAAGATAAATGATGCAGACCTCAGGAACTTCAGCGAGCTTTTCTAATGCTTTGAACATTCTTTTGGAAGAATGTTCCATTGGCCCCTCTTGAGTTTCATCAGAAAGCCTTCATTCCCGGTTTACGTAGGCTGACATGAAATCTCCCCGCTTGGCTGTTAACCTCTCCTCAAGTAGGTGATTTTTCCAGCAGACCGCCAACCAACCAATAAAACGGTGCTTAAGCGGTTTTTACCGAGGTTTCCGATGCAGAGGTAGGCATAATGACAGAAAGAAAGATTGCAAAAACGGTAGCTTCCGAAGCTGTAACCGCCATCACAGGCGTCCAGGGTCTGTTGAAAACTTATGACGGTCAAGCTATGGCGCATCTGTGTGAAGCCGACGAATTAGTCCCGTTTCACATGATTATCGGAGGCCAGCCGCTGACACCTCCGACTCATGAAGGACGGATGGCCCTAAGTAAACAAGACGAAAAAGGTCTTGAAAAGTTTTATGCAGAATCTGTATTGGTAGGCTGGTGGTACACAAGAACGGTGGCTGTTTTTTACGATGATGTTTTACCCGAGCTTTTGGGGTCTGACCTTAAAGATTTATACGTTTCATACGAGCAATTATTAAGGTTTTTGGGTAGCCCCGTGCTAATCCCGTTTGAGGAACCTTATGAAATCTGCGAAGCAGATGTCCTCGGTTGCGTTTTCGGCTTTTATAGCATTGAGGAATTCTTCTTTGAGGATAAGAAGTTAAGGTATTCAGAAATAATGCTGTTGCCGCTTCTCAGAGATCGCTCTTCGGGGAAATCGTACTTCTCTCCCATTACTCTGGATTACCAGATGAATATCCAGCCTGATTCTCCGATGAAGTTTTCGAAGTTGATTGAAGATACCGTCAAAAATTGGAAAAGCACTCCCGGGATTGAACTCTATCAACATGAACTCTTCTCAAAGATTGCCTATTTGCTGACTGAAACACCGGACGTTAATCGTTGTCTCTCAGCGCGCCCTCCAAAAATGTCTTATACCCGTAAAGATCGTGCTGTAATGGTTCCTCCTGATACCCCGACATTCCGGCACTTGGGAGAAGAGATCAGAAAATGCAGATTGGATACTGTATCTTGTCTTTCAACCGTCAATTAAACAAAAAGACTCTTTTCGCGTGAAGAAATGACTGATAAAGACACTGCAGCAACCGTTGCGTCAGAGGCGGTTCGAGCCATCAGGGGAATGAATGCACTCCTGAAGGACTACTCGGGAACAGCGTTGGCGCATCTCTACGAACTTCAGGAGACTGAAACTATTCGGCTGATTGTCGGCGCACAGCCTTTAATTCCTCCCACACCCGACGGCTTATTGAAATTTAAAACCTCAAGCATTAAAGAGTACAAGAAATTTTTCTTCGCCTCCGTCTTGGTAGCCTGGTGGTTCACGCGAACTATTGCCGTGTTTGATAAGGAGATGGTGGAAGAACTTCTTGCAACGGAGCAGGTGGATTTGCAAATCAGCATTTCACAGTTTGCGAGATTTTTGGGAAATCCTGTACTTATACCCTTTGAAAAACCATACGAATCCGGAGAGTTTGAAATTCTCGGCTGCATGATCGGTTTTTTTGAATGGGGAATGGATTATCAATTTGCTGACGGGAAGAAAGTAAAACAATCGCAAATAATGTTTTTGCCTTTGCTTCGAAAGAAAGCAACCAGTGAAGTGTATTTCTCAGTCGGAGCACCTACGCTTCAAAGAGAATCATCAGTCGATCCGACTTACAACCTTTCAAAAATTTTTGAAGTGTTGAGAACCAGATCAAACTTCATCGGATTCGATTTGTACGAACATGAACTTTTTTCCAAACTCGCCTATCTGATGACGAAAACGCCGGACGTGAACCGTTGTATGTCCGTCTCGGCTCCGGAAATCGTTCGACGCCGCAGAAAACCTTCAACGATATTTGCTCCCGAAAAGCCCAGGATGGTGGCGTTGGGGGAAGATTTCGGCAACGGTATCAGAAAGTACAAAGAAGCCGTCGCTTCATCTTCTTCGGCCTTCAAAGGGACAGTGAGACCGCACATCCGACGTGCGCATTGGCATACGTTCCTGACGGGAAAAGGATGCACAGAGTCGGAAGTTAAATGGGTTCCGCCGATCTTCGTGAAGTCGGCTGACTTGTCCGGAAACTGATTTTCTACCGTCCGCGTTACCGAAGCAGAAATTGCTTCGGATCGGCTGCCAAGGAAGAGGTTTTCCTTCCGCTGTTCCCACTTGAAAAAAGCCACTTTGCTTTGATCTAACCTCTTTTTGGGTCAAAGCGTGTCTATCTTGCGGGAAACCCGGGGTTACGAGTGGAAAACCCTTATCCAACAGTCTTTATCTCCTTATTTTGTATGTGGTTTTTTTTTGCGTGCCGGTCTGATATAGTCAGAAAACTATTACATCAAAAACAGTAGGGGTCATAACCCTTACAAAATATACGTAAATTAAGGAGTAATTTCTATGCGTTTCCCGAGGTTGAACTCGGACTTCGTTTCTTCGAAGTCCGAAGCTTTTGCTATTGCTTATCCTAAAAAAACACTTTCAGCATTGGTCTCCGCCGCTCTTTTGGCGGTGTGCTGTACTTCGGCGTCTGCCGGCTCTGTGGCAATTTCCACTGCGTCCGGGTACTTATATGACAAATCAGGACTCTCTGGTAACGTCAGTTTGCCCGTTGACGGACCGCAAAATATTTCGGAAATCAGACTTGAAGGAAATGAAGGCGAAAACTTTAACTTCAGTTTTGAGCCTAAAGGAGACATCAACCTCGTTTTCATACCCAACAGAAATAACGCCAACGAATCTTCGATAGTAATCGCCGGGGTCGGAGAACTTAATATTTTCGAGAAAGGAAGCGGGAATACACTTTTTATTAAGCAGGGAACTAAAGACAGCCGAGGCGAAGCTGCTGTGATCGTTAACGAAAACAACGGAGCAATCCATGCTTTGCTTCACGTTAATGGAAATCTCAATATTGAGCATTATGCGAATTCTTACTTAGACTCGGCCGGCGTAATACAGCTCTGGGACAACACTGCACACGCTGGAGGAAATAACCGAGATCAAAACAATTTCTACGTAGAAGGAGATTTAATCGGTTTTACCGATGTTCTGATGACGACTTACATAGTCAACTACGGGTTTGCTTTCATGTCTTTGGAAGGGGCCAATGCAAAGATTGACGGCAAAACGGACATCAGTATGAATGTTCATGTCCATAGCGGCGGCATTTATGGTTTGCGCTTAAATCCGGGCAACAGCAATTACGAACCGCAAGTTACCTTTGGAGGTAAAACTGAGTTTCATGACATTCGTCTTTTAGCCGAAGGATCTGGAGCGGAGGCATACGGTATTCATGCTGACAGTATGGATGTCTTTTCTAACCATTTCCTAACGCAGGTCACAGTCAACAGTGATGCCGTCATCAGAGACATCTCTGCACAGGCTTTAACAAAAGGAGATGATTCTTACGCTTATGTCAGCGGGGCTGAGGCCCACGGAGGCAACGCCGAAATTTATTTCGACAAAGGTTTGCAAATCCGGAATGTGAGTGCAACGGTCGGTGATAAGAACGCTGATTCAGGAGCTTCCGGAGAAGGCGCAGAAGCCTATGCAATTTCTGCTTTGCACGGAGGTAAGGTCATCGTTAACGGATCAGGAAGTTCCGCTTCCGTTGTGCAGTTGGAAAATGACATTTTGTCTTACGGGGGGGGGGGCTGAAGGAAACCTGTCCTTGGTGGAAGTGCAATTTCTTAACTCAAACTCTCACTTTATTGGACTGACACCGGAGACGCCTCTTGGAACAACTGCAACGGTCTTCGGCGTGACCAACCTTACCTTCTCCGATAAGGCTTTTTGGCAGGTTCCTAAGAACAATACTCTCCACGGAACGCTCACGTTAAATGACGGTGTTATTTATTTGGGAGAAGCACCTAAAATCCGCAGCGGAGATACCAATCCCGACTTTGTGACCCTGAAGGTGGACACATTGAACGGTTCCGGCGGTCTCATCCACATGAGAACGGACATTGACCTCGATAAAACCGACCAACTGATCGTGAAGCAAGGCACGGGTGCCCACTCCTTGATGGTAAAGAGCCTGGGTACGGAGCCGTCCAAGCAGGCAATGGATTCGTTCCTGGTTCAGCAGCTTGACGGAGAAGGCTCTTACGCTCTTGCCAATGACGGCGGAAAAGTGGATGTCGGTACTTATCTGTACACGTTGGAAAAACGTGATTCCGCAACGGAAGCAGGAGCCACGGAATGGTATCTGGTTCGTACAGGCAAAGATCCCGTAACACCTCCGTCCCCTGAAGATCCCGGCACACCGGGCGAAGATCCGATTCTGTCTCCGACAGCCGAGGCAGTGGTTGCAATGGCCGGAATGGGAGCACAGAACGCCTTGTATTTGAGTCAGCTTTCCGACCTGCGCAAGCGACTCGGTGAAATCCGAGGCAATGTGAAAGACGGTTTGTGGGCCTCCGTTGCAGGACAAAAAGACCGCATTTCGGGCTTCTCCGGTAAGGGATTCAAGCAGGATGCCTACCGCTTTAACTTGGGCTTTGACAAAGCTGTTGACGGCTGGATTCTCGGCGGCAACTTCAAGTACGTTACCGCCAACCAGAAGACCCATGACACGAATTTCAGAGCCAAGGGCGACGCTCACTCCGAAGGCTTTAACCTCTATGCCGCTTGGCAGAACGGTGTTGGCTGTTATGCCGATTTTGTCTTGAGTGCGGATCACTATCATCAACGTATCAAGACCAATATGCTGGACAGCACTCCGGTAAAAGGCTCTTACCATAATTGGGGCTTCGGCGTTTCTGCCGAGGGCGGTAAGAAAATGAGCTTTGGAGAGAAAGAGTCTCCGTGGTTTGTCGAACCTCAGGTACAGCTCTCTTACTATCACCTCAAAGGTGACAATTTTGCGATGAGCAACGAAATGAGAGTGAAGCAGAAAAACTTCAACTCTCTGACGGGTCGTCTGGGCGTCAATGTCGGTAAGGACTTTACAAATGCTCAGGGTTTACAGAAAGGGCAGGTGTATGCGAAAGCCGGTGTGAAACACGAGTTCTTGGGCAATGGAACTCTTCACGTGAACAACGTGAAATTCAAGGAAGACCTGCTTAAGACACGCTTCTACTACGGTGCGGGAACCGATTGGACGGTCAGCAAGAATCTGAAGGTTTTCGGTCATGTTGAACGCGAACACGGATCCCGCTACACGAAGGAAATCGAAGTTCTGGCAGGAGTGAAGTACAGCTTCTGATCGGAGCGGTTTTAGTGATTAAAACGCCGGCGAAATGAGCATCTCCGTTTCGCCAGGCGAATAGACGAAAGGGACCTAAGCGGGTCCCTTTTCAATCCCGCTTACGCGGGGAACGTTGCATATGTCAGCGCTTCGATTCTATCCAACAAGGCACGGATCCGCAAAAAAGATAAATCAAATCCTTCGACTTATACATATACATATGTATAATTATGGGTAGGGATGATTAATCTTCAACTGAGGCGTTAAATGGCAAAGCTCGATAAAATTCGTGAAATCGTCAGGGACCTCGAAACTCCGAGAATTTGTTTTTCTCCTAGATCCGGTTTTTCAATGGAATCAATGGCGGACCGCTACAACATGACGATTCGGGACACCGAATCCGAAATTGAAATTCAGGATTTTGCCGACAATAACAAGCCCGTGACCTGGGCCTGGGACGATGATGATCTCGATTATTTCCAGCTTCGTCTTGATTCCTTTATCGAGAAGACTGACGGAGTGGCCGATTTCTTCTTTTTCAACAGCAAAGACCAAGCGATTGAGTTTTTAACCGAATCGGAATACGACGAAGAAGAGAAAAAGGATTGGCTCGAAGAGCTTGAACAGCTCGTAATCGACGACCCGACCAAAGAATACAGTCCCTACCACAGTTATGAAAATTTCGATACTTATGTTCCCGCAAACATGAAGTACCTGGAAAAGGCGGAAGGCTACAAGTTTTTCACGATTAAGGACAAACTTGTCAGCAGGCTTCTCAATAAAGATTTGATAGAAGAGTCAGAATTCCCTCAATACGCTGAATTGCTTAAAAATTACGAAGCGGAATTCACGTATGATGACGAAGATCCAATCGAGGGTTATGACGACATTACGGGTGAATGGACTTGGGTATGCCGGACGGGATTCACGAAAAGACAGTAAGCAAATCGGGTAAGCCGATGGGAAGGCCCCGCAAAACGCCTGAAGGCGGGAAAAATGTGCTTTTCTACCTTCCCAAAGCCGTGGTCGAGTACATCAAAAGCCGGGGCGGATCCACTTGGATTCGCCGAAAAGCTCTGGAAGAAATGAAAACCCTGGGAAAAGAAAAAGGCGGGAATAAAAATGCTGATTGATCAAACGACAAGAGACGCTACATCAGCAGCCCTTCAGGGGATAAAGCGAATTTCCGGTCTTTTGGATGTTTACAGCGGTCAGAATCTCGCCAAAATGTACAGCGATCAGGAGAAAACGGGGGAGCTGCTGATCGTTGGCGCCCAACCGCTCGTACTTCCTCCGATTCCAGGTTTTAAAGAAGCGATGGAGCACCTGCCGGAGGAAGACAGGTATTTTCAGGTTTCAAGCGGCGTGGTGCTTGTCGGCTGGTGGTACACGAAAACCGTGGCGCAGTTTGATTTGGATATGCTCGGGGAACTCTTCGACACCGATGATTCGGGGCTGATGATTTCGCTTGAGCAGTGCTGCAAGTTTTTAGGCTCTCCGTCCTGATACCGTTAGAAAAGCCTTACCGCGATGACGGAGCGGACATTCTTGGCTGCATTGTCGGATTTGCCACCGACGATCCGATAGGCTTTAACGGCCTTAACAGTTTCGTTTTCCTACCCGTGTTAATGGATCGGGAATCGGAACTTCCCAACTTTGCGGTCGGCTTGGCAAGATTCAACACTCGGGACAAAAAACAGGCGTTGCCTCTGCGGGATCTTATCGGCAGTGTTGCCGAGGCTCAGGACGACGGAGGCATTCCCGGATTCTCTCTTTATCGGAAGGAATTAACGGCTAAATTGGCCTACCTGTTGACAGAGACGCCCGACGTGAACCGTTGTATGTCGGTTTCCGCGCCGACAATCAAAAGACCGAGAAGAAGACCCGAGACAATCTTTCCGCCGGAGCGTCCCCGTTTTATGCCTCTGGGAGAGGAGTTCGGCAATCTTATCCGGCAGTACCGGGAAAGAGAAGCTGCAAGCGGGCATACCATTCACGGCACCGTCCGACCTCACATCAGAAGAGCGCATTGGCACACCTTTCTTATGGGTGCAGGCCGTGAAAAAAGAACTCTGAAGTGGCTCCCGCCGACCTTCGTGAAATCGGCAGAATTATCGGAAGGGTAGAAAGCTCAGAAGTGTGGCCTTCAGGACAGCTCGGCCACACCAGTCGGATCAGACCTCCGCAGTTGCCAGAGATCGGAACTTATCTGAGCACGACAACCGAGACCCACGACTTTACGTCCACGACGGATTCTGCCCCCAAAGCAGACGCCGATATGCCTCAGGTGGTCGCAAGGAAAGTGTATCACCAGTCTTTGATGACAAACGGCATAAATAAGCCTGACGTTGCTCGCCGTCATTGCTAAGGCAACAGTAACGCGTTTCCGGAATGTTCCATCCAAGTAGCGAACATACTTGAGAAAAGCATTAGAATGGAGAAGAAGGTTTTTCTTCTCAATATAACCGAACAACGGGTCTGGGATTTGCTTTCCGGGCCGTTCTCTTCAGAAACGCACAAGGCCGAACCTTTCGGAATCGGCCTTTTTTCAGCTCACTAGAGCCTCGTGCGGATTACAGCCCACAACACCAGAACAAGCGCAATCTTGTAATCAAGATTGACATCCCCTGTCCAGACAACCGTGTTGTGAGATATAATCTCCCACGAGGTTGGAAATGCGGTCAACATCTCAGTACCTCATAAGAAGTTAAGATTCACCAAAGCCCGGTCCCACCCGGGCTTTGTCGCATCTGATCCCTTTCGGGGCCCTCTACGGCAAACGCCGTAATCCTTTGCTAATTCCTAAAATTAAGGGATAGGCGCAGATTTCGAGGGCGAGGTCTTCGGATGAAGTTCATCTCCTTTCGTGGTTCGGTGATTGTAACCGAGTTAACGGCTTACTAGGTCCTTTTTTGATTTTTTCAGAGTTGCGATTCTTCTGTTTTTCGGAATGTTTCTGACAGGCTTGGTTTTCAGGATCTTTTAAAGTAAAGAAGTCGTAAAAGATCAACAAAGCAACCAAGATGCTTAAAAGAATCCGCCTCTTACTCAAGGAAACCGTCATTTATACGGTTTGTGCTTCTCTGGTCTCGCTCCCATACTATGGAACGGCTTCAGCTCAGACATCTTCCACTAATGCGAATATGCAAAGCGCTGCAATGGCCGGGCGAGAGATGCAAAATTCTGCCATCAGTGACTTGAAGGGTTACGTAAATAAACTTGGTTACGGAGCCAAAGACCTTGTGCCTCAGTCTGTTAATGGCGTCAACAACGGAAAAGGCATGACCGTTGAGGACGTTCAAAAACTCATGGGAATCTATAAGGACAACGATGAGTACAGGAAGAAAGGTAACGCTTATATCGTTGATCTCGAAAAACGCTCGGTAAACGCTGATTCGTCAGACCCGGAAGCGGCGGCTTATTCCGTCTTGAAGACTGTTTCGGCATTCCCGAAAAACCAAATTACCGAAAATGATCCAATCGTTCAAAAGACAAAAGAAACGCTTGAAGGACTGGAAGATTTTTCCAAGACCTTAGCCAACTGTACGGCAATGGAAGAATATCTGTTGCAGGAGAGAGTAGTACACGAACCAATTTACGAGCAATGTACCAAGGTCATAGATAAGACAGGATCTTGCCAGATTCAGCATTTATACGATCTTACTGAACCTGTAGTACATCAGGATGGCCCCTACAACATCAGTTCCTGCGGTGAAGGTTGTATCAGCATTTGGCTTGGTAAGGTCGGGGATAACTATATCCCGGGGGGATCCTGCTCCTACTATGAAGAGGAGATGAGTTTTCGGGTAGTAAAACCCAAGGCTCTGAAATCCGTCAAACTCGATTATGCCGCCTATGACGACTTGATGAGAGTCTATGTAGGTCCCAAAGGCAAGGAACGCATGATCTATGAAACGCACAGCCCATTTCCCTATGACGACAATAACCAAAGAATAGATGGGGTGCGCTGTGAATACTCAACTCATTGGATTTGGGATCCGACGGGAAGCGGCCCCGGTTGCACCGAAAGATCTTGCAGAAAGATTCAATCGGATATGCCGCCAGTAGATATCACCAATGAGATCAAAGAAGCAGGTAAAGACGGGATAATTCGATTCAAGATTCGTGCCGCAGTAGGCGGTGAAGGTGAAGCATACGCACGAATTAACGTTCAATACGATCCTGGGGCTATTCTTGAGGGGGATTTGTGGACTCCTGAAGAATGTTTTGACCTGGCCAAGGCCGTCTCTGACGGCATGGCACAGGGGTCCGTTGAATGTGTAGAAATGCCGGGAAATGCTAATGCAGGAGGCAGCTGTGTTTCATTCGGAGGTTACGAAGTCTGCTCGGATAAGTTTGGAGCATCTCCTTTAAAAGGAATCAACCCGCTATGTCGCAAAGTAAATGTAACGGCTAATTATTCCTTTTATAAAGGCGATATGGATTGCTACACGGCAGCGGACGGTACTCTTGTTTGCCCGAAGAACGAAGGAGGAAATTTAGACGACTGTCAGAGGCTTGTGGATGCGGGCTGTACTTACATTAAATCCGAGTGTACAGACGGAGCGCAGGGAAGTTCTGGTAACTGTTACGTCTATACCAATACTTACGATTGTGGCTACGATCAGGTTGTATCAACGCCGGTTAGCGAAAGAACTTTCAAATGTTCCGGAAGCGTTGCTTGTATGGGAACGGACTGCATAACGACTGATTTCACCCAAAGTACAGACTTTACTAAAGCGGCGGCCCTTCTTCATGTTGCGCAACAGGCTTCAAAAGACATGACCTGTACAGGGACGGACGAAAACGGTAATGCCACAGGAACTGAAGATGTGATTTGCACACTCTTCGGCGGATCAGGATTCGAATGTAAAAAGGCTGTTGGCGGAATTCAAAATTGCTGTGAACAGCCTACCAGCGTGAATTTCGTTGACTACATCACAATGACTTTCAAGGTTTACTTGGCAGACAGTGCGATGATGAGTCTGAACAGGACAACGCAACCTTCTTTTGTCGGAGCTTATCAAGACTTACATAATTCGGCGGTAGAAATCGTAAAACAGGGGCTTTCGCCTGTTACGAAACCTCTTACCAGCTATGCTGAAAATATTTCCGGTGCCGTCAAAAATTTCTTTCAGCCGCTGACCGCAGCCATAGAAGAAATAAAGAAAAAGATTTCCCAAGCTATAGCAGATATGATCAACTCAATGCTTCAGAAGATGGGCATTCAAGCTGGGGCAGGCGCTGCAGGTGCTGCAGAAAGTTCCACAGAATTGGCGAAGGTCACGGCCAATCAAGTTTCAGAGGCTATAGGGACAGCCGTTGCTGTTGTCGGATACGTGTATGTAGCTTATCAGGTGGCTATGCTCGTAATTCAGACAATCTACAAATGCGAAGAAAAAGAGTTCGAGCTTGCCTCCAACCGCGCTTTGAGACAATGCCATTACGTGGGTTCTTATTGCAAGAGTAAAGTTTTAGGGGCATGTATCGAAAAACGTTACAGTTATTGTTGCTATAAATCTCCGCTAGGACGCATTCTCCAAGAGCAAATTAGAAACCAGCTTTACGGCTCTGCCAATTTTGGAACTGCAAAAAATCCACGTTGTGAAGGGATCTCTATTGCAGATTTTGGAAAAGTAAATTGGGATGCCATCAATCTGGATGAGTGGGTTGCAATGAGTCAGGAAGCCGGATTCATGGGCGCGGACGTGGAAAAACTCACGATGGAAGCTCTCACGGGAACAGGCGGACCAAGCGATTACAAAGGTCAGAGGTACAACGCTCAGGAAAGAGCTGCACAGCGTCTCGAAGAAGCGCCGATTGACGAAGTTCGCCAAAAACTTGAGGAACAATATTTAACGCCGGGAGACAAACTGAATGCAACTCAAAAATAATTTAAAAGCTCTAGCTGTTTCCTTTTTCTTATTGTTTTCTTTTACCGCAAACTCTCAGGACTTCGTATGTAAAAGTGCGAATCTGCTTGGACCTAAGCTTATTACCAATATTTGTTGGCGCTGCATTTTTCCGATGAAATTTGCAGGAGCAACAATGAATCCTTTTAACGCAATAAAGGAAGACATGGGAGAAATACCTGCCGGCTCTTCAGATGGATGGTCCTCCGGATCAAACGGCAAGTGGATGGAAGGGATTCAGGATTGGGTGGGAAAAGGCGTTTCAGCCCTTTTTGGAAGCGGAGAAGAAGTGCCAGATGGCGCTTCGGGTCAATCGGTGTGTATGTGTCAGGATCAGCTCGGAGTGCCACGACCGGGTTTTGTCACTGCTTTTTGGGAGCCTTATCGTCTGATTGAATTTCAGACGATCCCGGGATGCCTTGCTACTCTTAACGGTACGAGGCTTAATATAAATCCAATGAATCTTGGTACTCACGGTACAACGCCCACAGGATCACCAGATCAAGCAGCCTTCAACCACTACCACTATTACGTGTTCCCGCTCGTGCATATGTTGGAGCTTTTCTCGGGAAAAGGGTGTAACCCGGGAGGATACTCAGATTTAGATCTGATGTACATCAGCGAATTGGATCCAACATGGAGTAACGGTGAGATTAGCTATTTTGCTAACCCTGAGGCGGCACTGTTTGCGAACCCGGCAGCGCTGGCTTCCGGCATCCCTGATGCTTTATCCAGCATGGTTAATAAACCGATTGAATCTTTATTTTGGTGTGCAGGAACGTGGGGCTTGGTTTATCCCCTTACAGGAAAAATCAATGAGAGGTTAGGAATACTAAGACAAACTTCTTTAGGAGCCGTCCGAGTGATGACGCAAATCCATAGGAGAGGATTTGCCTGGGCTACGATGGGAGACGATGCTTTGTGCAACGGTTACATAGCTCCGTACTTTCCTAAAACACAATACAAATTCACGATGGCTCACCCCGTAGCAGATACACAGAGATCTCACAAAGTCGGTGCGGTTGTTGAATCATGGGGGCCCGGAAAAGTAATTCCTGTTGCCGGGGAACAGCCGATTTACTTAATCTGGCGCTGGCTTGATTGTTGCAACAGATTCTAAATTTCCCTTGAATTGGGATTAAAAAAGCGTCGGCAGCATTAGTATGTTGCGACGCTTTTTCATTACTTGTCAGTCTGATTAAGGCTCAACATAAATAAATGGATAGACTTTGGAATTGGACATGACTAAAGCTGGTTTGTCCTTGTCTTTTTCTTTACTCTCGATTGGTGGCACATAAACATAGAAGTTGTTGGGTAACAACTTTGCGACCTGCACACTTATATCTTGGGCTTGAACTTTTGAAATCTTTACATCTTCGGCAGAAAAGATTGAAAGAGTATGTGAAATCCGCCAAACTTCTTTTCCTCCATTGGGAAGCCATTTGGGAATCTCGGTTTTAACAGCGTTGATGCCTCCGTGCATAGCAGCGGCAAAAAAAGCACAGGAATGTTTCCCGTCTTCTTTCAACGGACAAATCTCTTTTCCTTTTACCGGAAGGGCAATTCCACTTCCTTCCAGATCAAACACCTTGAATTGCGTGAGACCATTGTCTTCGAGAATTTCAAGGCGGTTTGCCTTTAGGAAGCTCTGCAAAATACGTAATTTTTCCCAATCGCCCTTCGGAGGCTTTATTTTCGAAGAATCTGACGGGAATTTTCCATCGGGGAGGAATTGATCAGAGCCTAATCAATCAGTTTCCTCCCTCATAGATACAATTATCCTAGGCGAAGCTAACCTTGGTTCGATTTTCGAAGCAATTTCCGATGAACATGTTGGCAATCGAGGCCAGCATTGTTAAGCGCGCCGTATTTTTGGCCAGCCCTCTGTATCTGACTTTCTTATATCCGAACTGAACCTTAATTCGATGAAAGGCGTGTTCGACCTTGCATCTAATCGAACTCAGCAGCTTTTCGTCGGCAATTCTCTCTGCCGAGAGCTTCTTTCTCTGACTGTAACGTTTCGCGGCCGTATAAGTTACTCGTTCAGGATCTGCACTATCGCGCTTTTCCATACCGAGATATCCGGAATCACCGATTACTTCCCAGTCATCGGGGCGGCGCAATTCATCGGCTTTTGTCACATCGTGAACATTAGCCGGAGTCGTTATCACCGTGTGGATGATTCCTGTGGCTTTGTCCACACCAATGTGCATCTTCATTCCGAAGTGCCAATTATTGCCTTTTTTCGCCGAGTGCATCTCAGGATCCCGCTTTTTGTCGGCGTTTTTCGTCGAACTCGGCGCTTCAATAAAAGAGCCGTCAACAATCGTGCCCTTACTGAAGAGCAGGCCTCTGTTGGTAAGCTGCTGCTTGAACAAATCAAAGACTTGTTTGTCCAGAACGTTTTTCTCAAGGAGATGACGGAAACGTAGGATCGTGGTCTCATCGGGACATTTTGAATCCATCGTCAGACCGACAAAGCGGCGGCATGCGAACGAGTCGTGCAGCGTCTCCTCACACATGGGATCAGAAAGGTTATAAACCAGTTGAAGAAAATGAATGCGGATCATGAGTTCCAGCGGATAAGGCTGAGCACCGCGTTTACCTTCACTGTAGTAAGGTCCGATCAACGCTTTCAAATCCTGCCAAGGAATGATACGGTCCAAAGTCTCAAGGAACTTAGTTCTTCTGGCACCGCCCAGCTGCGGGGAGGTTTCTGCGAATAAATCAGCAAATGAAGGAGCTTTAATCTTCATAATCACACTTTTCAGGAGTGTGCTAATTATATCACATCACCCACCTTTTGTGCAGAGGTTCCTTAAATAACCACCAATAACAAAATTCTCAACAGCGAGGCTAGAACTACCTGGTGAAGCAACCTCGAGAATGACAGTATTTCCGTTGGAACTTCCTTTTCCATTTCCATCGTTATATCCGCCTGCAACGTAACCTTTTACGTTTATCTCTGCAACTGAACTTGTATTGATAATAGTGACTATGTTGTTATTAGCAACTCCCTCTGACTGCATACCAGTAATACCGCCAGCAATGAAACCGCCTGCTGTAACAGAAGAATTAGTTGACGAAGAATCAACTTCGAATAGAACCGTGTTATTACAAGAATCCGACGAACCAATTGCCTGATTGAAACCCGCGACAATATTACCTGCAACTTTGGAATTTTTTATGAAAACACTATTTTCATTAGTATTTCCGTTGCCTCCTGCTTCTATATAACCACCAGCAACAGAACCTCCTTGATTAGACCATCCTGTTATTTCACTATCTTCGATGGTTATAACATTTTGAACAACGTTCCCTTTTGAAGTCGAGACTCCGCCGCGAACTCCGTCCTCAATCGTCACATTTTTAAGATGCACTGCATTATTACGGACATCGCCAGCTCCCATCGAGCGAGCTCCGACCACGCGGCCAGTAAGTGATTCTTCAGGACCTGCACTTCCAGAAACTACACTTACAGAGCCTCCGTTCATCCATACTTCGTTGTTAGTTAGAGTCACATCTCCGCGTTCACCCCAATCCAATCCTCCAGCGACAAACCCCTGAACATGGGTGTTCGTGAGTATAGTTGTATTCTTATCTACAAGACCGCTACCTTGGTTCACGCCACCGGCTAAAAACTTTCCTTTAAGACTACTATCTTGGACAGTAACCGTATTGTTAGTTGCATCTCCTGAGCCCCCTTCACCGACTAGACCTCCAACTACAAAGTGACCAGCGATAGCATCACCATCATACAAAGTTACATTCTTAAGATAGACTTTGTTCTCACTGGCATCACCCTCTGAACCGAGGTTATAACCTCCCGCAATATATGTAGCGATCCGTGTATTTTGAACGCTAACCGAGTTATTGTTGGTATTACCCTTCGGAGTGGTACCGATCAACTCAGAACCAATATAACCACCAAGGACAAACCCACCGACAGTTATTAAAGAATTGGAACCATTCGGACTAGAGGGGGTATCGATAAGAACTGTATTTCCACTAGCACCGCCTTCTCCTACGCCGCCGTTATACCCACCTGCAACGTAACTGTTTATCTCAAAAGAATTTTCAGAGCTAAAGTTGATAATGTTAACTGTATTATTATTTGTGAAGCCGGCCCCTTTTTGCTTGTCTCCTATGATTCCTCCGGCAATGAAGCCGCCCGCCCCAAAAGATTCTTCGCTAGCAGTAGGAAGAATTTTTACAACAACGGTATTGTCGCTTGCGCTGAGGTTTCCTCCGGCTTGGTTGTATCCGCCTCCAACATTGCCATTAACAGTACTATTTTCAATAATAACTTCGTTGTTATTGGTACTTCCTGTCATTTCCTAAAAACGGTTGACTTCTTTTTGTTTTAAACCTGTGTTTAGTTGACTTTGATTGGGCTAAGCCTGAT
>ENA-UEQX01000624-UEQX01000624.1-human-gut-metagenome-genome-assembly--contig:-NODE-624-length-23497-cov-10.942570_pt1 | contig 23497 bp, 22 predicted proteins | sample MGYA00242952_ERZ507952 | MGnify/ENA primary metagenome ERZ507952 (study PRJEB26167, sample SAMN06115425) | human gut metagenome | host: Homo sapiens | place: China:Sichuan | collected 2015-04-07... | reverse complement strand
ATACGATTACAAAAAGAATACGAGAAAAAACCGCAATTAATTCAGATAATTACGGTTGAAAGAGAGGATTCTTTAAATTTATCGATCGTTTTTGGTTACTTTAAGGTTCTCAAAGTAGCGAAAGCAAAGAACTAGGAAGCAACTTATCTTGAATTTTCAACCTCCCTAAAAGAGAGGTTTTTCGCTAAGAATTTTTAAAGGCTGGGAGGAAAGTACATAAAAATGACCTTCCTCGGGCATCGCAAACGATTGAATCGTTCTGATTAGAGGAAGGGCGAATTGAGATCATCGTACCAAACTCGTAGGACCTCATCAAGACCAATTTTTAGCAGTAGAGATTGAGTGAGGGAGAAAAGGTCGATTTGGATGCAAAAATCCTACCGATATTTTTAGATTTCTCAAGGTTTCTACTTAGAATCGATTGCATCTTAGGTATCAACATAGAGAGGAAAAATGAGAAAAGTTGGTGTTATCGGTTTGGGCCACGTCGGCTCCACCGTTGCCTATACCCTTGTGACAAAAGGAATCGCTGACGAATTGGTGCTAATTGATACAAATGAAGCAAAATGTACTGCCGAGTTTTACGATCTTCTGGATTCTTTAGGCCGCTTGGATACCTACACAAAGCTTTCAATGAATGACTACAAGGCTCTGCAAGATGCCGATGTCGTCATTACTGCTTTCGGAGATATCAAAGCGCTGGCTGACGGCGGAAATCGTTTTCTGGAATACTCTTTTAACTGCCAGCAGGCTAAGCAAGTCGGAACTGCTTTGAAAGAAGCCGGTTTCCACGGCGTGCTGATCAATATTTCGAATCCTTGCGACGTTATTACAGGTTTGCTTCAGCACTACACAGGTTTGAGCCGCCAGCAGGTTTTCGGAACCGGAACCTTCTTGGATACCGCTCGTATGCAGCGAGCTGTCAGCATGTCTTTGGACCAAAACCCGCACAACATTGCCGGTTATGTTTTGGGTGAACACGGAGAATCTCAGTTTGCCGCTTGGTCGACAATTACCGTTCAGGGTGAGCCGATCACTGAAATCGCCAAAGACCAGCATCTTGAATTGTCCGAATTAGATAAGGCAGCAAGAGGAGGCGGCTGGCTTGTCTTTAACGGCAAGAAATACACTTGCTACGCGATTGCCACCTGCGCAGCCAAACTTTTGCAAGCAGTTTTCTCGGATGCCAAGCTTGCCTGTCCTGCCTCGGTTTATTTGGAAGACTATGGCTGTTATGTCGGATATCCGGCAGTCATCGGTAAGAATGGCGTGGAATACGTCCATCATCTGGAACTGACAGACGAAGAAAAAAAACTTCTTGATAAATCTGCTCTAATGATCGCGCAGAAGACAAAGGAGGGTCTTCTCTAAAACATGGAAAGGGCCTCCGAACGGAGGCCCGAATTCTGCAATCTAGCCTAGCGCTTAGTACGTTATTTTCGCTTCAAGCTTGCCGGCTTCTTCAATCCATTTGGTGACTTCCTTCTCGGATGGATCACGCTGCGCAAGATTTTTTGCTTTGTTTATTTCGACCATTTTTGCGGTTAAGGTGGCCGGAACTCTGTGTCTTAACTCTTTAACCGTATCAACACCGGCTGCTTCGAGCAATTCGGCATATTGAGGTCCGATACCGCTGATTCTGAATAAGTCAGCATGGTTGGCCCATTTAAGGATGAACTTTCCGGATATCCCTGTTTTATCCGCAACTTTTTTGCGGGCTGCCGGTGTCAGGCAAGCCTCAAGCAACTCATCCGGAGTTTTAATACCAATTGCAATTAACTTCGGAGCGTATGCTTCCCCAATTCCTTGAATATCAATGATTTTGTATGCCATAAATCCTCCAAAATTCTCTGTCTTCTTAAGGATAACTTTATTCTCGTGCTCTGAGATTAAAAGCAACTCAATCTAAGCCTGATTTTTGCAGGGCGTGCTTTTATTGTTTTTTCATTGTTTTTGCTTCACTTAAATTCTTTTTGCCGTTTTCACCCGTTTTTTCCGGAATCTCTTCCGCTGCTTCTGCCGCAGCGGTTGTTACCGTATGAAAAACGGAAACGATGTTGTTAACGTACACAGTGAACATAGGAATGATCAAAAGTCCAAGCACGCCTACGATTACAGAAAGAATTTTACCCCCGGTTGTGACCGCCTCTATATTGCATCCGATAGTGATTGCTTCCATTACCGCCCACCATAAAGCATCCCAATAAGTTCTAACGTCTGGGTTTACGTTAGTTTCGCAAACATAAAAACCTAGACTTCCGAGGTAAAGTCCGGAAAACAAAATGATGACGTAAGTTAAAAACATCTTTGAAGATGTCTGTACGGCGAACCAACTTACGACAATCGCTAATGCGTAGCAGCTCCGTATCAAAGGCATGAAGCTCACAAAATAGCCAATGTCTCTTGGAAGGGTTATGCCGAGCTTAGGAAGGATTGTTCCATACGGAATACATGCAATGAAAAGAAGAAAATAGGTAATGATGTAACGAGTCTTTCTCTTGGAGTAAATGAATTCAAGAGCCAGATCCGCCATGAAAAAGATACATACCCAAAACTGCAGTTTCATTGCAAACTGGCTTTGGTAAAACGGGTTGTTGTAGACGAAAGTGTCGTAGGAAATGCATCCGACTAAGGCTAAGGAGCAAAGTAAAACGATTAAACGAAGAATTCCCTGAATGCCTTGCTCTTTAATTCTTTCCCATGTGCTTTTGCTCAAAACCGACCTCTCATCCTTTTTCTCCAGATCGTTGCGTCATTATTAAACAATCGGGGCGCTCAACAATGTTTAAGCGCCCCGTATCAGGAAATAAATTTCTTATAAAGCCGAGGAGGTGTTATTTCGATTTTTTCTGCGTTTTCAGGAAATTTTCCAGCCAAAAAGCACCTACGATGGTTTTAACGTCGGTGATTTCGCCGTTCAAACATTGTTCAAGAACTTCGGAGAAGGACACTTTGATGATGTCGAGAACTTCACCGGCGTCTAAATTTTGTCCGACATACTGTAAATCTCCGGCGTAAAAGACAGTGATCTCCTCATCGGAATATCCGATCGCATTATTGAAGCGGCCGAGTTTTTTCCAGACCTTGGCTTCGTAACCCGTTTCTTCCGTGAGTTCTCGTTTGGCACAGTTGAAAGGGGACTCTCCCGGGTTCAGCTTGCCGGCTGGAAATTCAAGAAAGCTTCTGCGCAGCGGATGGCGGTACTGGCGTTCAAGGATGACCGTGCCGTCTTCAAACATCGGAATGATCATGGAAGCGCCCGGATGATGGAGATACTCTCTGGTCGTGACCACACCGTCAGGCGTTTTAACGGTATCTTTGTGCACTTGAAGGAAGGATCCTTTGTAGGCGATTCCGCTGTCAATCAATTTCTCAGTTAAGGGGTCTTTTTCCGGGTTGTTTTGAAGCATACCTATCTCTCTTTCTTTAGTCATTCCGGCGGACTCAGGCTCAACGCTTGTTCCTGATTCCCCATTTTAGCCACCCCAAGTCAAGTTGTCTTTAATAAATTGTCCGTTTTTAGGCTTTTAAGGTCTAGAATGCTACTGTTGGCTAACGATCATATTTATCATCTCGTAAACCCTATCGGGGAAAGGATGATGAATTGACCTTCAAGATCTTGGGAGGAACATTATGGTTCTGCGTACAACTCAAAAATTCGTTAATTGGGTGAGCGGTCTTTATTTCTTGGGCGCTCTCGCGATGCTGGCTTTCCTTTGGGCCTATATTCCCGTCCTTTCCCTTCTCTGGACGAGCCTTTTGGATTTTGCATTTAACATTATGTATGTTGTTATCGGCGCACTTTTGTGGCCGGGTACGCTGTTAGCAATCCTTGTCTGCGGTTTCTAACTTACTCCAACGACAAATCTCAATTCAAAACTCACGAGTCGGCCGCTCGTGAGTTTTATCATATCTAGAGCCGAAGCGTCCCGCTTCAGATGTCTTGCCGACGACGATATTTCTCTGTTCAAAACCGATCTTTTAGCGAACGCTATTTCATGAACAAAGATGTTTTCGTCTAATATGAAGGATGCAGACAGCTCGTTTTAATCTTTATATGGCCGGCCATCAGATCGTTCTCAAATCAAATTTGGAAGAGACTACTCAGCACGGAAGTGAAGACTTTCCGGCGGCTCTTTACGAAACGGTCTTTCGCTCAAAAATGCTTCGATACGTGCCGCTTCATTGGCATAAAGAACTTCAGCTGTGCCTCATTCTTACTGGCCGCGTGCGTTTCTCTATTAATCAAAAGGAGGTTGAAGCCGGCGCCGGAGATGTCATCTTCATTAATTCTCAGGTTATTCACAGTGCGACTTCTATATCTAACGACGAAGAAGAGGCTTCCTACTACTGCATTAACTTTGCGTATGAAATGGTCGGAGGCTTTCACGGAAGTTTGATGGAACGAAATTTCGTTCTGCCTTTTCTCAGAAATGAGCAAAACGATTTTCTCTTGATCTCTGAGAAAAGCGAGGAGGGCCTGCTCGAGGAGATTTCTTCAAAGATGCTTCATATTCGAAAGCTCTTCAAGGAAACCGAGCCGGAAAGATATTTCGATATTTTTGCGGAGCTGGTTCTAATTTGGAAAGAACTTGTGCGATGGCTTCACAAAACAGAAGACCAGCCTTCGACAAGGCGTCCGGAAGATTATGAGACGAGCCGAAAAGTGATCTCTTATATTGAGAAGAACTTAGGTGAAAAACTTACCTTAGATCTCATCGCTAAAGAAGTATGTCTTTCTAAATGGGAGTGTTCACGTCGGTTTAAGCGCATTGCGGGAGAATCGGTTTGGAGTTATCTGATCTCGGCAAGAATGGCAAAGGCTGTTGAGCTTCTTTTGTATAGTCGTAAATCCGTTGAAAGGATTGGATTTGAGGTTGGCTTTCCGAACATTAATCTCTTTATTCGCCACTTCAAAAAAGAATTCAGGACAACGCCGGGACAATTCCGAAAGAATCATTGAGCAACAAAAGTATATTTTCAGCGGGTATTGGAATATCCGAGAAAAGCTGTTTTCTTAGACTAGATGTCAAACAAAGACATTTAGTCCTAAGGAGACAAAATGAAACATTCAGTTCCTGCTCAAACCGAAAACGACCTGATCGATTTTTATCGAAACGCAATTCGCACGCGCAGCTATTCCAATCAGGAAGGCGACATCGCTGTGTTCATTCTCAAAGAAATGGAAAAGCTCGGTTACGATGAATGCTATATCGACCGAGTTGGCAACGTTGTAGGCAGAGTCGGCAGCGGTAAAAAAATTATTCACTTCGACTCTCACATGGATACGGTTAACGCTGGCGACCCGGCACTTTGGGACCATCCACCGTTTTCCGCAGATTATGCTGACGAGTTCATTTACGGAAGAGGTTCTGTCGACATGAAGGGTGGGTTAAGTGCTTCCGTTTATGCTGCGGCAGAAGCTAAAAAACAAGGACTTCTGGACGGGAAGACTGTTTATGTAACAACGACCGTTTGCGAAGAGGACTGCGACGGCGTCAATCTGATCAATTTCTACAAAGATTCGGGTATTAAACCCAACTTTGTCTTCATCTGTGAGCCTTCTTACAATGTCATTACGCTCGGACATAACGGCAAGATGCAGGTACGTATTCGTACCCAGGGCGTTTCTGCACACGGTTCGGCTCCGGAAAAAGGTGTGAACGCGGTCTACGAGACGGCTGAAATCATTACTCGTGTTGATGAGCTTAATAAGAGGCTTCAAAAGACGGAAGGAAAAGGAACGGTTGTTCTTTCCAAGATCAGCTCCGTTGCCGCTTCTTTAAATGCGGTGCCGAGTGAATGCGAAATTTATTTGGATCGTCGCCTCCGTCTTGGTGAAACCATAGAAGATGTAAAGAAAGAAATGGACGCTCTCGTGGAAGGCAAGCCTGCTAAGTGGGAGCTCGGTGTTCTGAAAGAAACTTCATGGAAAGGAGAAGAGCTCGTCTATCTTCCCGAACACGATCCTTGGAAAATCGCTGAAGACGCTGAATTAACAAAAGCCTGCATCCGAGCCTATGAAGATGTATTCGGAGAAAAGCCGAAGAAATTTGAATTCTGGGACTTTGGCACCAACGCAGTGGTTCCGGTTCCGATGGGGATTCCGACCATCGGATTCGGTCCCGGAGAATATAAATTAGCGCATATGATTAATGAACGCTGCCGTCCTGAGCAAGTTAAGGAAGCGGCGAACTTCTATCTCAATACCATTGCGGAGCTGTGAAATGAAAGATCTCGACCACCTCAAACTGCCTCGTGCCGGTGAAACCTCTAGCCGTTTTACGAAAGAGCAGGCTCTTGCGGCACAAAAGTTTCATCAAACGCTTCCCAGATATTCCGTTACTCGTTTGGTTGAACTCCCTGCCTTAGCCAAAGAACTCGGCGTCAAAGACATTTTTGTTAAAGACGAAGCCTCGCGTTTTGGATTGAATTCATTTAAGGGACTCGGCGGAAGCTATTGTTTGTTCCATCTGCTTTCAGAAAAGTACGGATGGTCAGGTAAAATTAAAAGCTTCGCACAGCTCAAAGATCAGATCGCGTCGCTGGAAGAAAAACCTAAGATCATCTCCGCGACTGACGGTAATCACGGCCGAGGCTTAGCCTGGATTTGTCATTTGCTCGGACTTAGGTGCGAGATTCTCATGCCGGCCGGCAGCAGTGAGGAGCGTCAGGAAAATATCCGTAAGCTTGGAGCCGATTGCCGGCGCACAGACGGCAACTATGATGAAACCGTCTATGAAGCAGAAAGGTTTGCTTTGGAAAACGATTGGCTGCTCGTTCAGGACACAGCGCTTCCGGGATTTGAGAAAGTAGCTCAGTTCATTATGCATGGTTACCTCACGATGGCCCTGGAGACGGTGGAGCAACTAAAAGGCAAATGTCCGACGCATATCTTTTTGCAAGCGGGCGTTGGCTCCATGGCTGGCGCTATGTGCGGATTCTTTGCCTCTCTTTACGGGCCTGATGTTCCGGTGATTTCCATTGTCGAGCCGAAAACCGCTGACTGCGTCTATCGTACAGCTGAAAAGGACGACGGCAAACTTCACAATGCTCCCGGCAGTCTGGAAACCATCATGGCAGGCCTTTCCTGCGGAGAGCCTTGCAGCGTCGGCTGGAAAGAAATTCGGGCTGCGGCTTCCCATTACTTCCGCATTGAGGAATCCGTTGCTGCAGATGGAGTCCGCGTCCTTTCTTCTCCTTTGGAGAACGATCCTCGAGTGCTTTCAGGAGAGAGCGGAGCGGCTGGTTTCGGTACAGCGTTTGAGCTCTTGTTCCACAAAGCACAATACCAGGAAGAAATTAGCTCTTTAGGTTTGAACAGTGAATCTGTCCTTCTGTTTTTCAATACGGAAGGTGTTACCGACAGAAAGAATTTCCTGAAGATCGTTTGGGAAGGTGCGTTTGCCGAGAAAGTTTAAACGCCAAGGCTTTTAGGAGTATTCTCCGACAACACAATATTGCATAAATAGAAAAAGGTTTTAGTTTTTCAAAAGGCTCCGTTTGTGAGTCTTTTCTTTTCCTAAGGTAATTAGAAAGACATGAGCGATTCGTCGTTTAGCAAGGGCATCGGGTTAGCCATCGCCGCATCCGTGTTTTGGGGCTCGATGGGCGTTTGTGCACAGTATCTTCTCCAGCAGTGTTCATTTACGCCGCTGGATTTGGTATCCATGCGTTTGGTATTGGCTGGTCTGATCCTGCTGATTATGGAACGGTTGGTATTCGGCAGAAAGATTATTTCGCCGCTGAAAGACATCCGTACTACGGTCGGGATTTTAGTTGCCGGTCTTTTGATTCTTGTTTCTCAGCTCACGTTCATGCTTGCGGTCGCCGCATCTAATGCGGGAACGGCCGCCATTGTGCTTACGCTTGTGCCGCTGATTTGCGCCTTCTGGCTCTCTATCACCGAGAAGCGTCCTTTGACAATGCGTGAAGGGATCTGTTTTGTCCTTGCGGCTTCCGGGGTTTTCTTGATCGTGACCAAAGGAAACTTCAGTACGCTGGACTTGTCTTTTGCGGGCGTGCTTTGGGGTTTTGTCTCGGCAATATTTTCTGCCGCTTACTCCATTCAGCCGAGAAAACTCATCATGAAAGTCGGCGTTGGCCCCGTTGTCGGCTTCGGAATGCTCTTCGGCGGTCTTGTTGCATCTGTGCTGAATCCGCCTTGGACGATGAACGTTCAATGGACTGCTATGTCTGTTTCGGCTTTCACCTATGTCGTCTTGATCGGTACAGTTGCCGCTTTCTGGTGCTATCTCTCGAGTCTTAAATACATTTCTGCGGTTATCGTAGGTCTGATGGTTTGCTTCGAACCCCTGAGTGCTTACTTGCTTTCCGTCTTCGCCTTTGATTTGAGAATCGGAATGTGGGAGGCGGCCGGAATCTGCCTAGTGCTTCTGAATGTTTTGGTGTTGTCTCTTCCGAAGCAAAGTCCCAAAGCAATAAAACCCTAAGAAATGAAAATCCCGGCGCGAGGCCGGGATTCTTTTTTAGGGGTCTTTAATCCAGATGTGGACCGTATTTTTCTAGTCGCTTACATTCTTCATTGGTTGCTGAGAACTTCTTGAAGTTTTCAATAAATTTTGCAGCCAATGCTTTAGCGCGTTTATCCCAGTCAGCCGGATCCTTGTAGGTGTTGCGAGGATCAAGAATTTCTGCGTGAGCACCTTCAGCGGTGACAGGAATCTCTAATTCGAAATACGGGATCTTCTTGGTTTCGCCTTTGAGGATGCTGCCCGAAAGAATGTCGTCGATAATGGCTCGCGTATCCTTAATCGAGATGCGATTGCCGGTGCCGTTCCAGCCGGTATTGACCAGGTAAACGCGAGAGCCGTTGGCGCGTGCCTTTCTTGCTAGCTCTTTTGCGTACTTGAAGGGATGCAAGGAAAGGAAGGCCGCGCCGAAGCACGCCGAGAAGGTCGGCTGAGGTTCGGTAATGCCGCGTTCTGTTCCGGCCAATTTGCTGGTATATCCGGAGAGGAAGTAGTACATCGCCTGATCCGAAGAAAGGATCGATACCGGAGGCAGAACGCTGTAAGCGTCCGCAGACAAGAAAATAATTTCCTTGGCAGCAGGTCCTTTGGAGATCGGCTTAACGATGTTTTCGATGTGATAGATCGGGTAGGAAACACGAGTGTTTTCAGTAGCTGACGTGTCACTGAAATCTACTTTTCCGGCTTCATCTACGATGACGTTTTCCAGAAGGGCGTCTTTTCGAATGGCGTTGTAAATATCCGGTTCGCTGTCTTTATCCAAATTGATGACTTTGGCATAACAGCCGCCTTCGTAATTGAAAACGCCTTCATCGTCCCAGCCGTGTTCGTCGTCGCCGATTAAGAGACGTTTAGGATCGGTTGAGAGCGTTGTTTTGCCGGTACCGGAAAGACCGAAGAAGATGGCAGTGTTTTTGCCTTCTAAGTCGGTATTGGCCGAGCAGTGCATCGAAGCGATATGACGAAGAGGGTTGAGATAGTTCATGACAGAGAACATGCCTTTCTTCATTTCTCCGCCGTACCAGGTATTCAAAATGACCTGCATCTTTTCTTTGAGGTTAAAGACGATGGCAGTTTCGCTGTGCAGTCCGAGTTCTTTGAAGTTTTCAACTTTGGCTTTGCTGGCGGTTAAAACGACAAAATCGGGTTCTCCGAAGTCTTTGAGTTCTTCTGGGGTCGGACGAATAAACATATTCGTCACAAAGTGTGCCTGCCAAGCCACTTCCATAACGAAACGAACTTTCAGGCGCGTATTTTTATTGGCTCCGCAGAAAGCGTCAACGACGTAAAGACGGTCTTTATGAGAGAGTTCGTCAATGGCTTTGTCTTTTAGGATCTTCCAAGAGGCTTCTGAGAGCGGCTTGTTGTCGTTCTTATATTCCTCGCTGGTCCACCAGACGGTGTCTTTGCTGACATCGTCAACAACGAAAAACTTATCTTTGGGAGAGCGGCCGGTGTAGATGCCGGTCATGACGTTTATAGCACCGAGTTCGGTGACAACACCTTTTTCGTAGCCGACCAGTCCTTCTGCGGTTTCATCTTTGTGGAGTTGTTCATAGGAAGGGTTATGAACAACCTCTTTGACGTCAGTTATGCCGTACTTTGCTAAATCTAATGTCATGGTTGTAATTCCGCATGGAAAACGGCGCCGAAAGCATGCGTACATTCATCAGCGACGAATCCCACGAATAAAAGTTAGCGTTTTCAATTAAGTGAAAACGAATGGTGTAAATCTCTTCAATTCTACCGCCCAATCGCGAAATTTGTAAGAAAGTATTAATACGGTATTAATCCGATTATAGGATCGTGAAGAAAAGGAATTTTTGCTTAGTTCCTTTGGCCGGAATTTGATTCTTTATTTTTTACTCCCTAAGAGGAAATAAAATAACCCGACATCATTTAGGTTAGGAAAGAAAGATGGACAAGAAGTACGTAGCGCAAGAGGCCATTGCGCATTCCATGATGGGAAGTCTCGGTTTAAAGCTCATAGAAGAAAAGGAGGGTTTTATTTGCGCTAGTATGCCTGTCAATGACAATACTTCTCAGCCCTTCGGAGTTCTGTGTGGAGGCGCTTCATTGGCGTTTGCCGAGATTATTGCCGGATATGGCTCTTATTTGTGCTGTCCGGAAGGATTCATTCCAGTCGGAAGCTCGGTTTCTGGAAACCATGTCAGTTCAGTGCGCAAGGCGCCGGATGTTTTGGTTTACGCGGAAGCCACGGCTTTACATCTCGGCCGCACGACGCATCTATGGAATGTTGATATAAAAACCGAAAACGGAAGGCTCGTCTCCACTGTCCGGGTGACGAATTTCATCGTCAAAGACAAGTCGGAAAGCTGGAAATAGGAAAAGAAAAAAGGAGGAAGACCTAGGCCTTCCTCCCCAAAGGAGATTCTAAAGACCCCAAAGTGTCGGCAGGAATGTGCTTAGGCTCGGGAATAACACGATGACGGCTAAGGCAACCAGCGTTGCAATTAAGAGCGGAATGACCGGCGGCGTCATTTCTTCCATCGTCAAATCGGCGATTTGAGCGCCGACATAGAGGTTTACAGCCACGGGCGGTGTGACCTGTCCGACCGCTAAGTTCACAGTCATCATGACGCCGAACCAAACCGGATCCCAGCCGAAGTGATGAACAATCGGAAGCAGGAAGGGAAGCAGAACGTAGTAAATTGAGATCGCGTCCATAATCATTCCGGCTGCCAGCAAAATCACGTTGATAAGGAAGAGCAGCGCCCAAGGGTTATCAGACAGCGCAAGGAGCACCGCGGCGCCTCTTTCTACCAACCCGACGGTACTCGCAACCCAGGCAAATAATCCGGCGCAGGTCACCACAAACATAATGACGGCGGTTGCCTTAACGGATTCAAAAAGGACGTGAAGCAGTTTGTCCCAGGAGTTGAACGCCTTATAAATAAAGGTCCCGACAAACAAACCGTAAAAGATCGCGACAGCTGCAGCTTCGGTCGGCGTGAAGATTCCTCCGTAAATGCCGCCCAAGATGACGACCGGCGTCATGACGCCCCAGACCGCATCTTTAAATACGAGCCAAGTCGATTCCTGACGGGGCAGTCCGCGATAGCCTCTTTTCTTTGAGATGAGGTATACGGTTAGCATTAAGAAACCGGCAACCAGCAGTCCCGGGACAATACCGGCGGCGAACAATGCCGGAACGGAAGCATCCGCAATGCCGCCGTAAACAATGAAAGCGATGCTCGGCGGAATCACGATGGCTAGGCCCGAAGTCACGGAAACGTTGGCTGCGGCAAAGGCTTTGTCGTAGCCGTTCTTAACCATAGCCGGAATGAGGATTAAGCCAAGCGCAGCGACAGTCGCGGGGCCCGATCCGCTCACGGCGCCCCAGAAGGTGGCGACTGCTACGGTTGCAATGGCTAGACCGCCGGTCATGTCGCCGACGAGGTTTTCGACAAGACGCACAATACGCGCGGCGATGCCGGCGCTTTCCATAATGAAGCCGGCCAAAATAAAGAAGGGAATAGCTAACAAAGGAACTTTAGCGACGCCGGCAAAGAAGTTGTAGGGCAGCATGTCGATGCCCATGTCAAAGAGCCAGCTGACGATGGCGGCAGAAAGTCCAAGACTGATGGCAATCGGAACTCTGCACGCCAGCATGAAAATAAAAAGAATCAGCAGAACCAGTCCGGGATCGGACATCAGCGAATTAAGCATGATCTCCTCCTAGAAGTTCTGTTTCTGAATATCTTCAACAGTGCGCTGAAGAATTCGGACAATAATGAGCGCCGAGAAAAGCGGCGTGGCAATGGTGTAGAGCCAAACCGGAATATCCAGAGACTCAGAGGAAACGTTTAGTTCAATTTCGTCAATAACCTCAATCGCACCTAAGTAAACCAGCATGGCGAAGAAAGCCAGTGAGCAAATTACGCCGAAGAAGTAAAGCGTTTTGCGTAGCCATCCGTGGGTAATACTGTAAAGCAGATTCATCGTGAAGTTGCTGCTTTCTCGGAACGCAATCGAAGTGCCGAGCAGCACGATCCACACAAAGAAATTTACTGTCAGTTCCTCGGAAGCAGAAAATGACAGGTTTGTGCAGTAACGGATGATGATGTTGATGAAGGCAATGCAGGCCATGACTGCTAAGAGAAATGACCCAAGGAGCTCTTCAAATCGGGTGTTGAGGAAATGAAGCATAGTTGTTCTTCTTATATTTATTTGTGGTAAAGCCGGTGCGGCCGGAGCCGCACACGGCGTGTCGCTGAGTAATTCAAAAATTACTTGGCAGCCTGCATGTCTTCTTCGGCAGCTTTGACGACATTCGGGCCGATCTTCTGAGTCCAGTCAGCACGGACGCTGGCTGTGGCTTCATAGAAGCGTTTGATCATTTCAGGTGTGTACTCCGTCACGGTCATGCCGTTTTTCTTAAGTTCTTCCTTCGGATTGGTGACAGCAGGGAGCTTATTGATGCTCTTGAGGTATTCATAAGCCTGACCGTTGTCGTTGCTCAGACGGGAAAGGGCTTTGCCGTATTTTTCAGCTTCGACAGCGCAGCTGAGAATGAGCTTCTGATCTTCCGGAGAGAATTCCTTCCAGACTTTCATGTTGGCAGTGAAGAACAACGGGTCGATCATGTAATGCCAATCGGTGGAGTACTTGTGCCACTGCCAAACTTTAGTCGGGACGTTAATGCCGTTAGTCGGGTTTTCCTGGCCATCGACGATGCCCTGCTGGAAGCCGGTCACAGCTTCAGACCAGTTGATAGCCTGAGGGTTGGCGCCAAGGGACGAGAAGATGTCAATGAAGATCGGGGTACCGCATACGCGCAGCTTCATACCCTTCATATCTTCCGGTTTTTCGATCGGGCCTTTGCTCGTAGTTAATTCACGGAAGCCGTTTTCAGACCAGCCGAGGAACTTAACGCCGGTTTTTTCGATGGCTTTTTCCAGCATCTTTCCGGATTTTCCGGTTTCAATAGCGTCGATAGCTTTATAGCGATCCGGATTGTTGGCGACAAAGAAGGGGAGGGCGGTGAGGTTTAATTCTTTGATTTGAGGAGACCAGTTGATGGTGGAAGCTAAAGCAAAGTCGATTGCTCCGCGGCGAACGAGCAAAAGTTCGGAAGTTTGCTTGCCAGCCATCAGCTGAGCACCGAAATACGGTTTGATGTTAATTCGGCCGTTGGATTTCTGTCTGACGCAGTCGGCAAAGAAGGTTGCGGTTTGGCCCCAGCCGGAGGAGGCGCCGGGTACAACGCTGAGTTTGTACTCGGATTTATATGCGGCGGAGGCGGCAGAAAGGCACAGACCCATGGCAGCGAGTGCGAGGGCAACTTTGCTTAAGAGTTTAAAGGTCACAATAGTTACTCCTAGAGATTAGAGAATAAAAAGTGTTAGTTAGGTCGAATGAAACCGAAAGCTCATTTGCTCTCGATTTACTGTCGAAGCACACCATTTGTTTAGTGTTCTTTTTTCAATGGAGTCCGGTACGACCCTAGAAGATTTGGTTAGTCCCATACAGGCCTTTGGCCCGTTCCAGACTATAAAAATATTGTATTCTTCGATTACAAAAAACTTCGTTTTTTCACTAAGGAAAACCCTGTATTAACGAGAGCGGATCATCGCAGTTATAGGTGTTTTGAAGTAGGATACCCGCCTATTCGTGCTTGTTCCGCTGGGAGATATAAATGCGCTATTACGATATTGAAGTGGCCGGTACCAAACGTGCCCTGAAACTCTGCCCTATTAATCAAGATCTTTGCATTGCAGCCTTTTTAATTCTCGGCGATACCGAGCTGACTGTTAATTGCGCAGCTGCTCTTTTGGAAAGAGCTCCTAAATATGATTTCCTTTTAACTGCCGAAGCCAAGAGCATTCCTCTGGTTCAGGAAATGGCCCGTCAGAACGGTGATGCACACTATATTGTTGCTAGAAAGGGCCGCAAACTCTACATGGATAACCCCATCTGCGTTGGTGTGAAATCCATTACTACGGAGAAAGACCAGAAACTTTATGTTGACCAGGAAGAGATGGAACAGATGCGCGGTAAACGCATTTTGATCGTTGACGATGTCATTTCTACCGGACGCAGCCTCCAGGCTCTGGAAGAAATTGCTGCCGCTGCGGGTGCCGATGTTGTCGGTAAGATGGCCGTTTTAGCCGAAGGCGATGCTGCTTCCAGAACAGATATTTCTTATCTCGAAAAACTTCCGCTTTTTAACGGCAAGGGCGAACCGCTTCCTTTTGATTAATTTCAGAGAGCTAACTGAATGATCGGCATTATCGGAGCGATGAAGGTCGAGCTTGAGGCTTTGAAGGCAAGGCTTCAGGACGTGACTGTAACCAGAATTTCGGGCGTTGATTTTTACAGCGGAAAGCTGCACGGTACGGATGTCGTCGCCGCAGTGAGCGGAGTCGGCAAGGTGTTTTCTGCCGTTTGTGCGCAGACGATGGTTTTGAAGTTCGGTGTGAAAGCCATTATTAATACAGGTGTGGCGGGAGGACTTTCTCCTAACCTTAAGCTCGGTGAAGTTGCCATTGCATGTCAAGTCTGCCAGCACGATATGGACACGTCTGGCGTCGGCGATCCCAAAGGTTTAATTTCCGGAATTAATAAGGTCTTCATTGATGCCGATCCTCTCTGGATTGCAAAAGCTGAGAAAGCGGCACAGAAATTAGGCATTCATACCGAAACCGGCGTGATTGCTTCCGGCGACCAATTTGTCTGCGATACGGACCGTAAAGCTTGGATTTGTGATTTCTTTAGAGCCGAAGCTGTAGAAATGGAAGGCGCGGCCATCGGTCAGGTGTGCTTTGTCAATGAAATCCCGTTTGTTGTGATTCGTTCTATTTCCGATGATGCTTCCGGCCACGCACCTGTTTCTTACGAATCTTTCTTTAAAGAGGCTGCTCAGCGAGCCGTCGCACTGACGGAAGAGATGCTCAAAGAAGCCTGAGAGCATTCCAAAGCAGAAGGACTTTTCCCTGGAGTTAGTTGAAGGAGCGAACTTCGCGAAAAGTCCTTTTTGCATTTTGGATGAATTTTTTAGATTTTTGCTGCTTAACGGCTTTCAAGCTTTTAGAAACTTTTTCTTCAAAACAGAAGAATCTAATTGAGACAAAACGAGTCCGAAGAGCACAAGGAACGCTCAGCTGGCGGACCAAACAGTGAGTTTTTCGCCAAGGATAAAGTAGGAACAGATAAGGCAGATCACCGGAATAAGATAAGTATAGACGGCGGTTTCCAAGAGTTTTGAGATTATTCAAGGAGGAAATGGCAGGGGAAGAAGGATTCGAACCCTCGAATGCCGGAATCAGAATCCGGTGCCTTAACCAGCTTGGCGATTCCCCTGCAACATAAAGTTCAGCGAGGTGGCAGGGGAAGAAGGATTCGAACCCTCGAATGCCGGAATCAGAATCCGGTGCCTTAACCAGCTTGGCGATTCCCCTGTGCTGAGAAGACTGAATTATACACAAAACAAAAACTTTTGCAGGGTTCAACGCAGAAACAAATCAAGGCACTCTCGAGCGCCTTGTTTGTAAAGGAAAAAATATTTTTTGAAACGTCGCTAGAAGATCATATCTACCAGCTGAGAGATCAAAAAAGCACAAAGAGTGATGGTTGTACCAAGCTTAAATAACTTGACCTGTTGTCTTTTAAGGTCCCGTGCAGCGACGCGGGCTTTAGCACTGTCTCTATACATCGCGGACTCCTTTATGAGGTATTTCGTTAAATGAATTATATCTGAACTAGGGAAAGTTTCTAGGTATTTATACCTAAGTAAAATCAAAATGAGCGTAAAAATTTGTGAGCTAACTATTAGCGTTAGGCAAATTCTTCCATAAATGAGGCAGGGCAGGAGGACATCGAGAAACTTTCGTGTAACACATATAAGGGATGAAGTTCGCCCGATCCAGCAATTCGTCTTTTGAGTAAAACCTCTTCAAAATTCTTTGATTCTATTCGTGGTGTGAAGAACCTTTTCAACTAACGTTCAAGTTGAATTTCTAAAGATAAGGAAAAAATGATCGTAAATACTGCTAAATTCTTTCTTAATTGATAATGATAATCAATAGCCGTAAATTTCATCAAACTTTACATGTTTTAAGTTGTATCTCGTTCATTTACAGTTATAATCCGACGATCAAACAGGGAAGCACTGCTTCTCCACTCTATAAACAAGCCCCCTTCGGGCATATCCGGAAAGGAAATATTTAAATGGCAGAAGAAACCAAAGTAGAAGAAAAGGTAGAGGAAAAAACAGAAGCCACAGCAGCTCCGGCTGAAGAAACAAAAGCCGAAGAAGTTAAGCCGAATCCTCTTCAGCGCACCATTGAGCTGAAGATTTCTCGTAAAGAACTCGATGCTCGTGTTGCTAAAGCTCTTCGCGAAAAAGCAAAGAAAGCTAAATTCCACGGTTTCCGTCCCGGCCATGCTCCTGCCGCTATGGTCAGAGCTGCTTATGGTCAGGAAATTCAGTTTGATGCAATCAACGCACTCGTTTCTGCCGCTTTCGTTGAAAAAGTTCAGGAAGGCAAATACCACGTCTCCGGCTACCCGGATATCGCTCCGACCGAAGGCGCTCCTGAAAATGAAGACACAATGTCCTTCACAGCTACTTTCGAAGTCTTCCCTGACGTCGAAGTTCCTGACATGAAAGACGCTTCCGTTACAGAATACGAATGCGAACTGACAGACGCTGACGTTGAAAAGACACTCGACGTTATGCGCAAACAGCGCGCCACTTTCGAAAAGGCTGATAAGGCTGCTGCTGACGGCGATCGCGTTATCGTTGACTTCAAGGGCACTCTTGACGGCGTTGCTTTCGAAGGCGGTACAGCTAAAGACTACGCTTTCGCTCTCGGCCAGGGCAGAATGCTCCCCGAATTCGAAAACGCAATTCGCGGTATGAAAGCCGGCGAAACCAAGACTTTCAACCTGACTTTCCCTGAAAACTATCCTGCCAAGAACCTTGCCGGCAAGGAAGTTCAGTTCGAAGTTACGTTGAAAGAAGTTGACGAAGAAATTCTTCCCGCCCTTGACGACAAGTTCGCAAAAGACCTCGGCGTTAACGATGGTATCGACAAACTCAAGGCTGACGTTAAAGAAAACCTCCAGCGCGAAGTGACAGCTCGTCTTGAAGCACGTACTAAGCAGAGCGCCATGAATGCTCTTCTGTCCGTTGCCAAGTTCCCGGTTCCGCACGCTGCTGTTGAAGAACAGAGAGAGGCTCTGGTTCACGACGCCATCGAAAACATGAAGGCTCAGGGAATTAACCTCTCTAACGACAGCATTCCTGCCAACGCCATGCTTGACCAAGCTGAGCAGAGAGTTCGTCTTGGACTGCAAATCAGCGCTATTGTTGAGAAAGAAAAGATTACTTCTACTGATGAACAGATCAAAGCTTTGGCCGACAACATCGCCAAGAGCTATGAAGATCCGAAAGAAGTCGTTGATTGGTACCTCAACAACCCTCAGCACAAAGCTGAGCTTGCCGCGGTTGTTGTGGAAAACAATGTCGTCGCTTGGATCCTGAAGAACGCTCAGGTCAAGAAAGAACCGATCTCTTTTGAAAACCTGATGGGTCGCGGTCAGCAGGCTTAATCAATTTCAGGCGTCAGAGGCAAAAAAATGCCTCTGAAAAACACAAACAAGTCGGCAAGGTACTCATTAGTCCTTGCCGTTTGTCATTGAAAACTACTACAAACCACGGAGACGCGTATGCCCGACTTTTCAAACTTTAATTCTGCACTTATACCGATGGTTATCGAGCAGAGCGGACGCGGAGAGAGGTCTTTTGACATTTACTCCCGCCTGTTACGCGATCGCGTAGTCTTCCTGGTAGGACCGGTGACTGATCAGAGCGCCAATTTGGTCGTTGCTCAGCTGCTGTTCCTGGAAAGCGAAAATCCGGATAAGGATATTTCGCTCTACATCGATTCCCCCGGAGGAAGCGTCTACGCCGGTCTTTCCATTTACGATACGATGCAGTTCATCAAGCCGGATGTTTCCACCATTTGCTTAGGCATGGCTGCTTCCATGGGTGCGTTCCTGCTTGCTGCAGGTGCGAAGGGCAAACGCTTTGCACTGCCGAACTCCCGCATCATGATTCATCAGCCTTCCGGCGGTACAAACGGAACCGCTGCAGACATTGAAATTCAGGCGAAAGAAATCTTGGAGTTGCGCAGCCGTTTGAACACAATCCTGTCCGAACATACCGGCCAGTCCATTGAAAAGATTGCGGTCGACACCGAACGCGATAATTTCATGAGCAGCGCACAGGCAGTGGAATACGGAATTATCGACGGCGTATTTAGAAAACGTTCCGAGCAAATCATTAGAAGAATAATTGATTTTGCGGATTAAAGATTTAAGGAAGTTATGAGCGATAACAAAGAGGGACCCGTCTGTTCTTTTTGCGGAGCCAAAAAAGGACAGTACTCTGAAATTTATAAGTCAAACATCGGAGATCAGTACATTTGTAAAGAATGTACTGAAGAGCTTGCTCGTTACTCCGGTGTGATTGAAGAAGCTTTGAAGCGCTACCAATATCTCGAAGCTCACAATAAGAACGCAGGTTCCGAAGCCCCCGCTAAAGAAGCCGAAGCAGAAGAGGCAGAAAAGCAGGATCCGATTTTGTACGGAGAACTGCCGACGCCGAGAGAAATTTATGCCAATCTTGACCAATATGTGATCGGTCAGGAACAGGCGAAGAAGGTTCTTTCCGTTGCGGTTTATAACCATTACAAACGTCTTAGAAGCAAATTCATCGGAGATCATTTCGACGAAAAAGTTGAGATTCAGAAGAGCAACATTCTTCTTATCGGTCCGACAGGTTCCGGCAAGACGCTTTTAGCTCAAAGTTTGGCCAAAATGCTGAATGTTCCTTTTGCAATTGCAGATGCAACGACTCTGACAGAAGCCGGCTACGTCGGTGAAGACGTCGAAAACGTGATCCTGAAGCTTCTTCAAAGCTGCAATATGGACCTCAAACGCGCTCAGATGGGCATTATCTATCTTGATGAAATCGATAAGATTGCCCGCAAGAGTGAGAACCCGTCTATTACCCGCGACGTATCCGGCGAAGGCGTTCAGCAGGCTTTGTTAAAGCTCGTTGAAGGTACCGTTGCCAATGTTCCGGCTGCCGGCGGAAGAAAGCATCCTCAGGGAAACAATATTCCAGTCGATACTTCGAACATCCTCTTCATTTGCGGCGGCGCATTTGAAGGTTTGGATAAGATCATTCGCAGAAGAACCGAGCGCAGCGGCATCGGCTTTGAAGCCGATGTTAAGGGGGCCGACGATAGAAGCGAAGGCGAAGTGCTCCGCGATATTGAGGCTAAGGATCTAGTTCGCTACGGCTTGATTCCTGAGTTGGTCGGACGTCTCCCGGTGATTGCAACGTTGGATGATCTAGACGAAGAAGCGCTGATTCGCATTCTGACCGAACCGAAGAATGCGGTCCTGACGCAGTACGCACGATTGTTCGAATTGGAAGGCGTTGTTCTCGAAGTCGAACCGGATGCGCTCAAAGAAGCAGCCAAAATGGCTCAGGAAAGAAAGACCGGAGCCCGCGGCCTGCGGTCCATTATTGAGAATGCACTCCTTTCTGCTATGTTTGAGATTCCGAGCAGAAAAGACGTCGCCAGAGTGGTGGTGAAAGCCTCCACGATGAGAGACGGACAAGCCGAGTTCATCACTAAATAACGGTAAATAGGAGGTCGCTTCGGCACCTTCTTTTTTCTCCTTGGATGGTCTGTTTATCCACCATCCCTTGGTTAAGGTCCCCAAAATAGCCACAAAATCTTGAAAGGCTTAAGGCGAGGGGCCTTTTACTTTTGATACAGTATAGAAACGATTTTTAAATATTTGGCGCCCTTGATTTTTTTTCAAGCGTCCCCAAGTAGTAACTTACGTAGTGTATTTTTTAGCAGTAAGGATTTAGATGATTCAGAAACGTACAATTAATTCAAATCCGATGATGTCGGTGTTGCCGCTGAGAGACATTGTTGTCTTCCCTCAGATGGTTGTGCCGCTCTTCGTCGGACGCGAGAAGTCGCTTAGTGCTCTTCGCAATGTCACGTCTTCTGAGAAGGCGAACAAAGAGCTTTTGCTCGTCGCACAGCGCGATGCAGGCATCGAAGATCCATCTTCCGATGATCTGTTTGATGTCGGTACGGTTGCGCGTATCGTCCAGTCTTTGAAGCTGCCTGACGGTACTTTCAAAGTCCTGGTAGAGGGTATTCGCCGTGTCCGAGTTACTCAGTACAAAGAAGACGAGCAAATTTTTGCTGAGGTGGAAGACATTCCTCAGGATAGAATTTCCCAGCGCACTTTTGAGCCGCTGCGCAGAACGATCCTGACAGCCTTCACCGAATACCAAAAGAACAATAAGAGAATTACGAACGAGCAGCTGAATCGGATTTCTTCATTAACCGATCCGGAACAGCTCATCACATCCATTGCCCAGTTGCTGGTTCTTTCTCCTTCCCGTAAGCAGGATCTGCTTGCAGCGGTTGGAACAAAGGAACGTCTTGAACTTCTTTTTGACATGCTCGAGGAAGAAGTTGACATTCAGCAGACGGAAAAGCGTATTCGCGGCCGTGTAAAGAAGGCAATGGAAAAGAACCAGCGCGACTATTACCTCAATGAACAGGTAAAAGCCATTCAGAAAGAATTGGGCGATACCGACGAAGAATTTGAGGAAATCGAGCGCAAGATTAAAGCTGCCAAGATGAGTCCCGAAGGCGAGGAAAAGGCCCTCGGCGAACTCAAGAAGCTCCGTATGCAGGGTCAGAACAGCGCGGAAGCCAATGTGATTCGAAACTACATTGACACGCTGATCTCTCTGCCGTGGAGCAAGAGAACTCGTGTCAACACGAATCTCATCAAGGCAGAAGCCGTTTTGGAAGAAGAACATTACGGTCTTGAGAAGGTGAAGGAACGCATTCTTGAATACTTAGCGGTTCAAAGCCGAGTCAAGAATGTGAAATCTCCGATCCTCTGCTTAGTCGGACCTCCCGGAGTCGGTAAGACATCTTTGGGCCAGTCTATCGCCCGCGCAACCGGACGTAAGTTCGTGCGTTTGGCTTTAGGCGGCGTAAGAGATGAAAGCGAAATCCGCGGTCACAGAAGAACCTATATCGGTTCCATGCCGGGTCGAATTCTCCAGAGTCTTACTAAGGCGGAAACCAACAATCCGCTTTTCTTGCTCGACGAAGTCGATAAGATGGGTATGGACTACAGAGGCGACCCAGCGGCTGCGCTCTTGGAAGTGCTGGATCCTGAACAGAACAACACTTTCCAGGATCACTATGTAGAAGTGGATTTCGATCTGTCACATGTGATGTTCATTGCGACTAGCAACTCCATGAACATTCCGGCTCCGCTGCTTGACCGTATGGAAGTGATATATCTTTCCGGTTACACGGAGGATGAAAAGCTCCACATAGCTCAGAGACATCTGATCCCGAAACAGATGAAGCTGAACGGTGTGAAGCCGGGCGAACTCGAGATCGAAGACTCTGCGATTGTTGACATCGTTCGCTACTACACCCGCGAAGCAGGTGTCCGCAGCCTAGAGCGCGAGATCAATAAGATCTGCCGTAAAACGGTCCGTGACATCCTTCTGAAGAAGACCAAAGGAAAGGTGGTCGCCAACTCCGACAATCTTGACTACTTCCTCGGTGTCCGTCGCTACAACTTCGGTGTCATGCACAAGGGCGATCAAGTCGGCCAAGTCACAGGTCTTGCTTGGACGGAAGTCGGCGGCGATCTGCTTACGATCGAAGTCGCAACAATGCCGGGTAAAGGCCAAATAACACGTACCGGCTCTTTGGGCGATGTGATGAAAGAATCAGTAGAAGCTGCACGTACAGTGGTTCGTTCGAGGGCTTCTCGTTTGGGCATTACCTACAAGCAAATCTCTGAGACGGATATTCATGTCCATTTCCCGGAAGGAGCTGTGCCTAAAGACGGTCCGAGTGCGGGTTCCGCTATCACGCTGGGCTTGGTTTCTGCTCTGACGGGTATTCCTGTCAAGGCTGAAGTGGCTATGACCGGTGAGATTACGCTGAGAGGCGAAGTTCTTCCGATCGGCGGTTTGAAAGAGAAGCTTTTGGCGGCGCTTCGAGGCGGTATTAAAGAAGTGCTGATACCGGAAGAAAACGTGAAGGATTTGGAGGAAGTACCTGAAAACGTCAAGGAAGGATTGGTGATTCGCCCTGTCCGCACCATTGACGAAGTGTTCCTGTACGGTTTATCCAAGCAGCCTGAAGCGTTACCTCAGACAATTGAGCAGCCTATCACTGCGAAACAGCAGATTGAAGTGGGAACTTCAGCTACGGGATCGACTGCACGCAACTAAGATCAACTGGTTTAAGAGGAGGGGGCTTCGGCCCTCTTATTTTTTACCCGGGCTCAAACCGATTGAATTTATGTAACAAATTTCGACCGACTCAAGCTCTGTTCAGGTAGTCAATTTCAAAATCATTTGTTGGTTTTGGAACTTAAAAGGATGGGTTTGAAACTTGTAAAAATATGGGGGCAAATTCAATAAAACAGACTATAGTTAATCAACAACCTCAGGCCAGATAAGAAAATTTGTCTCACAAATGAGAAGAATTGCCTAGAAACCCTTTAATTTGCCCACAAATACTGCTATTATTAACGAATCAGAGTTTATTTACCCCTTTATCTCTCTCGGAGGGAATGATGAATAAAGCAGATCTCATAGAAGCCGTCGCAATTAAATGCGACATTTCCAAACTTGCAGCACAGCGCGCTGTTGATGCGATGATCGACACAATTACAAATGCATTGCAGAACGGCAAAGAAGTCCAATTACTTGGCTTTGGTACTTTTTCTGTTGTCGAGCGTGCAGCTCGCAAAGGCCGCAATCTTCGGACAAATAAATCAATTGATATTCCGGCCCGTAAAGTTCCGAAGTTTGTTGCTCAGGGGCTACGCATGAATTTATTTGTTAATTAGCGTGGCCAACGCCTCCAGAGCAGCCGTCGGAGACTGCAGCTTAG
>ENA-UEQX01000622-UEQX01000622.1-human-gut-metagenome-genome-assembly--contig:-NODE-622-length-23549-cov-6.302531_pt1 | contig 23549 bp, 13 predicted proteins | sample MGYA00242952_ERZ507952 | MGnify/ENA primary metagenome ERZ507952 (study PRJEB26167, sample SAMN06115425) | human gut metagenome | host: Homo sapiens | place: China:Sichuan | collected 2015-04-07... | reverse complement strand
AAAAATACGAATCAATGCTTTGTTAATATCAATAGAGGACATTCCGGACAAAATATTGTTAATTTCAAAGGATACGTATACCCGCTGGCGACCGAATGACACAAAACCGGGAGACCTTTTCAAAGGGTCTCCCGGTTCGAATAACATAATCGTCGGAATCAGACGGTTTTAAGCACTTCGAGCAGCAGGTCCCAGAATTTGGGAACCGTGGCGATTTCGAGCCGTTCGTCGGGCGAGTGCACGCCGCGCAGGGTCGGGCCGAACGAGACCATTTCCAGTTCGGGGTATTTTTCGAGGAACAGGCCGCACTCCAGTCCGGCATGGATCGCACGGACCTTGGGATCGGCGCCGAACAGCCGTTTATAGGCATCGACCGTCTTTGCAAGCAGGGCCGACTGCGGGTCGGGCGTCCAGCCCGGATAGCCGTCGGAGTGGGCGACATCGGCTCCGGCCAGCGCAAATACCGATTCGACCATCTGCATTACATAGGTCTTGGCGCTCTCGACGGACGACCGCTGGGACGAGGTGACGACGATGCGGTCGTCCCCCACGAATTTGACCGAAGCGAGGTTGGTCGAGGTCTCGACCAGCCCCGGCACGGCGAACGACATGGCGATCACGCCGTTGGGCACGCCCACCAGCGAATAGACCAGTCCGAACTGCGTCCGGGCGTCGAGCACCCGATCGACCTGCGGCATTTCGTTGAGCGTGATCTTGAAGTTGGGTTCGCGCAGACGGAACTCGGCTTCGAGATCGGCGGCGAAAAGTTTGTAGCGTTTGATGAACTCATCCTTGAACCGGACCGGAACGCCGAAGATCGCATAGGCCTCGCGGGGAATCGCATTGCGCAGGTTGCCGCCGTCGAACCAGCTCAGCTTCAGCTCGTAGCTCTGCATGCCGTCCCACAACAGACGTGCGACGGTCTTGTTGGAATTGACGCGGCCCTTGTCGATGTCGTCGCCCGAATGTCCGCCCTGCAGGTCCGAGACATCGACCCGGAAGAAGGCGTAGTTTTTCGGAGCCTCCTCCATCGTATAGCGGAACGTGGCGACCGTGTCGATGCCGCCGGCGCAGCCGATGAAGATCTCGCCCTCGTCCTCCGAATCGAGGTTGACGAGGTATTTGCCCGTAAGCATATCTTCGCCCAGCTCGAAGGCTCCGGTCAGGCCCGTCTCCTCGTCGACCGTAAAGAGCGCTTCGACGGGGCCGTGCTCCACGGCGGGGTCGATCAGGACAGCCAGCGCGGCGGCCATGCCGATACCACAGTCGGCGCCGAGCGTCGTGCCTTCGGCCCTGACCCACCCGCCGTCGATGCGCGTGCGGATCGGGTCCCGGTCGAAATCGAACTCCACGTCGGAGTTCTTCTCGCAGACCATGTCCATATGCGACTGGAGAATAACCGTCGGACGGTTCTCGAAGCCCGGCGTGGCGGGCTTGCGCATCACCACGTTGCCGATGGCGTCCTTCTTGTATTCGAGATTGTGCTTCCGGGCGAAATCGACCAGAAATTCGATGATCCTGCCCTCCTTCTTCGAGGGGCGCGGAACCCGTGTGATGGCGTCGAACTGCTCCCAGACGATGCGGGGTTCCAGATTGGTAATTGCTGACATATCCTATGATAAATTAAAGTCCGTTCTTCATCCCCCGCCGGATTTCCGGAACGTTCTGCGAATCCGGCTCCGCAGAGCGAGGGTATTTTTTACAAAGATATTAAAAACAGCGCAATTTTCGGTATCTCAGGTCCTGTTTTTTGCAGCGGAAACGCGGCGGGCAAATAAATTTGCTTTTACATGCCGGTTCGATTATCTTTACGCAAAAAAACGGAGACCATATGACCGATTTCAGGATAGGACACGGATACGACGTGCATGCGCTGGCGGACGGCCTGCGGCTGATACTGGGCGGAATCGAGATTCCCCACACGAAAGGATGCGTCGCGCATTCGGACGGCGACGTGGCGATACACGCCGTATGCGACGCGCTGCTGGGCGCCGCGGCGCTGGGCGACATCGGGCTGCACTTCCCCGACACGTCGGACGACTTCGCGGGAATAGATTCGAAAATTCTGCTCCGCAGGGTTGCGGCGCTGCTGCGCGAACGGGGATACGAAATCGGGAATGTCGATTGTACGATCCGGATGCAGCGGCCCAAGCTCCGGCCCCATATCGACGCGATGCGCGCCGCAATGGCCGGTGCAATGGGCGTAGGCGATGACCGGGTGTCGGTCAAAGCTACGACCACAGAGCATCTCGGTTTCGAAGGGCGCGAGGAGGGAGTTTCCGTCTCGGCCGTGGCATTGATCTACAAAAGCTGAGCCAAAACGGCTTGGCGAATAAAAAAACGGAGCGGCTTTTCGGGGCCGCTCCGCCTGTTCCGGGATTTTCCGCCGGCGTCAGTCTATCCGCCGGAACTTCGGATCGCCCATCCGCTTGTTCCACAGCCAGCCGACGTAACGCATCGTAACGTCGGGCGTCAGCAGCGTCAGCACCGTCTCGCCGGTAGCCGTCGAAACGGCAAATTCGGCGTGATAGACCCTATTGTCGTCGGCGACATCGAACGAGATGCACCACCCCCACTGCAAGTGCGCGGCCTGATAACTGCGGATCGACATCGAGTCGAAATTGAGCATTTCGACGTATTGCGTAACGCCCCGTTCGGTAGGCAGGTGGATTTCGACGTGATCGACGAACATGCCGAAAAAGAAGTAGTCGGCATAGATGCTGCGGATAAGGCCGCCGGGAATCTCCTGCATGCTGTTCGGAAAGAACATGTAGTCGCGCGACTGCACCAGCGAGTCGATCTTCTGCGCATAGAGTCTAGCCCGGTAGGCCCGGCGTTCGGGGCGGGTCATGCCGCGGGCTGGGTCTTCATAGACCGTCGTGTGCTCGACGAGCTGCACAGGCTGCTGCTGGACGGGAACCACGGTCGTCTGCGGCACGCTGTCCACGGCCGAAGTGCCCAGCGAAAACTGCGGGGAGGACGGAACCTGCGGAGAGGATGAAGCTTGCGGAGATTGGGTGGCCGCTTGCGGAAACGGTGCAGCCGCTTGCGGAAACGGTGCAGCCGCTTGCGGAGACTGGGCGGCGACCGGCATCAGCCAGAAAAGAGCCGCCGCGCAGAGGAGCGCCCGGCCTGTTTTCAACCGCCGCAGGACAAAAGCCCCCGCCGAAGCGGGGGGTTCTGACTGCGGACTGCATTCCTGCGGTTCCGGCACAGCGTCCGGCGTGCGGTCTTCCGCAGGATGCCGCCGGAAACGTTCCGGACTTGCCGGCACGGCGGCGCGGCGCACTGCCCTGCCCTCCGGCGACGGGGTACGGAACCCCGTCCGGCTTTGCAACCCGGATTTCATACTAATAGAGCTGAGAAATGCTTCCGGAGTACTCCACGGGGTTGTACCACGGATTGGTGATCGTCAGGTTGGCGCCGCCCGTACGGGTGAAGATCTCGAAGGTGAAGGTATAGGTCGAAGCCGAGAAGAGCGAAGTCGAGAAGGTCACCATCCAGCCTTCGTGGGTCTGCTCGGTCGTATATCCCTGCACGTTGGGAACCGTATAGTTGAGTATCATGACGTAGTAAGGCGGCACGTAGCCTTTGATGTAAGGCAGGCAGATGTCCACCGTACCGTCCCATACTCCGACGTTGAAGGCCGGATTCATGATCTGACGCATGGGGCCGGCCGGCTGGCGCTGCATGGTCTGGGGGTTGAACTGGAAATTGCGCGAAAGGATGACCGAATCCATCGTTTTCTCAAAACTGGCGATACGGTCCGCACGTCTTTTCTCACGCACCTCGCGGCGCTCTTCTTTGGGCGACAGATTCTTTTTCTGTCCGATCACGGTAGCGCCGACTACGCAGAGCAGCAGGCCCACGACGATAATAACTGTTTTTTTCATAGCACATAAAAGATTTGTACGGCTATGAAGTGCAAAATCGGTGCCTAACTGCTTAGCGTAGTGACTAAAGTCCCAGTTTTTTCAGGAATTCGCCCGTGTAGCTGCGTTTGCAGCGGGCTACCTCATGCGGCGTACCGGCGGCGACGATCTCGCCGCCCGCGGCTCCGCCTTCGGGTCCGATGTCGATGATATGGTCGGCGACCTTGATGACGTCGAGGTTGTGCTCGATGACGATGACGGTGTTGCCGCGCTCCACGAGTTTGTTCAGCACCTCCAGCAGCAGGCGGATATCTTCGAAATGGAGTCCCGTCGTAGGCTCGTCGAGGATATAGAGCGTGCGGCCCGTGTCGCGCTTCGAAAGTTCGCTCGCCAGCTTGATGCGCTGGCTCTCGCCGCCCGACAGCGTGGTGCAGGGCTGGCCGAGGGTCAGATAGCCCAGTCCCACTTCCTGAATGGCGCGGAGTTTCTGGTAGATGTTGGGAATGTTTTCGAAAAACTCAACGGCCATATTGACCGTCATGTTCAGCACGTCGTCGATATTCTTGCCCTTGTATTTGACTTCGAGCGTCTCGCGGTTGTAACGGTGTCCGCCGCACGTCTTGCAGCGCACGTAAACGTCGGGCAGGAAGTTCATCTCGATGGTCTGCACGCCCGCGCCGCGGCACTCCTCGCAGCGGCCGCCCTTGACGTTGAACGAGAAGCGGCCCGCCTTGAAGCCCCGGATCTGGGCGTCGGGCGTCATTTCGAAGAGTTTGCGGATGTCGGAAAAGACATTGGAATAGGTCGCCGGATTGCTGCGCGGCGTACGGCCGATGGGCGACTGATCGACGACGACCAGTTTGTCGACATGTTCGATGCCCTCGACGCTGTCATACTCCAGCGGCTGGGCGAAAGAGCGGTAAAGCTCCTTCGAGAGAATCGGCCGCAGGGTCTCGTTGACGAGCGTCGATTTGCCCGAACCGCTGACGCCCGTGACGCAGACGAACTTGCCCAGCGGGAATTCGGCGGTCACGTTTTTGAGATTGTTGCCCTTGGCTCCGCGGATCACGATGCTCTGGCCCGTCCCCTTGCGGAGCGTTTCGGGAATTTCGATGCGGCGGCGGCCCGTCAGGTAATCGGCCGTGATGGAGTCGGACTTGAGAATGTCGCCGAACGTTCCGGCCGCAATGATATTGCCGCCCTTGCGGCCCGCGCGGGGACCGACATCGACGATGAAATCGGCGGCGCGCATCATGTCTTCGTCGTGTTCGACGACGATCACCGAGTTGCCCGCGTCGCGCAACTCTTCGAGACTGCGGATCAGTTTGCGGTTATCGCGCTGATGCAGGCCGATCGACGGTTCGTCGAGAATATAGAGCACATTGACCAGTTTGGAGCCGATCTGCGTAGCCAGCCGGATGCGCTGGCTCTCGCCGCCCGACAGCGAGCGCGACGACCGCGACAGCGACAGGTAGCCCAGCCCCACGTCCATCAGGAAGCGCAGGCGTTCGCGGATCTCCTTGACGACCTCCTGCGCGATCTTCCACTCCTTGTCGGTCATATGCTCCTCGATACGGGCGGCCCACTCCGAAAATTCGGAAATCGACATGGCCGAAACGTCGGCGATGCTCAGGCCGCCGATACGGAACTGCAGGGCCTCCTTTTTCAGGCGCGTGCCGCCGCAGACCGAGCATTTGCGGTAGACGAGGAACTGCTCGCGCCACTTCTGGCCGTGTTTGGAGTCGTCGTCCTCGGTGCGGCCGATGTATTCGGCGACGCCCTCCCACGAAACGAGGTGGTTGCCGCCCGACGAACTGAACTCCGAGAGGTTGATCGGCAGCGGCTCGGAATCGCCGTAGAGAACAGCGTTCAGACCTGCTTCGGGCAGCGTGCCGACGGGGTCGTCGAGCGTGAAGTCATAACGGCGGCCCAGCATTTCGAGGATGGCGAAAAGCATGTTGTTGCGGAACTTGCCCAGCGGTTCGACGGCCCCTTCGCGCAGCGAAAGCTTCATGTCGGGAATGATCTTCCCGACGTCGAACACCGCCTCCTCGCCCAGACCGTTGCAATGGGGACAGGCGCCCTGCGGCGAGTTGAACGAAAAAGTATGCGGCGCGGGGTCCTCGAAAGCCACGCCCGTCGAGGGGCACATCAGATGGCGCGAATAGAAGCGCTGCTGCTCGGTGCCGTAATCGTAAACGGCCATCGTGCCCTTGCCCTGCCGCATAGACTCCCTGAGCGAAGTCATCACGCGGTCGCGGGCGTCCTCGGCCACGACGAGCCGGTCCACGACCAGATCGATCGTATGGATTTTATAGCGGTCGAGACGCATGCCGGCCGAAATCTCGCGGATCTCGCCGTCGATGCGCGCATAGATATATCCTTTCTTGGCCAGCGACTCGAACAGTTCGCGGTAGTGGCCCTTGCGGCCCTTCACGATGGGAGCCATCAGGGCGATTTTACGCCCGGCAAAGCCCGTCATGATCAGCTCGGCGATCTGCTCGTCGGTGTAATGCACCATCTCCTCGCCCGTGACGGGCGAATAGGCGCGCGACGCGCGCGCATAGAGCAGACGCAGGAAGTCGTTGATCTCGGTAACCGTGCCGACGGTCGAACGGGGATTCTTGTTGGTCGTCTTCTGTTCGATGGCCACCACGGGGCTGAGACCCGTGATCTTGTCCACGTCGGGACGCTCCATCGTCCCCACGAACTGACGCGCATAGGTCGAGAGCGTCTCCATGTAGCGACGCTGCCCCTCGGCGTAGATCGTGTCGAACGCGAGCGACGATTTGCCCGAACCCGAAAGGCCCGTTATGACAACCAGTTTGCGGCGCGGAATCTCCAGATCGACATTCTTGAGGTTGTGGACCCGTGCGCCCAGTATTTTGATCGTATCTTCTTTCATCATCGTAATTAAACGCACCGGAAGCTCCGTTTATTGAGCGGAGCGGATTTTTCCGGCGGGAATATCGTACAAAGATACGACATATGCGGCGCAAAACAAAACGAACGGAAGAAAATTCGGCCGGGACAAGATGCGGCGCAACTGCCGGAAAGACAGAGCCGGAATACGAAGAAAAGCAAGGCGGAATTCCGAAGAGACAGCAGGTCCGGACGCCGAGGAAGAACAGGCCCGGCACTCCGAGAAAAAGCAGGCCCGGACGCCGAGGAACTGCGAGAATCCAAGCCGGGGTTCCGAAAGACAGCGGAGCCGCGGACAGGCAGGACGGAGCTGGGACCGGAAAGCCGTCAGAGCCTCAGCACTTCAGTTCGAAGTCGTCGGCATCCATCCATGCGGGGAATTTCTCCTTGAAGGCCGTCTGAGCTTCGGAGTCGAATTCGGCGGTCAGCGTCCGTTCGCGGTCGCCGGCGTCGGCCAGCGTCCGGCCGGCGAAGTCGATCAGCGCCGAATCGCCCGCATAGCTTGCGTCGGGATCCGTACCTACACGGTTCACGCCCGCCAGATAGCACTGGTTCTCGATGGCGCGGGCGCGGAGCAGCGTGCGCCACACCTCGCGCCGGTCGTCGGCCCACGAGGCGCTGCACAAAATGGCGTCGTAGTCACCCCTATTGCGGCTCCACACCGGAAAGCGCAGGTCGTAGCAGACCAGCAGCAGGAAGCGGAAGCCCATGTATTCGACGATCACGCGCCGGTCGCCGGGCGTATAGTCGCGCGCTTCGCCGCCGGGGCGGAACAGATGGCGTTTGTCGTACCACGCCGTCTCGCCCGAAGGTTTGACGAAGAACATCCGGTTGCGGAACCGCTCCTGCTCGGCGACGACGACACTGCCCACGACGGCCCTGCCGTACTGCGCGGCCCAGCGGCGCATGGTCGTGACGACCAGCCCGTCGGCCGGTTCGGCGACGCAGGACGGACGCAGTTTGAATCCCGTGGCGAACATTTCGGGCAGCACGACGACATCGGCATCGGCGGCGGCCACGATCGGCTCCAGACGTTTCAGGTTCCGGGCGGTGTTTTCCCACTCCATATCGACCTGACAGATAGCTACGCGTATTTTCATAGGAAACTTCTCTTTTGTAACAAATATATGAAATTTTCTTACAGTTTGCACTTTTTGCAAGAAAAAAGCGGGACATCCTGTAAGACATCCCGCAAATTTCATGCGATCCGCGCATACCGACGCGGCGCGGCGTAAGCCGGAACAGAGCGGCGAACCGGGTCAGCTTTCTCCGAGCCGCCACACGGTAACGGACGAAGCGTTGCTCCGCTGGTGCAGCACCGAGACTTTGCAGGGCACGAAATCCGAAGCGCCGCACGTCCAGACATCGACGAACTGCTGGGGGCTGCGCTCCGCAAGCGGGAACCATGTGCTCTGCACCTGAATCATCACCCGGTGTCCGGCGCGGAACGTATGCGCGATGTCGGTCATGCGGAACGGCACGCGGGCCGGAACGCCCGGCGTAAAGGCTTTGGGGCGCGAGAACCCGTCGCGGAAACGCCCCCGCATCACGTCGCCGCGCACGAGCATCCGGCAGCCGGACTGCGGATCGTCGTCGGGAAAAACGTCGATCAGCCTGACGACAAAATCGGCGTCGGTGGTCGAAAGGATCACCTCCAGCTCGACATCGACGGGTCCCGCGAGGGTCATATCCCCGTCGAGCGGCTCGGTGACGAAGGTCAGCACATCGGAACGGTCCGACACGAAGCGCTGGTCGGTGAGCATATACTCTTTGGGGCGGCGTTCGCCGAAGGATTCGATATAGGGCACGGGATCGGCCGGATCGGACGTATAGGCGGAGGCGGAGCTTTTGGCCGTCGGGCGGCGGGTTTCGAGACGTCCGCCGTCGGAGAGGTAGAAGGTGAGCTTACGCGCTTCGCGCGGCGTCCAGCGGTCGAAAGCATGCCAGCGGTTGTCGCCCGACGAGAAAACCGCGGCGGCGGGAAGCGGGTCCGCGGCGCCCTCGCCCTTGAGGTAATGGTCGAAGAAAGGGAGTTCGAAATGCTCCATATAGTATTCCCACGCCGCTTCGCGCCCGAAATCGAACGCTCCGAGTTTTCCGCTGCCGTTGCGCCATGCTCCGTGCGCCCAAGGTCCCACGACCAGATGGCACGGCGTTGCGGGACTTTGCCGGACCATGGCCCGGTAGAGGTTCCACGCCCCGAAACAATCCTCGGCGTCGAACGTCCCTCCGACGACCAGCACGGCCGGCTGTACGTTGTAGCAGGCCCTGCGCAGGTCGCGCGCCTGCCACCATGCGTCGTAGGAGGGGTGTTCGGCAAGCTCTTCCCAGAAAGGATTGGGACGCTGAAGTTCCGTAAGTTCGGCCAGCGTCGCATGTTCCCGGAAGAACGACCACTCGTCGGGGCGGGTCCGCTTCGACATCGGGGGCATCTTTTCGGTCGGAGTATGGCCCGGAGGGGTGTTCATGCCGCTCAGGAAACGGTAGGAGTCGGTGAGCATCAGCACGCCGTTGTGGCGGACGTCGTCGCCCATGAACCAATCGGTGACAGGAGCCTGCGGCGAAACGGCCTTCACCGCAGGATGGGTGCAGAGACCGCCCATCATGGCGTAGAAGCCCGGATAGGAACTGCCGGCGAAACCTACCCTGCCGTTGTTGTGCGGCACATGTTTCACGAGCCACTCGACCGTATCGTAGCTGTCCGTCGTCTCGTCCGTTTCGCCGTATCCCGCAGGGCGGACATGGACGAATTCGCCCTCGCTCATAAAGCGGCCCCGCACATCCTGCATGACGACGATATAGCCGCGGTCGATATAACTGCGCATATAGCCGCTCCCGAAGCTGCGGGGAAACTCGCCGGGACCGTAGGGGGCGCAGCCGTAGGGGGTGCGGAAAATAAGGATGGAGGCTTTGGCATCCGTTTTGGGCGTATAGACCGCGGTATAGAGTTTCACGCTGTCGCGCATCGCGATACGGTATTCGGCCTTGTCGTACAGTTCATCGACGGGCTGCCGGGCAAAGGCCGCGGCCGCCGTGAGCAATCCTGCGAGCAGGAGTGCGGAAAATAGGCGCAGCTTCATGGTCGGGAGTTTTCGGTTAGTGTCCGAAAGGTACGCTTTTTTCCGCAATAGCCAAAGCCTCGGCGGAAAATCGGATTCATTCGAAGCGGCGGGTCCGATCTATTCCCGCGCGGAAAGTTGCATAGCCGCGAAATTAAACGTACTTTTGCAGTCGGTCAATTCCGACAAACGACAATATGCTCAGAGCAGGACGCATCCAGAAACTCACCGTAAGCCGCATCTCGGATTACGGATTATACCTTGCGGACGAGGAGCAGAACGAGGTTCTGCTGCCCAACCGCTACATATCCCTGACAGACAAGCCGGGCGACGAAAAGGAGGTCTTCCTCTACCACGACTCCGAAGACCGGCTGGTGGCGACGACCGAAACGCCGCTGCTGCGCGTCGGCGAGGCGGGTTATCTCCGCGTCGTGGACAAGACGGCCCACGGGGCGTTCCTCGACTGGGGGCTGTACGGCAAGGATCTTTTCCTGCCTAACCGCAATCAGCAGGGCGGCATCATCGCCGGACGGAGCTACATCGTCTACCTCTACGAAGACAGCGTCACGGGCCGCTGCGTGGCGACCTGCAAGCTCAAGAGCTTCATCAACAACGACAGCATCACGGTGGCGCCCCGTCAGGAAGTCGATCTGCTCGTGGCTTCGGAGAGTCCGATCGGCTACCGCGTGATCATAAACAACCGGCACTGGGGCATGCTCTACCGCAACCAGCTGTTCCGCCCCATAGCGGTCGGAGACCGGACGAAAGGTTACGTCCGCAAACTCACCGAAGACAACCGCATCGACGTCAGCCTCCAGCAGGAGGGTTTCGCGCAGGTGAAGGACTCGGCGGAGGTTTTGCTGCAGCTGGTCCGCGACAACGGCGGCTTCCTGCCGCTGAACGACGACAGCGCCCCGGAAGAGGTGAACCGGCTGACGCAGACGAGCAAGAAGGTTTTCAAACGTTCGCTGGGCATGCTGCTCAAACGCGGCGCCGTCACGGTGGACGAACAGGGAATAAAGATCAACGAGTAATGGCCAAGATAACGACCGCGGAACGGGTTTCGCGCGAAGCTTCCGACAATTTCGTATTCCAGCGTTCGCTGCTGGCCTACCATGCCGCGGCGCAGCGCATCAGCGGCGACGTGCTGGAGATAGGCACGGGGGCCGGTTACGGCATCGAGGTCGTGGCGCCCCGCGCCCGGAGTTTCGTCACCATCGACAAACTGGCCCCCGCGCCCGAACCGACGCAGCTCCCGAACGTCGAATTCCGGCAGGCGACAGTTCCGCCGCTGCCCTTCGCAAACGACAGTTTCGACTTCGTGATCTCGTTTCAGGTGATCGAACACATAAAACGGGACCTCGAACTGGTGCGCGAAGTGAAGCGCGTACTGCGTCCGGGCGGAAAGTTCATCGTGACGACCCCGAACGCTCCGATGTCGCTCACGCGCAACCCGTGGCATATCCGGGAATACACCGCCGCGGAGCTGCGCAGCCTGCTCGGCAGCGAATTTTCGTCGGTCGAGGCGCTCGGTGTTTCGGGCAACGCGCGGGTCATGGAATATTACGAACAGAACCGCCGCAGCGTGAAGCGTATCACGCGCTTCGACATCCTCGACCTGCAGCACCGGCTCCCCCGCTGTCTGCTGCAATTCCCCTACGACGTTCTCAACCGCATAAACCGCCGCAGACTCCTGAAGTCCAACACCGATCTCACGACCTCGATCCGCATGGACGACTACCGGATCGGCCCCGTGACGGACGAGAGTTTCGATCTGTTCTTCGTGGCGGAAAAATAGGCGCAACCATCTGATAAAAACCAAGGGCTGCCCCACTGCGGGGCAGCCTTTGCCATATCCTGTCATCCCGAACATACATTCGACATTGCAGACCGCGCCGCCGAAATCAGCGGCCGCAACGGTCGCGCGGGAACTGAATTCCGCGGCTTCCGCGGTTCCGGTCCGGCAGTTCGCAGCCGCCGTCCCGCACACGTTTCGGCGGCTCCGGCACACGAAATCCGAGGGAGCGGATGCCGCGGCGCGGCAGGCTCCGGGACCGACGGCGGCAACTGGTGCGGCCGGTGGTTCCGCCACGAAAAGAGACGAAGTTTCAACGGCTCGGCGGGGATGTTCCGCCACCTGATTTCGAGGCCCGTATTTACGAAAAAATTGCCGAGAAGCAGACGTTTGCGATAAAATATTGTACAGAAAACAACATTACATTTTAATCTTACCGCACTGATTATCAACATGGAGATTCGTTAAAAATCTTATCTTTGGCTTTCAAAAATCCAACGATTTGACTGCTAACGACATGCATATCAGGCCGGTTATCCGAATCCGGGAGTTCTGCAATAACTTAATATAAAAGAGGGATTGCAGCATGCTCATAAAGAATCATTCGCCTTAACGAAGACCGACTCCGCCAAATCTCAAGCATTAACTATTAATCCACCTCCATATGGAATTCATAATAACGATTCTCGTCATGGACATATTCATTGTCCTCATAATATATCGACGCCTGCGCCACCATATCCAATACGTTTCAGGGCAGGCAAAAGCCAGACTGAATTATATCCGTATCCTGATCGATACCGTATATACCTATTCCCACCAGCCGGAACTGCTGCAAAAAGAGATGTCGATCAAAAAACTGCTGGCTTATCATGTGATCGACAACCGATGCGACCGTCTTTTCTCCGCCAGAATGAAAGTGAACAGCAACGACCAATTGCTATACATGCTTCATAAAGAGGGATTTTCACCGCGGGAGCTATGTATCATATTCGAGTTGAACAACCTCAATTCGGTATATGTCAAATGCCACCGAATAAACAAGAAACTGCATGCGGGCGACATGCAGGAAGTGCTTTCGAAATAAACGACCAGAAGCGGGCCGCGTGTCCGCAGCGGCCGGAAGCCCAGCTTCCGGCTTTTTTCGTCCCCTCCCGGCAACGTATTCTTCATAGCTGCGGTTCGGAATCCGCCGCCCAGCTTTTAGGCAAAAGCGTCCCCGCCCCGGTTCGGCAGACCGACTTTCGATCTGTTCGGTGAAAACGGATCCTTGGAAAAAACGCCGTCCGGTCCCTGCGTTCGTCCCGTTTCCTTCGGACCGGCAGGGAGCCGGCGGAAAGGCCACGGGAAGGCCGCGGGAAGGCCGCGGCGGTCAACTGCGGGGCGACATTTGACAAATATTTGAAATTCAGCAGGGTAAATAATAAAAAAGTCTCCGTTTTTCCACCCGGTTCGGCGCCCTTATTACATGAAACCTTCGTAACAGGATATTTTTCGTTTTGTAAACTAAAAAAAATACGAAATATTTTGCATAGTAAAAACTAATTCGTATTTTTGTTTTGAAACGAAAGGCATTATTTTCATATTGAAATTAAAAAGAGGCTTCGGGAACGGAGAATGGACATTGCAATGAACGCAGAAATCAGCCGGACCCTAAACAACTGACCATGAAATCGAAACTGCCGCCAAACCGGATTCCGGAACTCTCCGGAATAAGAACAACAGCGATGGCCGCCGCCGATGCGACGGCACATGCACCCGCCGCGAAATGCCGCCGCCACGGCCCTGCGGCAACCGTCGGAGACGGTGTTTCGGACTGCACCTCCCCCGGACCGGCAACATTCCCTGCCGGAAAAAACCGAATCGAATCCTGAATCCGCTGATCGCTTCCGGCGCTTCCCGCACCATACAGAGCCATTGGCGACCATACCTATATTTATTTAACCGACAACATTCAAACAACTTAAACATCTAACCAAAAACAAATGCTTATGAATTTTAAATTCTACGTTAAGAGGTTTTTGTTATCCCTGTTTCTGGTGCTAGCATCGACGATGCTCTACGCCCAGAAGAAAGCGGATATCACAGGAACCGTCTACGATTCGGACGGCACTACCCCGGCGGTAGGCTGCGCCGTAACGATCGAGGGAACGCCGACAGGTGTTATCACGGACATCAACGGCAAGTACAAAATAAGGGGGGGGGAAACTCAGACCCTCGTTTTTTCTTCGCTGGGTTATAAGACCCAGAAGATACTAATAGGCCCTAAAACGCGGATAGACGTCACGCTGGAGGCCGACAGTCAGGAAATCGAAGGCGTCGTCGTAACCGCACTCGGTATCAAGCGAGACGAAAAAGCGCTCGGTTATGCCGTTACGAAGGTGGACAACGACGTACTCACCAGCACGGTATCGAGCAACTGGATGAACGCCCTGTCAGGCAAGGTCGCCGGTCTGAACTTCGATCAGGCGTCTACGGGTCCCGGAGGATCGATGCGCGTGACCCTCCGCGGCGAAACATCCATCAACATGAACGGCGGTACGGCCCTGTTCGTGGTCGACGGAGTGCCCATCACCAGCAGCACCACTTCCAGCACGTCGGAAAGCGCATACAACTCGACCGACGGCGCCGTAGACTTCGGTAACGCCGCGGGCGACATCAACCCCGAAGACATCGAGAACGTATCCGTACTGAAAGGTCCCGCCGCAACGGCATTGTACGGATCGCGCGCCGCAAACGGCGCCATCATCATCACGACCAAGTCGGGTCGCACCACCAAAGGCATAGGCGTTACGTTCAGCTCGTCGGTTTCGTTCGAGAAAGCCGGATTCTGGCCCGATTTCCAGTACGAATACGGCGCAGGACGCTTCGGCGGCAACCCCTATTCGTTCTACAGCGTAGACGGCGTGTCGCGCAACTGGTCGTCCTATGCCTTCGGCGACAAGTTCGACGGCCATCTGACCTACGAGTGGCCTTCGCTGAACGACGACGGCACCTATACGATGATGGAGTGGCGTCCGCGCAACTTCTTCGCGGGATTCTTCGACACCGGCGTAACGTGGAACAACAACATCTCGGTCAGCGGCAACAACGGCAAAGGCACCTCGGTCCGGGTTTCGGTAACCGACGTGCGCAACGACTGGATCGTTCCCAACACCGGTTACAAACAGCAGACCTTCTCGATATCGCTCTCGCAGCAGATCAACAAGTACATCAAGCTGGACGCCAAGGTGAACTATTACCGCAAGGACAGCGACAACCTGCCAATGACCGGTTACGGCGGCTCGTCGATCATGTATCCGCTGCTGTGGAATACGCCCAACGTGGACGCCCAGTGGTTCAAGGCGGACTACAAGAAATGGGTGCGCGAAGGCGGTGACCTGAGCAAGAGCACCCAGCACGTATCGGCCAACGGCAACAACCCCTACTACACGGCTTACGAGCAGCTCAACAAACTGGACCGCGACCGCGTGTTCGGCAATCTGGCAGCGACGATCAACTTCACCGAAGAGCTTTCGCTGATCCTGCGATGCGGCATGGACCTCAACAACGATTTCCGCACCCAGCAGAAACCCAAGGGCGCCAAGACCTACATCAACGGTATGTACAAGGAGCAGACCGTGTTCGACTACGAGATGAACAACGACTTCCTGCTGCGCTATACCAAGAAACTGAACGACTTCGACCTGAGCGCATCGTTCGGCGGCAACAACATGATGCAGTCCTACCGTTCGAACACCTCGCTGGCCGAAAGTCTGGTCGTGGACCGCGACTACCGCCTGAGCAACTCGGTGGACCGTCCCAAAGTGACTTCCATACGCCGTCAGAAGTCGATCAACAGCTTCTACGGACTCATATCGGCCAGCTGGCGCAACATGATATTCCTCGACGTCACCGGCCGCAACGACTGGTCGAGTACGCTGGCTCCGGGCAACAACTCCTATTTCTATCCTTCGGTCAGCGGCAGCGTCATTCTCAGCGACCTGCTGCACATCGACACCCCGATGGTCAATTTCCTCAAGATGCGGGCTTCGTGGGCCAACGTGGGTAACGACACGTCGCCCTATCAGCTGCTCAACTACTACAACAACTCCTCCTTCACCGGCGGCTTCAACATGCCGACCAACAAGGCGAACTACAACCTCAAACCCGAAAACGTCGAGAGCTGGGAGTTCGGCGTCGAGGGCCGCTTCTTCGACAGCCGTCTGACGTTCGACGTGGCGTTCTACAACGCGACCACCACGAACCAGATCATTTCGGTGCCCGTAGACATCACCACCGGCGTCTACAATACGATCGTGAACGCGGGCGAAATCAACAACCGCGGCTGGGAGGTATCGGCCCGCATACAGCCCGTGAGGAACAAGAACATCCGCTGGGACATGAACTTCACGTGGTCGCGCAACCGCAACAAGGTCGTGGAGCTGGCCCCGAATCTGGATTCTTGGACCATCGCAACCGGTCCCCGCGGCGAAATCCGCGCCGTTCCGGGCGGATCGCTGGGCGACCTGTACGGTTCGGGCTACGAGAAGGCCCCCAAGGGTTCCTACGTCACGGCCGACGACGGATCGACGATCGACGTATCGGGCTGGGACATCGTCGATTCGGACGGTTATCCCGTACTGGCTTCGGAATTCGAGAACCTCGGCAACACGCAGGCCGACTGGAAGGCGGGCTGGATGAACTCGATCTCCTACAAGAATTTCCGCCTGAGCTTCTCGTTCTCGGCGCAATGGGGCGGGCAGGCCTACTCCTTCACCAACGCCATGCTGGGCTATCAGGGTAAGATAAAAGCGACGCTTCCCGGCCGTTATGACGGTCTGATCCACAAGGGCGTGAACCAGAACGCCGACGGCACCTACTCGATCAACAAGACCGTGACGGCCAGCATCGAGAGCTACTACAACCTGCGCGTGTTCAACCGCGACAACGTGGTGAACAACACCTTCAGCACGTCGTTCCTGAAGATGAAGGACATACGTCTCGAATATTCGCTTCCCAAGAAGATCGCGGCCAAGACCAAGGTGCTGCAGGGCGCTTCGATCGCCTTCTTCGCCACGAACCTCTTCTGCTGGACCAACTGGCCGCAGTTCGACCCGGAGATCGCGACGATGAACGGTTCGGAAATCACCAAGGGTTTCGAAACCGCGGCGTTCCCGATGACACGCACGTATGGCGTTAATCTTAAACTTCAATTCTAATAAGACGATGAAACGAATCAATTCATATATATTGACCGGGGGAGTGATAATCTTGGGATTGTGCGGCTGTACGAGCAATTTCGACGATTACAACAAGGACCCCAACCGGGCGGAGGTCGGCAAGGCCAACTCCTCCCAGATGCTCGAAGACCTGATTTTCGAGGGCGCCGGAAGCATGAAATACCGCACGTGGCGCCACAACAACGAGTTCATGCAGTATACGGTGGAGACCAGCACGCTGAATCAGCTGCACCGCTTCGTGCTCACCGACAGCGAATTCAAGGGCGCGTGGAACTTCTGCGGACGCTGGGCCGTCAATGCCATAGAGATGTATAAGCTCGCGGAGAAGGAGGAGAATACCAACGCGCAGGCCATAGCCCTGACCATGAAGGCGCTCTACCTTTCGAACATGACCGACCTGTTCGGCGACATGCCCTTCAAGGAGGCGTTCAAAGGCATCGACGAAAACATCATGCAGCCGAAATTCGACGATCAGAAAGTCATCTACGACTCGCTGCTGATGGACCTCGAACGGGCCAACACGCTTTACACGAAGACCTCGACCATAGACGCCAAGCGCGACCTGCTCTACAACGGCGACGTGACCAAATGGCGGAAGTTCACCAACTCGCTCTATCTGCGCCTGCTGATGCGCGTGAGCAACCGCAGGGACATGAATTCGGCGGAACGCATCAAGACCGTATTCGAGAACCCCTCGCAGTACCCCATATTCGAGAGCAACGACGACAACGCCACGCTGAAATACAGCGGCACGCGTCCGTTCGTCAATGATTTCGGCGACAACGCCACCGACGACAGCGCGATGGGCGAACGTTTCATCAACATCATGGTGGACTCAAGCGACCCCCGCATCTCGGTTTACTGCAACCGCGTAAGCTCCGGAGCCAACGCGGGCGGTTACGTGGGAATCACGAGCGGCGCCCCGGCTTCGGTCATCTCCAAACAGTCGGCCGACGGCGCGTCCAACAGCAACAATACGACTTTCAGGCAGTACACCTCCCCGTACACGTTCATGACCTATTCGGAGGTGCTGTTCATCAAGGCCGAGGCCATTCAGCGCGGAATGATGGACGGCGAAGCATCGGAGACCTACTATGCTGCGGTCACGGCGTCGCTCAAGCAGTGGATTCCCGACATCTCAGAATCGGCCGTCGAAACCTTCCTGCAGAACGGAGCCGTGGCTTACGACGCTACGACCGAAATCATCATCACCCAGAAATACGTTTCGCTGTTCACGGTGGGCTACGAGTCTTGGCACGAGTACCGCCGGACGGGTTATCCCCTGCTGGTGATGGGCGAAGCCATCCGCAACGACGGCGTGCATCCGACCCGTTTCCCCTACCCGCTGGTGCTGCGTTCGTCCAACAAGAACTATGCGACCCAGCTGGCCAAAATGGGCGAAGACAACATGAAAACGCCGGTGTGGTGGAGCCGCAAGGCCGTCAAACTGGAGAATCCGGAGGAGGACAACAACCTCGGTTACACCGGCCACAAATGGGATGCGGACATCAAATGGTAAGAGTGTCCGTAAAACGAATCGCAACCGGAAAGGCAACGCAGCATCCCGGTCGAGTTTTGAATTTAACCCGTAAATAACGAAAAAACAATTCATATGAAAATAAAACAATTCATCTCCGGAAGATGGCCCGGCCTGAAGGCGCTCGCTCTCTGCGCGATGGCGGCAACGGCATTCGTCGCCTGCAAGGACGACGAGACCGACGTTGTCCGGGATCCCCATATCACGCTGTCGGAAGACGCTTTCCTGTACAACGCAGCCGGAGAGACGCACAGTTTCACCGTGTATTCCAATATCGACTGGAAGGTCGAAATGGCGGACACCTCCCAGACGTGGGTCAATATCTGGCCCAAGGAGGGTTCCGACGACGGCGTTTTCGCCGTGAAGGTATCCAAACAGCCGGCCAAGGACCCCGTACTGCGGGAGGCCCGCTTCCGCGTCGTTGGCAAGCACGAGCACGACAACATCATTCAGGAAATCACGATTTCGCAGCGGGACGTCGATCCGGTGCTCAAACTCGGAGTGACCACGACGCCTCCCAAGGTGGTCATCAACAGCAACGGCGAGGAGAAATATTCGGTAGGCGTCACCTGCAACGTGGAGTGGACGGCCAAGGTCGGCGACTCCGGCGAGGGCTGGATCACGATCGACGAGATCAGCGACAACGAAATCAAGTTCTCCGTACCCAAATATGCGGGAACGGTGCCCCGCACGGGACGTATCGAATTCAACGCCACCACCGAGCGTATGACGACGGTAGAGCTGATCGTCTACCAGAGCATTCCGCTGGATATCGGCGAAAACGCCGAACTCAAGACCATTGCCGAGGTGTACGAGAAGCTGGGCGGCCTGCAGGGAACCGTTCGTGAGAACGTCAAGATACAGGGCACCGTGATCAGCGACCGCGTATCCGGCAACTGCCCGAATCCCGCCGCGTTCTTCGTTCAGGACGCCAGCGGACGCGCCATTCAGTTCCGCGTTCAGGAAGGCTCGCACTCGCTCCAGCTCAATTCGCTGGTGACCATACCGCTCATGAATACGCAGTCGGTGATCGACGACGACGGACAGCCCTACATCACCATTTCGACCGAACGCATCCGCGACGTCATCACCACGGGCGGTGCTCCGATCGAACCGAAGGTGATGGAAAGCACGCAGGGCCTGACGGACGAAATGCTCGGTACGCTGGTAACGATCAGAAATCTCCAGTTCGTATTCCCGCACGGAACCTACTACAACGCCAACGAAGGCTCCATTTACGGCGGCGGACGTCCTACCGACCTCGCCCAGTTGCTTCTGGACCGCGACGGCAACACGATCAGCCACTACGTCTACGGCGGCACCAGCGTCGAGACGGGCGCCATGTTCAAACATTACGAACTGCTGACTGACGATCCGATGCTGGATATAACGGGTATTCTGATCAAGGTCGAAAACGAATGGGCGATCCGGATGCGCAACATCAACGACCGCGACAAGCTGACCGAAGCCCGGCGTTACGTGCCCATCACCGAATTCTACTGGCCCGAAACGCTTCCCGACAAGGAGATACTCGTTCCCAAAGTCGGCACGGGACAGCTGTTCGTGAACTTCGCCCCCAAGGCCGTCATCGCGCAGAGCACCACCTTCCGCCTTTACAGCGGCGCCGCCTATGTCCGCGTCGATGCGTCGGTCAACGGCACCGAGAAGGGATACTATTCCGCCAACTGCGGCGGCTGGGGCGCCCAGTCGAACGACACCTATACGCCGACCCAGAAGGCATGGTACTTCGAGACTTCGACGGCAGGCATTTCGGACGACCTTTACGTATGCTTCTGCACCACCAGCTCGCAGTCGGGCCCCGGTCCCTTCTCGATCGAGTGGGCTGCGGCCGAGGCCGGTCCGTGGACCTTCGTAACCGACTACAAGGCCGGAAACTGGGAGGTAATACCCGGTCCCAAGAACTTCGCCTTCAAACTGCCCGACGGTTGCAAGAACCAGTCTTCGCTCTGGCTGCGGTTCCGCGTCAATTCCGACGAGCGCGTGGACGGCAAGGCCGCCAACAGCGCGACGGGTACGAACCGCATGATCTATACGAGCCTGAAGAAAAAAGTCAATTAATCCGGTGTAACGCAGGATAATCTTGCCGGACCGCTCCCCTCCCGGAGCGATTCGGCAGGATTAGACAAAAATCTAAACAATGAGAAAAATGAAACGATTGATAAAATTCAGATTACCGTATCTGTTCGCAGCCGCATTTCTGCTGTTGTGCATCGGAATCAGCTGTTCGGAAGATCCGACATGGACCAAACCGACGCCCGAACAGGAGGAAATTATCCCCGCCGTCTTCATCGAAGATCTCGTGATGCCCGATGCGGAGGAGATCTTCATCCCGGAGGACCCCATCAAGATCATGGGAACCGGATTCGACAAATACGACGTATTCCTGTTCCGCTCCACGTCGGAAGACCCTGCCGAGGAGACCAAATATTTTCAGGCCGAGATCAGCGAGGTGGCCGAGGATTACGTCATAATAACCGTTCCCAAGACGATCGACCTGCGCTCGTACGAGCTTATCCTGAAGCGTTACAACAAGCAGCAGGTGCTGGGGCCGATGACCATCTACAAGGCGCACTTCCCCGCGATTCCCGATCAGGCGGGCATGACCGTCAAGGGCCGCGTCTACTGCGGGAAAAAGGCGGTCGCAGACGTGGTGGTGTCCGACGGAGTCATCGTCACCAAGACCGACAAGGACGGCGTCTATTACCTGCCCTCGGAGAAGAAAATGGGGTACGTATTCGTTTCCATCCCCTCCGGATACAACATCGAGAGCGAAGCGGGTTATCCGGCCTTCCCGGCCATGAGCCAGCAGCTGCTCAACGAAGACAACGAGCAGCACGATTTCGCGCTTACGGAGATCCCCGGCGGAAACACGAACCATGTGATGATGGTATTCACCGACCTTCATCTGGCGAGCAAGACCCCGAACACGGCAGGCAAATATGCCGACATCGACCAGTACAAGAACAAGTTCATGCCCGACATCACGGCCGAAATGGCGCAGTATGCGAACGTGTATGCGCTCTGTCTGGGCGACATCACGTGGGATGCGTTCTGGTACAAAACCATGAATCAGGGTCCTGAGAACATGGTGGAGGTACGCTACCAGCTGCCGAACTACAAGGAGTTGATGAAGAACTTCCCCTGCCCGGTTTTCAACGTGATCGGCAACCACGACAACGATCCGAAAGTGGTCGGAGACTATTTCACCGAGCTGCCTTTCAAGCAGCACATAGCTCCCACCTACTATTCGTTCAACATCGGCGACGTACACTACATCGTTCTGGACAACGACCAGTACGACAATTACAACGGCGGCAGCCGCATCGAGCGGATCGGGCTGCTCGGCGACTCCGACCCGCAGAAATGGCAGATGGCGTGGGTGGCCGAAGACCTGAAATACGTGGACAAGTCCAAGAAGATCGTGGTCGCCATGCATGCCCCGATGACCTCGGCCGGCCTGAACCCGATCGTGACGCTTTCGGGCGGAAACGACCTGCTCGGTCTGCTGCAGGGTTATCAGGTGGAATTCCTCACCGGACATACGCACACCAATCACCACGCGAAGATCGCCGAAGGCGTACGCGAACATAACGTCGCAGCCGTATGCGGCACGTGGTGGTTCAACGTGAAAAGCGCCAACGGAGGCGCCGACTACGACTTGTGCAAGGACGGCTCCCCGACGGGATACGGCGTATTCAAATTCAACGGAACGGCCGTGCAGTGGTACTATAAGGGGATCGAGGTGGCCCGCAACGAGCAGTTCGCCGTATACGACATGAATTTCGTGAAGAGCGACTACAAGAGCGCCGTGGGCGCCAAGGCCAACGAAGTGCTGGTCAATGTCTGGAACTGGGACGAAGACTGGACGGTATCCGTGACCGAAAACGGACAGCCGCTCACAGCGACCCGCGTATACCGCAAGGACCCGACGCACTACACATGGCAGAAAGACGTACTGGAACCGGCCCACGCCCCCGGATCGCCCAACAGCACCTACCTCACGGGCTACAATGCCCATATGTTCTCCGCCATAGCGCAGGTTCCCGGCTCGACGATCAAGGTCGTCGTAACGGATCCGTTCGGCGGCGTCTACGAGAAGACGATCGTACGGGAAATTCCTTCGAATCTGCCGGCGCAATGGGTATTTACAAAGGGCGTCAACGTCGATGAGTTCGTCGTGGACAACAAAATGCCGTCGGCAACCGGAAAGGGCTATATCAGCTATATCAGCAACTGCGATCCGGCACTCGACGTAAACAACAAGATAGCCCGCGCCAATACGGCCGGCGAGCCTTATATCACGGGCGGATGGCCGGGCGACTGGTGGCTGTTCACCATTCCGGAAATGACCATAAAGGCCGGAACGGTCATCAACGCCAAGTTCCACGCACGCGCATCCGGAACCGGTATGAAATACTGGATGCTGGAGTACTACGACGGCGGCGAATGGAAGCCTGGAGCGCCCTTGCAGACGACGACCGTCGGAGAGGGCGATCAGGCGCAGACATTCTCTTACAATTACGAAATGATGAATACGGACCATTGTCTGATCGACCGCAACATGACGTTCGAGCATGCCATCAATAACGGGGATATTCTGATCCGGCTCCGTTGCATGGCCAACTGGCAGGCCAGCGGAAAGGGAGCCTTAGCCGCTCCCAACGGCGGTACGCACCGCATATCCGTACAAAACAATATCAACCCCACGATCTCGATCGTTCAGTAAACGGGATCGGAAAGCAAACAGAACGGCCGCTTCTTTCGGAGCGGCCGTTTTATTCGTCTACAGCCGAGCAAGTGCGCGTCATAGCAGACGATCCCCGACCGGCCAGACATTTGGTCGTCATTCTTACGTCTCAGAAATAAGTATTACTCCATAGCAACAAGAGTATGCTTAAAAATTAGGATGAACCGGGATGCAACTTCCCCTTTTGCATTCGGCTTGGTGCGCACAATAAAGTTGCCAGAGGGACATTCTGATTTAAGTCTACCCATAATTTCCGATTTTTTACCATCACAAAGATGAATCCAAAAATTGTCAATTTTTTGTCAATTTTATTTAACCGGAAATGTCCCTTAAATACTAACGGCACGATTATGAATTGTGCCGTCGAGTAATTT
>ENA-UEQX01000607-UEQX01000607.1-human-gut-metagenome-genome-assembly--contig:-NODE-607-length-23808-cov-18.598837_pt1 | contig 23808 bp, 19 predicted proteins | sample MGYA00242952_ERZ507952 | MGnify/ENA primary metagenome ERZ507952 (study PRJEB26167, sample SAMN06115425) | human gut metagenome | host: Homo sapiens | place: China:Sichuan | collected 2015-04-07... | reverse complement strand
GGCGGAATCGGTAGACGCGCTGGTCTCAAACACCAGTGGATTCACTTCCATCCCGGTTCGACCCCGGGTCTGGGTACAAGAAGATGAAGATAAACCCTTGTAAATAAAAAATTTGCAAGGGTTTTCTGTTTCCCAGCTGAGACATGGCTGAAACATTTTTTTGGGAGATTATCTTTATACGGTCATTCAATAAATAACTTTGTTTGTCACGTATATCTACCTTACTCTTAAAAGCAATATTGGCCCGTTCCAGTTCTTTCAATTTTTTCGCTGCCGAAAAGGAAGCTGACACCGCCCGTATGTTTCAGCCGGCGGAGATTTTATGGTTCCCGCATTAGTATTATGAAGGGGATGCCAAAACTCTGATCGGTATATCGTTTTGCACATCCCCTTGTTTATCGTTATTCAGACCCGATGTTCTTTTGTACGTAATGGATCAGCGTACCAAGTCTCTGAAAGCATGGCCGAAAATTACATAGCTTGTGTTTCCTGCAATAGTGCCTTCGTTTTGTCCCCAAAGAAATGGCCAGTCATCATAGTTCTCGAAGTGGTCGGGTTGTCTGAACAATACACCGGGAGCCATGTTACCGGGGATGGCGGAGAAATCGGCCCGGTTGTTGCCGTAGAAGACAGCTTTGGGACGGGTAGCTCCAACGGTTGCCACAAATGAGTAGTTGTGATAGGGATGACAACCATATAGCCAGTTGGCAACTTTGAATGCATAACTGCTGTCGATGATGTCTGGGAAATATTTGCTGGCAAAGCAGACTGTGGTGCCGAAATTGACCATGCCGCCATTTCCTGCCCAGTTACCGCGTCCGATTGGCAATCCGTAGGGGTTGTCGTGGTTCAGGCTGTCGAGATATTCCTTGTATTTAAGGACGTATGGGCGCAGTTTCTCTTTATATGAAGCATCCATATAAGGAATAGCGTCCATAGCAGTCATGATATTATAGTTGACATTGCCTTCCAATGACTGCCATATTTCCTGTGTGAAGCGTTCCAAATAATTCTTCTCTCCGGTAGAAACGTATAGTTGCAGATTTGCAGCCATGTCTTCAGTAACTTTTTGTCTTTTATTTTTAGGAGAGCTTTCCGGCATCAGTTCCGTAGCCTCTTTCAGCAATCTTTTCGACTGTTTCAAGGCTCTTGCCGAAAGGTCGTCATTGTAACCCTTCAAAGCGCGACTTGCAGCAGCAAACATGGTGGCTGCCCGGAAGTCCAGACTTGGGTTACGGCTTGTAAAGGCCCACATGTCATCCGGAGTACCGCTGGATTTTCCATCGGCAGATTTCTCATAGGGAGCCAATTTGGGGTCATAGTGGAGTCCGTCGGTGATGGATGCAGCATCTCCCAGGTGGTGATAGTTGTCGAGTACGGAATTGGAAAGAGTCTGTGACATGTGCCCGATATTTTCGGCTTGTGCCACAAGGTTCAATACGCCATGCTCTATGTATTGGATAATGTCGGGAATACTGTCCGGGCGGTGGAGATCTACGTAGCGTTGTTTTTCGCTGACGAATGTTTCGTCGCGTAACGGCTTGAAGAGCTCCCAGGTTCTGACAAAATTCTGGACAACATTGATGTTGGCGCCAGTCTCTATATCAAAGTCGCCTGCATCAAAGTAGCCGCCTACGTTTAATCCGGGGATTAGTTCCAGCGCCTTATACTTGGTGTCGGTAGTTGGACCTTGGCTGTGCAGGTCGAAATGGTCTGTGCTGGGGGGAGCTTGCAGATAGCCTTCTTTGAAAGGTTCGCCATGCCAGATGCGGTATCCTTCATTCACTGTCACATGATTCATGTGGATGGGAATCCACACATCGGTGGTGGCGTCGGTGATATGGTTGTACACAGTTTTGTCGATGAGGAAATTGTTTGTTTTCACATTGCCGTACTTGATGTAGTATATGCCCGGATCCTTCACTTCGGAAAAGTCGAATTTTGCATAGTTGTACTTGAAGTAAGTTCCCCACATAGAGGTCTTTCCGGTGAATACTTCTACTTCTGAACCGTCTTCTTTTACTTGATAGACAGAAGCGCTGGAGATTATTTTATCTTTTTTGTCCAGTTCTATGATAGCTTCTTTGGGCTGTGAGGGAAGGTAGCCCACTTGAGAGAAACCAATGTTAGGTTCTCTTATCCAGTCTTTGATGGCATTCGGTTCCACAGTCCAGGTCAATACTTTGCCGGTTTTGCCGGGAGGCAGAATGCTTCGCAGCACGAACCATCCGTTCTGGGCCAGCATGCGTCCATCGAATAGCATCAGATCAGCATCTTGGGAGGTTACTTTTACGGTACGTTCGGGAGCATCGGGCGCCAATATCATGGTACGTCCGGTGGACAATGGCAGCGGGTCTACGAATCGGCCTGTTCCCCGGTCGTCATAAGTTTTGTATCCTTTAAATTGTTTGATCTTCTCGGAATTGGGACGGGTGATGGTGTTGCTTACGGCATAGCGTGGGAACCGGTCGGGCTGTCCGTCCATGATGTAAGCTTTTCCCCAATATTGTGAAGGCAGGAACTCAAGGTTGAATCCTGCGTCTCCTTCCAGTTCCTGTGGAAGGGGCTTATCCAGATAAACGGAGATTTCAACGGCTTTACCTTTTCCTGTCACTACTATGCGGGAGTCGAAGTCGAAATCGTCATAGCGGAGGGCTACTTCGATGGAGTTGTCCTCAATGTTCACTTTTCTTGATGGGGTAGAAGGAACCAAATCCCATTGTTCGGGAGTATTGGAAAGCCTGATGGCCCCACCTTGTGCAGTGCGTACACCATGGTGGATGAGCTCGATGCCGGAGTTCTTCTCGTCATTGAAGCCACCGGAGAAGAGGTTGCTGTAAACCAATACGTTGACTCCTTGAGTTTCAAAGTACTCAAGTTCATTCAGCTTCAGGTTCTGGTCGGGGCTATTGCCACATGCTGTGGCTAATAGTACGGAACATGCCAATAATACTTTTTTCATTTTGTGTGTTTTTAGTAATTTGTATGAATTCTGTATGAGTTTTTGTTGTGCGTTTTTTCTGAGCTCATCAAAAAAAGATGCTGTATGTACATCGGAGAAAAGATGCAAAATGCATATAAGAGGACTGGTAAACATGTTTTCATAATATAGTCCTTAATGTATTCCTGATAAATAAACATGATGTCCGTATCTGTCTAAGTATCATCGGTATAACAATAAAAGTGTCTTATTCTTTGTGTCCGGTTGTGCCATTTGGGCATCTCTTTGCTTGTCTAAGTTATGAAAAAGATTCCTTATTAACAAGCAGTTACCGTTTTTTAAGTAGATTTGCTTCAAATGATTTTTTGTGAGGTATGCATCTGACTCCCTTTCCCAAACGGGTGTATAGGGTGAAATATTTCATTGGACCAAGAGGACTTCTGAAGAATGTCGAAGTAAAAGCAGCGTAATTGGCTTCTGTTTCCGGTTTTTCCGTATTTTTGCGATGTAATTCAAAGAATAATTTGTAATGAACCGTATATTGCTTGCGTTGAAACGTCCTTTCATTTGGTTGTATCGCTTCCGCCACCGTTGCGGTTATGGAGTACATTCGCCTTTTGCGTTCAATCTGATTACACACGTCATCTATGAAACAACTCCTTATTATAAATATAGGGAGTTGGCTGCCGAGCAAAAGAAACTTGCGCCGCAGAAAGACCGGATGTGGAGTTACGAGTCTGTAAAGGTGAAGCGGTTGCTATTCCGTCTGGTGAACTATGCGCAGCCCGCTACAATTGTAGATACGGGTATACCGGCTGCTTCTTCCCTTTATTTGAAAGCCGCTAAGGAAGGAGCGGACTATACTGCGGCGGCTGATCTGTCCGAGCTCTTCTTGGAAAGTGATACATCTGTCGATTTTCTATATTTGCATGATTACCGCCGACCGGAGTTTGTGGAAGAAGTGCTGCGCATCTGCATTGCCCGCACTGCAAAAAAATCTGTTTTTGTAATTGAGGGTATCCGTTATACATCGCAGATGCATGCTGTTTGGAAGCGTATCAGGCAGCACGAAAAGACTGGCATCACCTTTGACCTCTACGACCTCGGCATTATTTTCTTTGATAAAACAAAGATAAAACAAGACTATATTGTCAACTTTTGACTATCTTTAGGCGTCTTCTATGTTGGACCCGATAAAAACGATTGTTTATGAAGAAAAGCCTTGTATATACAAAGACCGGAGACAGAGGAACCACTTCCCTGGTAGGGGGGACTCGTGTTTCTAAAACCCATATCCGCCTCGAAGCCTATGGTACGGTGGATGAATTGAATTCCCATTTGGGATTTCTCATTACTTTCCTTTCTGATGAGCACGACAAGCTGTTTCTGCAAAAGGTGCAGGGCAGGCTGTTTGCGGTAGGCTCTTATCTTGCAACAGATCGCGAAAGGACCAGACTCAAGGAAGCGAGCATCATTACTCCGGAACAAGTGGAAACGATAGAGCATGAAATTGACCGGTTGGATGATACGCTTCCTCCCTTATCCGCTTTCGTGCTTCCGGGCGGATGTCGGGGAGCGGCTGTTTGCCATATTTGCCGCACCGTTTGCCGTCGTGCCGAACGCCGTATTCTTACTTTGGCAGAGCAGGCAGATATTTCTTCGGAGTTGTTGGCTTACGTCAATCGTTTGTCTGACTATTTGTTTGTTCTTTCGCGTAAAATGAATCAAGACGAGAAAAAAGAAGAAATATTTTGGAATAATAGTTGCAAGTGAAATATTTTGTTATACTTTTGCCGAAAAATAAAAATAGGAATTAATATTCACAATTTTAATACTTAGAAACTATGTATTGGACATTGGAATTAGCATCTAAATTGGAAGATGCCCCTTGGCCGGCAACTAAGGACGAGCTGATAGATTATGCCATGCGTTCGGGTGCTCCGCTTGAGGTTATTGAAAACCTGCAGGAAATGGAAGATGAAGGCGAGATTTATGAAAGTATTGAAGATATTTGGCCCGATTATCCCAGCAAAGAAGATTTCTTCTTCAACGAGGAGGAATATTAATAGCCTACATATAGGTTAAATAATTGAATATCAACGCGATAAACAAAGATAATTTGTTTGTCGCGTTGGTGTTTTAAGGCCTTTTAAGGTGTGATTTGTTTGTCTAAATTACGGTTTTTCCTCTCAAAACCGGAGTTTGTTTGTCTAAAATACATTACCTTTGCTTCTCCTCAGGAATATTAAAATAGGAGGAAAAAGCATATGGGAAGACCAAAAAGACTATATCCGTTGGGTAAATATCGTCTTCGCACTCCGAAGGTGATAGATAAAGAGAAAGCCTATCCTATTGAGTTGGAATATACTTGGAACAGGCAAATAATCCGTAAGACTACAAATGTCTTTGTTAAAGTTGCGGACTGGAATCAGAACGGTAATCAGGGACGGGGTGAAATTCGTGTTAGTTATGGTAGTGAATTTAAACGGCTCAATCAACTCTTGTTATCACGTGTTGAACGTATAGATTCTCAACTGGCAGAGTATAACGAAAAACATCCTAATCAGATTACTGCTGATGTTATATCTGGTTTTCTCTCAGACAAACCTCTTTCACGTCGTGATCAAGGAAAAGATTTTGTTGAATTCACATTGGAGCGTCTTTCCTCCGATTATTCAAGAAATAGAATAGGAAGGAGTCGATATGAGAACGGAAGAAGCTGCATGAATATCTTCCAGACTTTTTTAAGAGCTACCAAGCAGGCGACCTGTGGAAACGATTCTATCTATGTGGGTGATGTAACACCTGAATTGTTGGATAGTTATATTGCTTGGCGTAGAGAAGTCAAACAGAATACCGATGCCACGATAAACCATTCACTGACACCGATATTGAAAGCTTGTGCTTATGCATGTGAAATGAATATCATGGAACCCGCTATAAATGCGAGGATTCAAGATATGCGTATCATTACCAAAACTTCATTATCTGAGGAAGAGAGTGAATTTGACGGTAAGAGTTTGAATAAAGAACAAATGCAGGCTCTCATGGAATATTACAAAACCTGTCAGGAACCACGCAGAAAAGAGTTTCTTGAAATGTTTTTCTTTGCTTTTCATGCTTGCGGACTGCGGGTTGTCGATGTAATGACATTGCAGTGGGGACATGTAAATTTTGAAAAGAAAGAATTGAGGAAGATTATGATAAAGACAAACAAACGTCATGTGATTCCTCTTACAGAGCCTGCTATACATATTTTGAGGCAGTGGCAAGAAAAACGTGAAGGCTGCCGCTATGTGTTTAATCTGGTAAAGGAAAACCTGGAACTTGATGATGAGGAAGCTCTTTACAAGGCTCGTAATAACGCAACCAAATGTATTAACCAGTCTTTGGCAGTGGTTGGAGAACAGATTGGGTTGCCTTTCAACTTGTCAATGCATGTGGCCAGACATACATTTGCAGTTTTTGCTTTGAATAAAGGCTTGTCTATGTCTGTAGTCAGTCGTCTTCTTGGACATGGAAGTACGGATGTCACAGAGAAGGTCTATGCCCGCTTCCTTCCGGAAACACTGTCCTCGGAAGTGGCACGTCTAAAAGATGAATTTGCTTCACTTGAGATAATATAATTATCATTAATTTATAGTAGTTTGTTTTTGAACAAATAATTAAATGTGTTTTATGTTAAGAGTAATATTTTTGATTATTGGTATTTGTGTCATCATACTTGCTTTATCTTTTGTTTTTAAGAAACATGCAAGAACGATACTTTGGTCAAGTGCAATAACTTTATTCGCTGGTACTCTATTACTTATCGGAATTGGAGTTATAAATCCCGTTGGTGAGGATAAAACTGGTTCTGTAGAATTTTGGGGTGCTATCATCACTTTGATTTCCGGAGCAGCTTTAGCTTTCTGTGCGGAGAAACTAAAAGAGAAAAATAATGGAAAAATAACCGAAGTGAAAAATGAAGCACTCATTGAGGATTCTAAACAGGAGGAAAATCCCGTATGCAATGAAGGAGAGGTCGTTTTGCCGAAAATATTAGATACATATACAGCCAGAAAAGTTTTTGCCAAGGCAATAGAAGCCGGATATATTACGGAATGTGGCAGCTTTTATAAATGGAATAATTCAAAAGTTCTTCTGGCATATATGTGTGGTAGAATATATTGTGGAGATAAACCGAATTATTCTAAAATAGAAGAAAAAACGTTCTGGAAATTCGGAAGACAAGATATGTTCCCAGATGCTGAATTAAAAGTTTTGTTTCAAATACAAGATTTGGGACAGTCAAGAGCTAATAGAAAAGATGCAATAGTCCCATTTAAATCAGAAGAAATAGATAAATTCTTTGAGTAGCAGGTGTGCTACTCTTTTTTATTTATTATCAGTAAGTTGCGATTCTAATCCTAACTTCATCCTAATATCAATCCTAACCTATCCTAATCTATCCTAACATCATCCTAACATGTTAGTCTAACTTATCCTAACTTTTAAGCCCCTAAGGACTTACTAAATTCGCAGTGGTTACGGACGATGTGCACAATCGTACCGTGACAAATAACCAGGCTTAAGATCCGAATGTGCATAAGGAAGTTTAAGCCATAAAACTGTAGAATATGGCTGAAGTTAAATTAGAAAAAACTCCGTGCGATCGAGAACTTATAGAAAAGATTCTCGCCATATTGGAAAAGCATGAAAAATTATTGCCGCAGTTTTTGTCAGACAAACATAAATTGTATGATAATAAAACTTTGATGGCAAAATTAGGGGTGAGAGAGAAGTATCTGAAGAAGTTGCGTGACAACGGTTATCTCGGCTACTCGCGTGAAGGTGATAAATACTGGTACACGCAGGAAGACGTTGACCGTTTTCTACGCCGATTCTATTATGAAGCTTTTGCTGTTGGCGATGAACTTCCTAAACAGGAAGGAGGTAGCTATGTTTGATACTCTTCATTTGACCAACATGCTTCGTTTGGAAGTGGAAAGTATTCCGGAAACAGGTCTTCCATTGGATGCCTTTCCGGACAAAATACAGGAGATTATCCTCAACCTTGCCAGATACGAAAATTTTAATGTGGAATATACTGCGTCTATTATTCTGTCCGCCGTTGCTACTGCAATAGGTAATTCTTGTCATATCCGTATAAAGGGAGAGTGGAAGACTTGCCCTTCCCTTTATATGATGTTGGTAGGTCGTCCCGGACTTGGAAAGACTCCTCCCCTCGGTTTTATTTATAAGCCGATAAATGAGTATGATGACCGGCTGCATGAGAAATATAACGAAGAATACGATGAATATGAGAGAGCCATGTCAGCAGGTAAACACGGTACCGACGGGGAAGAGCGGTTGCTCAAAAAGCCTAATTTTATAACTACTGTCATTTATGATTCTACTCCTGAGGCGATGATGAATATTCATCAGCATAATCAGCGCGGAATAACATTGGTAGTTGATGAAATTCTGGCTTTGTTCAATTCCGTCAAAAGGTATAATAGCAAGAACAACCTCATTGAAGATTTGCTGACAGCTTATAGCGGACAGCCGTTAAAGATTATCCGCAAGTCAGAATCACGTCCTGTTCTAATCAAGAATCCATGTATAAATGTCATCGGTTCAGTACAGACAAATATGCTGCAGGAAGTCTTCCGTACAGAATTTCTTGCCAACGGATTGCTTGATCGCTTTCTGTTTGTCTATCCTAAAAACCGGAAGATATCCGGATGGAGACGGGAAGAAAGAAATACACTCCGTCCTGACATCATGAATCAATGGAGAACAATAATCAACAGAGTTCTCAGTATCCCTTGTATTCTTGATGACAAAGGAACAACGGTAAATCCACGGATTCTTACAATGTCTAATGATGCGGAAGAATGCTTTTATGAATGGTATAATGGAATAATTGATGCAGTAAATGCCATTGAGGACGATGCCGATGTTGAAAGCCGCAAGATGAAACTCAACGGGCATGTAGCACGTCTTTCCCTATTGTTCCAGGTAATGAAATGGGCTGCTGATAGTGGCGATATGCAATATGTCGAACAGGACTCCGTGGAATCAGCAATCCGTATGATTGATTATTACGAGGAAACATACCGGAGGATTCAGGAAACCATTGTCGCAAACAGTATTGGTGAAACGAAGGAAGCGTGGCTTTCTCTGTTGGAAGATCGGTTCACTTCCGGGGATGCTGTTATTGCCGGTAGAAAAGTTGATATGTCTCGACGTACCGTCTATTATGCGCTTGACCAATTATGCCGGCTTAAGCACCCTCTTATAGAAAAGCTTCAGCATGGAGTCTATCGCAAACTTATGACAGAAAATACTGATGCACCTTGCACTATTGCACTTTCATCTTGTCAAGATACCATGCAATCTTCTCAAAGTGCAAAAGTGCAGAGTGCAACAACACTTAAATCAGAGAACCATGGGTGAATACAGATTTCATTTACAGAAATACAAACTCGGAACCAAGACTACTTGTCCGAGTTGTGGTAAAAGCCGATGTTTTGTCAAGTATATTGATGAATTGGGCAGCATTATCTTTCCAAACAATGTCGGTAAGTGTGATCATGAGAACAGTTGTGGCTATCACTATACGCCAAAGGAATATTTCAAAGATAATCCTGATAAATTGGAAATGAATGTGGATAATGGTAAGTCACTGCTTTCAGCCTCTTATAAGTCTGTAGATAAAACATCCGTTTGTATTACCCCTTCGTATATTCCTTCATCTTATGTATTAAGGAGTCAGTCACATTATTCAATAAACCCTTTGTATCAATATTTCTGTCGCGTATTTGGTGAAAGTGAAACAAACAGGTTATTTGACATGTATCGTATAGGAACATCTGCAAAATGGGGAGGTTCAACAGTCTTCTGGCAGATAGATATAAATGGACAAGTAAGAACAGGAAAGGTAATGTGCTATAATGCCGAGACAGGCCATCGGGTTAAAGAGCCTCAGGCTTTTGTCAGCTGGGCACATTCCGAGTTAAAGTTGCAGGATTTCCATTTGAAGCAGTGTTTGTATGGAGAACATCTTCTAAAAAAAACATCGTCTCCAGTAATGCTGGTAGAAAGTGAAAAGACCGCTGTTGTAATGAGCCATTTTATCCCCGATTATATATGGCTGGCAACAGGTGGAAAGAACGGTTGTTTCAACAGTGAAGCTATGCAGGTTCTTAAAGGCAGGGAAGTTACTCTCATCCCTGATTTAGGAGCAACTGAACAATGGAAAGAAAAGTCTGCTTTGTTATCAGGTATATGCAAACGGGTTGTTGTGTCCAATGTCTTGGAATGTACATCAGATGAAGAGCAACGCAGCCAAGGATTGGATATTGCAGACTTCTTTTTGTATTCACCATCAAAGAGACAGATACTTCGTCAGATGATACAGCGTAATCCAGCATTGCAGTTGCTCATTGATGAATTTGATCTGGAACTTATTGAATAGTAAAGGAACTTGTTCCATGGATTTATAGAAAGTCCATAACACAATAAGGACTTTTTGCCTACAGGAATAAAGTCTGGGCATTGTCTGGCATTACAGACTGGTTAAGGAGCAAGCTCCAATAATGAATAAACACATATTGGAAAGACATTTATGAATACAGATATAAAACAGGCCATGCATGTTGAAGCTGCGAAATCATTGAATGCAGCCGAGGCTAATGAAAACGAAAGACGTTGGAATGAAACAAAAATAGATAGGAAAAATGAGGATCCTACTAACCATTATGACAAGACTAGAATGAAGTTGAATTTTGAAATAGGTCCTGATGGAAAAATATATCCGTTGGGATATCATCCGAAGTCTCTTGATGTCAGATTACAGGAAAGACTTTCTGAACTTGGATGGAAGCCATTTAAGCCTGACAGTAAGATTCAGCCGAATTGTTGTGCTCGATTCTTATTTGGCGGTAACCATGATCGTACACTTCAGATGGCTTTCGGCAGCCAGATTGTGAACCTGGAAAAGAATGCCGACAATAGTCATTTACGTAGATGTGAAGAAGTTGAGCTTTGGGCAAAGGACGTTTATGATTGGTGTTCTCGTCGCTATGGTAGGGAGAATATTATCGGATTTCAGGTTCATCTGGATGAAACTTCACCTCATATTCATGCTTTGATTGTGCCAGTGGGTATACGCCCAAAAAGTGGACGCGAATGTGTCATGTGGTCTGCTAAATTTGGGAAAGACAGGTATGAATATGGAAAAATATTAAAGGATATGCATACTTCTTTGTATGAAGAGGTTGGAAGTAAATACGGTCTGGAACGTGGTGATAGTATTGAAGGTCGTAATGTAATGCATTTGAATAAACGTGATTATATCCGAAAGTTGACAAAAGAGGCAAAACAAGCGGAGAAGGCTGTTAAGGGATTGCAGACAATGATGAGAAAGTTGGAGTCGCAGATATCCAGTTCTCAATCACAACTTGAAGAAATTGAGAAGTCTCTGGCTTCCGGCAAAATCGCTCTTCAGGAATATGAAATTCAAAAGACTAGGATACAAAAACAGATTTCCGAATGCCAGTCAAAACTTGAAGACAAGTCATGTAAGCTTCAAGAAAAGGAGCAGGAACTGGAGCAGATGACAAAGAATATAGACCGTGTCGGTAGAGTGGCTCAACCTTTCCGCAATCACAAGATAGATTTTGAGCCGCCACGAATCACTGGTAAACCTCCGATATTCGGTGTTGACAAATGGATTGAGGAACAGAACAGGTCTATCGCCAGCCGATTCGTGAAGATTGTCCGTCAGATTGAAGAACTGTATCGGAAGGATGCCGAACAGCAAATACAGGCGGTGCAGAATAATGCGTTGCTGGACTATCGGGAGCTTAAATGGCTGCAACAGGAGTATGCACGACTGACGGCTCTCAACGATAATCAGACCGAACAGATGCAGACATTTCTTGACCAGCTGGCTGAGCCTTATGTGCGGGAACGAATCTTCTCTATCGCTGATGCTTTGATTGGCGGACAGCCTATCACTGTTTCATCCGGCGGAGGCGGTGGTAACTCCGATTCAGACCTTCGCTGGGACGGAAGAAGGCCGGATGAGGAGGAAGACACATATAAACGACGATGTATAAAAGCCTCATTGATTATGTCAATTAGAAGTAAATATAGTTATCGAAGAAGATAATTTAATCATGGTGTACTGTATCTAATACTTATTGTACACCATGTTTCAAAAATGAACAAAACTTACATTACATACACCCCATTATAAGAACGTGCCGTTTGAAGTGCCGAATAATTGGATATGGACGACAATCGGGGGTCTCTGTTCAAAAATAGGGTCTGGCAGTACACCCAAAGGGAGTAATTATTCATCAGAAGGAGTTTTGTTTTTTCGTTCTCAAAATGTATACAATGATGGTATTGTGCTTGACGATATTAAATACATTTCAGACGAAGTACATCAATCTATGATTGGTACAGAGGTACTCCCTAATGATTTATTGCTGAATATAACAGGTGGTTCATTAGGTCGCTGTGCTATTGTTCCCAATGAAATTAATAAAGGGAATGTGAGCCAACATGTTTGTATATTACGTCCAATAACAATTAGTTCAAATTACTTTCATGCACTAATTCTATCTACATTCTTTTCTAAGTCAATGAAGATAACTGGTAGTGGACGAGAAGGATTGCCCAAATATAACCTTGAACAAATGATGTTTCCTCTTCCACCTCTTGCAGAGCAAAAGCGTATTGTATCAGAAATTGAGCGTTGGTTCTCATTGATTGACATTATTGAGAAAGACAAGCAAGACTTACATACCATTATCAAGCAAGCCAAAAGTAAGATATTAGATCTGGCCATTCATGGTAAATTGGTACCGCAAGACCCGAACGAAGAACCAGCATCCGAGTTGCTAAAACGCATCAATTCGAAGACTGAGATTACTTGTGATAACGCGCATTATACGCAGTTACCTAAAGGATGGTCAGTCGCACACATGCAAATACTATGTTCTTTGATTGATGGTAATAAACAAAATGATATAGAACGAATAAATCTTGATGTCAAATATTTGCGTGGTGAACGAGATCCGAAAACTTTGACTTCAGGCAAATTTATACCTGCAAATTCTCTTTTAATTTTAGTTGATGGAGAGAACTCTGGTGAGGTGTTCAGAACTCCAGTTGAAGGTTATCAAGGTAGTACTTTCAAACGGTTGATTATCAACGAAAATATAAGCACTGAATATTTGTTACAAGTCATAAACTTGCACAGAAAGATATTACGAGAAAATAAAGTTGGCTCTGCTATTCCACACTTGAATAAAAAACTATTCAAAGCAATAGAAGTGCCAATACCTCCTTATAATGAGCAAAAAAGAATTGTAGAGGCAGTAAATTCTGCTTTTAAGCAATTGGATGTAATCACGGAAAGTTTATAGGCTCTCCGTGATTACATCTAATTGATCAAAAATTCTTTGAACTGTTTCTACAATCCGTATCTGTTCTTTATATGGTGGTAAAGGGAAATCAAAATTACCAATAATAGAAGCACTTATATTAGGTTGTGCTCCTCCATATGCAATTTTTAGTATTTCATCAACCTTTGATTGCATATAAGTATTTCGATAATTAGGATATAATGAGGACTTGTTTAAGATTTTAATATTTCCTACACGTTGATTTAAGTATGCTGTTTCATCAAACGGATATACCCCCATTTTTCCTGTTGTTGCGCCAGACATGGCAATAAGCAAGTCTCCTTTTGAGACCTTAAATTTATCGTCTGTAATACCTTCAATATAAGCACAGTCGGTTATATCTATTGTATTATGAGTGATATTTGATATACGGACTAGTGGTATTCCATGTGACTTATAATCATCGCTGCTGAAAGCAAAACCATTCTCAATTTTACACAAATCAGACAACTTGCACATAGCCCATCCTGCTGGCAAGTTCGTATAATGCGCGATACGTTCTTTTATATTATTATCATATTCATTCTAAATTAATGCAATATGGTAACAAAATTCAAAAATCATTTAGTAAGAACTAATCTTGCCAGAAACACTGTTAACTCGTATGCGTGGACAGTAGAGTATTTTCTTAACCATTATGGGGAAGTGAACAAGAAGAACCTTTTAGCATATAAGGGGTATTTAGTCGAGAACTTTAAGCCGCAAACTGTAAATCTACGTTTACAAGGAATCAACAAGTATCTGGAGTTTACAAAGCAAGAAAAGTTAAAAGTGAAGTTCGTAAAGGTACAACAGAAGAATTTTTTGGAAAACGTAATCAGCGATGCTGATTATAAATTTTTCAAATCCAGACTCAAGGCTGATGGTTATGATGAATGGTATTTCATTGTTTGGTTTATGGCTGCTACCGGAGCACGAGTCAGTGAATTACTCCATATCAAAGCAGAACATATCGGTGTAGGTTATCTTGATTTATATAGTAAAGGTGGAAAGATTCGTCGGTTATACATTCCTAAGAATCTACGAATAGAAGCAGATAAATGGTTAAAAAGCCAAGACTTAACATCCGGCTATATCTTTTTAAATCGTTTTGGACAACGTATCACCACTCGTGGAATAGCGTCGCAACTCAAACATTTTGCCGAAAAATACGGAATGAACAAAGAAGTGGTTTATCCTCATTCGTTCCGCCATAGATTTGCCAAAAACTTTCTTGAGCGTTTTAATGACATTGCTTTGCTTGCTGACCTTATGGGACACGAAAGTATTGAAACAACCCGTATCTATCTTCGCCGTACAGCTAGTGAACAGCAGAAAATTGTAGATAAAGTCGTAAACTGGTAAAGCAAGGTCTTAGAAGTGTGTCTATTACACTTCTAAGACCTTCTGAATATTATCAAAAACAGAAAAAACTTTTCGTATTTTTGCAACTATACGTTTTTGTTCTGTAAAGGGAGGAAGAGGGAAATACATATCATTAAAATCTGTGCTATTGAAACCAGCTTGAGCTGTTCTTGATATCTCTTTTAGTTTGTTTTGATATAAATCAGATAGATAATAATAGTAAGCATACTCTTTATATATAAGATTCTCATATTTAAAGATGACTTTTGCCATAGCTACATTATACGCTCCTTGTTCCGCATGAAATACTTTTCCTAAAGACCCACCATAACGTGCTAATAATATATCTCCCTTCTCAGTTTGTTTTGAGGCAAGATTTATCGGAATATAGATAGGTACAGGAGATTCTCCATAATCTCTAATCTGATAAAGCCTAATGTAATTAGGTTTAGGTGTCGTTTCAAAAAAACTCTTTGCTGGTTGTGCACCTCCTGATATATCTAAGATAGAATTATGACTACACCACACCCATGTATCAGGTATCTCATAAGGGAACTTCTTATTATGCGCGTTATCACAAGTAATCTCAGTCTTCGAATTGATGCGTTTTAGCAACTCGGATGCTGGTTCTTCGTTCGGGTCTTGCGGTACCAATTTACCATGAATGGCCAGGTCTAATATCTTACTTTTGGCTTGCTTGATAATTACCTGCAATTTCTCTTTACTATTTTTTATAGTATCAATCAAAGAAATCCATTTAGCTATCTCTATAATAATTCTTTCTTGTTCTTTTAATGGAGGAACAGGTATCATTAATTGAGAGAGCTTTTGGGCATTGATATTGGACTGGTTAACTGCATCCGTTTTTACATTATAGCACCAATTGCGATAATAGCTGCTATTCATTACATAATTAAGATAGTCAGAAGAAATCAATATTGGTCTAACACGAATAAGATAGCCTGCATATATAGCAGGTCTTTCTTCTTTATAGACTGCTGTTTTTCCTACCCATTCGCTACTATTTGTTCGATTAAAAAGTAAATCGTTTTTTTTAAGAGAATATTGTTTAATATCTTCATCATTTGAAGAGTATACTAAACCAGAATAATCAATTGTACCCCAATTAGTAATATTCCCCATTCGTAGAACTGCTATTTTACCTACGCTTGAAGACTTCTCAGAGGTCCCATACTTTAATTCACATACAAGGTCTTCTAACTTACACCATTTCCACCCATTCGGCAATAAGTAGGGATAATGGGGTGTATCAGAAGTTTTAGCTGTTTTTTTACTACGCTTTATTTTTCCCTCTTTTATTAAACGTTCTTTCTCTGCTTTAATGCGTTCAAGTAATACGGATGCAGGTTCGTCATTCGGATCCTGAGGAACAAGTTTACCACGAATGGCCAGGTCTAGTATTTTTTGACGTAATTTCTTTGTATCCATTTGGGTTAGTCTTTGTTTAAGAATAGATTGCAAAACTCATTCAGTTGCTGCTGCATGCGTTCCTGTGAAATGAGAATACGCTTGTATTCAGCAATCATCGTAGGACTCATACTTCTGCTCATAGCGTACTCTACTACTACCCGGTCTGCTTCAGGACAAAGAATGATACCGATAGACGGATTTTCGTTGGAGCGTTTTACATCGCGGTCGAGTGCTTCCAGATAAAATTCCAACTGTCCAAGGTCGCGAGGATGAAACTTTGTTTTTTTTAATTCTACAGCGACCAATGCTTGTAAGCCGCGATGAAAAAATAGTAAATCAGCCTTGAATGTAGATGCACCAATATTAAGGCGATATTCTTGATCCATGAATATAAAGTCTTTTCCCAGTTCAAGGATAAACTGTTTCATGTGTTCTATTAGGCCGTTCCTTAGTTTTGTTTCGCTATGCTTTTTCGGCAGGTTGAGAAAATCTATGAACAGGGTGTCTTTGAACATGACTGGCGCATTAGGATATCTTTCAAGTAATCCTTTTGACATATTGTCCTTGCTTCCTAATAATCCTGAATAAGTCTGATTAGAAATACAACGCTGAAGTTCTCGTTTTACTAAATGCTCTTTATTGGCATAGAGTATATAAAACAAACGTTCTTCGTTGTTTTTACATCGGCATAATATTTCTATGTGATTAGTCAAGGTCGTTAACTCCAATATCTTAGGCATTTGTCCAACTGTTGACTGGACAAATTGTGCAGTTTTTGGCTGCACAATTACAGGTATCTCCTGTTTATGGTCGCTCGCTTCAATTTGTGCAGTTTTTGGCTGCACAAATTCAGTATTCAAATATTGTCTTATTGTTGCTATAAACGTTTCTGATGAATACTCATCATAAAACATTACCATATTGTATATGTTTCTTTTGCTATATCCTTTGATGTCAGGATGTTGCGAACGTATGTATTCGGACAATTGAGAAACAACCTTACTTCCCCATTCTTTGCTCTTCAATTTAGTAGATACATATCCGCCTACATACCATGCTGTGAGTAGTAACTCTTCATTGACGGCTCTTGAAGCATTACTTTTATGTTGGAGAATAATATCTATGATTTCTCCGAATTGTTGTTCTATTGATATTGCGATGTCGTTATTCTTCATACGCTTAATCTTCATTTATATTTGCAAGCAGCTTCTCAAGTTCTGCAACTGCTGAGCTAATAGTTTTACTTTTCTCTTTTATGTCAGCCACCAATTCAGCCAAAGAGCGGTCATCGGACTCTCCTCCTTGTTTTATCCAGGTTATATCAAGGCTTGTCTTATCACGAGTGAGAATATCATCTATCGGATATTTACGCCAACGCCCTTGAGGATTATTGTCTGCATCATATGTCTCTTTGCGTCCTTCTAAATTTCCTGCATTATAGCATGTGACAAAATCATCCAAATGATGTCTCTCTAATTTATTAGTAGCAAGCGTATGTTTGATATCAGTACGATAATCATAGAACCAAATCTCTTTTGTCGGTTGACCTTTGGAAAAGAACAATACATTTGCTTTTACACCTTGTGCATAGAAAATACCTGTAGGCAAACGGAGTATCGTATGTAAATTGAAGTCTGAGAGTAACTTCTTCCGAATTGTTTCTCCAGCACCACCTTCAAAAAGAACATTGTCTGGTAATACTACGGCTGCACGACCACCGGTTTTGAGCATCAGCATCATGTGTTGAAGAAAGTTCAACTGATTGTTCTTCGTTTCTACATAGAAATCCGGACGGTTAATATCCACAGAACCTGCCGGTCTAGTGCCGAAAGGAGGATTGGCAAGTATTACATCTACAAGGGTGGATGGTTCTTTCTCCAAAGAATCCTCGCAAACAATCGGACTCCGGTCTGTTCCCACACCATGCAAATATAGGTTCATGGAAGCAAGCGTTACGACCAATGGTGTGTTATCTACGCCATGCAGTGCCTTGTTACGCAAGAAATCACGTTTTTCCTTACTGGCAGACTGTTCTTTCATGTAATCATATGCAGTCAAGAGAAAACCTCCGGTGCCACAGGCCGGGTCACAAACCGTTTCTCCAATTTGTGGGGCTATGCAATCTACCATTGCTTTGATGAGCGGGCGTGGAGTAAAGTACTGACCGGCACCACTTTTTTTGTCCTGTCCATTCTTCTCAAGGATGCTTTCGTAGATAGCACCTTTCACGTCTCCATCCATGATCAGCCATTGTTCCTCATCAATCATGGTAATGACTTTTTTCAAATAGACTGGCTTGTCAATCTTGTTTTGTGCTTTTGTATAAATTGTGCCGATAAGGTTTTCCTGTTCACTCAGCTGTTTCAGAGTATCTTCGTATTGCTTTACTAAATCTAGACCGTCAAGAGATATTAAATCACTCCATTGATAACCAGATGGTATTGCTGATTCTTCTCCAAACATTTCTACATTCTCTGCGTCCATCTTTAAAAATAGAAGATAGGTGAGCTGTGTAATATAATCTGTAAAACCGATACCTTGCCCGGCAAGGGTTGTTGCCAGATTCCAAACTTTTTTGGTGAGCGATTGCTCTGTTGTATTATTTGTTGCCATAAATTTATGCTGATTTTCTTAAAACCACAAATGTGTATAGAGACTGTAAAGCTTCGTTGGCTTTCTGCATATTGCCAAAGGCACGAATCATTTGTGCTGCCTGAGTTGCATCATCTTCACGAATCTCTTTGACCGTACAAGCTCCGTTTGAAGCAATATAATCTACAATATGACTGATAACTTCACGTTGTTTATCTGTTATTTCGCGTTGATTTTGCCCTAACCATAGATTAAAATACTGTTTAGAGGTAGAAACTACACTATCTAACCGTTCTATTTGGTGTAAAGCAAAACGTACAAGCTGTATGATATTAGTTAAAGCATCACTCTCTTCTTTCGTAGAAGAACGTCGAACGCTATTTGGATTCAGAATGGCGTATGAATTCCACAATTGTTTGGGCGTAAAATGATTGTTAGCCATCTTGAGTTTATTTTCCAAATCTTTTAGCATTAAATAGGTAATTGGCTCGCCTTCATTATTATAAATTATACGTAGAGCCTCTATTTCATCGCTATGTTCTTTACAGAAATCTTCAAAGGCTTCAGTTGTACTTTTAGCTTCTTCTATTGAAAAACCTTTAGATATAAGCGTGTCCTCACCAGGCATCAGTGTGTTGACAAACCCGGCTGCAAGAATAAGCAGATACCTGCGCGCATCTGCGTGATTTGCAAGCGGAGCTACTAAACCTTTCCGTTCGTTATTCGGCTCCTTGGTACTTATGAATGGCGGCAGGATATTGTTTTCAAATGCTTCATAAATCCTTGAAGCAAGTTCTTTCATGTCGTCATTCGCTAAACGTACGAACTCATTTCGTTGTGAATTATCAGCTTTGTTGTATATCCTGGAAAGTGTTGCAGCAAGACGTTTCAGATGCTCATCAGGAAGGTAACCATGGGTAATTTGTTCCAACAGCTCTTTAAGAGTAATAATCTTTGTAGTCGGCTCATCTGTTATCGTAGGTATTGTTTTTTCATGTTCAGTAACACCTACGGCATCAATCAAATAAAAACAATCTTTGCTGAACGCATTTGGGGTAACATTCCGTAACTGCTCATCTCCAATTGTGCGTACACCACGTCCTTTCATCTGTATATAGAGCGGTAAAGATTCTACATCACGCATGAAAATCAATACTTCAAGAGGCTTAACATCTGTACCAGTTGCTACCAATGTACAAGTTACGGCAATTCTGAAATCCTTATCATTCCGGAACTGACGTATCAATTCATTACTATCGCCCGCAGAATAAGTTATTTTTTGCACAAAACGGTCATCTGTACGTCCAAATACCTCTTTAGCTATCTGTACGATATTGCTGGCATGAGTCTCATTTAGAGCAAATATCAAAGTCTTTGGCAGATAGTCAAAATTGGCATCCCGCTGTGGATCATTAAATAACTCCGTATAGACTACATCACGATAAGTAGACAGAATAAGTTTTATTTGCGCAGGATTAATGACACTTCTGTTTAGCTCTTTATTGGTATATGTTTTCGTTTCTTTATTGGAAATAGTTTTTACATCTCCGGTATAACGTGTTTCTTCTTTGATTTTTTCTCCTTCTAATATAGCACCGCCATTTTCTGTAACTTGAGTTTTGATTCGATATACACGGCAATCTACATTTACACCATCAACGATACTTTTCTCCAATGTGTAGTTAACTATGCGATTATTGTTAAAGAATGCCATTGTTTCTGGAATTGGTGTGGCTGTCAATCCTACAAGTCTGGCTGTATCAAAATATTCCAATACCTTACGCCAATTCCCATAAATGGAGCGGTGACACTCATCTATGATGATCAGATCAAAGTAATCATGTGGTAAATTGGGATTAGGAGGCAATACAACTTCTTCTGTAGGTTCATTATCATCATCGTTGTCATTATCCTCAATAGAATCTCCTTTCAGAAACGAAAAAAGACGCTGTATTGTTGAAATAACGACATTGCTATCAGATGGTATAGAAGAGGAACGAAGACGATTCACTGTAAATATTGTATTGAATGCATCTCCATTTTCTGTCAGCCGAAAAGTTCCAAATTCTCCCTCTGCCTGTTTCCCAAGGTTATTTCTGTCCACAAGAAATAACACTCTTCTCATTGGGGTATATGAAAGAAAACGATATGCAGCAAGGCATGCGGTATATGTCTTACCTGCACCTGTTGCCAATACCATCAAGGCGCGATTTTGCCCACTCCTGAAACTTTTTTCCAGTTCAGTAACTGCCTCATACTGACAATCACGTAATCCTTTTTTTCGCAAAGTTGGAAGTCCGGCAAAATAATCATTTATTCCCAACAGTTTAACCAATTCATGAGGAGTTGGAATCGTCATAATTTGCTTGAAACAAGAATTCTGTTTACGAAAGTCACAGAAGTATAAGTCTTTTCCATTTGAAGTAAATATGAAAGGCAAAGGCTTTTGGTATACTTGATAGATATTAGGAACATTCCGGGCATATAAAACAGCCTGTTCGCAAACATTATTGGAAAAAGAATCTATCTCTTCTCTTTTAGCTTCAAGCACACCAATAGCCTTTCCGTTAATGAAAAGGAAATAATCAGCCTCAAGGTTACCTTTTAAAAGTCCTTCCCTTATGGCTACAGCAGTACAGTTTGGTTCGTAGTTGTCTCTATCAACTACTTTCCAACCAGCATCAGTAAACCACTGATCTATTTTTTGCCTCGCTTTTTCTTCTGGTGTCATATATTCCTATATTTTTATATTATCGGAAGTTGTATGCTAGAAAAACAACATCTACAATGAATGAACTATTGGCGTTCATCTTTGTCTGTTATCAAATCTTTCAGGTCAACTTGAAGAATTTCAGCAATTTGTTGTAAGGTTTCTAGGTTGGGCTGGATTCTGTTACAAGCATACGCATTGACCATGCTAAAACTCTTATCAAGTCTTTTCGCTAACCACGTTTGTGAAATCCCTTTTTCCGATAAAACGACCTTTATTCTATTTAATTTCATTTTTAGATGCAATTATATTATGCAAATATAGCGAATTATATTGATGGTTTTGGTTTCTTTTATTACTTTTGTAATAAACATATAAGAATATGCATATGGGACATAATTGTTACATATCTTTTAAAACAGAAGATATTGGTTATAAAGAAGAAATACAGAAATGGAAAGATAGTGATAAAGTTGATATGATAGATAAGTCTTTGAATACTCCTATAAATTCTGAGGACGAAGATTACATTATGCGAAAAATAAGAGAAGATTATTTATCTGATTCAACAGTTACAATTTTTTTAATAGGTTCATATAGTGCTGAAAACTTAGGATGGGAAGAACAGCGATTTATTAAAAGAGAATTACAGGCTTCTTTGTATAATGGTGAAGGTAATACTAGAAATGGAATTTTAGGTGTTGTTTTACCTTCAATGTATAATTCAATATATAGGGGACAGTACACATGTCTTTCTTGTGGAGAAAATCACAATACTGTCGTTCTAAATGATACAACTGTTATCAAAGAATTTAGTAGAAACTATTATTTGAATAATCATGGAAAATGTGCATATTATGAAGAAGATAGATTCTGTGTATTAGTCAAGTGGGATGATTTTAAGAAGAATCCTAACAATTATATAGAGCAAGCATTTAATAAACGGACTCAGCCTATAGCTGATGAAGTGATCGTTAGACCAAAATAAATTTATAAGTTATGGAAGAAAAGTTATGTTTCGTTATTATGGGATTCGGGAAAAAAACCGATTTAGCTTCAGGTAATACTTTTGATTTAGATAAGACATATTATAACATAATTAAACCAAGCGTACAAGACTGCGGATACAAATGTGTAAGAGCTGATGAAGTTCAAGATACAGGGCTTATAGATAGAAGTATGTATGCATTAATTTTACGAGCGGATTTAGTAATAGCTGATATATCAACATTAAACCCTAATGCAATATATGAATTAGGAGTGCGCCATGCGTCTAAACCATTGTCAACTATTATTATCAAGGCTGAATCAACATCAAAAATTCCATTTGATATTGATCATACAAGGGTTTTCACATATAAGCATTTAGGTGAAGATATTGGCGTAGATGAAGCTAAACGAATGCAGGCTTTATTAAAGGAGAAAATGTTAAATATAGCAAAGTCACCTATAAAAGACAGTCCGGTTTATGAATATCTGAGCACATTACAAGAACCTCATATGGATATTGAAGAATATAAGGCTATTGTAGGTGCTTTAGCAAAGAAGAACGACTGTATTTTTGCTTTGGTTGAAAATGCTAAATTATTAATGAGTGATAATAAGTTTAGCGAAGCAATAAAATATTGGGAAAAAGCATCCGAGAAAAATCCCAAAGAGTCATATTATATTCAACAATTAGCATTATGTACTTATAAGCAAAAGGTAAAGGATGAAGAACAAGAAATGTATCTCAATGATGCATTAAGAATTCTTGATAAGTTAACAGATTCAAATGACCCAGAAACATTTGGCTTAAAAGGGGCTATTTACAAACGATTATCAAAAATTAATGATGATAACATTGGTTATTTGGATAGGGCTATTGAAAACTATGAAAAGGGTTATATGATTAATTATGATTTTTACACAGGGGAAAATTTGGCTTTTTGCTTTGATAAAAAATCTTCGCTTTTGAATGATAATGATGAAGAGAAAATATATTGTCGAGTTCAAGCAAAAAAGATACGAGAACAATTATTTAAAATATTATCTTCTAAAATAGAATTGGAAGATGTTAAAGGCATTCCTAATGTTAAATGGATGTCTGCGACTTTCTCAATATGTTGTTATGCATTAGGAAAAATTGAAGATGGAAAGAAGTATGAAACTATTTTTAGGGAAATGGCAGAACAATGGGAGATAAATACATACGAATTGCAGAAAGAGGAATTGAAACAATTATTAAATATGGAATTTGATTGATATGGCTAGAATATATAAAATTTTTATTAGTCATTCATGGGCACATGTGGATGATTTGAAACTGTTAAGAAATCTTCTTGAGT
>ENA-UEQX01000581-UEQX01000581.1-human-gut-metagenome-genome-assembly--contig:-NODE-581-length-24338-cov-42.194551_pt1 | contig 24338 bp, 22 predicted proteins | sample MGYA00242952_ERZ507952 | MGnify/ENA primary metagenome ERZ507952 (study PRJEB26167, sample SAMN06115425) | human gut metagenome | host: Homo sapiens | place: China:Sichuan | collected 2015-04-07... | reverse complement strand
GGAAAGCAGATCTGAGTCATCTGATTCACCACTCGGACCGTGGAGTGCAGTATTGCTGTAACCGCTATGTGGAACGGCTTCAGGAACTCAAGGTCACAATCAGTATGACTGAAGACGGTAATCCGACAGACAATGCCATTGCAGAGCGGGTTAATGGAATCATCAAGCAGGAATGGCTTTACAGAATGAAAAGACCTGCGAATATCAGACAGGCCAGGGCATTAATAAAACAGATCATAGAATTTTATAACACCAGAAGACCGCATAGGAGTAATGGCATGAAGACGCCGGCACAAATGAGAGCTGCGTCCGTTGCATGACACTCTTTGGAGGCTTCGCGCCTCCAGCCGTTAGGCAAACCTCCGCGGTGTTTTTCATAGATTAGTTCATTAAATATTATTTGTCCTGATTTATTACTAATGCATCGCATTTAAACCTGTTGCTAACTAATATGTAAAGTAAAGCAGGAAGAGTTTTATTAACATGTAAAGTGAATCAGTAAGTATGAACAAGAATGTGTGAAGTAATTTTAGGCTTAGTCAATAAAGACAAATACTGAAACAAAACAACGACACGGCCAAACCTAATATGGCTATCAGATTTTGCATCTTGAATCGCATCTGACTGCGTACGGCTACCTTCAAATAATGTAATATCATATCATGGCTTTTAAGTTTATTACTCTGACGGCTCTATACCATCATGCATTCAAAAATCGTGCCAATTTATATTCTATTGGTTTTAAACGAATTACAAAAACAGCCATGATTGATTAGCGTGCGTATCCGCACGTTTTTAGTGCGAATTCGCACACAGCGCACCAAGTCATGATGAATCAGAAGCCGTCAGCCATTATGGATTCTTATGAAACACAACAGTTTCATAACTGTATGTTTTTGAATAAGCTATCGTTATTTATACAAAAAAAAGAAAAATAAACGGGTGATGCAAGATTTAGTCAGCGAAAACTATTAACTTTGCGGCCGTGAAAAAATACAGAAAACAAATCATATAACAAATTAAGAAATGGATAAGATTAGCTATGCATTAGGTTTGGGTATCGGCCAGCAATTGAGCAGTATGAATGCCAAAGATATCTGTGTAGATGACTTTGCACAAGCAATTAAGGATGTGCTGAACAATAACGAGCTGGCTGTTTCTCATAAGGAAGCACAACAAATCGTCAATAAATATCTCCAAGAGAAAGAGGAAGAGCAGGCAAAAGAGATGAAATCTGCCGGAATCGAGTTCCTGAAAAAGAACGCCGAGAAGGAAGGTGTCATCACCACTGCTTCTGGCTTGCAGTATATGGTACTGAGCGAGGGTAACGGAAAGAGCCCTAAAGCTACTGACCAGGTAAAATGTCACTACGAAGGTATGCTGATTGACGGTTCTCTCTTTGACAGCAGCTTGCAGCGCGGCACCCCAGCCACCTTCCCTCTGAACGGTGTGATCGCCGGATGGACCGAAGGTTTGCAGCTGATGAAGGAAGGAAGCAAGTACCGTTTCTTCATTCCTTACGAACTGGGTTACGGAGCCCGCGGTGCCGGTGCTTCAATTCCTCCTTACAGCACTCTGATTTTCGATGTAGAGCTGATCGAGGTTCTTTAATCCATCATAAACAGGTAATAACTTAAATTATAAATAGAACAATGAAAAAAACTAGTTTTATTATGGCTGCAGCCCTGGTTGCAACCATGGCATCTTGCTCTAAGTCTGGAGCTCCTAAAGCAGACTTGAAAACAGACGTTGACTCTTTGAGCTATTCTATCGGTCTGGCACAGACTCAGGGTCTGAAAGCATATTTGGCTAACACTGTAGGCATCGACACAACCGATATGGCTGAGTTCATCAAAGGTTTGAACGAAGGTGCAAATGCCGGTGACGACAAGAAGAAGATGGCTTACTTTGCCGGTGTTCAGATCGGACAGCAGATCAGCCAGCAGATGATGAAGGGCATCAACTACGAACTCTATGGAGAGGATTCTACCCAGACTATCAGCCTGAAGAACTTCATGGCCGGATTCGTAAGCGGTGTAAACGGCAAGACTGACATCATGACCGTAGAGCAGGCTCAGGAACTGGCTACCAAGAAGATGGAAAGCATCAAGAAGGAGCAGATGGAAAAGAAATACGGCGACAACAAGAAGAAGAGCGAAGAGTATATGGCTAACATCGCCAAGAAGGCTGGTGTAAAGGCTCTGGCAAATGGCGTTTACTATGAGGTAATTACCGAAGGTAAGGGTGCTATCCCAGCTGACACTTCTCGCGTAAAAGTTAAATACGAGGGTAAACTGATCGACGGTACTGTATTCGACAAGACTGAAACAGATCCGATCACTTTCTCTTGCAACGCTGTAATCCCAGGATGGACTGAGGCTCTGACTCACATGCCTGTTGGTTCTAAGTGGATCGTTTACATCCCACAGGATCAGGCTTATGGTGCAAGAGAGGCTGGAAACATCAAACCTTTCTCTGCTTTGACTTTCACTATTGAACTGATTGATATCGAGTCTGCAAAATAATTGACCGATGAGATATTCTAAATTCCTGATTCTGTCGCTGGCTCTGCTGACCTTCTTTGGCGGTCAGATGGATGCACGCAAGACAAGAAAGGACAAGAAGAATGCTGAAAAGGTAGATACTTGCTCAGTGGATACCTTCAGCTATGCCATCGGACTGGCCAACAGCGACGGACTGAAAAACTATCTGGCCAACAGAATGGGAGTGGACATGGGCTACATGGCCGACTTCCTGAAGGGTTTCGATGCGGACATGAACAGCGAAGAGGCTAAAAAGGCTATTGCCTACACTGCCGGTCTGCAAATCCGCAAGCAGGTAGAGGAACAGATCATCCCGCAAATTGACAAACAGATTGCCGGAAACGATACTGTGAAAACGGTAAAAGGTGACTTGTTTATCGACGGATTCAGAACTGCCATTGCCGGACAGGAGACTAAGATGACACTGGATCATGCTCAGGACCTGGCCAAAAAGCAGATGGAATACTATCAGAACGCTCTGATGGAAAAACGCTTCGGCGCCAATAAAAAAGCCGGAGAAGAATTCTTGAAAGCAAATGCCAAGGAAAAAGGCGTGAAAGAACTGCCTAGCGGAGTGCAATACAAGATTTTACAGGAAGGTAACGGAGCCATTCCGGCCGACTCTTCTACTGTAAAGGTGCACTACGAAGGTCGCCTCATCGACGGAACAATCTTCGACAGTTCTTACAAGCGCAATGAGCCGGCGGTATTTGGCTGCAAACAGGTGATCAAGGGATGGACCGAGATTCTGACCAAAATGCCGGTCGGATCAAAATGGGAAATCTATATCCCGCAGGAAATGGGATATGGCGCACGCGAGGCAGGAAAGATTCCTCCTTACTCGGCGCTGATATTCACCGTAGAGCTTCTGGATATTGTGAAATAGCATATTGCTTTATAAAAAGAAGGCATCAACCTAGGTTTGATGCCTTTTTTTTGTTAAAAGCAGGCACCGTACTGAATAAATCCTTATATTTGCTTACTTTTTGACAATCTCTAATCAAACACACAGATAACAGTAAGACATTATGGAAAAAATAGATCTTTTGGACAAGAAAATTCTGGAAATCATATCAAACAACGCGCGCATCCCGTTCAAGGATGTAGCTGCGGTATGCGGGGTTTCCAGAGCAGCCATACACCAGCGTGTACAGCGCCTCATCGACATGGGCGTGATTGTGGGCTCGGGCTATCAGGTGAATCCTAAAAGCTTGGGATACAGCACTTGCACTTATGTCGGTATCAAACTCGAAAAGGGGTCTATGTACAAAAGAGTGGTTGAGGAACTGATGAAGATTCCCGAAATCGTGGAATGTCACTTCACAACAGGTCCGTACACCATGCTGACCAAACTTTATGCACGCGACAATTCACACCTGATGGAACTGCTCAACAACAAGATGCAGGAAATTCCGGGTGTGGTAGCTACAGAAACTCTGATCTCTCTGGAACAGAGCATCAAGAAAGAAATTCCAATCGGAATTGACGATATAGAAAACGAATAAACAGAACCAAAATGAAAGAAGGGGCTTTTTGCTGGCAGCAGACTTATGACAGAATGCACCAGTCTTTTCCGGGATATACAGCACAGCCGGTAATCGGCATCACCGGTAACTTTGGAGACAAGGGATGCGAACTGGCCGAAGGCTACTTCAAATCGGTGCTGCGCGCCGGTGCAACTCCCGTAATCATCCCGCCATTTGCCGATAAGGATGCCTTAATCAATCTGTTGGACCACGTGGACGGCTTGCTGTTCTCGGGAGGAGGCGACATCAATCCGCTGTATCTGGATGAAGAACCGGTACGGGAACTGGGCGGTATTAACGCAGAACGTGACCTTCCGGAACTGTTGCTGGCCCGCCTGGCCTACGACCGCCAGATTCCGATGCTGGGCATCTGCCGCGGCATTCAGGTGCTTGCCGCAGCTCTAGGTGGAACCGTTCATCAGGATATCTACAGTTCTTGCTCTTCGCAACAACCGCTGCTCAAGCACAGTCAGAATCTGGACCGTAGCCATGCCTCGCATCTCGTCCATATCGAACCGGGCTCTTTACTGCATGGCATCATGCAGACAGAGGTTTTGCCGGTAAACTCCTTCCATCATCAGGCTGTAAACGAACCGGGCGAACGGTTTACCGTATGTGCCCGTTCGGCCGACGGCATCATCGAGGCCATTGAATCGGCCGAGCATAAGTCTATCGTGGGAGTGCAGTGGCATCCGGAATGCTTCATCCTGAAACAGGACGATTGCATGATGCCTCTCTTTGAATGGCTTACACGCGAAGCGCGTTCTTTCAGCACCGCCAAACAGATGCACCGCCGCATTCTGACTCTGGACAGCCACTGCGACACGCCGATGTTCTTTGACCAGAATATCAGTTTCCACAAACGGGACCCCAAGATTCTGGTGGACCTGCATAAGATGCATGAAGGACATCTGGATGCAACCATCATGGTGGCTTATCTGAAACAGGAGGAGCGCACCGAAGCCGGACTGGCTGCTGCCACGGCAAAGGCTGACCTGATTCTGGACCAGATTGTGGACATGGCAGCCAAAAACTGCACTGCCGTGCAGATTGCACGCACGCCGGAAGACCTGTTCCGCCTGAAGGATCAGGGAAAAAAAGCCATTATGCTGGGTATAGAGAACGGATATGCATTGGGACGCGACATCCGGCTTGTGGAACATTTCAAGCAACGCGGCGTAGTTTATATCACGCTGTGCCATAACGGAAACAACGATATCTGTGACTCGGCCAAAGCACCGGAAGAGGAACACCACGGAGTGAGCGCCTTCGGCGAACAGGTGATTCAGGAAATGAACCGTCTGGGAATCATGGTTGACTTGTCGCACGCTTCGGAAAAGAGTTTCTATGATGCACTGGAAATCAGCCGCACTCCGATTGTCTGCTCGCACTCTTCCTGCCGAAGCTTGTGCGGTGTGCCGCGTAATCTGACGGATGACCAGCTGAGAAGCATCGCCCAGAAGGGAGGAGTGGTACAGGTTACCCTTTATCACGGATTCCTGAAAAAGGAAGGCGAAGCCTCTATCCTGGATGCCATGGAGCACCTGAATCACATGATCCGCATTATGGGAGTGGACCACGTGGGCATCGGTACCGACTTCGACGGCGACGGGGGCATACCGGGCTGTGCCTCGGCTTCCGAACTGATCAACTTCACACGCCGCCTGATTCAGGACCGGTACAACGAAGAGGATATCCGGAAAATATGGGGAGGAAACTTCCTGCGTGTGATGCAACAGGTACAGAACTTTAAGTAATAATCTGAAGATATGGAAAAGAAATATTGGAGCGCCCTGGCGCTTGCTGCCGTTTGTCTGCTGAGCAGCTGCGGTAAAAAGAATACATCTGCCGCAACCCAAACGGAACAATCGGCTCAGGTTAATGCGGAATGCCCGACATTCAATGCTGACAGCGCTTATCAGTTTACAGCCGATCAGTGTGATTTCGGTCCGCGTACTCCGAACAGCGAGGCACACAAGGCCTGCGGCAACTATATTGCCGAAAAGTTTGCGGCTTATGGAGCCACCATCACCGACCAGTATGCCGACCTGAAAGGTTATGACGGCACAGTGCTGAAAAGTCGTAACATCATCGCTTCGGTAAATCCGGATGCAGAAAAAAGAGTACTGATCTGTGCCCATTGGGACAGCCGCCCGTGGTGCGACAATGACCCGGACTCTACCAACTGGAAAAAGCCGGTATTGGCTGCCAACGACGGAGCCAGCGGAGTGGCGGTCATGCTCGAAATGGCCCGTATGTTGCAACAGCAGCCACTGAGCCAGATTGGTGTGGACTTTATCTGCTTCGATGCCGAAGACTGGGGCATACCGCAGTGGGCCGAAACGGCAGAAGATCATTCACAAAGCTGGTGTCTAGGCTCGCAGCACTGGTCACAGAACCCGCATAAGGAGGGTTATAAGGCCATGTATGGCATTCTGCTGGATATGGTCGGCGGACAGGGAGCTACCTTCTCGCAGGAAGCTTACTCGCAGGAATATGCACCGGGAGTGGTCAATAACGTGTGGAATACGGCAGAAGCATTGGGATATGGCAACTATTTTCTGAAACGCCTCAGCGGCTATATCGTGGACGACCATGTGCCGGTAAATCAGATTGCAGGCATCCCGTGCATCGACATCGTGCCTTACTTTACCGACGGCCCTTCATCATTCGGACCTACCTGGCATACAGCTAAGGATGACATGGAACATATTGACAAGAATGTACTGAAAGCTGTAGGACAAACCGTTCTGCAGGTTTTATATAACGAAAACAGAAATAATGAAAACCATTAACGAACTGCAAGACGAGGTTATTGAGGAATTCAATGACTTTGACGACTGGATGGACAAATACCAGCTGTTGATTGATCTGGGTAGCGAAGAGAAACCACTGCCCGAAGAGTATAAAACAGACCAGAATCTGATTGACGGTTGCCAAAGCCGTGTATGGCTCCAGGCTGACCTGAAGGACGGCAAGATCATTTTCCAGGCCGAAAGCGATGCCCTGATTGTAAAGGGTATTGTGCTGCTGTTGGTACGGGTGTTGTCGGATCATACACCGGACGAGATTCTGAATGCAGACTTGTATTTCATTGAACGCATCGGACTGAAGGAGCATCTCTCTCCTACCCGCAGCAATGGTCTGCTGGCCATGCTGAAACAGATGAAAATGTATGCGCTGGCTTTCAAGGCCAAAGAAAACCAGTAACGGAATATAGAAAAACTCCTTATTATAATAAGTCGGTATACAGAATACCTTTATTATAATAAGGAGTTTTTGTATGAATAAGAATCGGACTACCCTTTCTGATTCCGCAACTGCTCGCGGGCTGTTTCCAGAATAGCGAAAAGCTCGTCCAGAGTTTCTGCACGCAACATGGCAATTCGGGTTTCCCGGAAATTGGGAATTCCCTTGAAAATGGGCGATGCCGCCAGATGGCGACGACTGTGCAAAATGCCCCGATACTCGTCGATACGACGCACGCTGGTGAGTACCTGCTCTTTCAAGACATCGATCTTCCAGTCGTCCGACATCACTTCATAATCGCTCTCTATAATATGGTTCGAAGCAGATTCTGCCTGCTGCGGACACAAATAATCCACAATTTCCTTAAAAATCCAGGGACGGCCGAAAGTAGCCCGACCCACCATCACGGCATCCACTCCGTAGCGCTCAAAATAATCCTTCGCTTTCTCGGGCGAAGTGATATCACCGTTTCCAATAATCGGAATGTGCATGCGGGGGTTCTTCTTCACTTCTCCGATCAGACTCCAGTCGGCTTCACCGGTATACATTTGGGCGCGGGTGCGTCCGTGAATAGTCAGTGCCTGAATACCACAGTCTTGCAGGCGCTCGGCCAGATCGACAATAATCTTGCTGTTTTCATCCCATCCCAGACGGGTCTTTACCGTCACCGGGATATCTACCGCACGCACAACAGCTTCGGTTATCTCAAGCATCTTTTCAGGATTCTGAAGCATACCCGCTCCGGCTCCTTTTCCGGCCACTCGCTTTACCGGACAGCCAAAGTTCAAATCGAGCACATCAGGGCGCGCCTGATCCACCACAATACGGGCCGCCTCCACCATCGGACCGACCTCCTTACCGTAAATCTGAATCGCCACCGGGCGCTCATCCTCACAGACCTTCAGCTTTTCCAGACTTCGGTTCACCATTCGGATCAGAGCATCCGCTGCCACGAACTCAGAATAGACCATGGCTGCTCCAAACTTCTTGCACAACAGACGGAAACCGATGTCCGTCACATCTTCCATAGGGGCCAAAAAGACCGGATATGGACCAAATTCGATATTTCCAATTTTCATAATGAGCGCAAAAATACGAAAAAACAAGGAGCGGATTAAGGATAAGGAGTGAAAAAGTAAACTCGAGAATCATAAAAAAAACATATATTTATCAGAACTTCTGCAACATATCCCTTAGTTATCAAGAAAAGGCAGTATCTTTGCAGCAATAAATTGATTCATAACATGACAAGAAGTGATTTCGAGATAATGGCACCGGTAGGTTCGCCTGAATCTTTTGCCGCAGCCTTGAATGCGGGTGCCGATTCCATCTATTTTGGAATAGAAAATCTGAACATGCGTGCTCACTCGGCAAGCACATTTACCATAAACGACCTGAAAAGAATTGCCCAGGAGTGTGCCGAGCGCGGAGTAAAAAGTTATCTGACAGTAAACACAATCATCTACGACGAAGACATTCCTCTGATGCATCAGATTATCGATGCCGCCAAAGAAGCCAATATCTCGGCGGTAATCGCATCGGATGTGGCCGTAATGACTTATTGCCAAAGCGTCGGTCAGGAAGTACATTTGTCTACTCAGCTGAATATCACGAATATTGAAGCCCTGAAATTCTATGCACAGTTTGCCGATGTGGTCGTACTGGCCCGCGAACTGAACATGGACCAGGTTTCCTATATCTATCAGCAGATTCAGGAACAGAAAATCTGCGGCCCGAGCGGAGAACTGGTACGCATCGAAATGTTCTGCCACGGTGCCCTGTGCATGGCCGTAAGCGGAAAATGCTATCTGAGCCTGAACAATACCGGACGCTCGGCCAACCGTGGTGCCTGCATGCAGCTTTGCCGCCGCCAGTACATCGTTAAGGATAAGGAAAGCGATGTGGAACTGGAAATCGACAACCAGTATATCATGAGTCCGAAGGACCTGAAGACAGTGCGTTTCATCGACCGTATGATGAATGCGGGAGTACGGGTATTCAAGATCGAAGGCCGCGCCCGCGGACCAGAGTATGTAGACACCGTAGTGCGCTGCTATCAGGAAGCGATCCAGAGTGTGCTCGACAACGATTTTACAGAAGAGAAGAAAGATGCCTGGGATGAGCGTTTGAAACACGTGTTCAACCGCGGATTCTGGGACGGATATTATCAGGGACAGTTCCTGGGAGAATGGACAAAGTCATACGGTTCCGATGCCACCGAAAAGAAGGTATATGTAGGTAAGGCCATCAAATACTTCTCAAACATCGAGGTAGGCGAGTTCCAGATCGAAGCGGCCGAGATGAGTGTGGGCGACAAACTCCTGATCACCGGTCCGACCACCGGAGCCATGTTCCTCACTCTGGAAGAAGTACGATATGACCTGAAGCCGGTAGACACGGTGAAGAAAGGCATGCGTGTATCCTTTAAAGTGCCCGGAAAGATTCGTCCGAGCGACAAACTCTATAAAATGGTCAGTTCCGCACCAAAACAATAAACAAGGAAAGCCTGTATTTCATCACATACAGGCTTCTTCCTTTTAAGGTGAGAAAATATTTTTATATTTTATTTTCTTTACCTATCTTTGCAACTAAACTAATATACCACATCATAACAAGTTTTAATGAGTCTGCACAAATTTACTCATCTGCTGGCACAGACCGTAGAAGAACTGTCCACTTATAGTTCTTTAAAGGGTGTCTTTCACGAACATAGAGACGGCGACCCTTTACCCTCTGGAAAGGTTCTTAAGGAAATTATCGAGCTGTGCCGTTCTATTCTCTTTCCCGGTTTCTACGGGAAATCCACAGTAAACAGCCATACCATAACCTATCACACAGGAGTCAATCTGGAGCGTCTTTACGGATTGCTCACCGATCAGATTCTGGCCGGCCTCTGTTTTGCTTCGGAAGAAGGTTGTGCACAAAATAAGGAGAACGAATCCGGTTGCAACAAACACTGTAAGGAAAAAGCAGCCGAACTGGCCGCCGCTTTTATCGCAAAGATGCCGGAACTGAGAAGTGTGCTTGCCACTGACGTGGAAGCAGCCTATAACGGCGATCCTGCCGCTGAGAGTTATGGTGAAATTATCAGTTGTTACCCCATCATCAAGGCCCTGAGCAGCTATCGTATCGCTCATGAACTTCTGGTTCTGGGAGTGCCGCTCATTCCGAGAATCATCTCTGAAATGGCCCATTCCGAAACAGGTATTGACATTCACCCGGGCGCACAGATCGGTCACCACTTTACCATCGACCACGGAACCGGTGTCGTAATCGGCTCAACCTGCGTCATAGGAAATCATGTGAAACTCTATCAGGGAGTAACTTTGGGAGCAAAGAGCTTTCCCTTGGACGAAAACGGTAATCCCATAAAAGGTATCCCACGTCATCCGATTCTTGAAGACGACGTAGTGGTATATGCCAATGCCACCATTCTGGGACGCATACGCATCGGAAAAGGATCTACCATAGGCGGAAATATCTGGGTTACCGAAGATGTTCCCGAAGGAGCACGACTCGTACAGAAAAAGTAATTATTATCAAAAAAACATATCACTCACTACATCCATAGAAGAATAAAAAATAATGGAAGCAGAATTCGAACTTATTGCGAAAACCTTTCAGGGGTTAGAAAATATTCTGGCAAAAGAACTTACCGATTTAGGAGCAAACAATATCCAGATCGGCAGAAGAATGGTGTCATTTACCGGAGATAAAGCCTTGATGTATAAGGCAAACTTCGCCCTCCGCACCGCAATCAGAATCTTAAAACCGATCAAGCACTTCAAGGCACAGACCGCCGATCAGGTGTACGATGCCATCAAAAAGATTGACTGGAGTCAGTACCTGACCAACGAAACCAGCTTTGCAGTGGATTCCGTGGTGTTCTCTAAAGAATTCCGTCATAGCAAATTTGTGGCCTACAAGGTGAAGGACGCTATCGTTGACTATTTCAGAGAGAAAACCGGAAGCCGCCCGAATATCAGCATCACGAACCCGGATTTGCAGTTGCACATCCATATTGCAGAAGATGACTGCACTTTGTCTTTGGACAGTTCCGGCGAGTCTTTGCACCGTCGCGGTTACCGCCAGGAGTCTGTTGAAGCTCCATTGAACGAAGTATTGGCCGCAGCCATGATTATGATGACCGGCTGGGATGGTGAATGTGATTTGATTGATCCGATGTGCGGATCGGGTACTATTGCCATTGAGGCAGCCCTGATTGCCCGCAACATTGCTCCGGGTGTATTCCGCAAAGAGTATGCTTTTGAAAAGTGGAACGACTTTGATCAGGAACTTTTCGACGCCATCTACAACGATGACTCCAAAGAAAGAGAGTTTACACACAAGATCTATGGATATGACATCAACCGCAATGCCGTAGAAATTGCGTTGAAGAATGTCAAGGCTGCCGGATTGAGCAAGGAAATCGAAATCAACCAGAAGGATTTCCATCAGTTTACCCGCCCACAGGAGAAGTGCATTATGGTTACCAACCCTCCTTATGGAGAGCGCATCTCTACTCCTGACTTATTGGGCCTGTACCGCACAATCGGTGAGCGTCTGAAACATCAGTTCCAGGATTATGACGCATGGATTCTGAGCTACCGCGAAGAGTGTTTCGAACAGATTGGCCTGAAACCATCTATCAAGATACCACTCTACAACGGTTCTCTGGAGTGCGAGTTCCGCAAATATCAGATCTTTAGCGGAAAATATAAGGATATGCGTGCCGACGGCGGACAGATCAAAACAGACGAGGAACGCCGACAGATGGCTCAGAAGAAGCGTTTCAAGGCTAACCGCGAGTTCAAGAAAGCCATCGACGAAGACGATGATCAGAGCGGATTCCGCTTTAAAAGAGACAGTCAGAGCGGAAAGGGCGGCAGATTCAGAGGCGAAGAACGTGGCTTCGACCGGGGCAGCAGCAAAAAGAGCTACCGTGGCGGTGGAAAGTCTTTCGATAAAGGAAACAAATCGTTTAACAAGAACCGCAAGTATAACCGTTATGAAGAAGATTAATCTCTTTCTGATTCTGAGCTTTTTAGTATCTGTCATGATGGGACAAAACAAGAGTTTCACCCTGGAAGACTTGCTTCCGGGTGGAAATAACTTCTGGAATTTGCAACCCAAATCCATGAACCTGACGTGGTGGGGCGACAACTGCATCGAACGGACTAAAGAGCAATGCTCTGTCATTAATAAGAAAGATGGAAAGAAATCTGTCCTGTTTACTTTGGAAGAAGTAAAGCAGTGGCTGGGTGAGGATCAGGAACTGGCTACCGCATGCACTGCAATCTCATTCCCATACGCAGAAAAGGAACAGTTTGTATTGCACACAGCACAGAAGGATTTCATCGTAGATTTCAAGGAAAAGAAAGTGATCTGGAGCCAGAAAAACAATGCCCAGGCCCAGAATACAGACTGGAACCCAGTCTCAAAGAACAAAGCTTTCACTATTGGCGACAACTTGTATGTAACCACTGCTGAAGGTAAGGAAATCGCTGTTTCTAAAGACGGCAGCAACGATCTGGTGTATGGTAAGAGCGTGCACCGTGACGAATTCGGCATCAGCAAGGGTACCTACTGGAGTCCGGACGGAAAGTTGCTGGCATTCTACCGTATGGACCAGAGCATGGTGCCCGACTATCCTCAGGTAGATATTAATACCCGAATTGCCACAACATTCCCTTGCAAATATCCGATGGCCGGCGAAAAGAGCCACAAAGTAAGCATCGGAGTCTTCAATCCGGCAAACGAACAGACCGTATGGTTGCAGACCGGCGATGCCACAGAACGGTATTTCACCAATATCGCCTGGTCACCGGATAACAAGAAGATTTATGTCATCGAATTGAACCGCGACCAGAACCACGCCCAGTTGGTTTGTTATAACGCAGCCAACGGTAAAAAGGAAGAAGTGCTCTATGAAGAAAAACATCCTAAATTCGTAGAACCACAGCATCCGATTGTCTTCCTTCCTTGGGACAGCAACAAGTTCATTTATCAGAGTCAGCGCGACGGATATAACCATCTGTACCTGTTTGATTTGAAATCACCGCTTTACGATAATTTCAAAAATGCGGCCGATGGAGCAACTTATAAGGAATATGTCAAGGTCGAACAGCTGACATCCGGTCCTTGGGTGGTATTGGACATGCTGGGATTCAATGAGAAAGAGAAAAGTATTCTGATTCGCAGCAACGAACAGAACCCGATTCAATATACTTTGAATTCGGTCAATGTTTCCAACAAAAAGCGCGCATTAATCGGAACATCAGAGGGAGTGCATCAGGGTAATCTGTCTGCCGACGGACAGTATATCATTGATACTTACAGCTCTCCGAAGGTTGCCCGCAGCATCAATCTGTATGCCACCAAGAATGGCAAGGGTATCAACCTGCTCACAGCAGAAGATCCTTGGAAAGAGTTCAACAAGCCTGAAATCGTGGGTGGCCATATCAAGGCATCTGACGACAGCACCGATCTGTACTACCGCATGGTAAAACCGGTAAACTTTGACCCGAACAAGAAATATCCGACCATTGTTTATGTCTACGGCGGTCCGCACGCTCATCTGGTGGATGCCAGCCGTAACTACATGGCCCGCGGATGGGAGATTTACATGGCCCAGAAGGGATATCTGATTTTTGTGCTCGACAGCAGAGGTTCAGAGAATCGCGGACGCCAGTTTGAGAACGTCACTTTCAGACATCTCGGTGATGAGGAAATGAAAGACCAGATGCGCGGTGTAGCTTACCTGAAGTCATTGCCTTATGTGGACCAGAACCGCATCGGTGTGCACGGATGGTCGTTCGGTGGTTTCATGACTACCAACCTGATGCTTTCTTATCCGGAAACCTTCAAGGTGGGTGTGGCCGGTGGACCGGTTATCGACTGGAACTATTATGAAGTGATGTACGGAGAGCGTTATATGGACACTCCGCAAGCCAATCCGGAAGGCTATAAAGGCAGCAACCTGCGCCTGAAAGCCCCTAATCTCCAGGGTAAATTGCAGATTATCATCGGTTACAACGACCCGGTTTGTGTTCCACAGCACAGTCTGTCTTTCCTGCGTGCCTGCATTGATGCCGGCAAACAAGTAGATTACTTTGTATATCCGGGCGGCGAGCACAACATGTTCGGACGTGACCAGATTCATCTGCACGAGCGGATCAGCCAGTATTTTGATGATTTCTTAAAATAAACATAAAGCAGCATACGATATGAAACTTTTATTGTTAGGAAGCGGCGGACGCGAGCATGCCTTGGCATGGAAAATCGCCCAGAGCCCCAAAATTGAGAAATTATATATCGCTCCGGGAAATGCCGGTACAGCGTCAGTAGGAGAAAACGTAAACATCAAAGCCGATGATTTTGCCGGTATCCGTCAGTTTGTTCTGGACAATCAGATCAATATGGTGGTTGTAGGTCCGGAAGATCCGCTGGTAAAGGGAGTTTATGACTTTTTCAAGAATGATGAAGCTCTGAAGAACATTCCGGTTATCGGTCCGTCAAAGCAGGGTGCCGTACTGGAAGGCAGCAAGGATTTTGCCAAGGGATTCATGCAGCGCCACAACATCCCGACAGCTGCTTATCAGACTTTCCGCGCGGATCAGTTGGAAGAAGGTCTGAAGTTCCTCGAAACACTGAAGGCCCCTTATGTACTGAAGGCCGACGGTCTGTGTGCCGGAAAAGGTGTACTGATTCTGGACACTTTGGACGAAGCCAAGAAAGAACTGAAGGAGATGCTGGGCGGTATGTTCGGCGACGCTTCTTCTTCTGTCGTTATCGAAGAGTTCCTGAGCGGTATCGAATGCTCTGTATTCGTACTGACCGACGGAAAGAACTACAAGATTCTGCCTGAGGCAAAAGACTACAAGCGCATTGGCGAACACGATACCGGTCTGAATACCGGCGGTATGGGTAGTGTTTCTCCCGTTCCTTTTGCCACTCCGGAATGGATGAAGAAGGTGGAAGACCGTATCATCCGTCCAACGGTTGAGGGACTTCGTGCCGAGAACATCGACTACAAAGGCTTTATCTTCTTCGGTTTGATCAACGTAGCCGGTGAACCGATGGTTATTGAATACAATGTACGTATGGGAGATCCGGAAACCGAGTCTGTGATGCTTCGTATCAAGAGCGACCTTGTCGAGCTGTTCGAAGGCGTAGCAGCAGGCAATCTGGACGAAAAGACTCTGGAATTTGACGAGCGCAGCGCAGTGTGTGTGATGCTGGTATCCGGCGGTTATCCAGAGGCTTACGAAAAAGGATTCCCGATTACCGGTATCGACGAAGTGGAGAACAGTATCGTGTTCCATGCCGGAACAGCCCTTAAAGACGGTCAGATTGTAACCAGCGGCGGACGCGTTATTGCCGTAAGTTCTTACGGAAGCAATAAGGAAGAAGCCCTGCAGCAGTCCTTCTCTCAGGCTCAGAAAATCCAGTTTAACAAGAAATACTTCCGTTCTGATATTGGAAAAGACCTATAATGAGAAATAACAGGTTTCAAAATAAAGTGGCGACAAGCAGTTTTACACTGCCTGTCGCCGCTCTTGTTGCTACCCTACTTTGGGCAGCTGTCGGCCCCATGTCTCAAAGCAAGGCCCTGTGCTGGCTTTGTTGCGCCGTCTGTTCTTATCTTCTGGTGGAATTCAACAACTCCAATGCTCTGCTTCGTATCCGGAGCCGTCTCACCACTTCCACATTTTTGTTTGGTGTGGGTTGCTTCACCTTTTTACACGATTCCATAGCCCCGATGGCTGTGACCTTCTTTGTATTGGGATGCTATTTCTTTCTGTTCCGCTCCTATCAGGAGAGCAACAGTTCCTCAAATATTTACCATGCCTTTGTCTCGTTAGGAATAGCCAGCCTAATTCACCCCATCCTTTTAGGACTTGTACCTTTTGTTTACTGGAGCATGGCCGTTTATCTGCGCTCCCTGTCATTCAAAAGTTTTTGTGCCAGTCTGCTGGGACTCTTCACCCCATTCTGGTTCTATGGTGCATACCTTATTTATACACAGGACTATGCTCCGCTCAGAATGTACGCACAGAAATTCATAGACTTTGCCCATCCTGCTCTGACAGACTACCTGTCGCTTGACATCACCCGCTTGTCGGCACTTCTTTTCATCCTGATCATAGGACTGATCAGCACCATACACGCTCTCAAAACGAGCTACAACGACAAGATACGCACCCGTATGCAGTTCTACACCCTGATTTTGTTTGAGGCGGTCATCCTGCTGTTTTTGTTGGTGCAACCGAAACAGTTTGACTTGTTTATGGCTCTGCTCACCCTGACTTCGGCTCCGGTCATTGCCCATTTCTTTGCACTGACCTCCTATCGGATTACCAATCTACTGTTTATTCTTTCGATATTTATCTATCTATTCATTGCATTTTCTAGTTTATGGATCAGTTCTTTAACACTATCACAGATCTTCTGATTGATTACGGCTACTGGGGCATGTTCATCGCAGCCTTCATTGCCGGAAGTGTTTTTCCCTTCAGTTCCGAGGCCGTCATGGCCGGACTGCAACTGGCCGGACTGGCACCGCTGCCCCTGTTTATTTGGGGAACCGTGGGAAATGTCGCCGGAAGCATGTTCAACTACTGGATCGGCAGTTTGGGAAAGATGGAATGGATTGAGAAATACCTCCATGTAAAAAAAGAAAAGGTTGAGAAGACCCAACGGTTTATGGAGCAGAAAGGTGCCTGGATGGGCGTTTTATGCTTTCTGCCGATTCTAGGCAGTGTCATCGCCGTAACCATGGGCTATATGCGCGCCAACGTATATATCAGTTTTATCTCCATTCTGATCGGCAAGGCCGTCCGCTATGCCATTTTGGTTTATTTTGTATCACTAATATAACTCTCAAAATGAAACGTCACGATCTTTTGTTTGTTTCGCTCGTTGTCTGCCTGCTTGCCGGCACTCTGCTGTCGTGCACCCGGAAGGCTAAAGACGAAAGCAAAACCATTACGGTAACCATTGCCCCTCTGGCCTTCCTTACGGAAAAAATTGCCGGAGACGACTACCGCATCGAAACATTTGTTCCCAACGGCAGCAGTCCGGAAACTTATGAACCTGCCCCGCAGCAGTTGGTACGCCTCAGTAACAGCAGAATCTATTTTTATGTAGGACACCTCGGATTCGAGCAGACCTGGCTTGAGCGTATGGAAAAGAATGCGCCACAAACCTCATTCGTATGTGCTTCGGAGAGCGTCAAATACATCACCTCCACCCATCAGCATGGCGACCATGCTCACGAAGGTGTTGACCCGCATGTATGGACCACTCCGGCCAACCTGAAAGTCATGGCCCGCAACATTGCTGCCGGACTGAGCAAGACTTATCCGGAAGACCGCGAAGTGTTTGCCAGGAATCTGAAAGCGTTGGAAGACAGTCTGGATGCCACAGACCGTGAAATCCGCCAATTGCTTTCCGGCAAGGAGAAGAGAAGTTTCCTGATCTATCATCCCACACTGAGCTATTTTGCCCGTGAATACGGACTGGAGCAGCTGGTCATCGAAGAAGACGGCAAATCCCCCTCTCCGGCTCATCTACAACAGCTGATCCGCACCTGTCGCGAGAAGAATGCTCATACGGTATTCCTGCAAAAGGAATTCGACCGCCGCAATGCCGAAGTCATTGCCCGCGAAACGCAGACACAAATTGTTGAAATCAATCCGCTGGATTATGAATGTACCCGCGAACTGATTCAGATAGCCAAAACATTGAGCCATGAAACAGAATCCAATCATTAAACTGACCGATGTTGAGGTGCGCTACGATTCCAAAACGGTATTGGAGCAGGTGTCCCTCACGGTATATGAAAAAGACTTCCTGGGAATTATCGGTCCGAACGGAGGCGGCAAGACCACTCTGGTCAAGACCATTCTCGGCCTGAAGGACATTCACAGCGGAACGATTCAGTATTATCGGAACAACCAGCCTGTTCATCACATCGGCATCGGCTATCTGCCACAATATAACCAGATAGACAAGAAATTCCCCATATCGGTGTTCGATGTCATTCTCTCCGGACTGGAAAACGGAGCTTCCATCTGGCACCGGGTGACCTCAGAACAAAAGGAACGGGTAGCCGAAATGATTCAACGCATGGGACTTACCGGAATGGAGAAACGCCCGATAGGAAGTCTGAGCGGCGGACAGGCCCAGCGCGCCCTGTTGGGACGGGCCATCATTTCCGAGCCCGACGTGGTGATTCTCGACGAACCGAATACCTACATTGACAAGCGCTTTGAGGCCCAGCTTTACGAACTGCTGGACGAGATCAACCACACCAGTGCCATAATCCTCATCAGTCATGATGTAGGTTCCGTGGTTCAGAATGTGAAAAACATAGCCTGTGTGAACCACACTCTGGACTATCATGCGCAGGAAGAAATCACCGAAGAGTGGCTTCAGGCCAAGACCAGCTGCCCCATCGACCTGCTGGGACACGGCGACATGCCCCACCGCGTTCTGAAACAACACGCGCACCGTTAAAATAAAAAGCCTTGCGAATTAAAGTAACCTAAATAGAAAAGGAAACGCAAAAAAGTTCGTATTTTTGCCCAACAAAGCAAATATTTTTATAAAATCAAATAGAAAACAATGAAACAGTTCAAAACAGTAAACACCATCATGGGGTGGATTACGTTTGCCATCGCCGCTTTCGTGTATTGCAGCACGATTGAGCCGACCGCAAGCTTTTGGGACTGTCCGGAGTTCATCACCTCGGCCTACAAGCTGGAGGTGGGCCATCCTCCCGGCAACCCGTTCTTCATGTTAACCGCAAACCTGTTTACCCAGTTTGCCAGTGATCCAACACAAGTGGCCCGCATGGTCAACATCATGTCGGCGCTGTTCAGTGCCGGATGTATCCTGTTCCTGTTCTGGAGCATCACACATCTCACCCGCAAACTGGTATGCAGCAACCCGAACGAGATGTCGCTCTCGCAGCTCATCACCATTCAGGGTAGCGGTCTGGTAGGTGCTCTGGCCTATACTTTCAGCGACACCTTCTGGTTCAGTGCTGTAGAAGGCGAGGTTTATGCCTACTCTTCATTGTTCACCGCCATGGTGTTCTGGCTCATTCTGAAATGGGAAGAACACGCCGACGAGCCGCACAGCGACCGCTGGCTGGTGCTCATCTCCTACATGACCGGTATCTCTATCGGTGTGCACTTGTTGAACCTGTTGTGCGTGCCTGCCCTCGTATTGGTATGGTACTACAAGCGCAATCCGCAAGCCAACCTGAAAGGTTCCCTGCTGGCACTGATCGGTTCTATGGTTCTCGTTGCTGCCGTACTCTACGGTATCGTACCGGGTATCGTAAAAGTAGGCGGATGGTTTGAATTACTGTTTGTCAACACACTGGGTTTCTCATTCAACACAGGTTTGATCGTGTATATTTTCTGCCTCATCGCCGTAGTGCTTTGGGCAATCTGGGAAACACAGCGCCAGATAAGCCGCAAGCGCATGAACATTGCCTATCTGCTTGCAGTAGCCATGCTGGGTATTCCGTTCTACGGCTATGGCTGGAGCAGCCTCGTAATCGGTATCGTGGTATTGGCAATTCTGGCCTTTGTGCTCTACTATAAGAAGGAAGACCTGCATGTCATCAGCGCCCGTGTGATGAACACCTCGCTGCTTTGCATGCTGATGATCATGATCGGATATTCCAGCTATGCGCTGATTGTGATCCGTTCGAGCGCCAACCCGCCGATGGACCAGAACTCTCCGGAGGATGTGTTTACTCTGGGACAGTATCTGAACCGTGAGCAGTATGGTTCTCGTCCTTTGTTCTACGGTCAGGCCTATACTTCACAGATGAAGCTCAAGACCACCAACGAAGGCTACTGTGTTCCGGTAACCAAGGAAGGTGCTCCGGTATATCAGCGTGTGGAGAAACACAGCAAGGATGAGAAGGACGCTTACGAAATCGTACGTCATGATCTGGAATACGTATATGCACAGAACATGTTCTTCCCGCGTATGTATTCCGACCGTCACGCTCAGGCTTACGAAAGCTGGATGGGCGGTGTAGACGGCAAGACCGAGCTCTTTGACCGTTGCGGCGAAATGGTGAACGTAAAGGTTCCGACCCAGTTGGAAAACCTTCGCTTCTTCTTCAGCTATCAGCTGAACTTCATGTACTGGCGCTACTTTATGTGGAACTTTGCCGGTCGCCAGAACGATATTCAGGGCAACGGTGAGGCCGAACACGGAAACTGGATTACCGGTATCTCGTTCCTGGACAATATGCGACTGGGCGACCAGAGCAAGCTGCCTACCGAACTGAAGGAAAACAAGGGACACAACGTGTTCTACTGTCTGCCGCTTATTCTGGGTATTCTGGGCTTGCTGTGGCAGATTTACAAGAACGACAAGGGCGTTCAGCAGTTCTGGGTGGTATTCTTCCTGTTCTTCATGACGGGTATTGCCATCGTGATCTATCTGAACCAGACTCCGATGCAGCCTCGTGAGCGTGACTATGCTTACGCCGGTTCATTCTATGCCTTTGCCATCTGGATCGGTATGGGTGTAGCTGCCCTGACCGAGTGGTTGCGCAAATACATCAAGACCAACGAAACCGTGCTGGCAAGCGTCATCTCACTGGTAGCGCTGATGGTTCCTATCCAGATGGCCAGCCAGACTTGGGACGACCACGACCGCAGCGGCCGTTATACTTGTCCGGATTTCGGTAAGAACTATTTGCAGTCGCTCGACGAGAAAGGCAATCCGATTATCTTCACCAACGGTGATAACGATACCTTCCCATTGTGGTACTTGCAGGAAACCGAAGGCTTCCGCACCGATGCCCGTGTCTGCAACCTGAGTTATCTGCAAACCGACTGGTACATCGACCAGATGAAGCGTCCGGCCTACGACTCACCTTCTATTCCGATCAGCTGGAGCAGACTGCAGTATGTAGGCGGTGTGCGCGAAGGTATTCAGGTTCATCCGGATGCATTGGAACAGGTAATCGCCCTGTACAAGGACAATCCGGAAGAAATGAAACAGATGCTGGGTGAGAATCCGTACGAGCTGAAGAACATCATGAAGCACTGGGTGCTGAACGACAATCCGGATCTTCAGATCATCCCGACCGACAGTGTGGTCATCACCATCGACAAGGAAGCCGTGAAGCGTTCAGGCATGATGGTTGCCGGCGACTCTATTCCAGACGTGATGAGCATCTCGCTCAAAGGCAAACGCGCCATCTACAAGAGCGAGCTGATGATGCTCGACATGCTGGCACAGACCAACTGGGAGCGTCCGCTCTACATCGCCATGACTGTGGGATCGGATAACTACGGAAACCTGGGCGACCACTTCGTACAGGAAGGTCTGGCCTACCGCGTCACTCCGTTCAATACCAACAAGACCGGCAAACGCGTAGACACAGAGCGCATGTACAATAATGTGATGAACAAGTTCAAGTTCGGCGGTGCCAACACTCCGGGCATCTATCTGGATGAAACCGTGATGCGTATGTGCTACACCCACCGTCGTGTACTGGCTCAACTGGCATTGGAGCTCATCAAGGAAAACAAGCCTCAGAAAGCCCTTCAGGTGCTGAACAAGGCCGAAAAGGAATTGCCAAGCTACAATGTGCCGGATAACTACCAGAGCGGTTCGGTAGAAATGGCCAAGGCCTATGCAGCCTTGAACAAGAAAGCCGAGGCAGAGAGAATCCTCACCTCTGTGGGTGATAACTCCAAGGAGTACCTGTCCTGGTATCTGAGCCTGAGCAACAACCGTCTGATGCAGTCAAGCAGCGAATGCAGCTTCCACCTTTATATTCTGAATGAGGTGAGCCGCGTACTGGATCAGATCAAGTCCGCAAAAACCAGCAGCTACACCACCGCTCTGAACACCTATGCCGAGCAGTGTCTCAACCGCGGTGTGAGTCTGTACTAATCGCACGGAAATGATCATAGAACAACCATCCATATTTCTGAGATGGATTTATCCGCGAGCTTTATGGAGAATGAACCGTCATGAGAAGGTCGTTTATCTGACCTTCGATGACGGGCCCATTCCCGAAGCCACGCCGTTTGTGCTGGATATTCTTGATCATTTTCAGATAAAAGCCACCTTCTTCATGGTGGGCGACAATGTGCGCAAACACCCCGATGTGTTCCGTATGGTTGTGGAACGCGGCCACCGCATCGGCAACCACACTTACAACCATATCGGCGGATTCAAGTATCTGAGCAAAAACTATCTGGCCAATACAGACAAGGCCAACGAAGCCTTGCAGACCAATCTGTTCCGTCCACCCCACGGCTGGATGCGCTGGTCGCAGTATTTCCGGCTCAGAAAGAAGTATCAGATTGTGATGTGGGATCTTGTCACACGCGACTACAGCAAATGGCTCACCGCCGATGATGTGTTCCGCAACGTGCGCAAATATACCCGCAACGGCTCGATTATCACTTTTCACGATTCACTGAAAAGCATAGACAAGCTGCGCACAGCACTGCCCCAGTCCATACAGTGGCTCAAGGATCAGGGATATGAATTCCGAACATTCGACTGACACATTATTATCAGAATCAATGAAACAAACAGAAATCATACTTTCTGCAACAGAGATAAAAGCCGAGGCCCAGCGTCTCGGCTTTTATTCTTGTGGGATAGCCCCGGCAGAGCCGGTAGCGGAAGAGCACCGTCGATATTTCGAGGACTGGCTTCAACAGGGAGCCTATGGCTCTATGGACTATCTGGCCAACCATGCTGCGATGCGTTTCGACCCGCGCGAACTGGTACCCAGCACCCGGAGCATTGTCTGCGTGGCCCTGAACTATTATCCTTCTGAATTTATGGACGAACAGGAAGGTTGCCTGTCGTGGTATGCCTACGGCAAGGACTATCACGAGGTGATGAAAGACAAACTGCGCCGTCTGATGGCCTACATCCTGAATCTGGTGCCCGAAGACGCACAGGCGGAAATACTGCCCGGACGCGTATTCTGCGACACAGCGCCCGTTTTGGAGCGCTATTGGGCCTGGAAAGCCGGTATGGGATGGATCGGACGCAACCATCAGCTCATCATCCCTCAGGCGGGAAGTACGTTCTTTCTGGGCGAGATTTTCCTTACCCTGCCCGTTGATTCCTACGACAGTCCACAGAAAAACCGCTGCGGCCATTGCCGGAAGTGCCTCGATGCCTGCCCCACCCGGGCACTGACTGCGGAGGGATTTGATGCACGCCGCTGCTTGAGTTACCTCACCATAGAGAACCGTGATGAAATTCCCCAATGGGCCGCCACCCACATGGAACCCTGCTTCTATGGCTGCGACCGTTGTCAGGCTTCCTGCCCGCATCTCCGTTTCGCCCGACCGACACAAGAAAAGGAATTCCATCTTCGGGAAGAATTGAAACAAATGACGCGCCAGCAGTGGCAACAGTTGTCTGTCGAGGACTATCGGAAACTGTTCCGGGGATCGGCCGTGAAACGGGCCAAATACGAGGGACTGATGCGTAATATCCGAGCCATGAATCGCCCTGATCAGGAATTGACAGAATGACACTTTGCCACATATCCCCTGCTCAGACTCCAAAATATACAGGAAACATGAAGGTGGAAGGCCAAAATCAATAGTTTCAGACAGGTCAAGAGAAATAATCGTCTGATTTACAAAGACAAATAACCGAATCGGCTTTTTCTGCCGAAGAAAACCGGATGGCTCAGCACGCCTTTCTCAAAGACATCCGGAACTGATCAGGATAAAATGTTCCTTTCATGCTGATGATGCTCTCAAATAATCGGGACCATTTTGAATCTTTTCCGCTACGGTATGCTTCTTTCTACTACCGATTGAAAAGAAAAAAAATGAATATTCATGCAATATACCCAATATATATGCTCCGGAAAACGGTGCGAAATGCATAAATATTCTTTCCTTAAACTTTATTTCGATACTGTCTCAAAAAGTGTGTCTGATAAGCAGTAAAAAAGGGCCGACCCTTGCGTGTCAGCCCTGAAGTTTGTAAT
>ENA-UEQX01000576-UEQX01000576.1-human-gut-metagenome-genome-assembly--contig:-NODE-576-length-24471-cov-6.803312_pt1 | contig 24471 bp, 17 predicted proteins | sample MGYA00242952_ERZ507952 | MGnify/ENA primary metagenome ERZ507952 (study PRJEB26167, sample SAMN06115425) | human gut metagenome | host: Homo sapiens | place: China:Sichuan | collected 2015-04-07... | reverse complement strand
TAAATCTCGTCACGGATTTCATCTTCGTATTCATCGAAGAAGTCATCGACCGCTTCCCCGTCAAAGTCATGGAATACTGCACTATTCTTCACTTTCCTCACTCCTTAATTTGAAATCTTCCCATTCACGCAAAGCCTGAGCAATTTCGGTTTTAGGCGTTTTCTGCGTTTTTTTCATAAAGCAATGCAACATTACAAAACTATTATTTTCCCATACCGCAAATAAACTTCTATCACGCAAAGGCCGCAACTCCCAAATGTTATCCTGTATATGCTTAATATAAGGCTCACCTAATTGCAGACCAAATCTAGCTAATGCCTGCATATAGTCATTATGCTTATTTAATTTGATTCTGCTGTTCTTATCTTTTCGCGAAGCAAGCCCCATTAAATAATCATATACAGGCTGCCTGCCACGCTTATCACGATAAAAATATATTTTGTACATAATTTCTCTCCTTTAATTATAACTTATGAGTTATATTTTGACAACAGCTTCACTGTAAATCAGCGTAGCCATAGCATTTTATTCCCTCTGCGTCAAAAACAACTTTGATGCACCCCAACTCATCCGTTCTGACAACATTGCTGCCTATGGCCTGCAAACGCTCCAGCGTTTCCTGATGAGGATGGCCGTAGCGGTTGCCGCGCCCGCAGGAAATCACCGTCAGCTTAGGCTGCACCTGCTCCAGAAATTCCATACTGCTGCTATAGTGCGAACCGTGATGTCCTGCCTTCAGCACAGTGTACTGGTGCAGCTGCAGCCCTCGCTCGCGTTCTTCCCCCATGTCGCCTGTAAACAGCACGCTGCCCTGCGCGCTGTGCAGTGCCGCCAGCGTGCTGGCTTCGTTTCCCGGCACAGCCTGCTGCGGCACATCAACCAAAAAAAGCTCTGCATTATCATCCAACGCATATCGTTCACCGCTCTGCACAACATGCGCCTGCGTCCTGCCGGCCTGCGCCAAAATTTCCTGCTGCACCCTTTGGCTTTCCTCTGTAAGTGCTTCATTGGGCAGGAGCAGCTTTTTTACCCGCAGCTGTCGCAATAAATCCGCCGCAGCACCCACATGGTCAAAATCATAATGGCTTAAAAGCAGGATATCCGCTTCACGCTTGCCAAGATAGCGCAGAAATGGTGTTATCACGCGCGTTGCTGTCGATATATTTTTCAAGCCGCCAGTATCAATAATTGCCACCCGCTGCGACGGCGTGACGATAACAGCGCAGTCCCCCTGCCCAACGTCCAGAAAATAGCAGGCTAACGGCAGCGTGCAATACTGCTGATAAGCAAGCGTCCCGGCAAGCAGCAAGGCATGCAAAAGCAAGATGCAGCGACGCTCCCTATTACTCCAAAATTGCAGCCAGGGGAAATCTGCCCACACAAAGAGCGCTACATAATAGATTACAAAGCAATAAGCAGGCAGCTTGCCGATAATTACAGTGCTGTACGGCAGTTCGGCAAAAAAGTGTGCCTGCGTCAGCACCTGCGCCGTCAGCCAAGCAGCAAGCTGCAACAGATAATCACCGCAGGCAGGCAACAGTGCGCCCACGAGTGCCATCTGCGCGGCAATTTCCAACACCGGCACCAGCACGATATTGCTTACCAGGGCAATCAGCGAAATTTGGTGAAAATAATAAACCTCCAGCGGCAGTACAGCCAGCTGTGCTGCCAGTGAAACTGCTGCCGCCTCGCCTATCGGCGCAGGCAAAGCCTGCGGCAGCAGCCTTTGGCATGCAGGCAACAGCCACAAAAGACCGGCCGCCGCTCCGAACGATAACTGAAAACCGATATCGGCCAGCCATAACGGCTGCAGGCACAACAGCAGTGCCGCCACCAGACACAGTAAGCGTCCGCGCTCCGCGCCGCTGCCGCCAAGCAGCAGTACACTGCTCATAGCCAGCGCCCGCAGTACCGGAGGACGCAAGCCGCAGAGCAAAGCATAGGCAGCCAGCAAAATAATAACAATAAACTTGCGCCATGGCAGCGGTACCCACTGCAGCAAAGCAAGCAGCAGGCCTGTGAGCAGCACAATATGCGTGCCCGAAACAGAAAGAAGATGTGCCAGCCCGTTATCCGTAAACAGCTCGCGTGTTTCTTCATCCAGCCTGCCGCTGCCGCCAAGCACCATGCCGCTCAAAAGCGCCCCATATTCAGCGCCGACTGTTGCCTCTATGCGTTCGCTCAGCTTTTTGTTCCACAAAGCAAAACGCTGCCACCACAAGACCTGCGGCTCAGTCCTTAGCAGCTGCGCCTTGCGTAAACGTCCGCCCAGTTCCTGCACTCTGTTATAGCTTGCGGCGTCAAAGCCTCTGGGGTTACGCAGGCTGTCCAACTGCTCCAGCGTCCCCTTGAGTACCACACAGCCGGCCTGCGGCAGCTCGCCCTTCACGCTTACGCGCAAACGACCGCTGTAAGCAAGCTCTGTATCGCTATATACTTTTTCGCAACGCAGAACCGCACTGCTAAAGCCATCCAGTCTGCGCACGCTCAAAGGCTCCACCGCACCCTGCACAACCAGCTGCCGCCCGAAGCAGGCAGCAAGCTGCTGCTCGGCGGAGGGCGGCACGGTAAGCAGACGAAAGAATAATATACAAAGCAGCATGAACGGTAAAAATAATCGTAGATAACGTGTTTTCTGCAGCACTAATCCACCTCCACATAATCACGCAGCTTTGCCAGCTTGGCTTTGCCTATTCCCGGCACACGCAGCAAATCATCCGCACTGGTGAAACGCCCGCTGTTTCTTGTTTCTATAATACGCTGCGCCAGCGCAGGACCTATGCCCGGCAGCTGCTGTAGCTCACCGGCGCTTGCGCTGTTGATGCGCACAATCTGCACTACAGAGTTATTTTTTTCTGTGCCTGCTCTGGTACTACTAGACTTCTTTGTGGTACTTGCACCATAACCGGCAGTTGCCTGAGCGTTTTTCCTCTGCGTTCTGCTTGTCCGTGCAGCCTTCTGCACCGGTACTCGTATCTGCATCCCATCGCGCACCTTACGCACCAGATTAACGCGTTCACTGTCGGCATTTTCCGTCAGACCGCCGGCAGCAGAAATGGCTTCTTCCACTCTGCAGTTGGCAGGCAGGTCATAAATTCCCGGCTCCAGCACGGCGCCGCTCACCTGCACGCGCACTGTTTTTGTCTGCGCTGCTTTGGATGTGACAGCACCTTGCGCGGACTGCGGCAGGCTGCTGCCGGGCAGTGTTTTTGCTTCGTCGTTGGTGCTTATAAGGCTGGTGATGATGCAGCCTGTGAGGAGAACGGCGATGAAGATGATTTTTTTAGCTTTTGGTTGCATGGGGATACCTCCTAAGGGTGTTGATAAAATTAAAATTCAGTCTTCAATTTCTAGTATTACTTCTTTCAGTTATGAAAGAAGCTGAATAAACATCACAAAAAAACAAAAAGAGCCCCCAAGAATAACAATTACGTTATTCTCAGAGACTCTGAAAATGTAAGCGTTATTTAGTACTACTAAATAATGTCATTGCTGACATGCACTGCTTATTTTTTTGTCCGCGCTACAGTCTGCGGGAACTGCCTGCTGCAGGACAGCTGTAACTGCGGTGGTCGCAGTTAGTTATTAGTGGTTAGTGGCCAGTACCAGTAATACTAAAGCTCGCGACAAATTATATTTTTACTTTTATTTTTCCCCTCTTCTTGCTCCCTGTTCGGTCGCAACGGGGATTCGTTCGACCATCTCGATTTCTAACTTCGCTTGCGCTCGTTACAAATCGGGTCTCACTTTTCCCCTCTTCTTGCTCCCTGTTCGGTCGCAACGGGGATTCGTTCCACCTTTTCGATTTCTAACTTCGCTTACGCTCGTTACAAATCGGGTGTCACTTCGCTACGATGTTTACCAGACGACCGGGTACACAGATAACCTTACGTACGGTTGCATCGCCGATGTGAGCCTGAACGTTAGCGTCAGCCATAGCAATTTTCTCCAGCTCTTCTTTGGTAGCTTCAGCCGGAACAGTCAGACGGCCGCGAACCTTGCCGTTAACCTGCAGAACGATTTCTACATTGTCAACCTTCAGGGCTTCTTCATCGCACTCAGGCCAGCTTTGTTCATGTACGCTGCTGTTGGCATCAATAGCACCGCGCCACAGCTCTTCGGTGATATGCGGAACAAACGGGCTCATCATCTTGATGAGGTCGGAAATTGCTTCGTAAATCAGACCTGCATTCGGCTCTTTAGCAGCTTCTTTATAAGCATAGAGAGCGTTAACCAGTTCCATCATAGTGGAAATAGCAGTGTTGAAGTTGAAGCGGGTTTCGATATCGTTGGTAACCTTCTTAATGCTGCTATGCAGTACACGGCGCAGGTCCTTGTCTGCTTCGCTCAGGTTGCTGTGATCGTATTCGGTAACCTTTTGTGCCAGAACAGCTTCAAATGCTTGTACGATACGCCAGATACGGTTCAGGAAGCGGAAGGAGCCTTCAACGCCCTGGTCGCTCCACTCCAGCTCTCTTTCAGGCGGAGCAGCAAAGAGGATGAACAGACGCGCGGTATCAGCACCGTATTTGGAAAGAATTTCTTCAGGAGAAACAACGTTGCCCAGAGATTTACTCATCTTAGCACCGTCTTTGATTACCATGCCCTGAGTCAGCAGGTTGCTGAACGGTTCATCATAATCAACCAGGCCTGCGTCACGCAGAACCTTTACAAAGAAGCGGGAATACAGCAGATGCAGAATAGCATGCTCAATACCGCCGATATATTGGTCTACAGGACCCCAATAGTTATTGAGCTCCTTGTCAAACGGCATCTTGTCGTTGTGTGCGTCGGTATAACGCAGATAGTACCAGGAGGAGCACAGGAAGGTGTCCATGGTATCGGTTTCACGGATTGCGTCAGCACCGCATTTCGGGCATTTGCAGTGAACGAATTCTTCGGAGGTTGCCAGCGGAGATTTAGCACCGGCAGTAAAGCTTACGTCCTCAGGCAGGCGAACCGGCAGCTGGTCTTCCGGAACCAGAACCTCGCCGCAGTGCGGGCAGTAAATGATAGGAATCGGAGCGCCCCAATAACGCTGACGGCTGATCAGCCAATCGCGCAGACGATAGTTTACACGGCGTTTACCGAAGCCTTCAGCTTCAGCCTTATCCATGATAGCGCTCATAGCCTTGTGCATTTCCATGCCGGTAAATTCGCCGGAGTTAACCAGCATGCCTTCTTTTTCTTCGTAAGCGCATGTCATTTCTTCCAGCTTCAGCTCTTTGCCGATTGGGCAGATGGTAACGATTTTTTCGATGCCGTATTTATCTGCAAACATCCAGTCACGCTGGTCACCGGTAGGAACGCCCATAACAGCGCCTGTACCGTAATCATACAGTACATAGTTGGTTACCCAGATTTCTACCTTGCGGCCGGTGAACGGGTTAATGCAGTACACGCCGGTGAATACGCCCTCTTTTTCGGATTCGCTGGAGGTACGTTCAATTTCGGACTGATTGCGTACACGCTCGCAGAAAGCATTGATTTCGTCAGCCTTCGGATTGTTTTCGCAAATCTTTTTAATCAGCGGATGCTCGGCAGCCAGAGCCATGAAGGTTACGCCGTAAGCAGTATCCGGACGTGTGGTGTAAACAGCAACAGTATCGTTAAGTGCAGGGATTTCAAAGGAGAATTCCAAGCCTTCGCTGCGGCCGATCCAGTTGTGCTGCATGGTTTTTACGCGCTCGGGCCAGCCCGGCAGCAGGTCAAGATCCTTCAGCAGCTCGTCAGCATAATCGGTAATTTTGAAGAACCATTGGCTCAGATCCTTTTTAACAACCTCGTGGTCGCAACGCCAGCATTTGCCGTCGATAACCTGCTCGTTAGCCAATACGGTGTTACAGGTGTCGCACCAGTTTACGGCAGATTCCTTTTTAACTGCCAGACCGCGTTTGTAGAACAGCTCAAAGAACCATTGAGTCCATTTGTAATAATCTTCCTTGCAGGTGGTAACCTCGCGGTCCCAATCGTAGGACAGACCGAGAGCCTTCAACTGACGAGTCATGTTGGCGATGTTTTCCAGAGTCCATTTTTTAGGCGGAATGTTGTGTTTGATAGCAGCGTTTTCAGCAGGCATACCAAAGGAGTCCCAGCCCATCGGATGCAGAACATTAAAGCCCTTCATGGTGCGGAAACGTGCGATTACGTCGCCGATGGAGTAGTTACGAACGTGGCCCATATGCAGGTTGCCGGACGGATAGGGGAACATTTCCAGAACGTAGGATTTAGGTTTATCCTTATCCATCTCTACTTTAAAGGTTTTGTTTTCTTCCCAGTATTTTTGCCATTTAGCTTCAATATCATGGGGAGCATACTTTTCTTGAATCATTTCATTACCTCCCAGGTATTATTATTGGTCGAAAATAAAAAATCCCCGACCTTAAAGAAGGTCAGGGACGAAAAATTCGCGGTACCACCCTGATTGCGGCTACAGCCGCCACTCAATTAGCCTTAACGCAGCATCACGTCCGCACATTTCCTTGCAGCTTCTTCACGGTGAGTTCATCTGCCATAGCTGCCGGCTCACATCAACCGCCGACTTTCTGAAAGATACTGCAGACTACTACTCCGCTTCACAGAATTTGAATAAAAATATCTTGTATATTATATAACGCCAAACAGGAAAAGTCAAACTTCTGTGTCAGCGTTTATTTTTTCTTTTTCTTCGGCACCAGCTTCTGCCCCAGCTGTCCTTTGACAATAATCAGCTGGTCACGCAGCTCGGCCGCCGCCTCGAAGTCCAGCGCCTTGGCCGCCTCCTGCATCCGTCTTTCCAGCTCGCGGGCCAGCGTGTTCAGCTCCTTAGTTGATTTCTGCTTCAGCTTCTTGCTGCTGCCATAGGACGTTGCCTCCTCGGTGTCTGCCACCTTCGTCAGCTTAATCAGCTGGCGCTGCTCCTTATAAATCGTCTTAGGAGTAATATGGTGCTCCTCGTTGTACGCCTGCTGCTTTTCACGACGGCGGTTGGTTTCATCAATCGCGCGCTGCATACTGTCAGTAATACGGTCGGCATACATAATAACGCGGCCGTGCGCATTACGCGCAGCACGTCCGATGGTCTGAATCATCGCCGTATCACTGCGCAAAAAGCCTTCCTTGTCCGCATCTAGAATCGCAATCAGCGATACCTCCGGCAAATCAAGGCCTTCACGCAGCAGGTTGATGCCTACCAGCACATCAAACTTACCGGCACGCAGGCTGTCGATAATCTCCGCTCTTTCAATCGTAGCGATTTCCGAATGCAGATAGCGCACACGCACACCTGCCTGCTTCAGATATTCTGTTAAATCCTCCGCCATGCGCTTCGTCAGCGTAGTCACCAGCACACGCTCACCAGCGGCGGCAACCTTGTTGATTTCGCCCAGTAAATCATCTATCTGTCCCTTAATCGGGCGGATTTCAATCTGCGGGTCCAACAGGCCTGTCGGGCGGATAATCTGCTCAACTACATTGTCTGCCTGCTCCAGCTCATACTTCGCCGGCGTAGCAGAAACATAAATCGCCTGCTTAATCTGCGCCTGAAACTCGTCAAAGGTCAGCGGTCTGTTATCATAGGCCGAAGGCAGACGGAAGCCATGCTCCACCAGCATCTCCTTACGCGAGCGGTCACCGGCATACATAGCGCGAATCTGCGGCAGCGTTACGTGCGACTCATCAACAACCAGTAAAAAATCCTTGGGAAAATAATTTACCAGCGTAAACGGCGGCTCACCGGCCTTGCGGCCAGCAAGATGGCGCGAATAGTTTTCGATGCCGGAGCAGTAGCCCATCTCCTGCATCATCTCCAAATCGTAATTCGTGCGCTGCTCAAGACGCTGTGCTTCCAACAGCCTGCCATGCTTATTCAGCTCATCAAGACGCTCGTCCAGCTCCTCGCGAATATCATTCATAGCACGCTCTAGGTTTTCACGGCTAGTTACATAGTGGCTTGCCGGGAAAATCGCAACATGGTTGCGCTGTGCCAGAATCTCACCCGTCAGCACATCAAATTCCACAATGCGATCAACCTCGTCATCGAACATTTCAATGCGCACAGCCTTTTCACCGTAGGCTGCTGGAATAACCTCAATCACATCACCGCGCACACGGAAGGTGCCACGCTTGAAATCAATATCATTGCGTGTATATTGAATCTCCACCAGCTTATGCAAAATCTTCTGGCGGTCGATAAGCTGCCCCAGGCGCAGCGACAGCACCATATCATAATACTCCTGCGGCGCGCCTAAGCCGTAAATACAGGAAACACTGGCTACGATAATTACATCTTTACGCTCAAACAAAGCACTGGTCGCACTATGGCGCAGCTTATCAATCTCGTCGTTAATCGAAGCATCCTTCTCAATATACGTATCCGACTGGGGAATATACGCCTCCGGCTGATAATAATCGTAATACGAAACAAAATATTCCACCGCATTCTCCGGGAAGAAGGCCTTCAGCTCACTCGCCAGCTGTGCCGCCAGCGTCTTATTATGCGCAATCACCAGCGTCGGCTTGCGCACCTTATTGATTACCTGCGCAATCGTATACGTCTTGCCCGTACCCGTTGCACCTAGCAGCACCTGCGTACGCAGACCCTGCTCCACGCCCTCCGCCAGCTTGGCAATCGCCTGCGGCTGGTCGCCGGCAGGCTCAAACGGAGCCTGAATTTTAAAATCCATGTTCATCACCAACTGTAAAACACTAAATGCGCGATTATTATATCGTTCCAATCAGAGCAATTTCTTAACGTAAATTTCGTGTGGAACCAAGACGAAGTGCCGCAAAACTCGCGCGAAGCCAACAGATACTTCAATACAAGTTAAGCATAGCGCTCAAACAGTTGCGACACTTCTGTGGTTCCGGACACTCATTCACTAAAATTGCTATTCATTACACGATATAACAATCGTGCTGCTAACTAACCTTCACACATCCAGCTCAACACTTACCGGACAATGGTCGCTGCCGAAAACCTCATTGTGAATCTCCGCACTCCGCAGCTTAGCCGCAATTCTGTCCGACACCACAAAATAATCAATACGCCAACCCGCATTCTTCTCGCGCGCCTTAAAGCGATAGCTCCACCAGCTGTACTTAACCTCCTCCGGATGCAGATAACGGAAGCTGTCCGTAAAACCTGCAGCCTTCAGCTCACGGAACTTAGAACGCTCCTCATCCGTAAAGCCTGCATTCCTGCGGTTAGTCTTAGGATTCTTCAAATCAATCTCCTCAGCCGCCACATTCAAATCACCGCAGACAACAACAGCCTTCTTAGCATCCAGCTCCTGCAGATAAGCACGGAACACATCCTCCCACACCATGCGGTAATCAAGACGCGCCAGTCCATCCTTGGAATTAGGCGTATACACCGTCACCAGATAAAAGCTCTCAAACTCCAGTGTAATCACACGCCCTTCCTTATCGTGCTCCTCCTGGCCCAGGCCATAGGTAACAGCCAAAGGCTTAACCTTCGTAAAAACAGCAGTACCGCTGTAGCCCTTGCGCTCCGCACTGTTCCAATACTCCTCATAGCCGGGAAATACAAAATCAGCCTGCTCGCGCTGCATCTTCGTTTCCTGCAGACAAATAATATCCGGTGCTGCCTTCTGCAAAAATTCGGCAAAGCCCTTCGTCATGCAGGCACGCAAACCGTTAACATTCCAGGAATATAATTTCATAAATTCAACCTCTTTTCCATTAATTTATCCGGTATAACAACAGTAAAATTACCATGTAAAATTTATACTCTGCCTTTTTATTGTAACATCCAAGGCGCAAAAATAAAAGAGCCGCCCTCAGTGCAGCCTCGTCATCAGCAATGACAAATGCGCACGGCAGCCCTTAAATTTAGAATTTGATTTGCGACGGCTCGTAATCAACCGTTGTCTTGATGAAAGCAATCTCATTGCAGTACGGATACTGCGGACAATACACACATTCCTTCCATACCTTCTGCGGCAGCTTATCCTTCGCCGTTTCAATATAATCACACTTGGCAAAAAATCCCGGCTGATAGGTCAGAGTGAAAAACATCGTCACTCCGCGCTCAATGCCCTCCTTTTCCAAATGCTCCACCAGCTGACGGCCTATGCCAGTTTTCTGCAGGCTCGGTTCCACCGCCAGCGAACGGATTTCCGCAAAGCGGTCCCAGACAAAATGCAGCGCACCGCAGCCCAACAGACGGTTATTTTCCACCGCTAAAATATAGTCGCGCAGATTCTCGTAAATAGAGTTGCGCGCACGCGGCAGCATCAAGCCTTCCTTTGCATAATAATTCAGCAATTTGTGTATATGTTCTACATCGCTGAAAGTTGCCGGTCTAAAAACAATCATTTTTCAAACCCCCTCATTTTGTTTCCCCATATCAGTTTATCGAACGTAACTGATTTTCTATATATTATCACGTATTACAGCAGAGTACAAGTATAAAAATGCAGAAAAAGGAATTAATCAGTGTAATTAAATACTGATTAATTCCTTTTTAAAACAGGGTTACATTCTTTCCTTCAGCATGTCTGCCGCAGCACACAAAGCCACAATAATCGCAGCCGGTCGCGGCGGGCATCCGGGCACGGCAATATCAACCGGCACCACGTCAGCTGCACGTCCCACAACAGCATAAGTGCTGCCATAGGTTTCGCCGCCGCAGGCACAGGCACCGCAGGCCATCACCATTTTCGGCTCAGGCATTGCAGCATAGGTCATACGCAGCGCCTGCTCCAGATTGCGCGTAACAACGCCGGTCACCATCAGCATATCCGCATGACGCGGAGAAGCAACAAAGGCGATACCGTAACGGTGCAAATCATAAACAGGATTACTCATCGCACCCAGCTCAAAGTCGCAGGCATTGCAGCTGCCAGCGTCAAGATGACGTACATGCAGAGAACGTCCCAGCTTTGCTGTGACTGCCTCGCTGACCTCAACGGCACTGTCAGCCAGAATCTGCGCCAAAGCATCATGATTCGTGTGCACCAGCGCCTTACGCGCGCAGGCCTCTACACAGCGGCCGCAGAAAACGCACTTACTGTAATCTATTTTTGCTTTACCGTCAGCCACGCTCACAGCTCCTACCGGGCAGGCAGCGGCACAGGCACCGCAGCCGTCGCAGCTGCCATCGCACTGCAGCTGACCGCGCAGACGCTTGTGGCCCGTAGTATCAATATTTTCGGTAGCAATCTTTCCGTGAAGAATTGCCTCCAGCATTTTTAACATCTTGCCACCTCCTTAGCGGTCTATGCAGGCATAGCATAACTCAAAGCTCTTATTTATTAACGGGAAGTCCGGAATGATATCGCCCTGTACTGCCACAGTCAGCGCCGGCCAGTTAGGATAGGAGGCACTGCGCACAAACAGGCGATCTATGCGGCCTTCCTTATCCAGCAGCAGGCAGTGCAGATTATCACCGCGGGCAGATTCGCTGATGCCCCAGGTAAAATGACCTTCCTCCTGCTGCAGCTCGCCCAGCTCTACCGCCAGCTGTGTTTCCGCATTGCGGCGCAGCTTGCTGATAAGCTGACGCACCAGCTTCAGGCTTTGGGCAACCTCACCGATACGCACCTTGATACGTGCTTCGACATCACCCGCTGTTTCTGTAATAACCTCAAAATCAAGCTTATCATAAATACCGTAGCCGATATCCTTGCGGCTGTCACGGGTACTGCCGCTGGCACGCGCACCCACGCCTACCATAGCCAGATCAAAGGCAGTTTCCTGACGTACTCTGCCGGTGGTACGGATACGGTTGACGAAGTTCGCCTGCTCCCACATGATATGTACCATATCGGCATAAACAGCTTCTACCTCACGCAGAACCTCTTCGATTTCCTCCAGCATAGCGTCGGTAACATCGTACTGCACACCGCCGGGGATAATCAGACCGCGCAGGAAGCGGTTGCCTGCCAGCATTTCGTTAAGCTGCATCAGATACTCCTTCAGACGCGTGCCCATGCTGATTACAGGCGAGAAGCCGACACCGGCGCAAATATTGCCAGTATCGCCCACATGGTTATACAAGCGCTCCATCTCCGCAGCCAAGGTACGGATTAACCACGCACGATAAGGCACCTCTGCCTCCGAGCATTTTTCTACCGCCTGACAGAAGCTCAGCGTATTAGCCACACTGCAAGCACCGCAAATGCGTTCTACAATCGGCAGTGCCTCCATCGGTGTCAATCCTTCGACAGCCTTTTCAATACCACGGTGGGTAAAAAACAGCTTGGCATCCAGCTGCAGCATAGCCTCGCCTGCCTGACTGAAGCGGAAATGACCGGGCTCGATGATGCCTGCGTGGATAGGACCTACAGGAACCTCAAAGAGTCCTTCGCCCTGCGAGGTAAGCATTTCATATTCACGGTGTCCGCGTGCATCGTAATCCTTGGGATATTTTTTCAGCAGCGGATGAAAGCCTTTGGGAAAGCTTTCATGCAGCACCAGCGGACGCATATCGGGATGTCCCTGCGGCTCGAAGCCGAACATATCGTGCAGCTCGCGCTCATACCAGGCAGCAGCCGGCAGCAGCGTAGTCAGCGACTGATATTCCAGCGGACCGTCCGCGGGAAACGGAGCCTTCAAAACATCTATATCACGTTTTTCAGCATTATAGAACAGGCAGTAGATGGCCAGACCGCCGCCCTGCAGCGTTTCGTCTGCACCGAACATAGCAGCTAGCGGACGCTTGCCGCTGTCGCTGCAGATATTGGCAGCACCACGCAAATTTTCCGGTTTAACTAGCATTATCTCAGCCTCCTATAATCCGCACAGCCTGGTTCAGCAGATTGTTGAGCCAGGGAATATTTTCAAAGCCTGCTCCCACTACGCAGGTCAAAAGCAGCAGCGCTGCCAGCACAGGCACGTCAGTTGCTCCCAGCAAATCGCCCAAGGGCTGACGCTTGGATTTATCGCACAGCATACGCATGCCGTGGTACAAAATACCGATTAAAACGCCGGCCAGCAATATAATCAGCAGACTGCCTGCTAACCAATGTCCCTCACGGAACATAGACGCCATAATGTAAAACTTACTGAAGAAAAGTCCCATCGGCGGCAGGCCCAAAATACCCAGCATACCGGTAAGCCAGAAGGTTGCGGTATGCGGTACATCCTTAATCATACCGTGAATACGCATCATATTACGAGTCTGATATTCCTGAATAATCGTACCGGCGATATAGAACAGAACAAACTTAATCATCGCATGACTATACATATGCAGCATCACAGCCTTCAGGGAGAAGGCAGAAAAGACGCCGATACCGGCAACCATAATGCCGATGTTTTCCATAGAGGAATACGCCAGAATACGTTTAACGTCACGCTGTACAACAACGAACGGCACGGCAATCGCCACAGTCAGCACAGCAAAGAACAGCAGCATGCTGCTCATCATCGCAGCGCCTGCTGTCGGCAGCAGGATAACCAGATTACGCAGCAATACATAGATAGCACAGCTGCAGAGTGCACCGCTCAGCATACCGCTGGTCAGCGACGGAGCCTCGGCATAGGCATCAGGCAGCCAGGTGTGCATCGGCGCCATGCCTGCCTTGGTACCGTAGCCGATAACGATAAACAGCAGTGCCAGCTTGGTCATCGCCGGGTTCAGGCTGTTGGCATGCTCATGCAGATACAGCCAGCTGAGCGCCTTTTCGCCGCCCAAAGCATCAAGCTGCGCATAATACAGCACCAATGTACCCAAAAGTGCCAGGCAAATGCCGACGGTACAAACCATAATATATTTCCACGTTGCTTCCAAAGCAGCGCGGGTAAATTTAAAGGAAATGAGCAGCGCACTGATTAAGGTAGTCGCTTCGATTGCTACCCACATCAAGCCCAGGTTTTTTACCAGTAGTACGATAAACATTGTCCAGCAGAAAAGCTGCATCAGCGCAAAGTAACGGCCGGTCTGCAGCTGCTCGCCCTTTAGTACGCCACAGCGCTCCTCACGCGTAAGATAATTACGCGCAGTCCAGGTTGCTGCCAAATAAAGTGTGGTAATGATAATGATTACCCACATATTCAGCGCATCAATGTAAAAATAATCATCAACATAGGGCACAGCAGGATTAAAGGACTTTGCCATCAGCGCCACGCACACGCCTACCGCAGTTGCCGTCAGGCGGTGCAGCCAATGCAGGATATTATTGCCGAAGCCCGCAGCCAGTGCCAGCACCGCGCACAAGGGTGGCAGGCATAACAGTATCAAAATATATGTTAACATTACATCCCCTACCCTTTCAGCTTGTCCAACACATTTGTATCCGTCGTTTTAAACGACAGACGCAGACGCGAGGTTAAAATAACAAGAATAACAACAGCAATAAGCACATCAAGGAAAATACCCAGCTCGATAATCAGCGGCAAGCCTTCGGTCATAATCAGGCCGAGCAGGTAAATGCCGTTTTCCAAGGTAATCAGGCCGATCATCTGCATAATGGCACGGCTGCGCATAACAATCAGCGCGAGGCCTGTCATAATCATAAACATAGAGGTCGCCAGAATATCGCGGCCCTCTGCCTGCGGCAGCAGACCGTCAATTACCATATAGCCGAGTGCCAGACTGCAGGCTGCAAAGGCAGTAGAATAATTTACATTGATATCGCTGACAATTTCACGCTCGTCGCGCAGCTGATTTACCACGCGTAAAATAGCGTAAGGAATAAAGAGCACCTTAACGGCAATCGTCAGCACACCGGGCAGCCAGGCATGCAAACCGCTGCCATGGCTCATACCTACGACAAGGCAGGCCGCCGCAATCAAGGCAGACTGCAGTGCCAGACACAGAGTTGCACGGCGCAGCTCCACAAAGCGCGTCTGCAGGAAAACGATAAACATTAAACTTACAACCAAATATTCCATCGTTACCTCCTTACTGTGCCACTACTGCCAACAGCAGCATCAGGCCTGCTGCGGCCAGATATACACGCACCTTGAAAAGGCGCATCTTATTGTTCAAGGTTTCAACCACGCCTACAGCTACCGCACCGATAAGCACCTTAAATACAACAGGCAAATCCAACGGCAGATACAGCATAGCGAAGAGCACTAAGAATACCAGCAGCTTAAGCTGGCTTGCCCAATGGATGAGCGCCAGCAGACGGCCGGAATATTCCAGTGTCATACATTCATGGATCATCGTCAGCTCCAGATGCGTATCAGGGTTATCAACCGGGATACGGCTATTTTCTGCAAGCAATACCAGAAAGAAGGCAATGCAGGTCAGCACGCCTGCTACCGTCAGGTTAACCTCATCCGTACGCAGGCTCATGCCTGCCAGCGAGGTGCTGTTGGTGTGCAGCACGTTGGAAAGCACAGCCAGCATCACCACAGGCTCAACGAAGGCAGCCACATAAACCTCACGGCTGCCGCCCATACCGCCAAAGGCGGTGGCTGCATCCATTGAGGAAACTGCCATAAAGAAGCGTCCCAAAGCCAGCAGATATACAAATACAAAAACGTCGCCGAAGCTGGTCTGACCGCCTAAGAAGCCCGGCAGCATGCAAGCTGCCGCAAAGGTCGTCAGAAAATATACGCAGGGTGCCAGACGGAAGGTGATGCTGGTATAAGGAGTAAGCATAGTAGGCTTTCCCCACCATTTGCGGATATCGTAATATTCCTGCCAGATGCTGCTGCCGATACGGTTCTGCATCCAGGCCTTTACCTTTTTAACAATGCCAGTTACCAGCGGAGCGCACAAAAGCAGCAAAACTGCCTGCGCCATACCGAGGGCCAGCTGTAATAATTCATTCTCTAAAATCATTTATAAAGCGCCCCCCATACCAGTACCAACATCATTGCCACCATAACATAGGCAACATATAAACGCACACTGCCCTGCTGCAAACGGCGCAGGAAATTGGAAACACTTACAAAATGCTTCTGCAGCGGCTGATAAAGCTTTTCCGTAATCATATCGGGAATTTCCAGCTTGTAGGAAAGCTGACGTCCGAAGTAAGCATGCTCCTTGCGCATGTAGGTTACCTGACGCTTGGGCTTCAGCAGATAATCAAACGCACGGCGTACAGGCTTACTGAAGCCGGTTGCGGAATACTGCTGACGCTGCGTCGGATAGGTACCGCAGTTCCAGGTAACGTCCTCCACAACAAAGCAGTCCTTAACAGCCAGCCACAGCACTGCGCCAAGCACCAGCAGCAAAGCCAAGAGCAGCAGCGGCTTGTAGCAGACAGCAGTGCCTACGCCAGCCCACGCCAGATTCATACCGAAGGCATCAAGCGCAACAGGCATGCCCAGCGCCAACAGAGCAGCGCGAACGACCGGCAGCGGATAAAGACCGCAAGCAACAACTAAAACAGATGCAACGCCCATAGCAGCGAGCATAAATTTATCGGATTCGTGCGCATGCTCCACAATTTCACTGCGAGCACGGCCCAGGAAGGTGATGCCGAAGAAGCGTACAAAGCAGCCGAGAGCCAGTGCTCCGGTAAAGCCCAGCAGAATAAAGGATACCGCAGTCCACAGGCGGATATCCTGACCGGCGCAGCTTGTACCCAGGCTGATAAAGCTCTGCAGCACCAGCCATTCACCGGTAAAGCCGTTCGTCAGCGGAATAGCGGCGAGCGCCAGCGAACCGACGAAAGCAAAGACAGCGGTATACGGCATTTTGCGTGCGAGACCGCCGAACAGCTCCAGGTTCTTGCTGCCGGTGCCGTGCATAATGCTGCCGGCACACATAAACATCAGCACCTTCATAATGCTGTGGTTAAAGGCATGCACCAACGCTGCCACAAAGCCAAGCATATAAAAGCTGCTGCCGGAAGCCTTCATCAGCATACCACAGCCGAAGGCAGCAAAAATTACGCCCATATTTTCCACAGAGGAGTAAGCAAGCACGCGCTTAATATCCGTTTCCATCTGAGCATAGAGTACGCCCAAAAATGCGGATACTACGCCTGCCAGCAGTACAACAACACACCACCAGTAATTCCAGGCAGGCAAAAAGCTGAACATAAAACGACCGAAGCCGTAGAGAGCAATCTTCAGCATAACACCGCTCATCAGCGCGGAAACGTGACTGGGTGCTGCCGGATGCGCCTTAGGCAGCCACACATGCAGCGGCACCAGACCGGCCTTCAAAGCAAAGCCGGCAAAGGCACAGACAAAAACAAGATGCTGCCAGCTGCCATCCAACGTATTCTTGGCCATAGCAGCAAAGCTAAAGCCCTCGCTGGCAGAGCCTGTCAGCAAAAAGGCAATCATAATCGCCGCCGTACCAACGCTGGTCATAACCAGATACTGATAGGCAGCATTCCAGGTAGCACGCTTTTCGGATTCATGGTTAACCAGCATAAAGGAGGCTACGGCCATAATCTCCCAGAAAAGCAGGAAGCTGAAGGCATCGCCGGCCAACAGCACCAGTACCATAGACATGATGAACAGGCACCACATGCCGCCCAAAAGACGCAGACGGCTGCCCTCATAGCTACGCGCATAACCGAGCGCGTACAGGCTGGTAACAACACCGGCGATACCGGTCAAAAGCAGAAAGACTGCGCTCCAGCCATCGCAGCCTAAAGAATACGAGCCCCAGGTCAGGGGTGCGGGGCTCACGCCGCCAAAAAGCAGCAGGCCTGCCGCATAAGCGCAGACAGCGCTGCCAAAAAGGGCAGCGCTGTTAGCAAGCCAGTGTGCAGCACGCTGCATGCCGTGGGGAAGCAGCATGGTTAATACGCCAATGCCATAGAAGCCCACAGCCACCAAAAACATTTCCATTTCATCACCTACACATAAAAATTTCAACTTCTTCACAAAAATGACATGTATCGTTAATTATAACACATTTGTTGACTGCGTAAAAGAAAATTACTGTTAAGAATACAAAAAATACACCGGGCCTGCAGAAAATCCACAGGTCCGGTGATTTATAATAAGGCTTCGGCATCAAATGAGCTTCCGGCAAATTATATTTTTACCATTACTCCTTCGCCCGCAGCGCCAGCTGCTTACTCAGCCTGTGACGCAGCAGCTCGATAAAGCCTGAAGGCTCCTGCACCCGCAGCAACGGACCGAAGGACAAAATACGGATAACCATTTCCGTTTCGTCACTTTTATTATACATCAGCTGCAGCCTGTAATGCTTTTCATCCAAGCGCTCCGTTATCTTTTCCAGATGCGAAAAATGCAGCATTGCCCGCTCCAGAGCATTGCGTTCATCCGTCAGCAGGACGGTAACCGCACAGCGCTCCGGCTCCAGCAGCATGCAGGCCTCCTCACCCGTCTGCTCCAGCAGACGGCAGCTTTTAATACGCCCCACATTAACGTAATGCAGATGGCGCTCGCACACCGCCTTCAGGCGGAACTTGTCATCCTTCGCCGAATATTCCAGCTGCAGCGGCAAATATTCCTTCCGCACGCTTTCGTTTTTGCCGCTGATAAAGCTGATTTCCACCCTGCGCTTTTCCGTTATCGCCTGCAGCAGCAAGTGAAAATGCTGTTTGTACTGCGGATCATCATAATTATCACCGTCACTGTAACGGTCGAAATACACAAACTGCTCCTCGCTGAACAGAGGCTCCACATCCTCCAGTCCGCTGCAGTCCACATCAAAAAGCTGTAGCCGCTTATCCGTCAGCAGACTTTTCAGCCAGCGACGCTGCAATGTTGTCAACGGCATCGCCGGTGCATGCCGCAGCGGCGTAGTCATATCCTTCTGCAGCAGCGGCCAGCTTCCGTCCTGCAGTGCCTTGGGAATGGTCAGGCAGCTGTCAGCAAAGGCCTGCTCCCGCACCAACAGCTCCAAGCTGTCCTTCGTCAGCTGTTTTTCCTGCGCCTGCCGCAGAATACTGCTCACAACATTAAAATAAGTGCCGTATATTTCGTTAAAAAAGCTGTCATTTTTCGCCATCCGCTTGCACCTTCTGCAGATAATAGGCTGCCGTCTGCTCCAGATCATCATAAAAAATGCGCTCTATTTCCTCGTTACTGCAGCTAAAAGCAGTAATACGCCCGATAAAGGTGCGTATCCACGGCAATAGCTCACGCGCATCATACACGGCAGCACTAAAGCGGTAATGCTCCGCATCCAGCTGCCGCACCGTGCCGCAGCGCTTTTCACGCTCCAATCGCTGCACAATAAACTGCTCGTCAGCTGCCGCCTCCACCGTAAAGCTGATTTTCTCCAACCGGTCTGTCCTGAGCATGCCTGCGCCCCAAATGTGCGGAGCTGCCTCCTTAGCCAGCTGCAAAAACTCCTCATAGCGTCCTTCGGCGCGTTTAACCTCAATACTTTCGATATGGTCCAGACGGTTGAAAAGCAGCTTTTGTGCAGCATAGCTATAGCTCAAAAGATACTGCCTTCCTGTCCTCGTGCTGCAGTAAATCTTCAAAGGACAAACATATTGCGGTATGCTGCTGCCGTCCTTGTCACAGCGGTAAAGCGTTACGGACTGCCTGCTGTTCATCGCCTCCAGCAGCTCGTACAGCAGCTTGCTGTCCATCGTATATAAAATAAAATGATGCTTAAAGGCAAAAGCTTCGCAGTCCTCGGCAAATTTATCCAGAAGATAGGAGCCTGCCTCTCCCAAGGGCGCCGCCTCGGAAAAGAAGGCGCAAGCAAGCTGCCAGCTGCGCCAGTTCACCTCATCCCGCGCCAGGCAGTAAAGATTGCGCCGTCCCTGCTTCACCAGCCGCAGCATTCCGAGCGCAGTATATTCATTCAGCTTGTTGCGCACCGTTGATTCATCGGGCTGACGCAGCTGATTATCGAAACAGTTAAAATAACGGCCGCTCAGCAGCTCCAACAGCTCTGCCGCCGAATAGGCCTTGCCGTCGGCAAGAATATCCAGCAGATAAAAATGCAGTGTAATATCCATGGACGTAAAGCTCTTGGCCTTCCAGCTTTTATACAAGGGATTATGACTGATACTGCTGCTGTCGAAGGAAATGCGGTAGGCTCTGCCATCCGCTTCGCTCTTGAAACTCATGTAATCCTCCAGCCAGCTGTCCAGACGCCGGCGATTATCATCATAGCTTCTGGAGCTTTTAGCAGTAAAATCCTGCCGCTTTTCAAAGCCGTATACATAAAAGCGCCGCATAAAATTGCGGATATCACTGTAATTTTTAAAAAGCTCGCTATAAGCCATCTGCTTTTGTTCCCCTTCCGCTCCAAATTAATATTAGTATACCATAAGCAGCGTATCTCTGTAATTACAAAAACGGCGCAACGGATTTTTACATCCGTTACGCCGTCAATTTTATTCAACTGTTACGCTCTTCGCGAGATTACGCGGTTTATCAACATCACAGCCGCGAGTCAGCGCCGCATAGTAGGCCAGCAGCTGCAGGGGCAGCACTGCCATCAGCGGTGCCAGATATTTGTCCGTACGCGGAATATAGATAACATGGTCCGCATATTTTTCCAGAGAGGTGTCGCCCTCAAAGCCGATGGCAATAACCACAGCCTCACGCGCCTTAACCTCCTGCAGGTTGCTGACAGTTTTATCATATACATCCATCTGCGTTGCCAGCACAATTACCGGTACACCGGAAACAATCAGCGCCAAGGTACCGTGCTTCAGCTCGCCGGCAGCGTAGGCCTCCGCATGAATGTAGGAAATCTCCTTCAGCTTCAGCGCACCCTCCAGCGCTACGGCATAATCAAGGCTGCGTCCCAGGAAGAAGGCATCCTCACTGCTGCCGTATTCACGCGCAAACACCTTAATCTGGTCCACGTTTTCCAGCATTTTATGAATCTGCTCGGGCACAAAGGTCAGACCCTGCACCAGCTCCTGCTCACGCTCGGCACTCATGCTGCCGCGCAGACGGCCTACATAAATCGCCAGCATCAGCATTGCCAGAAGCTGTGTAGTGTAAGCCTTGGTAGATGCTACGGCAATTTCCGGACCGGCATAGGTATAAACAACCTGGTCTGCCTCGCGCGCAATAGAGCTGCCGACAACATTTGTAACTGCCAGAGTGCGAGAGCCAAGACGTTTAGCCTCGCGCAGTGCTGCCAGCGTATCGCTAGTTTCACCGCTCTGGCTGATAACAATCGTCAGGCTGTTGCCGTCAACAAGCGGGTCGCGGTAACGGAACTCGCTGGCAATATCCACCTCAACCGGCACACGCGCCAGCTGCTCCAGATAATATTTGCCGACGATACCTGCATGATAAGCGGTACCGCAGGCCACGATAAAGATTTTATTGATTTCACGCAGCTCCTCGGCTGTCCAGTTCAGCTCGGGGAAGCCGATGGTTTTTGCTTCCGCGTCCAGACGACTGGTCATGGTATCGCGCAAAGCCTTAGGCTGTTCATAGATTTCCTTCAGCATGAAATGCTCAAAGCCGCCTTTTTCCGCTGCTTCGGCATTCCAGTTAACGACAAATACCTTCTTGCTGATGGGAGTGCCGTTGATATCCTGCACCCAAACACCATCTGCCGTTACCGTGGCGATTTCGCCGTCGCTCATGATAAAGGTACGGCGCGTATGGTTGATAATTGCCGGAATATCGGAAGCGATAAAATTTTCACCCTCGCCAAGGCCAATAATCAGCGGATTATCCTTTTTGGTGCAGATGATTTTATCAGGCTCGTATTCGCACATAAATACCAGACTGTAGGAGCCCTTGATAAGCTTCAGCACCTTTTTGACGGTTTCTTCGAAATCTCCGTCATATTGGTCCGCCATCAGATGAGCTACAACCTCACTGTCCGTTTCGGACAGGAATTCATGTCCCTTGGCAATCAGTTCTTCCTTCAGGCCAAGATAATTTTCAATAATACCGTTATGGACAACGACAAACTTACCGCTGCTGTCCGTATGGGGATGCGCATTGCGATCCGACGGACGGCCATGTGTTGCCCAGCGTGTATGACCGATACCAACATTGCCCACAGGCATATCGCCTGCCAATTTCTGGCGCAGTGCATCCAAACGGCCTACGCACTTTTCTACACGGATGCTGTTGTTTTCATAAACAGCAATGCCGGCAGAATCGTAACCGCGATACTCCAGCTTGCTCATACCGTCAAGCAAAAAGGGGGCTGCTTCGTGATTACCGATATAACCTACAATTCCGCACATAAGTAGTAATCCTCCTCTACGCCGCAAGGTATAAGGCATCATCTGCTTAGTCAGGTTTTCTCGTATCTGATACCTTCTCCCTTGCGAGCCTGTATTATATTCTTTGCCCTTTCTGCCACCGTGCTTTTCTCTCCCCCGTTACCGGAGGGCTTTGTACACGGTTTGCGGCCTGCAGCCGGCCGTGAGGCATCCGCTGACTGATCGATAACCTCATTCCTCGTCCACCGCCTGAGCGGTACATGCGCTTACATCCTTCACTGTCTGCATTTGGCAGCAAAAACAAGCCTCTGCTGATTTATGAGCAAACAGACAATGAGCCGCGCAGGCAGGCAGTCCCACGCGGCACATCCTCAGACTAATTTAATTTTACAATATGATGACTGGCAGGTCAAGAAAACATTCCTTGAACTTTTAAGGCCTGATGCTTGCCTGCAGGCGCTTCATATAGTATAATCCCATCTTAGATAATTGAATTTTGTTTTTATATTCGTAAGTCCTAGATGTGATAAGGGTTTGAGCAGCTAAAAACAGCTTTTTTATGTGGAAAGTTTGAGTAATAGTATAAGACGTGAGGGATTTGTGAATTTAATCAGAACGGTTGTCAAACGCTTTACTTTGTGCTATCATAGAAATAGAAAAGGTGCCGCCGATAGACGGTTATCCTTGAACATTTAGTTATAAAAAATAACCGCTTGTTTTGCAGACTGGGCGGTTATTTTTTTGCGTGAATTGGACCTAGCGCATAACCTAGAGCGAATCCTAGAGCTACTGAAGTCAGACATAAGCCGAGAACAGAGATAAGATTATCTAAAGTCATCATTGGTCTCACCCCCTCTTGCCATTAGATTTGCAGTAATACAGAATCTTGCTGCCAGAGGGACAACCGCCTACCGTTATGGAAGCACCATAAAAATATTTTAGCACAAAAAGCGAACACATACAACGAACAAGCTGTGAAAGTTTCTCTGCTCAAAAAACAGAGCACATAGCGTACAAACGCCCAACTATTACCGTTTGGTAGTAGTTGGGCGTTCTCTTTTTTTGATAGCTGTTGTTGTATACTTGTTTTATCAGTAGTACAAATATGCTCCACCTGTTTTTTCCAGAATAAGATTTTCGATGTCATAAACGTCGTAATATCGCTTACTTATGCAGTAGCTGACAATTTTGTCGGCGATGATGTCGCCAGATAAAGAGTAGCCTGCGATGTTGAGCATTTCTTCTGTCTCTTTGTTATTTAGTTCCAAAGCCAGGCATAAGCAGAGAATCGTACTTTTGCTGGGTTTATAGCCAGTGTCCTTCATGCTGCGGATTTTGGAAAAAACTGTCTTGGAGATGTGCGCTTTTTTATAGAGTTCGTTTTCTGCGATGTCTTTTTCCTCGCAGTATTTGATGATGGAAGGATAAAGGTCGCAGGAAGTGTTGGAAAAGCTTTTGACGATGTTTTTAATGGCGTTTAGTGATAACAATGGCGGCTCATACATGCCGACGCAGACTGAACCATGACAAGAAGTAGCATAGGCTGTAATGACATAGTTGGATATTATTTCTTGATAGTTTTCTCTTAAATTTTCTATTACGCGTTTTTCGTTCGTCATAGTGCAGACCTCCCGAAAGTTTCTTGCAAAGAAACCGAAAAGTGCTGCTTATAGTGTAACATATAAGCAAGGAAAGATAAAGTGAGAAAAAATAACAGTGTTAAAAAGTAATTGTACATTTCGTGAAGATAAAAAAGACATTTGCTTGACGGGGGGGGGCAGAAAGATATAATGAAATCGTATTAACAGCTTGTGATTTTTAATAGAAACGGAGTTGAAAGCATGGCTGAAAATAAAACAACGCAGAAAACAGTCGAAGGTGTAATGTTAGGTAAAACTATAAGTGAAAGTGTTGAAGAGGTTAACGCTAAATACAAAAAGCCTGATACCTATACTGGCAACAGAAAATTATTTGATGACGCTAAAGCTAAGATTGATATTAAAAAATTAGCATTTGCCAATGGAAAAGTTAAAGATCCTTACACTGGAAAAACTTTGTGTTTAAAAAAAGTTGATGCTAAAATTAAATTTGGTAAAAACTGGTCTAAACGTCTGGCTGAAGCCGACAATAAATGTTCATTAAAAAAAGTATTTGAGGAAAATAAGGAAAATCCTTGGAATACTAATGAAGATATTAGAAACGTAGCTAATGATAAGGATAATTTAGAAGTTGTTTCTCGTAAGTTCAATAATGCTAAGCGCGATAAAACTAACGAAGAATTGATGAATGACAAAAAATATCTTCGCGATAAGGATTTGAAGATTAGTAAGCAGAATAGAGATGAGGCAATAGATAAGGGAAAACTCGCTAAGGAAAAAATTGATAAAAAGCTGTCTGATAAAGCTTTTGATAATTGTACTAAAGAGTTTCATAAAGCTGGATTGAAAACAGCTGGAGCTGTTGGTGGGGCTAC
>ENA-UEQX01000525-UEQX01000525.1-human-gut-metagenome-genome-assembly--contig:-NODE-525-length-25664-cov-257.466604_pt1 | contig 25664 bp, 25 predicted proteins | sample MGYA00242952_ERZ507952 | MGnify/ENA primary metagenome ERZ507952 (study PRJEB26167, sample SAMN06115425) | human gut metagenome | host: Homo sapiens | place: China:Sichuan | collected 2015-04-07... | reverse complement strand
GTCAAGCATCCGTTTTGTCATTTGGTACTTCCAGCTCCCCATTTCATACATTTATCCCCCAACTTTCTATGCTGTTTAGGATAAATTGACTATCTTTGTCCACCTGAAAACAACTAAAAGATAAAATGTAATGAAGAAAGGATTAAAATATACTTTGGTTCCTTAGGCAGCCTGGTCGTTTTGGCTGGTGTTGGCCTGGGAATCATGTATGTGATGTCGCCTTATAAGGTGAAGGTTATTGCTCCCTATCCATTTGCGAACGGAACTGCTGTATAATTTAATAAAACGATAAAACGAGGATGAATTTTTTGAAATTAGGTGTCACTTTTGTGAAGTCTTTGAGTGCTTTATTCGTTCCCGGTAAATGTCAAAAACAAATTGATAATGAGAAATTTGTCGCTGGTGAAAACTTAGCGTCCGATTCTACACCTTCGGACAGTATCGGATATCCAAAGGCTCAGCAGCCACACTATGATCTCTTGCGCTTCCTGGATGCACAGGAGTTTGCCTATACCCTGGCTTTGAGTGAACTGAAAGAAGGTAGAAAACAAAGCCATTGGATATGGTATATCTTCCCGCAACAGAAGGGACTCGGACATAGTTACAATTCAAAATACTATGGCTTGGATGGCGAGGGTGAAGCCAGAGCCTATGTTGAACATGAAATTCTGGGTGATAGACTCCGTGAATGCTGCAAGGCGCTCTTGCTCCACAAGGATAAGGACATCAAATATATCATGGGAAGCGGAATTGACGTGCTGAAACTCAAAACTTCTATGCGTTTCTTCAATAAAGTGAGTCCTAATGATGTGTTTGAGGAAGTATTGGATGCATTCTTTTTAAAACATTCAGAATAGTCTTAATAAGAGAAAATTACGATTAATATATGAATGTATCAAAGTTTTAAAATGATATTTTGTGGGATGAATTGCAAAAACTTGGCAAAAAGTTTAGAAGATACCAGATAATCACTTATATTTGCACTGTCTTAAAAGATAAGTGTTATGAGAACAGTTCAAGATTATATAGCAATAATTAGGCAAAATAGTTCCAAGATTACTAAAGATTTTGGAATCAAGACCTTGCGTATTTTTGGTTCCGTATCACGAAATGAGCAAACAGAGCAAAGCGATTTGGATATTTGTGTAGAAACAGAAACTCCTAATCCATTTTTATTGGCCGACTTGAAAGAGTTTTTAGAGGGCTTGTTCAAGTGCTCAGTTGATGTAGTGCGTATTCACAAAAACATGAATCCTTTCTTTAAATCAAGAATTGAGCGGGATGGAATCTATGCAATTCGATAAATATGTAGCATTGGATATACTTAATAGAGTGCATATTTCTATTGAGCATATAGAAGAGCGTTCACAACCTTATCATTGTGGCGATGATTTTCTGATGTCTTCTACTGGTGTAGCAATTCTTGATTCCATATGTATGCAATTTATTGCTATAGGAGAAAGTTTAATCCCCCAACTTTCTATGCTGTTTAGGATAAATTCACTATCTTTGTCCCCCCCCCCTGAAAACAACTAAAAGATAATTAGCCTCTTCTCCTACTTCTGGAAAAGACAACGACCACCTTGGATACTTGCTTTGTTTCAGGAACATACTGAACTTTAGCATCGACTTTTCTTCCATAACTCTTCTTTATTATATTTTTTGCTGCATATTTACGGTAATATTTTTAAACAACCAAAGTTTTCACTGCTTTTTTATTTACAACAAAAATCCCTGCCATAGGAAGCCTTTCCTACAGCAGGGATTTGTTATATTATATTAAGGTGGAGCACTTAACCCTATAATTCAACATTAAAATACAAAACATCACCGCGCAAAAAAAGAGACGGTGACGTTAAGTTGTATCGATTATTTAGTTCTTCTTCCATGTATAATTGAAACTAACGCCCTGGCTTGAAGTTCCATTCCATTTCATTGTGTTACCGCTAACTACAAGTGTTATACAGAATGTGTCACCAGAGGTGTTTGTGGCAGTAATTTGATTACCATTAAGAACCCATGTGCCATTACCAATTGAGCTTGATGTAGAAGTGAACTTTCCATCCTCTTTGATGGTAATCGTCTTGCCTACCATATAACCTGTTATGGTTTGCCCATCCTCCTTATCAATGCTTGCGGTACAAGTCCATGTGCCAAAGACTTCTTGCGCATTGATGTCTTTACTACCACCATCTCCATCATCATCACTACTACATGATGTGAAAACCATTGCTGTCACTGATACTACGAGCATTACTAAGATGCTCCAAAATTTGTTTGTTTTCATACGACTTTATTTTATGTGTTATTTTATATATTTTCTATGCACATTAATCTTTACAGTCTATTTCTTCTTCCTCCAAATGTCAAAGCGATAGGAGTGTCTTCCAAATCAGGAGTCCATACTGGAGTGAATTCATATATGATTTTGTTCTTTTTCATATACTCTTCCAATTTGAAACTATCTATTCCTATTTTCTTAATGTCAGCCAAGAGCGTTTTTACATCAAACATTCTTGTATGTTCAAACTTGATAAGAAAGATTTCCTTCTGTATTTCTTTATTATAGAACATTGCTTCACTATAATGTTTGGAATTGGGATTCATATCATCATTCACAAACTTCAAAAAATCAGGCTCATTAAATTCTTTTATAGACTCATAATATTTTGTAGCCCTACCATATTCTGTAGAGAATGCAATACTGTCATTTTCATATTTCTTAATTGACACTTTCACTTCAGGATCATCATACTCTCTACCATATCCCCAATTTACACTGTAAAGTTTTACCATTCGAGGGTAATAGGTAACCTGCAAATAATCTGTAACTGTGTCGCAGCAGTAAAACTTATAGCCAAATGCGACAATACACAAGAGCACGATTGGCAATATTATGTATAAAAACTTTTTCTTTTGCTTCATAATAATTATCACATTAAAAGTGTTACATCAATTTGTAATTATTAGACTCTAATAAAACACACCACCAAGTGCCTTATAATACTTGATCGTATTTTGAATAGACGAAATTGTACTTGCTTTTAGCATTCTTACATCATAGTATTTGTCTCCATTCATTTTGATTTTAATACTCTTCGCTTTTTCAAGAGCTCGGATAAGATTTACATCACTAAGTTGCAAATCACACCATTCCCATATTTGTTCACCTCCACAGTCCGTATTGAAATCCAATCTTCTATACTCATATATTTTGCCATCAATATTGAATATCAAGTCCTTGATAAATAACCAATCACTAGCAACATACTGAAAGACGAATCTAAAATTTTGCACCTTATTGTTTTGCTTCATGAAGTAGCAATATGTTGCATTTCTATTTCGGTATTTTGGCTTGTCTTTAGGGAAAATCCAAGTTTTATCGCTAAACTCATCTTTCTGCAGTTTAAAGTTCTTAGCCAATCTTTCCAATTCCTCTTTCTGCTTTTGAACTTTTTCTGCTTCTGCCGCTTTCTCTGCCTCTTTTTGTTTTTGCTGGGCAATGATAGCTGCACTATCAACTTCTTGTACAGAAGTTTTTGTCGAATCCAACTCGTTATGGGATGGATTGTTTACTTTTGATTGGCATGAAGAAAAAACACCCCCAATGCTTATAGCAACGATTGCTAAAAATGATAATGTTGTTTTCATATTCGTAATATTTATATAAGTAAAACTTACATTCTACTGCTTGTCAAATACCAATGTGCCCAATGACTTTGACTCTTCTGTCAGTGTCTGTGCTTTGGAATCAAATTTTAGTTTTTGTTTACCAAATACTTCATAGACAATAGTGACATTCTTACCAGAACGTTTCCAAGTAAAGTCAGAAGGACTTCCTCCTTGAACAGTAAAATAGCCAGTCATGTCTGACAGAAACACATATGTATCTTGAGTGCGATAGCAATAATATGTTCCTACAATAGGGTCTTCAGGATTGTTTTTTGCCAACTTTTTATGACTTTCGTCCTTCAAAGGTTGGACATCCATTGTGTCAATAACAGCAGAATCAACATCTGCATGTTCTTGATTTCTCACAGAATTATTCCCATTACATGACAATAGTATTATAGAAACTAATATAAATGATGCTTTTTTCATACATTCATATATTTAACAATTTTATTTCATAGACATAACAACTTGCATAAGTGCATTTATTTCCATTGCTTTATTCTTGTCTCTACCAATCTTTATCAAGAGCATAGGATTGTTCAAGTCACACACATTTACGACAAGTGCATAGTCATGGATTACCTTATCATTGTCTTGACGAAAGATAGTTTCTTTTTTTGCCGTAGCACCACCAATAATAGCTCCAGCTTCACCCCCAATTAAAGCACCAGCAATAGAGCGTCCAGCCAAACTACCTGTATTAGTGGATGTGACTGCCTTAATGTCTCCCTTTAGAATTGTAGACTCATCATCAACCATAAAACTGTTTATATCCCCTATTGCAATTTCATGACCGCAAAGCCATAGTTTCTTTACCTTGTCAAACACAATAAGTTCATTGTCCATATTGAATTGATCAAAGCGGCTTTCGTGGATAAGAACAACTTTACCTGGCTCTCCATTCCTTGCTATCAATTCATTTCTAAAAGCATTATACTTATCTTCCTTCTCTTTAAGTTCCTGTCGCTTTTGCTCTTGGTATCTTTCCTTTTCTGCAAGTCTTTCTGCACGACGTTTCTCACTTGCATCAAGGTATGAATTTATACTATGTCCTAATATATAGATTGGACAAACTGACATAACTATAAATCCTATGGCGGAATTGAAATTATCGTCACCAATGTTGCTAACAAATAGGCTAGCACCTAACACACAGCCAATAATGGCAGCTATATACTTTAAAATATTTGATTTGCCCTTCATTTTTCTATACTTTTAATTTAACTTATCATTAACTATATTAGCAGCATAACTATAAACGACACCATTATCTTTGATGTAAATATCTGCTCAACACAACTAATGCCAATGAGATAATTCCTTAAAACATAATGAATATATTTAAGTTATGAAGCAAAAGCGTGAAACCCACATCATTCATTTCAGAATTAAATATCTTGTCGTTCCTTTTCTTTTTTTGCCAGTTCGTTTTTTTTCTCTCTTTCTTCTATAGCTTTTCTCTTTGCTTCAGCCTTAATTTTGTTTTCTTTTATTTGTAATGAATAATCACAATAGACAACTTCGACACAATCCTTCATTCTTCCAATTCTTGCTATCTCTTGAAATGGACCATAAGAATCTCCTGTATACTCTCTCTTTGCTATGGTCAATCGCATATTGTTTGCAAATACCCAAGTTGAAAAGTTCTTTTCAAATGGAGTTTGCAATACTTTTTTATCGGTTGTTGGCTTTCCGTATTTGTCTTCATACAAAGTATATATATCTGGATATGTATTATAAGAAGTAATAGGCACATAATACACAATTTTGGTAACCTCTTTCTTTCCTTTTTCTGTGTATACTAACACTTTACCTGTATACTTATTATTGTCATAACCTGCAACTATAGATGCAAAAAACGTTCTTTGTAATTTTTCCGCAGAACAAACAAAATCAGATATAAGCTCAAAACTTTTTATCTTAATCTTTCCATCATTCTTAAAGCAAGAACTATTAATTTTATCGATATTCTTACCGATTTCAATGTCTTTAAAAGACAAAGTCACCTCTTTCAAAGAGGCAGTAACTTCTTTTTGTTCTGTCTTTCTAACATTATTTGTCTCATTCTCGGCTTTGTTACTTTTCGTATTATTACAAGCTGAGAACATCAAAACAATGCAAACTATGAATGCTATCTTTCTCATATTACTATTATTTAGAAGGGTTAAACACAAAAGCGCGAGAATCTAAACTTGCCCGTCAGTCATTCTTGGTCGTAGGAAAAACCATTGATTATTGACGAGCAGATAGAATCTCACGCTGAAAGTTATATATGCCTCAAAAGTGTGCCGTTGAGGAATTGCCCTCCTTGGCACACTACGAGGGTTGATTATACAACTCACCCGTGACATCTTCTCTGCAATGCCATTGATAATCAATTTGAATTTCCTACGTTCAGAATGACCAATGTACAAAGCGTAGTTGACGCCCTTTATTATGTCTGCAATCGCTTTAATTGCGAATGCTCTGCAAAGTACAAAAAACAAATGAGAATATGTCATATGCGAACTGATATTTTCGAAAAAAACATCGTTTCGACGGTCGAAAGGCATAAAAAATGGCAGGAGACAACCGACAAAATGGCAATTCCATTGTGCGTAGGGATAGAAACAACGTCTTTTCGACCAAGGAGAACGGAAAGAAGGAATTGCGGCATGATTATTGTATTTTCCCGAAACGGAAGATGTCGGAAACAACGTTTCTTGCATGACTCCATACGGAAAGGGACAAGAAACAGTGTTGCTAAGTCCAAACCGCAGGGAGAGAAGGTGGAAACAATGTATCCGAATTGATTCCAACAAGTGTTTATCAACGGAAACAATGCGAAAGTGCCATGAAGAATCTTTTGACGCAAATGACGCGGAGTTTCCATAGTATTTATCATTAAAACCTAAAAATTATGAACGAAATCGGAACCATTAGTGTGGAGCGCTTAAACAACGGCGCACATTTTTTGTTCATTTCAAACGTATTGGCACGTGCTGAGGCCGACACGAACATCAAGAGTAAGCTCAGCGCACAGATTGCCTCCCTCAAGTCTGCCAAGGAACAGGAGGACGAGGACTTGAAAATCTCACAAAAGAGTCTTCTGACAGATGAAATCACTGCTGCCGATGCTGAGCGTGACGGACTTTACAGCGGTTACAAGAAAGCTGTAAAGGGTTATACAGGTCTGCCTGTAGAGAACATGGCAAAGTCTGCAAAGGTCTTGATGCAACACATCAAGGACTATGGCATCGACCCCAAAATGCAACTTGACCGGGAAACAGGTCTGTTGATTAACTTCATCGATGACCTGGAGAAAAAATATGCCAATGAGGTGCAGACTCTTTCACTGGGTGCATTTGTTACAGCGCTGAAAGCTGCCAACGAGAAAGTTCGCACGTTGACCGCTACTCGCACCGACGAGCGTATGACCAAGATTGTCGGTACTTTGAAAGCTTCTCGCAAGGCAAGTGACGAGGCTTATCGCCTGTTGGTGAAGTTCGTGAATGCATACGCTCTGATTGAGGGTGATGAGAAGTATCTGAATTTCATCGACTATGTGAACACCGAGATTGTTCACTACAAGCGTGAGGCAATCGGTCAGAAATCTGGCTCGGCTCAGACAAGTGGAACGACTGATGGCACAACCACAGGCGGAGGTTCGACTGGTGGCACAACTACAGGAGGAGGCTCTACTGGCGGCAGCACAGGAGGAAGCACTACCGGCGGTGGCACTGATGCTGAGTAAAGGGTAAAGCAAATCTCGGGCTAAGCATAAGGAGGATTTAGTATGAAAACAAATAAACTAATGGATGAAATCCGCAAGTCAACTCCTGCGGATACAAACAAACAAGTCGACTTATGCGTTGCTATTGCCAACAGAGTCTTTGAACTATTACAGGAACAAAATATGAAACAGCGTGATTTCGCAAAGGCTCTTGGCAAGACAGAAACTGAAGTGAGCCGTTGGCTGAGTGGAACACATAATCTCACTTTAGCTACAATCGCAAAGATGGCGACGGTTCTTGGTGATGATATCATTACCACAACACAGAGCAATCGTCCGTACAAACTTCCAAATACGCAAAATGTTGCTATGATGGTAGCTGAGGATATGTGCAAAAAATAGTCATACAAATAACAAAAATCCCTGCCATAGGAAGCCTTTCCTACAGCAGGGATTTGTTATATGATATAAGGTGTAGTGCCTAATTAAACACTACACACTAAACATTATTTATACTCGCCCCAAGCCTTGATGTCGATATCCTCGAGCTTGGTGGTGCAGAATGCATAGATGAATGCACTCGCCAGACGGCTGTTGGTAATCAATGGCACATTCAGGTCGATGGCGGCACGACGAATCTTGTAACCATTGGAAAGTTCGCTGCTGGTCAAGTTCTTCGGAATATTCACCACCATATCAATCTCGTGATTGTGGAGCATCTCCAAAGCCTTTGGAGCACCGCCTTCTGCCTCCTCTGAAGGCCAGAGCACACGGGTGTTCTCTACTCCATTCTCGGTGAGGAACTTGCTGGTACCGCCCGTAGCATAGAGCTTATAGCCGTGGTCGATGAGCATGTGGGCTGCATCGAGCATATCAACTTTCTGCTTGGCAGAACCGGTAGACAGAAGGATGTTCTTGGCAGGAATGCGATGACCCACTGAGAGCATACTCTTCAGAAGGGCTGTAGATGTATCGTCGCCCAAGCAACCTACCTCACCCGTACTGCTCATGTCCACACCCAATACTGGGTCGGCCTTCTGAAGGCGGTTGAAGCTGAACTGGCTGGCCTTGATACCTACATAGTCGAGGTCGAAGAGGTTCTTGTGTGGCTTCTCTACTGGCAAACCGAGCATCACGCGGGTAGCCAACTCGATGAGGTTGATCTTCAACACCTTGCTCACGAATGGGAACGAACGGCTGGCACGAAGGTTACACTCGATAACGAGAATATCATTGTCGCGAGCCATAAACTGAATATTGAAAGGTCCGTTGATATGAAGTTCCTTGGCAATCTGACGGCCTACTCGCTTCACACGGCGAACAGTCTCCACATACAACTTCTGAGGAGGGAACTGGATGGTAGCATCGCCTGAGTGAACACCGGCAAACTCGATGTGCTCGGAAATGGCATAAGCTATCACCTCGCCATTCTTAGCCACGGCATCCATCTCAATCTCCTTGGCATGCTCAATAAACTTGCTGACTACCACAGGATGATCCTCGCTTACGTTGGCAGCCAACTGCAGGAAGCGCTTCAACTCGTCCTCGTTGGAGCAAACATTCATCGCTGCACCAGAGAGCACGTAGCTTGGACGTACCAGTACTGGGAAACCAACACGCTCGATGAACTTGTCGATATCCTCCATAGAGGTCAAGGCGCTCCACTCTGGCTGGTTGATGCCGTTGTTGGTCAGCATCTGAGAGAACTTGGCACGGTCTTCAGCGTTATCAATGTCCTTGGCAGCAGTACCCAGGATTGGCACATTCTGAGCGTCAAGACGCATTGCGAGGTTGTTTGGTATCTGGCCACCCGTTGATACTATAACACCATGAGGCTGCTCCATCTCGATGATATCCATGACACGCTCGAAGGTGAGCTCGTCGAAGTAAAGACGGTCGCACATATCGTAGTCGGTAGATACGGTCTCTGGGTTGTAGTTGATCATCACAGAGCGCCAGCCCTCCTTTCGAATCGTATTCAATGCCTGGACACCACACCAGTCGAACTCTACGGAAGAACCGATGCGGTAAGCACCTGAACCGAGCACGATGATGGAACGATGGTCGTTCTCGAATGTGATGTCGCTCTTCACACCTGCGTAGGTTACATAGAGGTAGTTGGTCTGTGCTGGATACTCTGCAGCCAGGGTGTCTATCTGCTTCACTACAGGAAGAATGCCATAGTTCTTGCGAAGGCTGCGGACGGTAAGACCGGCCTTAGCCATGTTGCCCAACTCCTGTTCAAGACCCACGGCACGCGCAATTTGGAAATCGGTAAATCCATATACCTTGGCGGTACGCAGGAGTTCCTTGTCCAGAGTATTGATGTTGCACTTCTTCATCGCCTCGTCGATATCGATGATGTGCTTCAGTTTCTCGAGGAACCACTTGTCAATCTTGGTGAGTTCATGAATCTGGTCAACAGTATATCCCTTGTGCATGGCCTTGGAAATCACGAACACACGCTTATCTGTTGGCTCCTTCAGGGCTGCATCGATATCATCAATCTCAAGCTCCTTGTTCTCTACGAAGCCGTGCATGCCCTGACCTATCATACGAAGACCCTTCTGAATGGCCTCCTCGAAGTTGCGGCCGATAGCCATCACCTCGCCTACTGACTTCATAGATGAACCCAGCTCCTTGTCTACACCACGGAACTTAGACAAGTCCCAACGAGGAATCTTACATACCACGTAGTCCAATGCTGGCTCAAAGAAGGCAGATGTGGTCTTGGTAACAGAGTTCTTCAACTCGAACAGACCGTAACCCATACCGAGCTTGGCTGCCACGAAAGCCAAAGGATAACCTGTAGCCTTGGAAGCCAAGGCTGAAGAACGGCTCAGGCGGGCATTCACCTCGATGACGCGATAGTCCTCGCTCTTAGGGTCGAAGGCATACTGCACGTTACACTCGCCCACAATTCCGATGTGACGGATAATCTTGATGGCAAGGGCACGAAGCTTATGATACTCCGAATTGCTCAAGGTCTGAGAAGGAGCGATGACGATACTCTCGCCGGTATGGATGCCCAGTGGGTCAAAGTTCTCCATGTTGCAGACGGTAATACAGTTGTCGTAGCGGTCGCGAACCACCTCGTACTCTATCTCCTTCCATCCCTTCAAACTCTTCTCTACCAATACCTGTGGAGAGAAAGAGAAAGCTTTCTCGGCGAGTTTGTTCAGTTCCTCCTCGTTGTCGGCGAAACCAGAACCAAGTCCACCCAAGGCATAGGCAGCACGGATGATGACAGGATAGCCGAGCTCAGCAGCAGCCTTGCGGGTCTGCTCGATGTTCTCGCAAGCCTCGCTCTTGATGGTCTTCACGTTGATTTCATCAAGCTTCTCGACGAAGAGCTCGCGGTCCTCGGTATCCATGATGGCCTGTACAGGAGTACCCAGCACCTTGACGTTATATTTCTCCAAGATACCCTGACGATAAAGCTCGACACCACAGTTGAGGGCAGTCTGACCACCGAAACTAAGGAGGATTCCGTCTGGATTCTCCTTCTGGATGACACGCTCTACGAAGTAGGGCTGCACAGGCAGGAAGTAAATCTGGTCGGCAACGCCTTCCGAAGTCTGTACGGTTGCAATATTCGGGTTGATGAGCACAGTCTCGATACCTTCCTCGCGCAAAGCCTTCAATGCCTGCGAACCAGAGTAGTCGAACTCGCCTGCCTCACCTATCTTCAAGGCTCCTGAACCCAAGAGGAGCACTTTCTTTATATTTTCGTCTTTCATTTTTTTCCTAATTATTTAAGTGTTTCTACAAACTTATCAAACATGAACTCTGTATCCACAGGGCCTGAGCAAGCCTCTGGGTGGAACTGGCTTGAGAACCAAGGGTTCACCTTGTGGCGGATACCCTCGTTAGAGCCATCATTCATATTTACAAAGAGTTCCTCCCAGTCGTTGCCCAATGTCTTGGCATCAACGGCATAACCATGGTTCTGAGAGGTTATGTAGCAGTTGTTGGTTCCTACCATGCGTACTGGCTGGTTGTGTGAGCGGTGACCATACTTCAACTTGTAGATAGTAGCACCGGCAGCCTTGGAAAGCAACTGATTGCCCATACAGATACCACAGATAGGCTTGCGGCTCTGGCTGATCTGCTTGCGGATGATATTGACAGCATCCTCGCACATATCAGGGTCGCCAGGTCCGTTGGCCAAGAACAAACCATCAAAGTCCATATCGGTATAATCGTAGTTCCATGGCACGCGAATCACCTCTACACCTCTGTTGATGAGACAACGGATGATGTTGGCCTTCACGCCACAGTCGACCAGAACCACCTTCTTGCCGGCTCCCTCGTTGTAGCGGATAATCTCCTTGCAGCTCACCTGGTCTACAAAGTTAACTCCCTCGTAGTTAGCCTCAGGGATGTTGTCGGGCTCATCGTCGAAAATGATCTTACCCATCATCACACCATGCTCACGAAGCACCTTAGTCAACTGACGTGTGTCGATACCCGTAATGCCGGGCACCTTCTCGCGCTTCAACCAGTCGGCAAGGCTTTCCACTGCATTCCAGTGGCTGTACTGCTCGCTGTAATCGCTCACAATGATGGCAGAAGCATAAATCTTGTCACTCTCCATGAAGGTTGGCAAACCGTTTTTCTCGAAAGTGAATGGTGGCACACCATAGTTGCCTACAAGTGGGTAAGTAAGTGTCATCAACTGACCGGCATAAGAAGGGTCGGTCAAGCTCTCGGGATAGCCCATCATGGCTGTGTTGAACACAACCTCGCCTGCTACGGGGGCATCATATCCGAAAGATTTGCCATGGAATTGGGTTCCATCGCTCAAAACTAAGGTTACATTTTTCATATCTGATATTCTTTTTCTTTATTTCATACTCATTAGAACAAATGAATTCTCCACTCTTTGTTCTTCACTTATTTATGATAAACATTCTCTATGTAGTTCACGAAAGCCTGGTTGCAAAGCTTGGTGCCGCCGGGAGTGGGATAATAGCCTGTAAAGTACCAGTCGCCCTTGTGGTTGGGTATGGCCTCGTGCAGTCCCTCAATGCTCTGGAACACAAGTTGGATAGGAGTCGTCATTTCCTCTGGTCTTAGCATCTCTACTATCTTCTCGTTCAACTCCTCGGTGGTGAATGGCTTGTAGATGGCACGCACAGGATTAATCTGCTCTTCCTTTGGCTTCAGCAACTCGGCCTTACAAGCCTCGTAGGTCTGTTCGATGATGTCGCTCATTTTGCGTTCTTTCAGCAACTGGATGGCAGCACGGAACACACAGAACTCTTCCAGTCGGGCCATATCGATGCCGTAATAGTCGGGATAGCGTATCTGTGGAGCACTCGACACAACGACAATCTTCTTAGGATGCAGACGGTCGAGGATGCGGAGAATACTCTCCTTCAAGGTAGTTCCTCGAACGATGCTGTCGTCGATGATGACCAGGTTGTCCACCTTAGGTTCGATGCTTCCGTAGGTTACATCGTACACGTGGCTCGCCAGGTCGTTACGGCTGTTGCCCTCTGTTATGAAGGTACGAAGTTTGATATCTTTCCAGGCTATCTTCTCAGAGCGAACAAAGTCGCCGAGGATTTCGTTGAGTTCTTCTTTCGAAGGAACATGGTCGAGATTGGCTATCTGCTCTATCTTGGTTTCGTTGAGATATTTCTTGAATCCGCTAAGCATGCCATAGTAAGCCACTTCGGCAGTATTCGGAATGTAGCTGAACACGGTGTGGTCCACATCATAATCGACGGCCTTCAGAATAGGCTGGGTCAACTGCTCGCCCAACTGCTTGCGCTCCTGATAAATATCCTTGTCGGAACCGCGACTGAAGTAGATGCGCTCGAACGAGCAAGCTGAATCTCCCTTCTGATCCATGATGCGCTCGATGGTGCATTCGCCGTTCTTCTTGACAAGAAGCGCCATACCTGGCATGAGTTCCTGCACTTCCTCTGCCTCCAGGTCGAAGGTGGTCTGCAACACAGGGCGCTCGCTTGCCACAACTACAATCTCGTCGTTCTTATAGTAAAAAGCAGGACGGATGCCCCAGGGATCGCGCATAGAGAACATCTCGCCCGAACCGGTAATACCACAGACTACATAGCCACCATCAAAGTCTTTCATCGTTGTCTTGAGCACGTTGCTCATCTTCACGTGGTCTTCTATATAGTTGGTGATGTCGGTATTCTGCATCTCCATCGCCTTGGCAGCAATGAAGTTGCGCTCCACCTCACGATCCAGACGATGGCCCATGAGTTCGAGCATGATGTAGGTATCGCTGTAGATGCGTGGGCTCTGGCCCTGACGTGTAAGCTCCTGGAATATCTCATCCACATTGGTCATGTTGAAGTTGCCACAAAGGCAGAGGTTCTTAGCCTTCCAGTTGTTGCGGCGCAGGAAAGGGTGCACATACTGTATGCCGCTCTTTCCCGTGGTGCTATAGCGCAAGTGGCCCATATAGAGCTCGCCAGCAAAGGGGAGCTCTTCCTTGGCATACTGGGCGTCGGCAAGCTGCTCGGGTGTCAGGTTCTTGAAGTTGGCATTAGCCTTGCCGAAAATCTCTGTAACGGCATTCTTGCCCTCTGCCCTTTCACGGAACATGTATTCATGTCCGGGCTTTCCACACAATTTGACACAGGCCATACCTGCTCCTTCCTGGCCACGGTTGTGCTGCTTCTCCATCATCAGATAGAGCTTGTTGAGTGCGTACATCCATGTGCCGTACTTCTGCTGGTAATACGATAAAGGCTTGAGCAATCTGATCATTGCCACGCCGCATTCATGTTTTAATGGTTCCATCTCGCTTATTATCCTTGATATCTTATAGTTAAATTTATTTCGTTGATATTCTTCCTCCTTCTATCTTCACTCATCGTTCTTCCTCCCCTCATTCGTTAGTCCTCCTTCATTCGTTGTTCATTCCTCCTTCATTTGTCATTCTTCATTTGCAACGTCCTCCCTCTATAAAAAAAGGGAAACGTCAATAAATGACGATTCCCTTAATTATATCATTCGACCGTAACTGACTTAGCTAAGTTTCTTGGCTGGTCAACATCCTTACCCTTGCAAACGGCAACATGATACGCCAAGAGCTGAAGAGGGATAGTAGCCAATAATGGCTCTAAGCACTCCAAAGTCTCAGGCAGTTCGATGACTTCATCGGCTATCTTGGAAATGGTTTCGTCGCCCTTGCTGACAATAGCAATGACACGTCCATTACGAGCCTTTACCTCCTGAATGTTGGAGAGTACCTTCTCGTACATGAAGTTGTGTGTAGCAATAACTACTACTGGCATATCGCTGTCGATAAGAGCGATAGGACCATGCTTCATTTCTGCAGCAGGATAACCTTCTGCATGGATATAGCTGATTTCCTTCAACTTCAAGGCTCCTTCCAAAGCCACAGGATACTGGAAGCCACGACCCAGATAGATAAAGTTGCGCGCATAGGTGAATGTGCGGCTGAGGTCAGCTATCTTGTTGTTCAACTTCAGCACCTCCTTCATCTTCTCAGGGATGTTCCAAAGTTGTTCTGTAATGTTCTGGTAGTCGTCGGCGCTGATAGTTCCCTTCTCATTGCCAATGGCCAATGCAAGAAGGGTAAGTACTGTCACCTGACCGGTGAAGGCCTTGGTTGAAGCCACACCGATTTCAGGACCTACGTGAATGTAAGTTCCTGTATCTGTCTCGCGGGCAATGCTGGAACCGATAGAGTTACAGATGCCATAGATGAAAGCTCCCTTCTCCTTGGCCAACTTGATGGCAGCCAAGGTATCGGCAGTCTCGCCACTCTGAGAAATAGCTATCACCACATCGTCACTGGTCACCACAGGGTTGCGGTAACGGAATTCGGAAGCATACTCTACCTCTACTGGCACACGACAATAGTTCTCTATCATCTGCTTGCCTATCAAACCTGCATGCCATGAGGTTCCACAAGCTACGATGATAAAGCGCTTGGCATTGAGCAGCTGCTGACGATGGTCGGTAATAGAGCTGAGCACTACGCCCATCTCTGTCTCTTTCTTGGTTGTGGCTTCGTCGCCATCGGTCATCACGCGGGTTTCTACCGTACGGTTTACCACACGGCCACGCATACAGTTACGCAGACACTCTGGCTGCTCGAAGATTTCCTTCAGCATGAAGTGAGGGAATCCACCCTTCTCTATCTGCCCCAAGTCCATATCGACAGTCTGAATCTCTGGATTCAGCTTCACGTTCTGGATATTGGTAACCTGAAGTTCCTCGCCCAGACGCATGATGGCGATGTTGCCATCTTCCAGATAAACCACCTTGTCGGTATATTCTATAATAGGCGTGGCGTCTGAACCGAGATAGAACTCACCTTCCTTGCCAATACCAACAACGAGGGGACTTTGCTTGCGTGCGGCAATAATCTGATTGGGTTCATTCTTGTCGAGCAAGGCTATGGCATAAGCACCGATAACCTGACGAAGAGCCACCTGTACTGCTGTCAGCAGGTCGAGTTTCTTTGTAATCTGGATATATTCTATAAGCTGTACCAACACCTCAGTATCGGTATCGCTCTTAAACTCAACTCCCTTTGCTATCAGGTTTTTCTTGATGGCGGCATAATTCTCAATAATGCCGTTGTGGATGATGGCAAGATTCTTTGAGGAAGAATAGTGAGGGTGAGCATTGACTGATGATGGCTCACCGTGGGTAGCCCAACGGGTATGGGCAATGCCTACCGAACCACTCAAGTCCTTGTCGGCACAGTAAGCTTCCAGATCGGCAACTTTTCCCTTTGCCTTATATACATTAAGTGATCCGTCCTCGCTGATAAGAGCTACACCAGCCGAGTCGTAACCACGATATTCCAATCGTTTGAGTCCCTTGATAAGGGCTGGATAAGCCTGTCCCTTACCCAAATATCCTACGATACCACACATATTTTAATATAATTGAAATTCATAATTAAGTTTGTCCTTACTTACACAAACTGACAGTAAGTGTAGCCAAAGATAAAATTGAGGAAACCAATCCTATCCAGAATGTAACAGAGTTGCTCAGGCCTGCGGTACCTTTCTTGGCTCCATTAGGTTCTACATATACGATGTCGTTCTGCTGCAAATAGAAATAAGGAGAATTGATGATGTTGGCATCTGTCATATCCAATCGGTGCGCTTCCTTTTTGCCAGTTGCATCCTCGCGGATAAGCAGAATATTCTTGCGTTTACCCTGCAAGCCTAAGTCGCCGCTTTGTGCCAACGCCTCTACTATGCTCATCTTCTCGTTTGGTACTGTAACGACACCCGGGCTTCCCACTTCGCCTGTTACAACAACGCGGAAACTCGCCATACGTACTGTTACCGTCGGAACTTCACCATCCTTGAAATATGGCTGGATTTTAGATTTCACCAAATTCTCGCATTCTCTTCCAGTCAAGCCCACTACATGAATCTTGCCGACAACAGGAAGATCTATGAAGCCTTCATTGTCAACCAAGTAATATTGAAGATTCTGGTTTTGTGAAGAAGACATCATAGACTTAGAATATAGATTGAATGGCTCTGCTAAATCCTCGTTAACCGCTTTTACGATAATCGACAATTGGTCTTTTGGCATAATTTTAGCATCATACAACATTCTCGATGCGCTCAAATTGAGAGAATCTATATTCTGAAAATAAGCCACTTGCTTAGCACTTTGGCAACCGCTAAGTGCCAAAATCATAGTAGAAGCTACTACTACAACTAATAACAGTTTTTTCATTATCGGCAATTTGTTTATAGTTTTGCGTGCAAAAGTACGTCATTTTTCTTAAATGTACAAATGTTTAGTCAACAAATTGTAAAAAACGACGCATTTTTGCACGACATCTTTACTTATCCGAGCTCCACTGAGGAAAGATACGAAAGCTTTGATGGCTTTAATTTTCCTCATCAAAGACGAAAGTTGAGCTATTTATCCTCTATTCCGTTGGAAGGAAGGTTGAAACTGTAACTGTTGTCGAAGATCTTTCTTACCTTATTAATCTCAACAAAGGTTGTTCCACCACCTTCACCGAAGCTACCGCTCAAATATGCAATCTTGTCCTCTGCCTCCAGATAGCCCTTCTGACGAAGCATACGTACAGCGGCTGTAAACATGGCCTTGGTAGAAATCTGATCCTTCTGCACGATTGGGATAACACCATAACTCAGGTTGAGCCAGCGCTGAAGTTTCTCCTTATAGCAGATGGCCAGCACTGGGTTTGGACCACGGAAGGCTGCCAAATCGCGGGCTGTCTGACCCGTCTCGCCATCGGTAATGATTCCTTTAACACCCAACTTCTGGGTGGCCTCGATGGCAGCATGGGCCAGGAAGAGTTTCTGGTCAATAACGCCCTCCTCCATTGGGTCAATATCGTTGACGGGCGATTTGTCCTTCTCGGCCTGTTCTGCAATACGTGCCATGGTCTGTACAGCCTCGAGTGGATATTTTCCGCTGGCTGTCTCGCCACTAAGCATCAAGGCATCGGTACGATAGAAGATGGCATTGGCAATATCTGTCACCTCGGCACGAGTAGGACGAGGGTTGTGAATCATCGTATGAAGCATCTGTGTAGCCACGATAACAGGCTTCTTGGCCTTGATGCACTTGTCGATGATGCGACGCTGAATACCAGGAATTTTCTCAATAGGCACCTCAATACCCAAATCACCACGGGCAATCATGATACCATAAGAAGCCTCGATAATCTCGTCGATGTTATCGACACCTTCCTGATTCTCTATCTTCGAGATGATCTTGATGTCGCTATGATGCTCGTCCAGAATGTCCTGAACGGCCTTCACATCGGCAGCACTACGCACAAATGAATGGGCGATGAAGTCGATGTCAAGCTCGATGGCCAAGAGAATATTCCTGCGGTCCTTCTCGGTAAGCGCTGGAAGATCGATGTGCTCGCCAGGAACATTGACACTCTTGTGAGCACCCAGAGTTCCTTCGTTCTGCACCTGAGCCACCAGCATGGGACCGGTATTCTCGATCACCTTCATATCCAACTCGCCATCGTCGAAGAGCAGGTCGTCGCCTACCTTCACGTCATCGGTAATATTGGGATAGCTGAGATTGACAATATCATGAGAAGTCTCCATCTCTGGACGGCCGAAAATCTTCACCACATCACCTATATTATAATGTATAGGCTCCTTGACTCCTGTGGTACGAACTTCAGGACCCTTGGTGTCTATCAGAATTCCGATATGGGGAGATACAGCTCTTACATTATTGACAATGGTGCGGATTCCTTCTTCTGAGGCATGAGCGGTGTTCATACGAACCACATTCATGCCCGCAAAAAACAACTTACGGATAAAGTCCTGATCGCAGCGGCGGTCGCTGATGGATGCAACAATCTTGGTCTGTTTCATATCTTTTTTACCTTAATTTCTAAAAACTCTGCAAAGTTACAAAGAATTTTTGAAAAACAAAGCATTATATGCTGATTAAATATCCAAGTCTGGTGCTTTTTCACTACCGGCAGCAGCCTCGAACTTCGGCATGGTGTCAAAACCGAACAAACCGGCGATAATGGCATTGGGCATGCGACGCACCTTCACGTTGTATGACTGCACGGCCTCATTATACTTGCGACGGGCCTCGCTGATACGGTTTTCAGTGCCTTCCTCCTGTATCTGGAGCGACTTGAAATTCTCGCTTGCCTTGAGCTCAGGATATCTTTCTGCCACCAACATGAGCTTGGAGAAAGCGTTGGTCAACTCGCCCTGAGCAGCGGTAAACTGCTTCAGGTTAGCCTCGGTCAGATTATTAGCGTCAAGCTTCACCTGTCCCACGGCAGCACGGGCCTTTGTCACCTGCTCGAAGGTTTCGCGCTCATGCTTGGCATAAGCCTTCACTATCTTCGCCAGCTGAGGCATCATGTCGGCACGACGCTGATACTGAGTCTGCACATTGGCAAGCTCGGTGGTAACTTCCTCCTGAGAACTTACCATACCGTTGTAACCACTAAACAACCAAAGCACTAATACTACAATTACTGCTACAATAATCCAACCTGTTTTCTTCATAATTTTCTATTCTATTTTAATAACTGTTTATCTAAATTCAAATTGCGTAAAATGGAATGCAAAAAAGACGCTGTTTACCCTTAATAGACGACCGAGGCTGCTCTTAATAGACGACCAAGCCTGCTCTTAATAGATGACCGGGCCTATTCTTAATAGACGACCCGACAAGTTCTTCCAAGCATCCCAGACTTACCATCCTCCGCCGGCTCCTCCACCGCCAAAGGAACCTCCACCAAAGGAGCCTCCAGAGAAGCCGCCACCCGAAGAGCCTCCGCCTCCTCCGAAAAAGAAAGGCGGGAAAAAGTCGTCATCATGTCGGCGGGATGAGCGCTTATTCTTATTGCGCTGACTCGTGTCGGGCTTAATGACTCCAAACACTTCCAGCAAATAACGTACCAACATATACACAGGAATACCGAAGAAGACAGCAAGCAGAATCACGACAAGAACCCAGTCGTCCTCGCCTATCGTACCGTCATCAATATCCGAAATTCCCGTCTTGCCGCTCTTCACCTTATTATATATAGCACGGCTCGTAGCTACTACAGCCTCAGCAGGCATATTCTTTTTCATGTTGGGAACAATACAAGCCCTGGCGATATCATCACAGTCGACATCCGTCAACTCCCCCTCAAGTCCCATACCGGGAGCAATGAAGTACTTATGGTCTTCGACAGCCACAACAACCACCAAACCACGACGTGTCTTCTTGTCTCCCACACCGTAGTCATTGCCAAGATCTTGAGCCACACGGAAGGCATCGCCATTTTCCACTTTGCCCACAATGACAAACACATTCTGTACCCTGCACTCCTTGTTGAGCTTATCCAGGTAGAAATTGGCAGAATCAAGCGCCTGTTTGTCTATATAATGATCAGGGTCAGACACATACTGCGTCGAGTTCTGCAGATATGGTACAGGTATATTCTTAGCGTTCCATACCTTCGAAGCCCCAGCAAAAGAGACCGACAGGCACAGACATAGAGTCAATATATAATATCTCAGTTTTTCCATTTTTGCTATTTTCGGTACAAAAATACGCAATAAAAACCTTATACGCAAATACTTAGGGCATTATTTTTTCAAAAAAAGTGCTAACAATTTTGTTATATCGCAAAAAACTTGTATCTTTGCACACCGAATTCAAGATAAAACATCGTAAAAACAGAAAAAAACAATAGGAAAATGACAAAAGCAGATATCGTCAACGAGGTGTCTTTGGCCACTGGAATGCCAAAGAAAGAAGTAGGTATTGTGGTAGAAGCGTTCATGGACGCAGTTAAGGAGAGCCTTCTCAAGAAGAAGGAGAATGTATACCTTCGTGGCTTCGGCAGCTTTAACATCAAGCGCAGAGCAGCTAAGACAGCACGCAACATCTCCAAAAACACTACTATCACCATCCCAGCTCACGACCTGCCTTGCTTCAAGCCAGCCAAGAGCTTCGTTGAAGAGATGAAGGGCTAATCTACACGACCCTCAATCCAAGAGACACAGCAAGACGAAAGAGCTGCAAGTCGAAAGATTATTAAGGAAACAACATTATATAATAACAATATTTTAAAATTTTAAAATCATGCCAAACGGAAAGAAAAAGAAGGGCCACAAGATGGCTACTCACAAGCGTAAAAAGAGATTACGTAAGAATAGACATAAGAGCAAGTAAATCCTTGCTCTCAGTCTTTTCTGGCTGAGGGGGCATGTCAGCTTAAAAAAGTTTGACATGCCCTTTTTTATTCACTTACATTTTAAGAATTTGAAGACTATGACAAGCGAAGTTGTAATTGATGTCCAACAGAAGGATATTTCAATAGCGCTCATGGAGGACAAACAGTTGGTGGAATACCAGAACGAACCCCGTGAGGCTTCATTCTCTGTGGGCAACATCTACATAGCAAAAGTAAAGAAACTGATGCCAGGTCTTAACGCATGCTTTGTGGATGTAGGTTATGAGCGCGACGCCTTTCTTCATTATCTTGATTTAGGAAGTCATTTTAATTCTTACCAGAAGTACCTTAAACAAGTACAGAGCGACAGAAAGAAACTTTTCCCATTCTCTAAAGCCAGCAAGCAGCCCGACCTCGAAAAGGACGGAAGCATCCAGAACATTCTGAAGACTGGACAGGAAGTGCTGGTACAAATCGTAAAAGAACCCATTTCAACCAAGGGACCAAGACTGACAGGCGAAATCTCTTTTGCCGGACGTTACTTGGTACTCATGCCATTCGGTGACAAAGTTTCTGTTTCGTCAAAGATTAAGAGCGGTGAGGAACGTACCCGACTCAAGCAGCTCATCCACAGCATCAAGCCCAAAAACTGCGGAGTAATCGTCCGCACGGTGGCTGAAGGCAAGAGGGTGGCTGAACTTGATGCCGAATTGAAAGTCTTGGTGAAGCGATGGGAGGATGCAATCGCCAAGGTACAGAAAACTCAAAAGAGACCACAGCTCGTCTTCGAGGAAACCGGCAGAGCTGTTGCCCTGCTTCGCGACTTGTTCAATCCTTCTTACGAAAACATCTTTGTCAACGACGAGGATGTGATGAAGGAGGTGAAGCATTACGTTTCACTCATTGCACCAGACAAGGCAAACATCGTAAAGCTCTATACAGGAAAGGTACCTATCTTCGACAACTTCAACATTACAAAGCAGATTAAGTCTGGCTTCGGACGTGTGGTCAACTATAAGCACGGAGCTTATCTTATTATCGAGCACACCGAGGCGCTGCATGTAGTGGATGTCAACAGCGGCAACCGCACCAGAGAAAAAGGTCAGGAGGCTAACGCCCTTGATGTAAACCTGGGTGCTGCCGACGAACTGGCAAGACAGCTGAGGTTGCGAGACATGGGAGGCATCATTGTTGTCGATTTCATCGACATGAATCTGGCAGAAGACCGACAGATGCTCTACGAGCGTATGTGCAAGAACATGCAGAAGGATCGTGCCAAGCACAACATTCTGCCTCTGAGCAAGTTCGGACTGATGCAGATTACACGCCAGCGTGTAAGACCTGCCATGGATGTGAATGTAGAGGAAACCTGCCCTACCTGTTTCGGTACTGGCAAGGTGAAGTCGAGCATTCTGTTTACCGATCAACTGGAAAGAAAAATCGACCAACTGGTCAACAAGATTGGCGTCAAGAAGTTCACGCTGTATGTCAATCCTTATGTTGCCGCATTCATCAACAAGGGTTTCGTTTCCCTTCGCCTGAAGTGGCAATTCAAGTATGGATTCGGAATCAAAGTCGTTCCTTCTCAGAAACTGGCTTTCCTTCAGTACGAATTCTACGACAAGGACAACCAATTCCTCGACATGCAGGAAGAACAGGAGACGAAGTAAAGAAAACAAAAATCGCTGCTTTCAACGTTGAAAGCAGCGATTTTTGTGTATAGAGAGAACTCGAATCTCGAAAGCGGAAACCATCACATTGAAATACAAGCCCCTATTATTTCTTTTTCTGAGGAATAACCAGCGAAGCTCCTATACTTATCACGATAACTGCCAGGATGATGAGCAGCGAAGCCACAGCATCAATCTCAAAGTATTCGTGAACGAGCAGCTTCAAGCCGATAAACAGCAACAGGAAACAAACACCCGTCTTCAGATATCTGAACCTGTCGGCCACAGCTGCCAAGAGGAAGAACATGGCTCGCAAACCAAGAATGGCAAAGATATTGGAGAAGAACACTACGTAAGGATCGAGCGACACAGAGAACACAGCAGGAATACTGTCGAAAGCGAAAATCAAATCGCTGAACTCTATCACCAACACGGTGATTACCAATGGTTTTAAGTGGAAATACTTAGAGCAGAACTTTACCACAGGATGATTGGCAGTATCGACATGAGCCTCCTTGTTGCGGTCGAGATACATCTTGATTCCGCTATACATAAGCAACACACCGAAGACCAACAACACCCAGTCAAAACGGCTGATAATGGCAGCTCCTAAGAAGATGAAGACAAAGCGGAGCACAATAGCGCCCATGATGCCCCAGTTGAGCACATGCTGATATTGTTTCTTGTCGACACCAAATGCAGTGAAGATCATCATCATCACAAACAGATTGTCTACCGACAACGTCTTTTCTATCAGATAACCAGAGATATAGGCAATGGTCATGTACTTGCGATACTGATGCAGACTACCCTCAAAGTCATCCGGGTTCAACTGAAGATGAGAAGCATAACGCGTAGCTACAGCCTGAAGATCGTTGAAATCGTGAATTCCATGTACCATGTCGCCATGAAACCACAGGAATACCGAGAAACCCAATGCCAGGATGATCCAAACCCCAGTCCAGATTCCTGCCTCCTTGATAGACACCACATGTGCCTTACGGTCGATAGCAAGCATGTCTACCAACAGTATGGCTACAATGAAGACGATGAATCCGCCTAAAAACAATAATTCTTGCATTTTTACCTTACTATGTGTTTATTACATTATTTAATGAAATCGCGAAAGTTGTGAATTTATAAAACTCGCGAAAGTTGAGTTATTTATATGTTTTACCTTGTTATGATTTCTTCTATCAGTCCCTCAAGAGCATCCTCTAAAAGAGTGATGACAAGTTCAAAATCAGATTCATCACCATAATATGGATCAGGAACAGTGGTATAATCGCGATGCTGACGCAGGTAACTTGCCATACAAACCACCTTTTCACGTTCTTCATCCGAAGAGGCCATTCGCGTGATGGCACGATAATTATCATTATCCATTACCACTATGTAGTCGAACTTGGCAAAGTCGGATTTATCAAACTGTCGGGCATGACTGTCGAAACAATAGCCATGAGCGGCACCACAACGGCGCATACGACTGTCGGGCAACTGCCCAACGTGCCAAGGACCAATGGCAGCAGAATCAATATAGAACTGACTGGCCAGTCCTTTCTCCTCCACCTTGGCTTTCATGATGCCTTCGGCAGCAGGCGAACGGCAAATATTACCCAAACAAATAAACAATACGGTATGATTACTCGATTTCATGTTAATACAGCTAATTTTCTGCAAAGATACAATTAATTTCAGAAACAAAAGAAGTCAAATCAGAGATTTATGTTTATTTTTCATACTTTTATGTCCTTCTTTCAACCTTTATTGAATTATTTCACGAACATCTTGATTTTATATCAATTATTTTGAGTACCTTTGCAGCAACAAAAACATATTATTCTTATGCTGACAGATATAGAAATAGCCAAATCGGTAAAACTACGTCCCATCAACGACATAGCTGCCGAATTGGGAATCAACGAGAACCTGGTTGAGAACTACGGCCGATACATAGCCAAGATTTCTACCAACATTATTGACAAGAAAAAGTTTAAGAATCATCATCTTATCCTCGTTACAGCCATCAGTCCTACGAAGGCTGGCAACGGTAAGACTACCGTGTCTGTAGGCTTGGCATTAGGAATGCACAAGATTGGCAAGAAGGCTGTATTGGCACTTCGTGAGCCATCCTTAGGACCTTGCTTCGGCATGAAGGGTGGAGCTGCAGGTGGCGGCTATGCTCAGGTTTTGCCAATGGACAAGATCAACCTTCACTTTACTGGCGACTTCCATGCCATCACAGCAGCCAACAACATGATTGCAGCCCTGTTGGACAACTATCGTTTCCAGCACGAGGCTGAAGGTTTCAAACTGAAGAAAATACTTTGGCGCCGTGTCATGGACATCAACGACCGTGGCTTGAGACAGATTATTACGGGCTTAGGCGAAAAGAACGGCATAGAAACTCAGACAGGTTTCGACATCACTCCAGCCTCTGAGATCATGGCGATTATGTGCTTTGCGACAAGTTTGGACGACCTTCGCCGTCGCATAGACAATATTCTGCTCGGCATTACCGAGGACGACAAACCTTTCAGAGTGAAAGACATGGGCGTAGGCGGAAGTATTGTCGCCTTGCTGCTCGATGCCTTGAGTCCTAACCTGGTACAGACCACCGAGGGAACTCCGGCCTTTGTCCATTGTGGACCTTTCGCCAATATTGCTCATGGCTGCAACTCGGTAATGGCTACAGCTGCTGCACTCGAATATGGTGACTATGCGATTACAGAGGCGGGATTCGGTGCCGACTTAGGTGCGGAGAAGTTCTTCAATATCAAGTGCCGTAAAGCAGGTCTACAACCAGCGCTTACCGTAGTGGTTGTAACCTTGCAAGCTCTCAAAATGCATGGCGGTGTGGCTCTCGAAGACATCAAGAAGCCTAACATCCAGGGAATGGAGAATGGATACTGGAACCTCGACAAGC
>ENA-UEQX01000521-UEQX01000521.1-human-gut-metagenome-genome-assembly--contig:-NODE-521-length-25935-cov-15.416583_pt1 | contig 25935 bp, 20 predicted proteins | sample MGYA00242952_ERZ507952 | MGnify/ENA primary metagenome ERZ507952 (study PRJEB26167, sample SAMN06115425) | human gut metagenome | host: Homo sapiens | place: China:Sichuan | collected 2015-04-07... | reverse complement strand
TGCACCTTGAGCACCTTGCAGTTCTCGGGCTTGTCCTCCAGCAGGTTGCCGTGGGCACCCACATAGACGCTGGTGGAGGTGACCACCTTTTCCCGGATGGCATCGATGGGCGGATTGGTGACCTGTGCGAACCGCTGCTTGAAGTAGTTGAACAGCGGGGGGTGCTGGTCGCTCAGGACAGCCAGCGGGGTGTCGGTGCCCATGGCTCCGGAAGGCTCGGCACCGGCCCGGGCCATGGGCAGGATCAGCTCCTTGATCTCCTCGTATTTGTAGCCAAAGACCTTCTGCAGGCGGGTCAGCTCCTCGCCGGTGTAGCTGGGGACTTTGATGTTGGGAATCTTCAGGTCCTTCAGCCGGACCAGATTCCGGTCGATCCACTCACCGTAGGGCTCGCGGCTGGCGTAGTATTCCTTCAGCTTCTCGTCATCCACGACCTCGCCCTTGACGGTATCCACCAGCAGCATCTTGCCGGGGCGCAGGCGGTCTTTCATCAGGATGTTGTCGGGGGCGCAGGGCAGCACGCCTACCTCAGAGGACAGGATCATCCGGCCATCCTTGGTGATATAGTAGCGGCTGGGGCGCAGACCATTGCGGTCCAGCACCGCGCCCACCACGTCGCCGTCGGAGAAGAGGATGGCGGCGGGGCCGTCCCAAGGCTCCAGCATGGTGGCGTAATACTGGTAGAAATCGCGCTTTTTCTGGCTGATGTTCTTGTTGTTCTCCCAGGGCTCGGGGATGGTGATCATCACCGCCAGAGGCAGATCCATGCCGTTCATCACCATGAACTCCAGCGCGTTGTCCAGCATGGCGGAGTCCGAGCCGGAGGTGTTGATGATGGGCAGGATCTTGTTCATGTCGTCCTGCAGGATAGGGCTCTCGATGCTCTCCTCACGGGCCAGCATGGCATCGGTGTTGCCCTTGATGGTGTTGATCTCGCCGTTGTGCAGGATGAACCGGTTGGGGTGGGCACGCATCCAGCTGGGGTTGGTGTTGGTAGAAAAGCGGCTGTGCACCATGCCGATGGCGGATTCGTAATCCTCGTCCTGCAGGTCAAGGTAGAACAGGCGCAGATCGTGCACCAGGAACATGCCCTTGTAGACGATGGTGCGGCTGGACAGGCTGGGCACATAGGTGCCGTTGCTGGCCTGCTCGAACACCCGGCGGATGATGTAGAGCCTGCGGTCAAAATCAATGCCCCTGCTCACACGGGCAGGCTTTTTGATGAAGCACTGCCAGATGGAGGGCATGCAGTCCCGGGCCTTCTGACCCACAGCATCGGGGTCTACCGGCACCCTGCGCCATGCCAGAAACTCAAGCCCCTCCTTGCGGGTGACCAGCTCAAACAGCTTCATGGCCTGTGCCCGCAGGTGCTCGTTCTGGGGGAAGAAGAACATGCCGACCCCGTATTCCCGCTCGTTGCCCAGGCTGATGTTCAGCTCATCGGCCACCTTGGAGAAGAACTTGTGGCTGATCTGCAGCATGATGCCCACGCCGTCGCCGGTCTTGCCTTCGGCATCCTTACCGGCGCGGTGCTCCAGCCGTTCCACGATGCTCAGGGCATCGCTGACCGTCTGATGGCTCTTGCGGCCCTTGATGTCCACCACCGCGCCGATGCCGCAGGCATCGTGCTCGAACTGAGGGTCATACAGGCCAAGAGGCGTGGCGTTTTCCGTAAATTGATCCATTGCCTTTCCCATCCTTATCTCTCAAAATATCCTCCGGGCCGCGGCACATTCCGCAGCCGATCTTGCACAGAAAACAAAAAAGCGCCCCAGAAGGGTATAGAATACCCTTCTGGAACGCCTTTGTTCCGATGATTCTATTATAGCGGATGGTGAGAGATGTTCAAGTGACAGCTGCGCCAAACTTGATGCCCTGAAGTCCGGTCATCTTGTGCGGTTTGATGGAATGATGAACGCATTTCATCAAAACCTTGAAAAAACCGCCGCATCCGGCTGCCGGTCTGGGGCAGGGGATGTGGCGGTTTGCGTATGATTGCGGGGCGTTTCTGTCCTTAGTGCTTTGCGGCGCGCTGTTTGCGGTCGAAGAACCACCCGCATACCAACAGACCGATGCCAAAGATCAGAAGCACGGCAGCCAGCCAATCGGTGGTACCGGTCTGGATCAGGGTCACGGTCGTGGTGTTCTGCGTGGGCGTTTCCTCCGGCTGGGCCAACGACGCGGATGTGTCAGTCTGAGCCGGTTCCTCCGCAGGCAGCTCGCCGGGGGCCTCTGTTTCCTCGGTTTCCTCTGTTTCCTCTGTTTCCTCGGGGATCTCGGGTTCCTCAGGCTCCTCGGGGGTCTCCGGCCCCTCAGGCTCCTCGGGGATCTCGGGGGTCTCCGGGGTCTCCGGGGTCTCCGGGTCTACGGGAACGACCGGAACATAGGGGTCGTCCGGGCTGTTCTTCAGGTTGGTAAAGACGACCTTGGCGGTGTCGTTCTGGGGCACAACGCCGGTCTCTGCAGGGTTGAGATTCAGCAGGGTCCAGCCGTCCTGAGCGGTTTCGGTGATGGTATAGCCGATGCCTGCGGGCAGGTTCGAGAGCGTGATGCTCTCGCCGCTTTTCAGGGTGAAGGATGCCTTGCCGTTTTTGAACGGGACACCGCACCATTTGTCGTCGATCGTGGTGATGGTATCATCGTCCAGCGTGAGCTCAAAGGTGAACGCGGTGTCATAGTCGCTCGGCAGCAGTTCCCCGAGCGTCTCTTTGCAGACGGTCAGGCTGCCGATGCTGCCGTGTGCGGCCTTGAGGGACAGGGGGCCGGTGTAAGAATTGACGGGTGCGACGAGAACTATGTGCAGATCCGCTTCGTCCCCGTGGGCGTTCCAGCGGGTGGTTTCATAGTCGTCATACCAGCCGGTAATGAAATCATAGCAGTCCGGTTCGCCATCCAGCTCCCAGCCGCGGCCGGTGGGGCCAAAGGTAATGGTGGCAGTCGCACCGTTCTCGATGTCGTCACCGCCTTTTGCTGCATGGTTGTTGTACAGCTGCACGTCATCCGAAAGAGTTGCTTCGCCATAGTTTCGGAGACCGCCGCCGTAGCCATACAAATCGTTAGTGGTGTTATAACGGACACAGCCGGAGAGCAGAGTCAACTTTGAATTCTCAACATTGACAACGCCACTCTCTTTGTTGTACTCGACCTGCAGGTCGACGCCGTTTTCTACAGTAAACGTTCCCTTGTTGTTAAAAATACCGTAGTAGCCATTATTGCAGGCAGAAACGATTGCGCCGGTTTCAACGGTGAAAATACCGCCGTCATTGTAAATACCGTGTCCTCCGTTACCGTCGGCAGAAATAACCGCACCGCTCTGAATTGTAAAGTAGTCATCCGCAGGGGTGTCGAAGTTGTCGTAGACGGTGTTGAAGATGCCGCAGGACCTATTATTGTTTGCAGTGACATGTGCGCCGCCCTCAATGAGGAAAAAGCCTGTTGCTACTGACAGATCGCCACCGCCTGCATAGTTGTAGATGCCATACAGATTGTTGTTTGCGGAGACATTGGCACCGCTTTTAATGGTAGTACGAGCATCAAAACTATTTGCAAAGCCAAGCTGGCTGTTGCCATCAACGATGACGGTTGCACCGCTTTCAATGTTCAGAATCCATTCGTTTAAAAGACCGGCCAGACCAACATTGTTGCAGGCATAGACGTATGCACCAGATTCAATGGTCAGTTTGCCTTCGTAGGTGGAATCATCGTAATGTTCAGCGTGCACAACTAATCCGCCAGCACAGCCGGGGTCACTTGCACCGTTGCGCTCACAGAAGACCTTCGCACCGCCGCAGATCACACTTTCTGCGCCGACGCCGAGACCACCGACACCGTTGTCAGAAGCAATCAAAGTGGAATCGCCATCTACTTCAAGTTCACCGGCAAAAACACCAAAGCCATAGGAACCACCGGTGTTGTTTTCGGTTGCTTTGATCGTAGAAGAAAGCAGCGTCACTTTGCCGTCATAGCAGGCAAGACCAAAACCGTAACCATGACAACCGTTCTTCTCCAGCACGACTTCGGAAGAAGTCAATGTTAAGTCCAGCGGGTCGATCAACAGACCAGCGTGGTAGCAACCGGTAACTTCCAAATAAGAACTATTGATCTCGATTTTGCCTTCGTTAGGATCATAATTGGTTTGCTCAGCATAAATGCCACTCGCATCATAACCGTTGAAATCGCGGATCACAGCGTATGTGCCGTTATCCAGATACAGGTTACTTCCGCGCTCCATGTAGAGACCGGCACCGTTGGCATTAGGCGTATCCGAAATCAATTCGAAGTTGACGTCATCCAAACGCAAGTTTGTGCTGGTGATCAGGTTGGCCGCGCCGCCATTCTGATTGGGATGGATATGCGCATAAATGTGCAGCGTGAGATTCTCAAACGTAATGTTACTGCCGCTTGCATAGATGCCAATCCCTTTCAGCGTCAGCTTGTGGGTACCGCCGCCGGAAATGGTCAGGGTCTTGTTATCGAACGTAAGACCTTCATCCAGCTCAATGTTCTTCAGCAGGTCGATCTGGTCGCCAGGTATCGCCATGCTGATCGCCTCGTCCAGTGTAGAGTAGTAAATATCGCCGATCTTGCACACAGGCGGGGTTGTGGTGCTGCCGTCGTCGTCCGCAGAGCCATCGTCATCCGATTCCTCGTCAGGAATTTTGGGGGTGGGATTCCCTGCGGGCAGGTCATCCGCTGGTGCTTCATCGTTGTCCGCATCCGCAAGGCTTTTCTCCGAGCCCGTCTCCAAAAGGTCGGGAACAGGAGGTTCCTGTTCCTGCAAATCATCAAGGGAGTAGGGGACGGTGGAAAGGTCACTCCAGTCCAGAATGGTGCCGTCCGAATCCGGGATGGTGGGGGCGGGGCTCAGTGCAAGTACACTCAGCGGCAGAACATGAAGCAGCAATCCGATGGTAAGTATCACTACGAACCATCTCTTTTTCATGGTTTTTTTCCTCCTCTTTCTAAAATATAGTACATTTTGTGTACTGCTAATATAGTAGCATCGGATGTTCGGAAATACAAGAGGTTCAAACGAATTTGAAACCGAAAGATCCAAATTTTTGAAGCGGCGGGGAACCGCGCCGGAGTTTCTCCGGAAAATGGTTCCTGCACAGGAGTGAAAGCTTATCCATGCGCCGGAAATTCCCAGAAATTATGAAAAAGTTTCGACACAAGAAAAACTCCCGGGAAATCCCGGGAGTATAGCAGAAACGAAACAAGAAATTCCCTGCGGCGGCAGTCAGTGTCCCAGAATGGCCCGCAGGTCCTCTTCCGGGGTCGTAATGGCTTTCAGGTCATAGCGGCGCTGCAATTCCTGCACGACCCCCGGAGAGAGAAAGGCCGGGAGGGTGGGGCCGAGGCGGATATTCCGGATGCCCAAAGCCAACAGGGCGATCAGGATGCAGACTGCCTTCTGCTCGAACCAGCAGAGCACCAGCGAGAGCGGCAGGTCGTTGACGGTGCAGCCGAAGCCATCGGCCAGAGCCAGTGCGATCCGGATGGCGCTGTATGCGTCGTTGCACTGGCCCACATCGAGGATGCGGGGCAGGCCAGTGCCGGGCACTGTGCCCAGAGGCAGATCGTTCAGGCGGAATTTGCCGCAGGCCAGCGTCAGGATCACGGTGTCGGGCGGGGTGAGCTTGGCAAACTCGGTGTAATAGCGGCGGGTGGGCCGGGTACCGTCGCAGCCGCCCACCAGGAAGAAATGGCGGATCTGCCCGCTTTTCACGGCCGCAACGATCTCATTGGCGTGGGAGAGCACAGCGCTCCGCGCAAAGCCGGTGGTGACCGTTTTGCCGCCGTTCATGCCCGGGATGATGGTATCCTCCGGGTAGCCGCCCAGTTCCAGCGCTTTCCGGATGACGGGGGTGAAGTCCCGGTCCTCCCCGATGTGCGGCACCCCGGGATAGGAGACCACCGAGGTGGTAAAGACCCGGTCGGCGTAGCTGGGGCGCAGCGGCATGATACAGTTTGTGGTGAAGAGGATCGGGGCGGGGATGTCCTCAAACTCCGACTGCTGGTTCTGCCAGGCGGTGCCGAAATTTCCCTTGAGGTGCGAATAGCGCTTTTTCAGCTCCGGGTAACCGTGGGCGGGCAGGAGTTCCGAGTGGGTATAAACGTTGATGCCCTTGCCCTCGGTCTGGGCCAAAAGCTGCTGGGTGTCGTAAAGGTCGTGGCCGGAAATGACGATGAAAGGCCCTTTCTCGATGGTCAGAGGGACTTCTGTCGGTTCCGGTTCGCCAAAGGCACCGGTGTTGGCATGATCCAGCAGTTCCATGGTGTGGAAGCTGGCTTCTCCGGTCCTTTGCACCAGGAGCCAAAGCTCCTCCATGGATAGCCCCGAGGTGCCCACTGCCTTCAGGGCGGTACAGTAAAATTTGTCCAGCTCCGGGTCGATGCGGCCCAGCACCCGAGCATGATAGTTATAAGCGGCCATTCCCCGCAGGCTGAACAGCACAAAGCATTTCAGGCTTCGCACGTCCGGGTCAGGCTCCTGCCAGAGCTGCTGCATATCATAGTCCTCGGCAATGCCCGGACAGGCGGCGTGGATCTTCTCGATCAGCTGCCCGACGGTGTGCTCGTCAAAATTTACATTGGTGATGGTGGTGAACAGCCCCTGCATCAGCAGCAAAGCCTGCTCCGGAGCCGGAGCACGGCCTTCGCCAATGAGCTGCTCCGCATACCGGATCAGGGCACCGGTCAGCCGGTCCTGCGCCGCTGCGGTCGGAGCCGATTTCCCGCACACACCTGCCCGACCGGTACAGGCAGTCCCGTTGGCCGCCTGCTCACATTGGAAACAAAACATCTGCTCATCCATAAAAATACTCCCTTCGCTTTCTGGCAAAGGGAGTATGGACAACGGACAGAGGAAATATACAGGAAAAAAAAGGGGCCGCACCCCTTCGGATGCGGCCCTCTGAAAAGGAATGCTTAGTAGGTGATGCCCTGTGCCATCATGGCGGTGGCCACCTTCAGGAAACCGGCGCAGTTTGCACCGACCATCAGGTTGCCCTCGGAACCGGCAGCAACGGAAGCGTCATAGGAAGCGTGGAAGATGCCCTCCATGATGCCCTTCAGCTTGGCATCCACTTCCTCAAAGCTCCAGCTCAGACGCTCGGAGTTCTGGCTCATCTCCAGACCGGAGGTGGCCACGCCGCCGGCGTTGGCTGCCTTTGCGGGTCCGTACAGGACACCGTTGGACAGGTAGACCTCAATGGCCTCGGGCGTGCTGGGCATGTTTGCGCCCTCGCAGACAACGGTGCAGCCGTTCTTGACCAGAGCCTCAGCGGACTCCTTGTTGATCTCGTTCTGGGTTGCGCAGGGCAGGGCGATGTCGCAGGGGACAGTCCAGACCTTGGAGCAGTCGGCAACGTAGGTTACACCGGCGTGGGTCTCGGCATACTCCTTGATGCGGCCGCGGCGCACTTCCTTCAGCTCCTTGACGTAAGCCAGATCAATGCCGTTGGGGTCGTAGACGTAGCCGTTGGAATCGGACATGGTAACGACCTTTGCGCCCAGAGACTGGGCCTTCTGGCAGGCATAGATGGCAACATTGCCGGAGCCGGAGATGACCACGGTCTTGCCCTCAAAGCTGTCGTTGCGCATACACTTCAGAGCCTCGGCAGTGAAGTAGCACAGGCCGTAGCCGGTGGCCTCGGTACGGGCCAGAGAGCCGCCGAAGGTCAGGCCCTTGCCGGTGAGCATACCGCCCTGGAAGCTGTTGGTCAGGCGCTTGTACTGGCCGAACATGTAGCCGACCTCGCGGCCGCCGACACCGATATCACCGGCGGGGCAGTCCACGAACTGGCCGATGTGGCGGTACAGCTCGGTCATAAAGCTCTGGCAGAAGCGCATGACTTCCATGTCGCTCTTGCCATGGGGGTCAAAGTCAGAGCCGCCTTTGCCGCCGCCCATGGGCAGGGTGGTCAGGCTGTTCTTGAAGGTCTGCTCAAAGCCCAGGAACTTCAGGATGCCCTGGTTGACAGAGGGATGGAAGCGCAGACCGCCCTTGTAGGGGCCGATGGCGCTGTTGAACTGGACGCGGTAGCCGCGGTTCACCTGGACCTTGCCCTGATCATCGACCCAGGGCACACGGAAGGTGATGATGCGCTCGGGCTCGACCAGACGCTCGATCAGGCCAGCCTTCTCGTACTCGGGATGCTTCTCCACCACGGGCTGGATGCTCTCCAGCACCTCGCGGACAGCCTGCAGGAACTCAGGCTCATTGGCATTGCGCTGTGCAAGGCCGTCGTAAACGCGCTTCAGGTATTCATTCGTCAGCATAATAGAATACTCCTTTTCCCATGATTTACAATCGCTCTGCCCACTATCACAGAACGCTTCACCATTATAAAGCTTTGTGCAGCGATTTACAAGAGAGGAAATCGGAAAATGTTTCAGTGAAGCCAAAATAAAAATGAATCCGCTTCACAGTGTCAGTGCCCGGCAGCGCTGGGGATCTCCTGCAGCTCAAAGCGGTATTCCTGCGCGGCATCGGGGTATTTTGCCCTGTCCACGGGGCTGAGGAAGATGGCAAGGGGCCGCAGCCAGAGCCCGCCGTCCCCGTAGAGCTTGCGGTAGACCACAAAGGGCTCCCCCGTTTCGGAATCGTTGGCAACGGCCTCCACCAGATAAAAGTCGCCCTTGAAGTGCCGGTATACCCGGCCGATCTTGAGTTCGTTCGGCATTTGCGTTCTCCTTTACATTCCAGCCAAAATGGCATTCACGGCAGTCACAAAGGGCTCCATATCCTCAAACAGGACTTCGACGATGATGCTCCAGTTGATACCGTCGTAGTCATGCACCAGCCGGTGGCGCAGCCCGGCGACCATATTCCAAGGCTGCTCTGGATAAGAGGCCTTGAACTCCGGACTGAGCTGGTAGACCTGTTCTCCGATGTTATAGAGCGGGGTCGTGACGGCCCACTGAGAAAACTCGTCCTCGAGCAGAAGCTCTGGCGTAATGCCGCGCTTGTGCATCTCGGCTTTCAGGCTTTCCCATGTGGCAACGATCTTTTTTAGGCGTTCCTTGTCCGATCTCTTCATGCGATCCTGACCCCCTCCCGCATGATGCTTTCGTAGAAGGGAGTGCCGGTGTTGACCTCCCGGATCTCAAAGGCATCCACATCCTTCTGGGTGCGCTGGCGCAGCTCCTCCCCGAAAGCAAAGATGTCCCTTGCCCGGAAGTTGGCACCGCCCACCACGATTACATCGATATCCGAAGCGGCAGTGGCTTCTCCCCGGGCATAGGAGCCGAACAGCAAGGCGTACTCGGCGTGATATTTGTGCAGCAGCTCCCGGATGACCTGCTCGATCTCAGTGCGGGAAAGCGTGTTCATGCGGACACCTCCAATCGGAAATTCTCTACCAATATTGTACCATAGAATGCCGGAAATGCAAACAAAAATCCCCCGCAGGCGGCTGGCGCTGGCGGGGGACAGGTGCATGATTTACTTCTTCAGCAGCTTCTCGCAGGCATCGGCGGCACCCTCAAGGTACTGGCCGGGGTAGGCCTCGATCATGCCGGCATCGGAGCAGGCAGCCAGCTGGGGATCGATGGGGCACTTGGCCAGCACGGGCAGGCCGTGCTTTGCGGCCACCTCATCCACATGGCTCTCGCCGAACACGCTGATCTTCTTGCCGCAGTCGGGGCAGACGATGTAGCTCATGTTCTCCACGATGCCCAGCATGGGCACCTTCATCATCTCAGCCATGTTCACGGCCTTGGCCACGATCATGCTGACCAGCTCCTGGGGGCTGGCAACGACCACGATGCCGTCCACGGGCAGGCTCTGGAACACAGTCAGGGGCACGTCGCCGGTTCCCGGAGGCATGTCCACAAACAGGAAGTCTACGTCCTTCCAGACCACATCGGTCCAGAACTGCTTGACCGCACCGGCGATCACGGGGCCGCGCCACACAACGGGGTCCTCCTCGTTCTCGACCAGCAGGTTGATGCTCATCACATCAATGCCCATCCGGCTCTGGATGGGCCAGCAGCCCTTTTCATCGGCCATGGCACGGCCATGGATGCCGAACAGCTTGGGGATGGACGGGCCGGTGATGTCGGCATCCAGGATGCCGCAGTGGTAGCCACGGCGGGCCATGGCGCAGGCCAGCAAGGCACTGGTCATGCTCTTGCCGACACCGCCTTTGCCCGAAACAACGCCGATGACCTTTTTCACGCTGCTGTTGGGGTTGGGGGCATCGTGCTCAGGTGCGGCGGTGCGGGAAGAACATGCTGCCCCGCAGGTGGAACAGTCATGGGTACATTCTTCGCTCATACTCTAACCTTTTCTCCTTTATCTTAATTAGACAGATCGTCTTGACCAACCCATATCATACCATAAAACCGGGTGGGAAACAACCCACAGGGGCGCTCATCTTCACAAGAGTGCATATTGCCCGGGAAAGGCCGCATACACTGAACCGAACGCCTGTGCGGGGGAAGGAGGAAGACCATGGGGCAGAGCTACCTGAAAAACGCCGCCCTCCTGACCGGGGCGGATGTCCTGCTGCGGCTGGCCGGGATGGGCCTGCGCATCTATCTGGCCAACGCCCTGGGCGGCGAGGGGATGGGGCTGTACCAGCTGGTGCTGGCGGTCTACGCGCTCTTTGTCACGCTGGCAACGGCGGGGGTCTCGGTGGCGGCCACCCGGCTGATGGCTGAGGAGCTGGCCCGGGGCCGGGCGCAGGCGCGGGGGATGCTGGTGCGCCTGGCGGGCACGGGGCTGCTGCTGGGCGCGGCGGCCATGGCGGCGCAGTACGGGCTGGCCGGGGCCGCTGCCCGGTGGTGGCTGGGAGATGTGCGGGCGGCAGGCGCGCTGCGGGTGTCGGCCTTCGGGATGCCCTGGATGGCCCTTTCGGCTGTGCTGCGGGGGTTCTTTATCGCCCGGCGGCGGGTGGAGCCCAACGTGCTGAGCCAGCTGGTGGAGCAGAGCGTGCGGATCGGGATCATCTGGTACGCGCTGGAATGGGGGAACGCGCCGGACGTGAGCGCCCGCTGCACGGCGGTGCTGGCCGCCACGGCAGTGAGCGAAGCGGTGTCGGCCTGCATCCTGCTGCTGTTTTACCGTGGGGAGGCGGTGCGTGCGTTCGGCGCAGAAAAGGCCCGACGGCCTGCGGACCCTGCCCGGCGGCTCTGGGAGATCCTGTGGCCGGTGGAGGGCGGGCGGTGCCTTGCCAGCGCCCTGCACACGGCGGAGAACATGCTGGTGCCCGCCTGCCTGACGGTCTGCCTGCTGGATGCCGGGGGCCGCAGCGCCGCGGTGGCCCAGTACGGCAGCCTGAAGGGGATGGCCCTGCCTCTGCTCACCTTTCCCTTCGGGCTGCTGGGGAGCCTTTCGGTGCTGCTGATGCCTGAGATCACCCAGGCCCACATCCGGGGCGAGCGCGCCCGGCTGGGCTGCCTGCTGGACCGGATGCTCCGGCTGACGGGCTGCTTCTCGGCGCTGGCGGGGGCGCTGTTCTGGGTGTGGGGCGAGCCGCTGGCCCTGCTGCTCTACCACAGCCAGGAAGCCGGGTTCTATCTGCGGGTGCTTGGCCCGGCCATGCCGCTGATGTATCTGGAAAGCATGGTGGACGGTGCCATGAAGGGGATGGGGGAGCAGAAGGCCGTGTTCCGGTACAGCCTGTGGGACGCGGTGCTCCGCATTGCGGGGGTGCTGTTCCTCCTGCCCAGATGGGGGATGAAGGGCTTTTTGTGGGTGATCCTGCTGTCCAGTGCCTATACCTGCCAGATGAATACGGCCCGTCTGCTGCACGTCAGCGGGCTGCAGCCCAGGCTCTGGCGGTGGCTGGGGGCTCCGGCGCTGGCAGCACTGGTCTCAGCGGGGGCGGGCGAGGGCCTGCGCGCCTTGCTGGCGGGGTGGCTGAGCAGCGGGAGCACGCCCGCCCGGCTGGCGGCGCTCTGCGCAGGCGGCTTTGGCATGGCGGCAGTCTGCCTTGCCGTGCAGTGGCCGCTGGGGCTGGGCGAAGAGGTGCAGGCCATCCTGCGGACAGAAAAATCCCGCAGGGAGCGGCAGAAAAGCCCGGAGAATCGGAATTGTTCTGGACACAGGGGGGAGAATTGAGTATAATACAATGGATATCATGGCGGAACAGGCGCATGGGGCTTTGGACCCTGTGGCCGGCAACGCCGGGAAAAACGGGTGCGGACAGATCCCGCCCCGATGCAAAAGAGGATTTTTGTGAAGAAAACAGAGAAGCTTGTGCCGCAGGTGCTGCTGCGCCGGATGATCCTGGTGCTGCTGGACGCGGCCATCGTGATATTCAGCTTTTACTTTGCCCTGCTGCTCCGGGCCGACGGCGCGGTGGAGGCCAGCTGGTGGCCCCACAACCGTGCCCTGCTCTACCAGAATCTGCCCTGGATCGTGGCGCTCTACCTGCTCAGCTTTCTGGCGGGCGGGCTGTACCATGTGCTCTGGAAGTATGCCGGGGAGCGTGACCTCATCCGTCTGGGCGGCATGATCGCCGTGCCCACGGGGGTGGTCTATTTCGTGAACCATTTCTGTGTCCACGGCGTGCTGTTCGATTCTGCCAACGCCATGGCTGCTGTCCTCATCTTCCTGCTGGTGGGAGGCAGCCGTCTGGCATGGCGGCTCTTCCTGAACCATCCCATTGGCGAGCGGCTGCGGGGCGTGCCCAACAAGGACCCCAACCGCCCCGTGATGATCGTAGGCGCGGGCGAGGCCGGTGCCTGGGCCATCAATGTCTGCAAATCCAACAGCAGCTACGGCCACCCCGTTGTGGCGGTGGACGATGACCTGGTCAAGCAGGGACAGACCATCCACGGCGTGCCGGTCAAGGGCACGCTGGAGCAGATCCCCCAGCTCTGCACCCAGTACAACATCCACAACATCATCATTGCCATCCCCACCCTGCGGGGCAGCAGGCTGAACCATGTCATCGACCTCTGCGTTTCCACCCACTGCCCGGTGCAGATCCTGAGCGACCCCCAGTTGGTGGGCAGCAACGGCCCCCAGCAGGGTGCGTTCCGTGAGCTGAACACCGCCGATTTCCTCTCCCGTGACGAGGTCACGCTGGACAACGAGAAGATCTCCGGCTACCTCACCGGCAAGACCGTGCTGGTGACGGGCGGCGGCGGCTCCATTGGCAGCGAGCTCTGCCGCCAGGTGATGCGCTTCCGGCCCGGCAAGCTGCTGATCTTTGATATCTACGAGAACTGCGCCTACGAACTGCTGATGGAGCTGCAGCAGAAGTACGGCCGCGACATCCCTGTGACCGTGCTGATCGGCTCCATCCGGGATAAAAAGCGGCTGGACGAGGTATTTGAGACCTACCATCCCACCGTGGTGTTCCATGCAGCGGCCCACAAGCATGTGCCGCTGATGGAGATCAGCCCTGCTGAAGCCGTGAAGAACAATGTGCTGGGCACCAAGAACCTGCTCACCAGCGCCAGCGAGCACGACGTGGAGCGGTTCGTCCAGCTTTCCACCGACAAGGCGGTCAATCCCACCAGCGTGATGGGCTGCACCAAGCGGATCTGTGAGATGCTCATCCAGACCTTTGCGGGCAATACCGACATGAAGTGCGTGGCGGTCCGCTTTGGCAACGTGCTGGGCAGCCACGGCAGCGTGATCCCGCTGTTCGAAGCTCAGATCAAGAAGGGCGGCCCTGTTACCCTCACCGACCCCAACATCGAGCGCTACTTTATGACCATTCCCGAGGCGGCCCAGCTGGTGCTGCAGGCGGGCGCGCTGGCCGAGGGCGGCAGCATCTATGTGCTGGACATGGGCGAGCCGGTCAAGATCATGGATCTGGCCAAGCAGCTCATCCGCTTTTACGGCTACGAGCCGGGCGTGAATATGGAGATCAAGATCGTGGGCCTGCGCCCGGGCGAGAAGCTCTACGAGGAGCTGATGATGGACGAGGAGCAGGGCAAGATGCGCCGCACCGAGCACAACAAGATCTTTGTGGCATCGCCCCGGGACATCGACCTGGCCGTGTTCTACCAGCAGCTGCAGGATCTTGCTGCTGCCGCCCAGCACAACGACGAGGGCGTGGTGGATCAGCTGGAAAAGATGATCCCCACCTTTACCCCCACCAGAAAGAACCTGAAGACCTGATGCTATTGCACCGGAAACTGCCGGTGACGCTATAAAAACGAGAGGGAAGTATATTATGGAAAAGAGACCGTTTCTGACCGAAGAGCAGGCCCAGGAGATCATCCAGGACGTGCCCACCCCGTTCCACGTCTACGACGAAAAGGGCATCCGTGAGAACGCCCGCCGCATCAACAAGGCCTTCAGCTGGAACAAGGGCTTCCGGGAGTATTTTGCCGTCAAGGCGCTGCCCAACCCCATCATCCTGCAGATCCTGAAGGAAGAGGGCTGCGGCGTGGATTGCTCCTCCCTGACCGAGCTGATGCTGAGCGAGGTCTGCGGCTTTACCGGCAGCGATATCATGTTCTCCTCCAACCAGACCCCTGCGGAGGACATGAAGAAGGCCTACGAGCTGGGCGCATACATCAACCTGGACGATGCCACCATGGTGGACTTCTTGGACCGTGTGGCCGGGATCCCCGAGAACATCTTCTGCCGCTACAACCCGGGCGGGACCTTCCAGCTGGGCGAGAGCGAGGAGGGCTTCCAGGTCATGGACAAGCCCGGCGATGCCAAGTACGGCATGACCGAGGAGCAGATGATCGACAGCTACAAGAAGCTGATGGCAAAGGGTGCAAAGAACTTCGGCATCCATGCCTTCCTGGCCTCCAACACCATCTCCGATGCCTATTACCCCGAGCTGGCAGGCATCCTGTTCCAGCTGGCAGTCCGTGTGCAGAAGGCCACCGGTGCCCACATCGGCTACATCAACCTGTCCGGCGGCGTGGGCATCCCCTACCGCCCCGAACAGACCGAGAACGACATCATGGCCATTGGTGAGGGCGTGCGCCGGAAGTTTGAGGAGATCCTTGTGCCTGCAGGGATGGGCGATGTGGCCATCTTCACCGAGATGGGCCGCTTTACCACCGGCCCCTACGGTGCGCTGGTGGCAACTGCCATCCACGAAAAGCACATCTACAAGGAGTACATCGGTCTGGATGCCTGCGCTGCCAACCTGATGCGCCCCGCCATGTACGGCGCTTACCACCACATCACCGTGCTGGGCAAGGAGAACGCCCCCTGCGACCACAAGTACGATGTGGTCGGCGGCCTGTGCGAGAACAACGACAAGTTCGCCATTGACCGGATGCTGCCCAAGATCGATATCGGTGACCTGATCTACATCCACGACACCGGTGCCCACGGCTCCGCCATGGGCTACAACTACAACGGCAAGCTCCGCAGCGCCGAAGTCCTGCTCTGCGAGGACGGCTCTCACCGCCTCATCCGCCGCGCTGAGACCCCCCGCGACTACTTTGCAACGCTGGACTTCCTGCCCGCCATGAAGCCCCTGTTCGAGGGCTACGACGACTGAGCTCCCCTGAAAACCTGCGAGGTGTGATATGTTTTTTGGATTCCAGCTTACCTGCGGCCTGATGATGGTCTTTTACGGCTACTCGGTGATGAAGAACCCCCGTGTGTGGGGAGATCAGGGCCGTCAGGCAGTCAAGGCGGAGAATTTCCCGGAATACTGCCGCCAGAACGGCCTGTTCTTCCTGAAGGCGGGCCTGATCATGGCGCTCATCGGCGCGCTGGACGCACTGGTGAGCCTTTCCGGCGCGCTCTATGTGCTGCTGTATCTGTTCGGGCTGGCGTTCTCGTTCTATCCGCTGGTCAGATGGTGCCGCGAGAACGAGGGCTTCTCCTGGCCCTGGCCCCATGTGGAAAGCGAGAAGAAGCGGATCAAAAAGCTGCGCAGGGAGCAGGAACAGGAGCAGCAGAACGGCTCTGAGAAAAAATAAGAGAAAACCGAAACGCGGCGCTCTCCCTGAAGAAGGGAGGGCGCTGCTTTTGTCTGCTGAAGTTTCGACCCTTGACAGCCGGAGCCGCAGAACCTATAATGAAACCACGATGACCCTCTTGAAACACATTTGGAGGTACAGAACCATGATTAACTATCCCAAGAATTACGCTCCTCTGGCGGAAGAGGAAATGGAGTACACCAGCGGCGGCCTGTCCATCAACTGGATGGCACTGGGCTCCACCGTTATGGGCCTGGCCACCAGTATGCTGGCCTACCTGAATGTCTCCAACATTGCCGGTGTGGCGGTCCAGCTGCAGAAGAAGGACCCCGAGAAGTACCCTGAGCCGGAAGGCACCATCAACGGCAACCTCATCATCGATTCCACCCTGACCTACTTCTCCAGCGTGGCAGGCATCGGCATGGGCCTGCTGAACATCGCTGCGGGCGTGGGCACCGTCTATCTGGGCATGAAGTCCGGTTCTTGAAAATTAGCACTGGACATTTGAGCCAAAACGTGGTATACTTCTTCCTGCATTCGCGGGCATCGTACATCGGCTAGTATATCAGCCTTCCAAGCTGAGGAGGTGGGTTCGATTCCCATTGCCCGCTCCATGCAGAAAAAAGCCCTGAGTTCTCCGGAACTCGGGGCTTTTTTGCATATCTGGGGCAAAATGTTTGGCCTTCATCTCTTGTTTACAAAAAAATTGTTGACATTGTGCATACAACGTATTATATTAAAGGCAAAGGAGCGTGATTTGTATGTCTCAGACAACGGTAAGCATCCGTATGGACAATGAGTTGAAGAACAATTTTGACCATATCTGCACCGAGTTGGGCATGTCGATGTCCACCGCCGTGACCATGCTGGCCAAAAAGATGACCCGGGAACAGCGCCTGCCTTTTGAGCTCTCGGTAGACCCGTTCTACTCCGAGCAGAACATGGCCCGCCTGCGCAAGTCCATTGCGGAGATGGAAGCCACCGGCGGCACAGTCCATGAGGTAAATCTGGATGATTAAAGCGTGGACAGAGGAAGCATACGGTTCACACTATCGGGATAAGTGATGCAAAGCAGATGGCCTGCGGGCTGTCTGCTTTTTTGATGAGGAGAGCTTGTTCACTTTTCCTGTTTACTTTGAAGCGATTTTATAGTAAAATAAGATGAATAAATCAGGGGCAGGGGAAACTTTGGCCTGATGAGAGAAATGATTTAGGTGGTGTATTGATATGGCATTGAAATATCAGCGGATCCTTCTGAAGATCAGCGGCGAGGCCCTGGGCGGCGAAAAGGGCACCGGCTTTGACGAGCCGACCATGGACGCGATCTGCGGCGGCGTGAAAAAGGCCCACGACCTGGGCGTGCAGATCGGCATCGTGGTGGGCGGCGGCAACTTCTGGCGCGGTCGTTCCAGCGGAAAGATGGAGCGCACCCTGGCCGACAAGATCGGAATGCTGGCGACCGTGATGAACGCGCTGGCCGTCTCCGACAAGCTGGAGCAGCTGGGCGTGGAGACCGAGGTGTTCACCTCCATCACCATGCCGCAGGTGGCCCCCGCCTTTACCCGCAAGGATGCCCTGAAGGCCATGGCAGACGGCAAGATCGCCATCTTCGGCGGCGGCACCGGCAACCCCTTCTTCTCTACCGACACCACCACGGCCCTGCGTGCTGTTGAGGTGAGTGCGGACATCATGTTCAAGGCCACCATGGTGGACGGCGTGTACGACAAGGACCCCCACAAGTACCCCGATGCCAAAAAGTACGACACCCTGACCTTTACCAAGGTGCTGGAGGATCGCCTGGCTGTGATGGACGGCACTGCCGCCACCCTCTGCCGCGACAACAAGCTCCCCATCCTGGTCTTTGACCTGGCCGACCCGGACAACATTGCAAAGGCCGTGCAGGGCGAGAACGTTGGCACCCTGGTCTACGAGGGCTGAGCATAGCCCGCATCCCCGTACCATAGAATGGAACAGGCAGCAATCACAGCGCCTGTGCAGAACAATATATAACAGGAGAAAAGGACAATGAGCAGCAACACCAAGGCATTTGAAGAAAAGATGAAGAGCTCCGTGGAGCATCTGGACCGCGAGCTGGCCGCTGTGCGTGCAGGCCGCGCCAACCCCGCCGTTCTGGACAAGGTGAGCGTGGACTACTACGGTGCCCCCACTCCCATCCAGCAGGTGGCCTCTGTGGCCGTGAGCGAGGCCCGCACCCTGACCATTACCCCCTGGGACCGCACCCTGCTGCGCGCCATCACCAAGGCCATCATGGCCAGCGATGTGGGCATCACCCCCATTGATGACGGCTCCACCATCCGCCTGAACTTCCCGGCCCCCACCGAGGAGCGCCGCAAGCAGCTGGCAAAGGAAGTTGCCAAGCTGGGCGAGGAGGCCAAGGTGGCCGTGCGCAATGTCCGCCGTGACGCTATGGACAAAGCCAAGGCCATGAAGAAGGCCGGTGAGCTGACCGAGGACACCCAGAAGACCATGGAAGAAGAGGTCCAGAAGCTGACCGACAAGTATATCAAGAACATCGACGCAGCCGTTGAGGAAAAGCAGAAGGAGATCATGTCCGTCTGATCGCCGCGGCGAAACGAAACGTGTGAGGTGCCGTGCGCTGGAACGAGTGCGCGGCACTTTTTGCCGAAACCGGGGCAGGGAACACCCGCCCCGCAAACGCAGGAGAATGATTATGAACCATCCCAAAGAATTTGCCGAGGGCCTTTCCATCGGCATCATCATGGACGGCAACGGCCGCTGGGCCAAGCAGCGGGGCCTGCCCCGCACCGCGGGCCACAAAAAGGGTGCCGCCGTGTTTCAGGATATCGCCAACTACTGCGAGGAGCTGGGCGTTTCATCCGTGACCTTCTACGCCTTCTCCACCGAGAACTGGAAGCGCCCGCTGGAAGAGGTCTCCGCCATTATGAAGCTGTTCGGCGAGTATCTGCTCAAGGGCTTCAACTATAAGGACCGCAACATCCGCATCAAGTTCCTGGGCGACCGGGCCGCGCTGGATGCAAAGCTCCAGAAGCTGATGAACGAGCTGGAGGAGGACTCCGCTGCCAAGACCGGCATGACCCTGAACATTGCCGTGAACTACGGCGGCCGCCCCGAGATCGTGCGGGCCGCCCGGCAGCTGGCCCAGCAGGTGGCAGCGGGCACCCTCAAGCCCGAGGACATCACCGAAGAGATGATGAGCGACCACATGTATACCGCCGGCCAGAAGGACCCGGATTTCATCCTGCGTCCCTCGGGCGAGAAGCGCCTTTCCAACTTCATGCTCTGGCAGGCCGCCTACGCCGAACTGGTGGAGATGGATGTGCTCTGGCCTGATTTCACCCGGGATGACCTGGATGCCGCCATCACGGAGTTCAACAAGCGCTCCCGCCGGTTTGGCGGCATCTGACCCTTGCAATTCCCAAAAGGAGAAATTTGAATGAAAACTCGTATCATAACCGCAATTGTGGGCATCCTCGTCCTGATCGGGGTGCTGTTCACCTTTGACACGCTGGTGTTCAATTTTGTCATTGCCGCCATTACCCTGATCGCCATCCACGAGGTCTTCAAGGCCCTGGGCTTCGGCAGAAAGGAATGGCCCATGTACGCCGTGTTCGTGCCCTACACCCTGCTGATCATGCTGTCCAGCTATCAGGTGTGGCGGCGGCTGGTCATGCCGGCCTCCTTTTTGATGGTGCTGTTCTTCGGCATCTATCTGGTGGTGCGCAACGCACAGGTGGATTTTGCAAAAGCCAGCGGTCTGGTGATGTTTTCCGGCATCGTGATCTTCTGCTTCTACTCCTTTATCCGTTTGAAGGAGCTGCTGCCGGTGGAGACCTACGGCTATGACGCGATGTTCTTTATTCTGCTCATCCTCTGCTTTGCCTGGGGCGGCGATACCTGCGCCTACTTTGCAGGCAGAGCCTTTGGCAAGCACAAACTCTGCCCCGTGGTCAGCCCCAAAAAGACCGTGGAGGGAGCCATTGGCGGCGTGCTGGGCACCATGGTGTTCGGCGTGGTCGCCACCGTCATCTACTCCATTGCGGCCAACCGGATGGAGGCGTTCACCCGCACCAACATCGGCGTTTCCATGTACCTGATCATTGCCCTGCTGGCCTGCGTGGCCGCTGTGCTGGGCATCTACGGCGATCTGTTCGCCAGCGTGGTCAAGCGCCAGTGCGGCATCAAGGATTATGGCACCATCTTCCCGGGCCACGGCGGCATTCTGGACCGCTTCGACAGCGTCATGTTCATTGCGCCGTTCGTCACCATGGTGGTCATCGCTGTTTTCTATCACTGAATGCAGGAGGTAGCTTATGTCTAAAAAAATCACGCTGCTGGGTTCTACCGGTTCCATCGGCACCCAGAGCCTGGATGTCATCCGTGCCCAGGGCTATGAGGTGTTCGGCCTTTCCGCCCACAGCCATGTGGAAAAGATCCTGGAGCAGATCGAGGAGTTCCACCCCCGGTATGTCTGCATGACCGACCCCGATGCCGCCGCCCGGCTGGACGCGGCGCTGGCGGGCCGTGCCAACGCCCCCCGGCTGCTGACCGGCCCCGAGGGCCTGAAGGAGCTGGCCGCCATGGAAGGCCCCGATGTGGTGCTGAACAGTGTGGTGGGCATCGCCGGTCTGGGTGCCAGCCTGACCGCCATTGAGAGCGGCCACGATCTGGCCCTTGCCAACAAGGAGAGCCTTGTTACGGGCGGTCACCTGGTGACCCAGGCCGTGGCAAAGCACGGCGTGAAACTGCTGCCTGTGGACAGCGAGCACTCCGCCATCTTCCAGTGCCTGCAGGACAAGGAGAGCGCCAAGAGCCTGACCAAGATCCTGCTCACGGCCTCCGGCGGCCCCTTCTTCGGCATGAAGACCGAGGAGCTGCGGGGCAAGACCAAGGCCGATGCCCTCAAGCACCCCAACTGGAACATGGGTGCCAAGATCACCATCGACTCCGCCACCCTGATGAACAAGGGCCTGGAGCTGATCGAGGCGGTCTGGCTGTTCGGCCTGCCCCCCGAGAAGATCCAGATCGTGGTGCAGCGCCAGAGCGTTGTCCACTCTGCCGTGCAGTACAGCGATAACTCCATCATCGCCCAGCTGGGCGTGCCCGATATGCGCATCCCCATCCAGTACGCCCTGACCTACCCGGCCCGTGTGCCTGGTGTGGTGCCCGAGCTGGACTTTACCACCCTGAAGCTGCTGACCTTCGATGTGGCCGACGAGGAGACCTTCCGCTGCCTGGCTGCCTGCAAAAAGGCCATCAAGAAGGGCGGTCTGGGCCCCTGCGCCGCCAATGGTGCCAACGAGGAGGCAGTCAAGCTCTTCCTCGAGGATAAGATCGGCTTCCTCGATATCGGCCGTCTGGTGGAGGCTGTTGTGGACAGCGACAGCTTTGGCGGCGATTACACCCTGGCCGATGTGTATGAGTGCGACAAGATGGCCCGCGCCTTTGTGAGAGCGCACCTGTAAGGAGAACTGATGTCTTTTATTGTCACCTTTATTGCTGCGGTGTTCGTGTTCAGCGCCGTGATCGCCATCCATGAGTTCGGCCACTTCATGGTGGCAAAGCTCTGCGGTGTGCAGGTCAACGAGTTCTCCATCGGCATGGGGCCGGTGCTGTGCAGGCGGGTGCGCAAGGGAACCCAGTACAGCATTCGCGCCCTGCCTGTGGGCGGCTTTGTGGCGCTGGAAGGGGAGGAAAGCCCCGAGAGCAAGCAGGCGGAGGAACGGTCAAACCCCTCAGCCGCCGATGGCGGCAGCTCCCCTGATAGGGGAGCCCTTGGCATAGCGGAGACTTCCCCCGAGGAGGAAAAGCCTGCTGGTATTCCTCTGAATGAGGCCCCTGTCTGGCAGCGGGCCCTCATCATGCTGGCGGGTGCCGGGATGAACTTTGTGCTGGGCTTTGTGGTCATGGCCATCCTCATCACGGCCCAGAGCGAGCCCATCACCAGCAAGGTGCTCTATCAGGTGGAGGAAAACGCCCTCTGCGGTCAGACCGGCCTGCAGGCAGGGGATAAGATCCTTGCGGTGAACGGCCGCCGCTGCTTTGTGGCAAACGATATCCTCTATGAGCTGATGCGCACCGAGGACTACACCGCCGATTTCACCGTTCTGCGGGACGGCAAAAAGGTGGAGCTGCCCGGTGTGCAGTTCGACACCTGGCAGGATGACAAGGGCGAGACCCACATGAGCCTGGGCTTTACGGTCTACGGCATCAAAAAAACACCGCTGAACGTGCTGAAAGAGGCGGGCAACAGTGTGCTCTACTACGGGCGCATCATCTTTGCCTCCCTCTCCGACCTGCTGCGGGGGCGGGAGAGCATCAACGACCTCTCCGGCCCGGTGGGCATCGTAACGGCCATCGGGCAGGCCGCCAGCTATGGCTGGCAGGACCTGCTGGAGCTGCTGGTGCTCATCACCGTGAATCTGGGCATCTTCAACCTGCTGCCCTTCCCGGCGCTGGACGGCGGCAAAGTGGTGTTCCTGCTCATTGAGGGCGTGACCGGCCATGCCGTGCCCGAAAAGATCCAGAGCGGCCTGACCGTGGCAGCCTTTGCGCTGCTGTTCGGGCTGATGATTTTTGCAACTTACAACGATATCCTCCGGCTCATTACCGGGGCAATGTGATACGGAAAGGAAAACGACCATGCGGCAGCTGAAACGAGAAGTGAAGATCGGCAATGTGACCATTGGCGGCAATAACCCCATTGCGGTGCAGACCATGCTGAATGTCCCCGTGGAGGACATTGAGGGCAACGTTGCCCAGGCAAAGCGCTGTGAGGCGGCGGGCTGCCAGATCCTGCGTGTGACCTGCCCCAGCGCGGCGGATGCCAAGTGCATCGAGGCCGTGAAGAACGCGGTGAACATCCCCATCGTGGCGGATATCCACTTTGACTACAAGGCAGCGCTGGCCTGCGCCGACGTTGGTGTGGACAAGATCCGCATCAACCCCGGCAACATCGGCGACGACGACCGGGTCAAGGCCGTGGTGCAGGCCTGCCAGCAGAAGAACATCCCCATCCGCATCGGCGTGAACGGCGGCAGCCTGGAAAAGCACATCCTGGCAAAGTACGGTGCGCCCGTGCCCGAGGCCATGGTGGAAAGCGCCCTGTACCATGTCCGCCTGCTGGAGAAGTTCGATTTCAACAACATCGTCATCTCCATCAAGAACTCCAACGTGCCCCGCATGATGGAGGCCTACCGCCAGCTGAGCGCTGTGACCGATTACCCCCTGCATGTGGGCGTGACCGAGGCCGGTACTTACCAGATGGGTCTGCTCAAGAGCGGCATGGGCATCGGCGGGATGCTGCTGGAGGGCATCGGCGATACCATCCGCGTCTCGCTGGCCGCCGAGCCCGAGAAGGAAGTGGAAGCAGGCTACAACATCCTGCGCGCCGTGGGTTTCCCCGTGGCTGGCCCCGAGGTCATCACCTGCCCCACCTGCGGCCGCACCCAGTACCCCTGCACCGAGATCGCCAACGAGGTGGAAAAGCGCCTGCAGGGCTATAAGAAATCCATCAAGGTGGCCGTGATGGGCTGCGTGGTCAACGGCCCCGGCGAGGCCCGCGAAGCCGATATCGGCATTGCAGGCGGCAAGGGCGAGGCTGTTCTCTTCATCCACGGCCAGCCCATCAAGAAGCTGACCGGGGATAATATCCTCGACCAGTTCATGGAGGAAATCTATAAGATTTAAGAGACAGCCCTCTCAGTCTCGCAGCGCTCGACAGCTCCCCCAAAGGGGGAGCCAACGCATCTGCAGGGGGAAAGGGTGCTGATGGCTAAACCTCTCCGTCATCATCGCTTCGCTCGATGCCACCTCCCCTAGTAGGGGAGGCCTTGGCATAGGGTTCATTTTTCGCAATGATCGCCTACCGGCTCCAAAACCGGCACCTGCCGCAAGGGTAAGACTTTGCGCCAGCAGGGCAAACAGGAGCGAAGCGTCAGACCACGAAAACGCGACGGCCTGCCAAAGGCTCCCCTACTAGGGGAGCTGCCGAGCGTCAGCGATGGCTGAGAGGTTCTGCACCGCCAGCACCCCCAAAAGGTCGTGCCGCAATTGCCTCTCCCTTTGGGAGAGGTGGCATCCCGCAGGGATGACGGAGAGGGTGCAGACGCGAAGCGCCTGAGCGGTTCAGAAATAACATCAAAAGGAGTAACCCATCGTGACACCACTTGTATCTCAGCTATGGCCGCAGTTCATGGCGGACCCGGATTTCGCGGCCAGTTTCGGGCGCGTGATCGTGGAGCATGCCCGGATGCTGCGGCAGGAGCGGCAGGTCGTTTTTACCCTGCGCAGTGCCGCCCCGCTGGACAAGGGGCTGTGCGCCCGGCTGCTGGCCTCCCTGCAGCCGGATTATGAGGGCTTTGAACTGAAGATCGACAACCTCTTTGGCTATGCCGCGCTGGACGAAGCCGCCCTGCGGGAGCTGATGGAGGAGATGAAGCGGGACGGTATCCCCATCAACGGCTTTCTGGACCGGTGCCGGATCACCATCACCGGCCAGAACATCACGGTGGGGGTCTGCCACGGCACCAAGTTTTTGCAGGAGATGGAGTTTGAGCGCCTGCTGGCGGACCGCGTTGCCGCCCACACCGGTGTCAGGCCCAAAGTCACCCTGACAAGCGCGGTGGGCGAGGCCGAACAGCGCCAGATGGAGGAAAAGCTGGAGCGCAAGATCGCCCCGCCGGTGGTCAAGTTCGAGAAAAAGAACACCGCCCCCTCCATCAAGGTGGAGGGCCTTGACCTGACCGACAAGCCCGTGACCATTTTCCACGGCAAGATGTTCACCCCCAAGAACCTCACCCCCCTCAAGGACCTGGGCGGCGAGGGCGGCAAGTGCGTGATCTGGGGCGATGTGTTCTTTACCGAGGTCAAGGGCAACTACCGCAAGATCTACACGGTGTCCATCACCGATTACACCGGCTCCATCAACCTGAAGATCCGCGCGCAGGAAGGGGAGGACTGCTCCAAGTGGGAGAACATCGCCAAGGGCACCACCCTGCTGGTGCGCGGCGACTGCACCTACGACAAGTACGAGCATGACTACATCGTCTACCCCTACGATGTCCTGTTCGTGGAGCGAAAAAAGCGGGAGGACAACGCCCCGGAAAAGCGGGTGGAGCTTCACCTGCATACCAAGCTGTCCAGCATGGATGCCTTCTGCGACCCGGGCGGCATCGTCAAGCTGGCCCACCGGATGGGCCACCCTGCCATTGCCATCACCGACCACGGTGTCTGTCAGGGCTACCCGGAGGCCATGCTGGCCACCGACGAGATCCACAAGAGCGACCCGGATTTCAAGCTGATCTACGGCTGCGAGGCCTACTTTGTGGATGATATGGTGCCCTGCGTCTACGGCGTGAAGGACCAGCCGCTGGACGGCGAGTTCTGCGTGTTCGACACCGAGACCACCGGCCTGGACCCCGGCGTGGAGTACCTGACCGAGATCGGCGCGGTGATCGTGCGGAACGGGGAAGTGGTGGAGGAGTTCGACACCTTTGTCAAGCCGGGCAAGCCCATCACCCCCAAGATCACCGAGCTGACCGGCATCACCAACGAGATGGTGGCCGATGCCCCGGGGGAGAAGGAAGCGCTGGAAGCCTTTCTCCGGTTCGCGGATGGCCGCATCCTGGTGGCCCACAATGCCCATGCGTTCGATATCCGCTTCCTGAAAGCCGCCGCCAAGCGCAGCGGCATTTCCTTTGAGCCCACCTATATCGACACCCTGACCATGGCGCAGGCCATGTACCCGGGCCTGCACAACTACAAGCAGGGGACCATCAACAAGCATCTGGAGCTGCCCAGCTACGAGGCCCACCGCGCCTGCGAGGACTCCGCCGCGCTGGGCCGCATCTTCTGCGTCATGCTCAGTGACCTTGCCGAGAAAGAGGTCACCACCGTGGAGGGCATCAACACCGGTCTGGGCGGCAACCGGGAGGTGCTGAAAAAGAAGTACTTCCACCTCATCATTCTGGTCAAGAACCAGATGGGCCTGAAGAACCTGTACAAGATCGTGAGCGAGGCCCACGTCAACTACTTCTTCAAGAAGCCCCGTGTGCCCCGCAGCCTGCTGAA
>ENA-UEQX01000516-UEQX01000516.1-human-gut-metagenome-genome-assembly--contig:-NODE-516-length-25985-cov-4.417053_pt1 | contig 25985 bp, 39 predicted proteins | sample MGYA00242952_ERZ507952 | MGnify/ENA primary metagenome ERZ507952 (study PRJEB26167, sample SAMN06115425) | human gut metagenome | host: Homo sapiens | place: China:Sichuan | collected 2015-04-07... | reverse complement strand
TTGGGAGCGGCCGGTCCTTAGAAAGCAGACATTGCGATTTCAAAAGCCAATGTAATTGGATTTTGAAATCACGATGGCTGCTTTCTTAGTACCGTTGCCAGCGACAACAAGCGGAAGCGCTCCTGAAAACAAACAGTTCTATTTTTTATGCTATAAAGATGTTATGCATGCAACGCACAATCTTTGGAAATCCGTAACACCACCCACCGGCGCAGTTCAAAAGCAAACCTCCCTGTAACCAAATACGCAGAATTTCATAAAATAATCTGAAAATATTTTATGGAAGAAAATATGTATTGTCAGAATCGAATCAGTTATCGTGTACAGGAAGGAGACTCTCTGTACAAACTTGCAAAACAGTTTCATACAACCGTAACCGAACTTATCCTGCTCAATTCCGGGGTGAACCCATACAATCTTCAGACGGGAATGCGCCTGACGATCTGCCCGGGAGAGGGATATGTGGATGAGAATGAGAGCAAACCATCCGAGGGGAACACGAACAAACCAACTAAGACTCCTGTGGGTGGAATTGTCATTATCCCGGGAACTACGACACGCCCGGGAACTACGACACAGCCGGGAACTACGACACGCCCGGGAACTACGACACGCCCGGGAACCACAACGCAGCCTGGGAACAACATGGGCGTGGATCTGAGACAGCGCATGCGCATGGCATGGCTCAATCATATTACACTTGTAAAATTCTATCTCATCAGCTTTTTTGAAAACCTGTCAAGCCAGAATGCGTGGAAAGACGCCGTGTACAAAAATGCAGAGGAGATTCTTGCGATTTTTGCTCAGTATTATCCGGATTCTGCAATGCAGAGATTCCGCAAACTTTTTATGGAGCATTTGCGTCTGACCGATGAAGTTGCAGCCGGCTTAAAGGCTGATCCGGCTTTTTCGGGAGCAGCTATGGAAAACTGGTATATCAATGCGGAAGAGATTGCATCCTTTTTGAGCAGACAGACACCGGCCTACAACGAGACAGAATTGAGAAAAATGTTCTACGATCATCTCGATATGGAGCGCCAGCAGATGGAAGCATATCTGGACGGCGATTATGTGACAGATATCGAAATCTATTTAAGATCACAGCAGAATATGATCGAGCTCGCCGATTTTCTTGCGAGCGGACTTCTTGCGCGGTAAATCGTATTATTACTTCTGATTTTAAGTACCATAATCATAAATTATAAGTGGTTGACATAATTCTAAACAAGAACGCAGAAAAGCCGAAAAACCGCTTTATTTTAAGAAAAATAGTTTGACGAAATTTGCATTTATGATAAGATATAGTCGTTAGTCCTGACCGGGAAAAGAAAAACTGCAATCAGGAAAGTGACGGCTGGCTGTGATCAGCCGGTGATAATAGAGAAACAGAATCGAAGGAGTTTGAAAAAATGATTAAAGTTGTGAAATTCGGTGGAAGCTCTCTTGCAAGTGCAGAACAGTTTGCAAAGGTTGGTAAGATTATCCATGCAGACAAAGAGAGAAGATATGTAGTGCCTAGTGCACCGGGAAAAAGAAATCCTAAGGACACAAAGGTAACGGATATGCTGTATGCATGTTATGACCTTGTGGAAAAGGATGAAGATTTCCGTGTGATGTTAATGAAAATCAAAGACCGTTATGACACAATTATTAATGGTTTGAACCTAAAACTTTCTTTAGAGGAAGAATTTAAGAAAATCTCCGAGAATTTTAAAAATAAAGCAGGTGTTGATTATGCAGCGTCCCGCGGTGAGTATCTGAATGGTATCATTATGGCAAACTACCTTGGATATGAATTTGTGGATGCGGCAGAAGTGATCTTTTTTGATGAGGATGGCAACTTTATGCCGGAGCAAACAGATAAAGTACTGTCTGAGCGTCTTGCCAAAATAGAGCGTGCGGTCATCCCGGGATTTTATGGCGCAAAAGAGGATGGAACCATCAAAACATTTTCGCGTGGGGGTTCTGATATCACAGGATCTATCGTTTCGAGGGCAGTGCGGGCAACCTGTTATGAGAACTGGACCGATGTCTCAGGATTTTTGATCGCAGATCCAAGGATCATTGACAATCCAAAGCCGATCAAGACGATCACTTACCGTGAACTCCGCGAGCTCTCCTACATGGGAGCCGGCGTACTGCATGAGGATGCGGTATTCCCTGTGCGCAAAGCTGGTATACCGATCAATATCCGTAATACGAATGCACCGGAAGATGAGGGAACCTGGATCGTGGAGAGCACCTGCCATCAGTCAAAATATACGATCACCGGTATCGCAGGTAAAAAAGGTTTCGTTTCTGTAAACATTGATAAAGATATGATGAACTCCGAGATTGGATTTGGCAGAAAAGTGTTATCTGCATTTGAAGATAATGGAATTTCATTTGAACATATGCCATCCGGAATTGATACAATGACAATCTTTGTACACCAGCCGGAGTTTGAGGGAAAAGAGCAGGCTGTCATTTCGGCTATCCACAGATATGCGCAGCCGGACAGCATTGAGCTGGAGAGCGATCTTGCACTCATTGCAGTTGTTGGCCGTGGTATGAAATCCACACGCGGAACAGCAGGAAGAATTTTCTCTGCATTGGCACATGCAAACATCAATGTAAAAATGATCGATCAGGGATCATCTGAGTTAAACATCATTATTGGTGTAAGCAACGCAGATTTCGAGAATGCGATCAAGGCGATTTATGATATTTTTGTTATCACACAGTTATAGGATAAATGAAAAAACAAACTACTTTTCGTAAGACAATTGAAAAAGTATGGAAGAATAGGGCTGCAATCGTTATCGCAATTGCAGCCACTGTTTTTATGTGCGGATTGACGGCGCTGGAGTTTGTGGCGCTTCGGATGGAATGGAATCTTCCGGTGCTTGCGTATGTGACAGGTGATTCTGACAGCTATATTTTTGAGGAATACAGAAGTGATGAGATGAAACTGGATGAAAGCACGGAAAACGTAATGTTAGAAGAGGATATGCTGCAAGGCGAAAGTCAGAGCGAAAATTCCGGGAAAGATATCACACAGGGTGAAAGCCAGAGTGAGGATGATATTGTGCCAGGAGAAGGAAAGAACGAGAATGTTCGGCAGGAAGATACAGTGCAGGGCGAAAATCAGCAGGAAAAAGATTCGCAGCAGTCTGCTTCAGATGAAGCGGAATTTCCATATTACATAAAAGTAAATCGCAGACAAAACTGTATTACCGTATATACTTCAGACGAAAACGGCGAATATACGGTTCCGTATAAGGCGATGATCTGTTCCACAGGATTGTACAATGCAACACCGCGCGGCACATTTCATTTATCAACCAAATATCTGTGGCGGGAACTGTACGGAAAAGTATATGGTCAGTATGCAACCCGGATCACAGGAGGCGTTTTGTTTCATTCGGTTCCATACTATAAAAAATCAAAAAGTGCTCTGTGCACAGAAAAATATAATAAACTTGGACAGCAGGCATCTATGGGATGTGTGCGGCTTACGGTGGAAGATGCAAAATGGATCGCAGATAACTGTCCATCGGGAACAACCGTGGAAATTTATGAGGATGATGATCCGGGACCACTGGGAAAACCTGAGGCAGCGCATATTGATACAGACAGTCCGAATAAAGGCTGGGATCCGACAGATCCGGATGTAGAGAATCCGTGGCATCAGCTGTCAGATGATGAATAAAAAATAAAGAAAAAGGCGACATCGAAATTTTTTTTCTTTCAATGCCGCCTTAAAACGAATAAAGTAGCGAATGGTCATAACCCTCCGAACTACAATTTTCGGTTCCAAAGAGCTTCCTATTTCGTCCCCTGCTTTGCCATATTTGTGGACCTGAAACGCACTATTCACAATCGACATCCGATTGTACACACGCTCATCACCATCTAATGTGTAAATTTCACCTACAACCTCGCCATCAAACTCCGGATACTTGTACCGGTTCATCGGTGCGCGGTTGGACAGCATAGGGTAATCGTCCAATGTGATATTCTCGGTATTAAAGAATTCTCCAGCCTGCTGCACAACGCGGTGATTATAGCCCAGGAATGTGGAGATCATCTCTCGGTTGTTGCTCACATTACTAAGCACTGGTCTTTGCATACTCGCACCTCCTAAAAGCGCAGCGGCACATTCTTGGCCGCGTGCGTGCGATTGTACTGGTTGCGGAATGAGGCCAGCATTGTATTGAATACAGAATTTACAGCGCTGTATCGGTTGAAGTCACCGGTGTACAGCAGCATTTGGGACTGCAAGTAGTGTATGTAAAGTTCGTCATAAGGGGACGGCACAAGCAGTTCCTGGGTATTCGGCGTTTTTTCCGTGTATCCGGCAAAGGCAGGTGCGCCCTCTCTGGCGTCCATAATTTCCAATTTGATTTGTTTATCCAGTCTATTCAGCCAGGCGATTTTTTCGTTCATGGAAAAGGTCGTGTTGGGGCACAGCTTGTCCGCCTGGTTGACTGCTTCCGCAATCGTCATATTGTTGTTCCCTCCTCATAGTAAAAAGGGCAGACGGAATATTCCGTCCGCCCTTTGTCGGTTACATACCGGCTGCCTGTGCAGCCAGCTTTTGAATGAGCTTGGCATTCTCTGCTTCCATCTGAAGTCTGCGGTTGACTACCTCTGCAATCGGCTCCGGCACTTCTACCGGGATACCGCGCTCGATCTGATATGAGCCAACGCCCGCCACAGAAGCGAACATGTGGCTCTCGTTGTTCATCGGGTCCAGCGGAATAAGCACAGGCACCATTTTCCACTTAGGTGCAGTTTCTTTCTTCTCAGCCGTTTCTTTCTTCTCAGCCATTCTTAATAGTCCTCCAATCAGTTTTCCGTGGTGCTGGTGTCTGCACTGCGGTAGCTACAGCTCTCAAAACGAATGATGGCATACTCGTTCAGAATCTTTGCACCGTGCGTAGCCTTCCAGCCGGTGGAGCTACGCTGGTTCAGCGGATCATCGCCATAGCCCAGCGGCTTAACGATGTAGTCCAGGCCCAGGCCGTCCAGCTCGGTAACGCCGTAAGCATTGGCGCCCAGGAACAGCGTGCCATACACAGCCAGCTTGGAGCCAGAAGTCTGCTTGTAAATCTTAGCGTTGGAAGAATCGACAAAACGGCACTTGCCAATCTTACCGATCTCGCCCTCGAACAGAGCGGTAGTGTCCGCATACTTGTGCATCTCCTCCCACTCGCTGGACAGCATAATATCCGTCTCCACATCAGGGTGGATAATGCAGACATAGTAGCCATCAATAGGGGTAATATCCCGACGCTTCAGCTCGTTGACCATCTTCTTTACATCAGCCACGGTCAGTTTATCAGCCGCAGTCAGTGTATCACGAGAAGTCTTGCCGCCGGCATAAGCCACGCTGGTGGTTGCCTGCATAGCATTTCGTGTCACCAGGTCAATGGTGTTGCCAGCCTGGTTGCCCTGCTCTTTGCAGTCCTCCACGATCACATTATCGAACGCGGCGGTCTGCAGCACATCGGTGTGCTTAATGTAGTCACCGTACTGGCTAACAGTGGCCTTAATGGCGGTCACAGTCCGTTTGGTGCCATTAGGCGTTACGCCTTCTACCAGCGGGGTAAGAGCAGGCGGCAGGCTGGAAAACTTACGCCACTCTGCTACCTTGCCAGAGCCGCGCGGAATGGGCTTTTTCTGCCCGAACTGACCATGCACCAACTTGGGCTTGGCATTCTCCAGCAGCTCCTTAATGTAATATTCCTTGATTTCAGCCGAAAGGCCGGTGTCAGTCGTTGCAGCCATGTTGGCAGTGCCATCGAACAGCTGCAGGTTCATTTTCTTATTCATGTTTCCTCCGTTTCTGACAGAGGATCGGTTTTTACTTGCCGCTAAGGAATCGTTTGATATCCTCCGGCGTTTTCAATTCCCCTGTCGCAATTTTCTTGTTGATGAGTTGGTGCTGCTCTCTTGTCAAGGCAGCAATGTTGACAGAAGTCTTGACCGCAGGAGCGGTAGAAGATGCGTTCTCTTTTGGCACATGACCGCGTGAGCGGATCGTGTCCGCAGCGGCTTTCGCTGTACTCTGAGCTGCAAACTGCATTGCGCCACCGGTGAGCTCGGTAAGGTGGCGTGCTTCAAAGGCAGTCTTGAGCGTGATGCCGGGGCATTTTAACAGAGAGACAAACTCAGGATCTGCCAGTTCTGCATCCAAGTCAAATGCATCCCCATACAAGGACTTGACCGCCTCGCTCTCGTCCAGCCACTGCTGGTACTGCTGTACTGCTGCGTCCTGCCGTTCGCGTTCCTGCATTTCCTGGCGGAATGCAGCGTTTTCACGCTCCAGCTTGTGCATCTGCTTCAGTGACTCGATCGGCACACCCTTCTCCACTGACTCCTGCTCGTAGAAGCTGTTGTCGTCTTCCAGGGCCTGCATGAGTGCCTCCGGGTCCGTAGCGTCTGCGCCGTACTTTTCGCCCAGCATATCAAGCAGGGGCAACACCCTGTCATACTGTGCCTGTGCGGCTTCATCAGCACGGAACCGCTTTTGCATTGCAGCGTTGATGTGCTTTTGATACGCATTTTTGTACTTGTCCTTAATCAGAGCCTTAAACTCTTTGTCAAGGTCTTCCGCTGTGCTCTCATGAGCACCATCCTGCGTGGCGGGCGCAGTGTTGTCTGCCGTATTGTTCTGCGTGGCGGGCGCACTGCCGGTGCCGTCTGCTGCACCGCCCTCGCCATCGAAAAGCTGCAGCAACATGGGCATCAATTTGTCTGTTCTCATAGGAACTCCTTTCTGTCCGTATCAGGTGGACGAACCCTTTACTCGCATAATAACAAAAGAGGGGGCGATCATGTCACCCCCCCTTTCAGCTTATTTGGATATGCCCCGGATAGCTATCGGCCAGTATTTCCATCCCGCACCGAAAAAAGGTAAACGCTGCCGGCACCGTACTCTCATTTGCCATCGGTGCGCAACGAATACACACATTTCCTGGTGAAATCTTGATCTGTGGTTCACACAGTAGAGCACCAGCTACATACGCCCTACGCACGACTTCCGCCAGCGTGCAGGTAAGGGCAGAAATAGCAGCGCATACCAGGTCATGATCCTGCTCGTTGCGTGGCGCATCGGCGTGGCCTTTCAGTTCTACGGAGCAAGCGCCAATATGTACCGTAGTCATTATTCCGGACTTGTGCTTGTGGCTACTCTCTTGCGTGCCTGCGTTGCAAGAGAATTGTCCTGGTATTTGTCTGTATTACCTAAGCTGTCGCTGGCGGTCGGCGTTGTGTCCACCGACTGCGTGTCTGTCACCGCCGCACCGCTCATTGCACCCGGTGTCATATCCTGACCACTCATCAGATCTTGACCAGTCAACTGCTTGATGATCTCATTGCTGGTGTTCAGTGCCTGTGTCATCTGCTGAATCGTGTTCCACATCGTACCGTTTTCCTGGACCCGCTGCACTATGCGGTCTTTGTGGTTAATATCCATCATATCCAGAAGTGCCAGAGCCTGATCTGCGTTCTGCGGGTTCAACACGCCCAGGTTGTACATCTGCACTGCCAGCTCATTTTGAGCCAATTTACTGTAAGGGCTGGCCTTGCTGGCCGATACATCTACATCGAAGTTGGGCATCTGGTAATACTCATCGTCCGGAAACAGCGTTTCGATACGCCGCTCCTGCATATTCTGATTTGAGAAGGTCTCAAACGATACAGATCCATCCGCGCCGGTAATACGGAACACACGAGGCATATCGTAGAACTGCCGAATACGCTCGATCACCATCAAGATGATCTCCTTGTATGCCCGGTATGTGCCCTTGATTTGCCAGCGTGAAGTCTTGCTCCCGGCTTCCTGCATAGCGCTGATTGCACTGGCTGCCGTTACCCCGCTGCTTGTACCGCCGCTGGACACATCACGGTTGCCGCTGGTCTCCTTCATCTCGTCAATCTTGTGCATGAGCACATTATAGGCGTTGCCGTCTATGCCATTGATCACGATTGGCGCATAGGTGTCCTGGCCCACATTGTTGCCCACCTTAATGAAATGCTTGGAAGTATCCGCGAAGTCGTCTTCGTTGATCTCGCCATCGTCACGCACCAAATAGCGCGGAACAGAGCTCCAAATCGCGTTTTCCAACATCGCCTGGGACAGTTTGTCAATATATTCCTGCGGCTCCTTACATAGGTCCACATAGCCATATCCGGCAGGACTTCCGGCCACACGGAACAGCGGGTCAAACACAAAGGGATATTTGCCGTCAATATACAGCCCGGTATCCTTCCGTTCTGGGTCATTCTCAGTTGCATACAGCACTACACCGTTGCAGAACTTCACATAGTGCACCACATTTTTGCCGTCCACATTCACCTTGTAGTACCAGTCTACCACCTGACTGCGATTGCTTTTGTCCACCGTATCATCAAACTGGTACTCTGTTTGTATCACACTGTGCATAGAGGATAATCGGTCCTTCAGCTGCGGGTACTGAGACACCAGTACATCGTTATTGGCAGAAGTGATATGAAACAGATTGGCCGAGTCTTGGATATTCTCAATCCCAGGCTCCCAAGCAAAATTCAGGATATCGCACTTTTTAACGCTCACATCGCCAAGGCCATTCAGCTTGTCCTGATCCCACACCACAGCGTATATGCCTGTACCGTTCAGGACCTTGGAGTGCACTGCCTGGTCAAACTCCTGTTCAAAGCCGTTCTCATCCAGCACCACCGGCACCACGGCAGATAACTGCTTAGCGGTCTCCTTGTCGCCCTCTTCCTGCGGCAGAATATTGGGCTCAGGGAAATTGTCCATATAGTCAGCGACCTTGTTATCCACGCAGGAATGCAGCCATGCAGACGCCGGCTTAATGCGCTTGTCACCCTCTTTGCCGTGATCTGACTTGAAGTTGCCCCAATGTCGCAGCTTCCACCAGTTTTGGTTGGCCACCACTCGGGCATCTACGGACGCCTTACCAGCCATGTACTTATTCAGCAGCTCCATAGCCCGCTGCACATCTTCTTCTGTAATGGTGTGCAGTTCTTCCTCTTCCGGCTCCTCGGCTGACATTTCGTCCACCAGCTGCTGCGCCTGTTTGATCTGGTCATCAGCAGCGGGCGCTACGGCATCTTCCGGCTTCTTTTGCGGTTCCGTCTGCCCCTGGGCGTGCTGCATAAATTCTTCCTTACTCGGCTTTTTCTTTTGCTTAGCCATAATCAATATCCTTTCTTCATTTGGTCAAGAGGGTCATCTGCCAGCGCTCTGGCCGGTATCTTCCGCCTTGGCGGTATCTTCTGCAGCATAGAGAAATAACGGAACTCATCCATTGCGTGGTCCTCAAGTTCCGTATTCAAGTCCTCCACCTTGTGTTCGTCATACATCATCATAGGGATGGTCCGGATGAAGTCCTTACAATTCTTGAACACATACATCATCGGGTACCCACGCTCGTCAAACATCAGCCTGTAATGGCACTGCATCCACCCGGCTATGCGGGTGTTATCGCCGCGCTCAAAGTACACACCGTGTCTGTTTGCCGTCTCCGCAATGGAATACCCATCATCCTTGGCGAAGATAGCAGGGTCTGCTACGCCGGTGATATGTCGGCCCGCCAGCAGCGGGTCATGTGTTTCTATCTCTCTGATCTTCTGGAACGCGATATCTGCCGGCAGTTTCAGTCCCTCGTTCGGTGAAGTGCAGCCGTACCATTCCTTAATGCGGTACACCACGCCATCATATCCCTGAGCCCACCAGCCACAAGAAAATGGCTTGCTGTACCCCCAGTCGAACGAGCGATACACCTTCCAGTCGGCAGGAATATCGAACGGATCTATCACATGGGTCCACCTACGGTCTGTATAGTGGTCCGGGTTATTCCGCCATTCCTCGAAGAACTGACCCGAAAACACATTCCAGTCACCATACCGCCATGCCTGGCGCACCTTGGCAGGCAGTGCGTCCAGCTGCTGAAGGTACTTTGGGCTGTTTTCAAGCAATATCTGATTGTCCGTCACCAGGGACTGTATGAACGAATAATCCTCCGGGTTCTCATTCTCATCGTACACCCGATCAATAAATAGTCGCTTGACCCACTGGTGACCAACACCGCCAGGGTTGCAGGTAAGGTACATTCTTTTGGGATGGCTATTGGTGCCCCGAACACACGCCCACAAAGTCTTGAACATATCCTCCGTGAACTGCGTGGCCTCATCCAGGTACATGATATCGCACTCCGTGCCTTGGAAGCGTCCCAGGTCCTTCTCTCGCTCCAAATAGCGAAACAATATGCGACTGCCATTAGGGAATGTGATCGTCTTCTTACTGTCGTTGTACACGGCCAGACGCCGGTGCCTATCCGGATGATAGCATTGCAACGCCCTGGTCAGTGGCACGATATGATTTTCCGTCAGCTCGGGATAAGTCTTGCGCACAATAATTTGCGTAATACCCGGGCAGGCGTAGCTCATCACCTTAGCCTTGCAGTCAACTACCCAGCTTTTGCCACCACCTCTGGCACCACCAAAGGCAACAACATTGTGGGTGTCTGTCAGGAACTCCACCTGCTTAGGCTGTGGCGTGCCCAAGTCCAACACTTCACTTGGCATACTTCTTCACCTCGTCTGACAACACCACCTGCACCTCCGGTGCGCCGGCTGCCACATCGTCACGCACATTCAGAAGATCCTTCACATCCTTCAAGCTGGAAGAAATCTGTTTTGCACCGGCACGGTCCACAGCCACACCTGGCACACGCACCACCTTGTACTCGCCGTCTTGGTGCTCCACGGAGCACATTTCATTCAGCTCCTTTATGGCTTGGTCCAACTTATCCATAAGATCGTCCGCAAGGCGGTGCAGCCGCTCAACGCGCTTTACTTCCTGCTCCACAGACATGTCCATATATTTTTGTTCCACTTTGGCCCGGTAGTCGTTCCTCTGTTCCGTCCACTTCTCGTTAGCTGCCCTCTTACGCAGCGTGGACTGTGAACAGCTGTACTCGTCTGCCAGGGTCCGCAGGCTCTTACTGCCGGAGACATATTCTCGCCTCACCCTATTCCAGTCCACTTGATCACCTCACTATGATTTAAGCATAACAAAAAGAGGGTGACTTTCGTCACCCCCCCCGATGATACCATTGCTATGCGTCATCGTGCAGCTGTGCCAGCGGACAGCCTTTCCAGCAGTAAGAGGTGCAGAATGACCGCATGTGTTCATCTTTTTTGACCTTAGACCGGAATACCACACGCAGCCCGGAACTATCATACACTGCCGGTGCACAGTTGATCTGTACCGTCTCCTGGCTGTCATAGTAAGGACAGATAACCTTGGCATCTCCGTAGCTCTTCTGCTTTGACTTTGACATTGGGTGCCTCCTTAGCGGCCTGTACTCCCGAACCCGCCGTTTCCGCGTTCGGTGTCTGCCAGCTTGTCCACCAGCACCAACTCCGGAGTGTCGATCTTGACCACCACCAGCTGGCTGATCTTGTCCCCACGGCGCACGGTGTAATCCATACCGCTGTGGTTGTACAATTTGACGGCAATGCTGCCGGTGTAGCCAACATCAATCACGCCCTCACTGGTAATGCCGTGCTTAACATTCAATCCGCTTTTTGACTTCAAAAAGCCTGCTGTGTGTGCCGGCAATTCAATATGTACCCCAGTGTCAACTGTCACCGTTCCGTGTGCCGGAATTACCGTGTCCACCGGTGACAGCAGGTCAAGCCCTGCGTCCGTGTCGTGTGCTCGTACAGGCATCAACGCCTGCTTGTCAAGTTGAATGTTCATTCGTCGTCCTCCTCTTCGTCGTCCTCCTCATAGATAATTTTCAATCCATAGGCCACCGCTGCGGCGTGTTCAATCTGACAACCCCTTGCCTGTTCCCAGCCACGGCAGAAGTAAGCAGCGTGGCACTTGCTCATATTCTCCAGCGACTTGGCAAGGAAGCACAGCGGGATATTGACTACGCCTCGCTCTTCCATCGCTTTGTCACTATACCACTCGTCAGTGAACAGCGTGTTTACGACTTCGTAGCCTCTTTCCTTCAACACCCGGATTACTTGCTCTCTTGTAGCGATAATCTCCGCCTCACTCTTTCCAGCCATCGGCTGGCTCAACATTGCTTTCTTCATTTTGTTTCTCCTTTCAATTCATTCATCGGTTTGCTCGCAATACAATTCTTCTGCGAATCCGTCCAATTCGCATCCACCGCAAATTCCAACTTCCTCAAGATAAACATCACTTTGGTCAAACATACAGAAGTAAAAAATTCGACCGCTATTATCTTCAAGAAATTTCATAAAATCACAATTAGCACAATCGTGTCGTTTTTTCATTCTTTCACCTCAATCAATATGTATTTGCCGTCTTTGGTTTTGTAGGGCTTGTTTTTATCTCGTCCTCGATTTACTTTATTAAAGTCCGAATAATCACAGTAATACCAACCTCGGTGATATTCACAGTCTATACACTCCGTTCTTCTAACGGTACAATGTTCACCAATAGTCATAGCCCTGAACTTACGCTTTTTCATTTGGCACATTTCTCCATTCTCGGCGCTTATCGTTTATCGTTTTAATACCTCCGTTAAAACTATACATCTTCAATGTCATCTACATAACACAAGCTCCGTGGCGGTCTTGTTATTATAGGCTTTTCGCATTCGTATTCCTTGCCTCGATAATGAGGGCATGGGGCAAAGCAGTTATGATTGCATGGTTTTTTTAATTCGCTTAATTCTTTCGGCTCGTCATATATTTTCAGGTCGGATATGTGCCAGCCATAAAGCTGTTTACCATTTGCATATTTTTGAAGATCAGACACCGAGACACAAGAACCTTCGCAATCGCATGACATATTTTCATAAATATAATCACATATAAACTCGCCTATGACCTTGCCGTTAAGAAAATTATCTTCAGAATAGTCGTCATACGCAATCAGTTCAATACTATTGCCATACTTAATTTCACCATGCGGCAACTTAAACAACTCATCATCATTAAGCACCATAGGCCCTGCAACTGCTTGATACTTCTTGCTTGGTTTCGTGCAATAAATTAAAACCTTAAACGGTGTTTTGAGGTTAGGCTTCGTCTTCCTGACTTCAATCGTCTTTTCGCCGTTTGCTATTAGCTCACACCATTTCGGCTGTATGCTAATCAAAACTCCTTTCATATTGTCACACCTCCTTACTGGTTGTTCTCAGCTCAGCGGCGTGATTTCGGATTTCAACCAGCGTTGGCTGTCTCTGCCTTCCGGTGAAGATGATTGCCGTGCCATCTTCATTCCATTCGTGCGTTATTTTGTTTTTTGCCACTCTTTCTCTCTCCCATTCTCGCAGCTGTACTGCCCCCTGTGTATCGTCTTTCCGTCAGGTGCCAGGTGTTTGCGGCAGCCGTATTCATTGCTGCCCAGGTTGCGGCCATACTGGCAGCGATCACAGCGCACATAGAAAGCACATTGTTCAGCCATCTGTCCGTGTCCTCCAGTTCCGCAGCTCGACCTCCACATAGCCATCCAAGTCATAGGTCTTGAGCACTTGCAGCTCCACCACCTGCTTGTCATCCGGGTAGGCCAGGCCGTTCAATGCATCCAGCACGATCTTGGCGATGTTGTCCGTGTCCGGCTTTTTTGTTGGCAGCACCATGCCGGCCATCATCTCCACCTTGCGCTTTTTGCTGGCACTCTTGGGAATGCCAAACGCTGCAATGATTGTTGCACTGACCGGTTCATCCACGGCAAAGGCCATCAGATCTCCATATTCCTGCCGGTAGCAGAACCGCACCTCGTCCTCGTAGTCTTTGGTCTTCCTGGGCGTATATGTAGCAATGTGGTCACCTCGGCGCACAGCCCGGTGCCGACCCTTGCCCTGGGGCTCTCCCGGTATCGTCAATCGCACCATCATCTTGCTGTCACCAGCCTTTCGTAAATCTGCTGGGCCATTGCTGCCGTGGCCAGCTCTTCATCGCCGTGAGCGTTCAGTCGCTTGGCGTACCGCAGCAGCGGCTCCGGATTGTTCTCATCCACCAGCATGTACCCAAAGTCACCGGTGACGATGGGCACGCCCTGTTCCTGCATAGCCTTACGCTCCGATCTCAGGTCCCGCTCGCTAATGCGCGTCCGCCGCGCCAGCTCTTTGCCCCTCACCGGCATGCCGGGCGGGATCAGTGCGTCATAGATCAACGCCTGCCGTGGTGTCAGTTTGTTCAGTTCCATAGGCTCCTCCTAAAACTTGATGTCTGTGTTGTTCATGGTGTCCCGCTTGATCTGCTCCAGGTCGTAAGACGGCGGGCTTTGCAGTGCCCCGCTGTTCTTCCTGTCCTCTGCGCCCCACTTCAACAGAACAGAGAAGTGGTCGTAATAGGTCTTGTGGGTGTTGTGAATGTGGAAGGACAAGTTCTTGATCAGCCGCTGCCAGTCAAGTGGAAATTGTTTTTTTAGCTTAGCATATTCCTCATCGGTTAATCGCACATTCTTGAATTCGCCATATAATTTTGCGGGCGTGCACGCGCTCGCGCGCTCTCTCCCTTCTCCTGTATTTCTTTTACATTCTTCTACATTCTTGTTTGTGTGTTTCTGCGGCGTTTCAGCGTCGTTTCTGTGTCGTTCCTGCGTCGTTTCTGTGTCGTTTTTTGCATTTGCGTATGCTTGATATTTGGCGTAGTGAAGCACTCTAAGCCGTGTCTTTTTACTGTCGCTTTTTACTGACAACATTCCGTCAGCTTGAAGTGTATCCAAGTAACGCTTAACTTTCGTGTTACTCCACTTCCACCGATCGCACAAAAAGCGAATGGAGGTGACCAGCTCGCCACTGTCCACATCCATCAGCTTGCCATCAATCATCATCTTTGCAGGTGAGCGATTGCACAGCAGCAGAAGGTCCATCCAGGCATGGAATTTGTCGTATGGCTCCGCAGAATATAGCCAGTGCTCCGTAACCTTTCGGTGCACCTTGATCCATCCTTGCATAGGCTCTCCTTAAAACGGCAGGTCGTCGTCATCATCAATGGGCTCAAACTCTGCGTCATCTGCCGGTGCGCTGCCTGTGGTCGCCTGTGCGCCGCTTTCTGCCTTAGAACCGCAGAAGGACACCTGATTAGCCACCACTTGCACGCTCTTGCGTTTCTCGCCGTTCTGGTCCGTGTAGTTGTCTGTCTGCAAAGAACCCTCCACGGCGATCATGGAGCCTTTATGGAAGTATTTGCACACAAATTCTGCCGTCTGCCGCCAGGCGGTGCAGTCGATAAAGTCCGTCTTGCGTTCCTCGCCTGCCTTCTGATAGCTGCGGTCCACAGCCACCTGAAACCGCACCACGGAGATACCGCTGGGCGTTGCTTTCAGTTCCGGCTCATAGGTCAGTCGGCCCATAATTACAATGCTGTTAATCATAGATAATTCCTCCCAAAAATAGATATAAAGTCCTTGTCCGGGTAGGCAGCTTCAAATGCCTGCTGCCCAACCCGGTGTAAATAGTCCATGGTCTGCTTGTTATGGTGCGCACCCAGCGGCGGCTCGTTGTGGCAATCGTGGCACAGGAGCACCGTCAAGCCATATTTTTCGCTCTTTGGCCGGTTATATGCCCCAAACACATGGTGTCGCTCCAGGGTCCGCACAGAGCTGCACAGAAAGCATTGCCGGGGCTCTTCCGGCTGAATAATGCTCTTCTTCACTGTTTCCGTTCCTCCCAAGCAGCCATTAGCTGCGCCAGCTCCGCCGGCGGCATAGTCTCAATGCCCAGTGCTTTGCAGTCCTGCACCACGGCGTCTATGAGCCGAGCCATGCGCTTTGTGCCGTAGCAGCTGGTGCCGTAATAGAACCGCACCAGCGAGGTGCGCGGGTAGATGCCATCATCCACTTTCTCCGCTGTCCAGCCCAGGCCGTTCCTCCCCCATGATTTCGTCATGGCATTCACGGCACTGTCCGGCAGTTGGTAGTCCACAGACTTGCCATACTGCCGCACATAGCCCCGGTAGATCTCGTCCTTGGTGATCTGCGGGTCATTCTTGGCCAACTCCGCTTGCAGCTTGCCGATCAATGCCCACATATAGGCGTTGGCATCCAGGCTCCGGCGTTTCGGCTTTGGCTTAATCTCCAGCACATACTCTTCCTTATCCACCAGGGACTCAATGAATGCGCCAACCTTGGCCATAGTGGGAACCAGGTCAGCTTTTTTGAATTCAATTTTCATCTTATAGGCCCAGCTTCATGAAGATTTGATCAGCTTGGTGCCGGGTCAGATCTTCAATACGGCTCACCTTGTAATAGGCCAAGGCCTTTTTGACCCGCTCATTCTCTGCATTTTCTTTTAGAATAGCCACCTGGTCCGGGCTGATCTTCTCCGCTGCCTGCTGCCGTGCCTGTTCTTTCTTCGCGTCCTGGGGCTGCACCTGCTGGTACTTTGTCCGATCAGCTGCCCAGTACACATCTGCACCGAACCCTAACATCTTGCAGCACACAGACAGAGCATCCGTATAAGCCATCTTGTAGCACTCATCGGAGGTGTACAGGCCGTTATGCTCCTTGGCCACCAACGAGGAACCGCCAATACCCGGAATAGGGGCGCTCCATTCATCGTTGTACTTCACATAGAGCAGCAGTTGCACATACACAGTCACCACGCCGTCCGCGCCCAGATCTTGCCATGTGCGGCTGACTTCCACCTTCCAACCGATACCACAAGGGCCAAACTGCTCCGTCAGTGCCTTGATACGCCACATTGGGTTAATATCAGTCATGCCCTTTAAGCGGCCTGCGCTAATGTTCTTCTTGGCACTGTCCGGAACCTTGCGCACCGCCTCATATATCTTCATGTTCTCCATTCCATTCACCTCACTTGATCACGCAGCCGGGGGTCTCAATCAGCGCCGCACCGGCTACCGTCTCCCCCGCCAACAGAGCATTGCGGATAGACTGCTTGTCCACCTTGGGCGGCTGGGGCTGCATGTATTCTGCCGGCACCGCTGCCAGATTGAATACATCCACCAACTTGCTCGATGTACTGGTCAGCACGAACCGTCCGGCCTGCACCTTATCCTGCTGGGTGGCAGCCAGGTACGCCGCCAGGGTCTTCTTCATCCGCTTAATGGCGTTGTCCGCCCGCTTCTGTTTTTCGGCGAAGAAGTCCTTTTCTCGCTTGTAGTCCTCCACATCCGCCGTCAGCTGCCGGATCACCATACCGTAGTCCTCCAGCTTCTCCGGCACCATCATGCTGTCCAGTGTGTCCTGGACCGTCTGTTCATCAATCTCTCCGGCTTCCAGCAGCTCCATCAGCTGGGCTGCCTGGCCGGTCAGTTCATACAGTGTCGCCATATCGTTCTCCTTTATCTATATTCAATACAATGCGGGCTTCTGCCCGCGCCTCCGGGTCGCAGTCCTGGGGGCAAAAGCCGTAGTCATTCACGAACTTGTCCATCTCTGCGTTGGTCATCAGATCAACCCCAGGTCGTAGCAGCTTCGAAGCCAGTTTTCGCTGTGCCGCACAATGGTCGCTTCCTTGTTGCTCTCGTCCAGCAGCTGCTCCAACTTCTCGCAAGCACATTCCCAGCAGTAGCTACCGCTGGGCTCATCGTTGCCCGCACCGATGGAGAACCCATAACCCTCAATGGTTATATCGCAGCTGTCACAGGCGATCACGCCCGCCTCCTTGTCATACATCGGCATTCTCCTCCTGCTCGTCCTCGTCATACTCCAGCGGGCGAACGAACCCATACGCCTTAGGCAGCGTCAGCAGAGCCTCGCTCACAGGTACAGACACAGCCTCCAGCACATCGTATGTACAGCCCTGCACGGCCACTCTGTAACCGGACCGTATTTCGCTGAACCCGGGAGCACGGCACACCTTGCCGTTGGTCATGATCACCAAGTCCATATATTCATTACTCATTGTCATTGTCCTTTCCCAGTTTTAAGGCGCGTAGATACGCCACATCAAAATCTGTCAGCGGCGCCAGCAGCACCACTCTATCCTTATCATCTTCAACCACCAGCTGCTTGTCCTGTCGGGCCTCGTCCTCGTCCTTAGGCAGTACGAACACTGCCAGGGCGATCAGGCCACATCCGGCACCGCTGATTGCCACAGACACCCACCAGTACGGATTGTCCGCCACCATACAGCAGCCAAATAACACCAGCAGGAAGCCGGTGACCACCAGCATTATCCCTGCCTTTTCTCGTCTTGTCATATCTTCGCCAACTCCTTAACCTCATCCGGGTGCTGGGCGTAATAGTCGCTCATGCTCTCTGTGAGCCGGTGCGCCATCGCCGCCAGCATGCGGCTGTGTTCTTCTTCCGTCAAGTCCTCCAAGGGCTTAACCTTGCCATCCACCATAACCATGATCACGGTGGTCAGTTCTTTCTTCATTTCGTTCACCTCAATTAAAGTTACGCAGGGCCGGATTGTCCGTATGCCTTGACTTTTTCTCTCTCAACGCCTATACTATAGGTGTTGATAATTGTGTTTACTCATTATATTAAGCTTATCAACTCCTTTGACCGACTGTGCCCGCAGTCGGTCCTTTTTATTTGCCAGCCCTTAAATCAGCAGCAGACCGCCCGCTGCGATAAATGTGATGTTGGGTGGGGCGGGCGTGCGGGAAATCAAAAAAGAAAAGAAAAAAGAAAGAGAAATGAAAAAAATACATCCCCGCTGCCTGCTGCTTATCTAAAGGCTGGCCAATCAGTAACTTCTCAGGTTACTAATTGTGCAAAAAAAACAGGTCTCGGGTCCTTGATGTGAAGACGGTCGACCATAATGTCAATCTCAGAAGAGCCGAAGTCACCAGTTTTTACCCTCGTGGAAAAGGTTCGCTCTGAAATACCGATCTCATTTGCCATAGACTTAAATGTGTATCCGTTCTTGACCAATTCTGCTTTGAATAGCGCCCTGTTCAGCATGTTATCACCTCCGCAACTTATCAGATTACTCTCATTGTACCACCGCAATTGTAACTTGTCAAGTTATTTCTTGCAATTTTCTTGAAAAATATTTCTTGACAGGTTACTCTGTGCGTTGTATAATTTAGAAAAAGGAGGTGCCATAAATGACTATTGGTCAAAGAATAAGAGAAATGCGGCTGGACAAAAATCTAACGCAAGACGAATTGGCAGCTCGCATTCACACTACAAAACAAACAATACATAAATACGAAAACGGTATTATTACTAATATTCCATCAAGCAAGATTGAAGCAATCGCCAATGCGCTGAATACAACTCCCGATTATTTAATGGGTTGGGAAACAAAATTTAGTGCCCCGGAAGTGACAGAAGATACTGTGATCTTCCCGGTAATTGGTGAGATTGCCGCCGGGTATGACTACCCTGCATACGAGGACTGGAGCGGTGAGACGGTAGAGATACCCAAGTCTTACCTGCATGGCCGAAGCAGAGATGAATTCTTTGTGCTCTCTGTTAAAGGTGACAGTATGTACCCCCAGTATATGGACGGCGACAAGGTGCTGATCCTGAAGCAGAGCACCATGAACCGCTCCGGTGAGATCGGCGCCATCATCTATGACGGCGATATGGCCACATTGAAGAAGATAGAATATGTGGACGGTGAGGACTGGGTGAAACTTATTCCTATCAACCCGGAGTACACCCCTAAGACGATCCGGAACGAGGACCTGGAGCAATGCCATGTTCTTGGCATTCCGCGAGATTGAACAGTAAGCATAAAGAACACCAAAGGAAAAAAGAATGTACAGTATTCGATATCTGCTGGTTAATGAGCTAATGCCAGACGACTACTATGAGCGTGGAGAAAGCAGAACACCTTTTAAGGAATTGTCAAAAGAAAGATACAAAGAGTTTTCTCCACACCTAAGTGTGCCCTGGATCTGCAAACCACACCGGCTGTATCATTTTTACACTGGTGATGATTTTGGCGGATTCGCAATCAGAAATACACAAACAAATGAAATACGCAGTTTTATGGTCGCATTTCCGTATGTAGAAATTCCGTTTACTGTGAACGAAAACGAAAAAGTGTATCCGCTGGAAACGGATACATATAGCCTAAAAGGTCCAGATTTTGTTGGCAAATTTTCTAACATTAGGTCAAATGAAATTAAGTTTTCCTTACTAGAAATCATGGCGATCGCAACTTCAATGACCGTCGCCTCAATAGCAAAAGAAAAGAACGGCTCAATATTTCTCCTTATATCATCGATTGTTCTTTGCTTCGTTCCAGCAAAATTATACGATGTGCGAATCAAACTGGACAAAGAATATTACCAAAAAAGGAAAGCCTTTTTCTCTGGCATAAAAGCGGAGAAAATCAAAGAACGAAAAGAAAAGTTTGAAAAAGAAGAAGAGAAGGAAGAATAGAATATGGAAATTGAATCATTATTGCTGGATCTATGCGGAATTATACTGCTGTACTTTGTTCCGTATGTAGTCGTTCGCTTGATCCACCGCCGGTCATTTTCTCTCAAAACTGCAAAGATTATGACCATTGTATGGGCGATCATCTCGGCAGCCATAGTTGTGGCCATTAAATTTATAACAAGCAGTCTGGGTGCTACCGTCTCAAACGGACTAAATGTGGCAGCCATATTCATTTGGCACGGATTTGGATATTCTGTACTTCTCAAAAAAAGCAAACGAGAAAAAGCGAACCAAAATAGCACGCCAACAGCAGAGCCCCAAACGCTCATAAACGGCGAACCATGGCGTGATTCTGAGACTAAAGCGGAAACTTACAATCCAGCACCCGAAAGTTCAGTCGCTGCCGATCCATACAATGTAGACGATGTGGAAGTGAATATCGTCAAGCCGAAATATGCCACCACGCATACTATCGACCGCAAAACAAAGATTGCATTTATTTGCATGGCTATAGCGATTGTCCTTGCCATCGTTTCTGCCGGCGTGGCCATCAGTAAAAGCGCAGCATATAACCGTGTTGTTTCCGAAAAAGCTGAAGTGCAGTCGTCTTTGGACGATGCGAATAACGAGTACCAGGCGCTCTGGGATAGATATAACCAGAAACTTCACGATTACTCAGACTTAGAGCGAAAATACACAGACCTAGACAGGAGTTATGATAGCAGAGCGGTACTCGAATTGTCATTTTACCAACGTTATATCGTTTGCTCCAATGACGAAAAATACTATCACCATTATTCATGCAAACGATTCCACGATAACAAATCCTTTTGGATATACACCATTGACGAAGTAGAAGACTATGGCCTGCGTCCATGCCCTGAGTGTATCGGATAATAAAAAAAAGCCCTACCCTGCGCCAACAGGATAGAGCCGATAAGCAGGATATGTAGTACATAACCCACCCAACATTGGATATTGTACCACATCCCTGCCGATAAATCAAGCAGGGCATTTTTGCGCCCTTTTTTAAGTACAATCTATGGGAGTGGTACAATGAAATATGCAGCGGCATATATCCGCGTAAGTGACGACCGGCAAGACGAGTACAGCCCGGACAGCCAACTTAAGCTCATTCGTGAGTACGCCAGCCGCAACGGCTACTGCGTGCCGGATGAATATGTATTCTATGACGATGGTATCTCCGGGCGAAGCGTTAAAAAGCGTAAGGCGTTCAATGATATGATCGCCTTTGCAAAAAGCAAGGAGCACCCATTCCAGGCAATCCTTGTATGGAAATTCAGCCGGTTTGCCCGCAACCAGGAAGAAAGCATCGTATATAAGTCCATGCTGCGGCGCATCGGCGTGTCGGTGATCTCCATATCCGAGACCATAGACGACTCACCCTTTGCCCCGCTGATCGAGCGCATTATAGAATTCATGGACGAGTATTACAGCACCCGCCTGTCTCAGGAAGTGACCCGGGGCATGACGGAAAAGGCAAGCCGTGGCGAAGCCATGAGCGCCGGTGCCTTTGGCTACGACCTTCAAAACAAGGTGTTCACACCCAACGAGGACGCACCCACCGTGCGGTACATCTTTAATGCTTTTCTGTCCGGCAAAGGCTACCGTAAGATCGCCATGGAGCTGGACGCCATGGGCGTAAAGACCTATCGGGGCAACCCACCGGACAACCGCTTTGTGGAGTATGTGCTTATGAACCCGGTGTATGCGGGTAAAATCCGCTGGAGCACAGACGGCAGAGCCTCCAGAGACCGGTACAAGGGCGATAACAGCAAGGTTATGTATGTGGACGGCAAGCACCAGCCAATCATAGATCAAGACACATTCGATCAAGTACAGGAGAAGATCATGGAACAGAAAAGACGGTATGGCAAATGGCAACGCAAGGAGCAGCCTGTCACATTCATGCTGAAAGGCCTTTTACGCTGCGACACCTGCGGTGCCACGCTGACCTATATTGCCGCCAGGGATCCCGCTGTGCAATGCCACAACTACGCCCGGGGCAAGTGCAAGGTATCCCACTACCTATCCATACGCAAGGCCAACACTGCGGTGATTGCTGCCATTGAGAAGTCCCTGGAGACCCTGGAATTCAATGTGCTGCCAAAGGAGCAGCTGCAAAATGAAGTGGTAGACTACTCGCTGCTCATTCGCAAAGAAGAAGATAAAATCAAGCGGGCCAGTGATGCCTACGATGCCGGGTATGACACGCTGGAAGAGTATGGGCGCAAAAAGCGGGCATTTCAAAATAAGATTGAAACACTCAAAGCCGAGCAGGCCAAGGTCGAGAAGTCACAGAGCGGCGAAATTCCGCCCCAGTTCGTCCAGCAAGCCAGTTTTGTGCTGGATTTGATAAAGTCTCCGGAGACAGCAGAAAGTGTCAAGAACGAAGCCCTGCGCTCCATTGTAGACCACATCACATTCAAAAAGCCGGACAACACACTGGAGATATTCTACTATATTTGATGGATTTTTAGCCGCATTTTCCGCCACGAATTGAAAAATAAGTGCGATTTTTGGCTTAACGCCGTCATTGTCTGTCCATATTTTGACTCTATATCTAAATGCAATACAGTCCGCCGTACTGACTGATGATAATGGACGCAGCGCGGGGATCCGGGTTCTTAATATTGATGGGGTATTGCAATTTTTTTATATAACTAAACATACCATCTCTCCTTTTCTCTGCATACTATGCAGAGACGCCTGTTTGGGTGCGCATAGAAAGCGAGCCGTCAAAGCAAATTCCGTCCTTTTTGTGCAAATCGGTTGCCACGCAGGGCAAAATGTGGTAAAATAAAGGCTCCAAAAAATCCCGCTGTTAGGGCAGAAAGCGAAGGTAGAATCATGGATGTATTTGAGGGAATCACAGCGCTGGCAGATTACGGCGTACGCACCGGTTTGATTGAAGAGGCGGATCGCACCTGGGCTGTCAATGCGTTGCTGGCGGCGCTGGAGCTGGACGCATACGAGGAACGCACCGTCACCGGCCAACCGGCACTGACGGAGATTTTAGACTCTCTACTGAACTATGCTTGCGCAAACGGGCTGTGCCAGGACTCTGTGGTGTACCGGGATCTGTTTGACACCAAGCTGATGGGTCTGCTGACCCCGCGACCCTCTGCGGTGATCCGCCGATTTTGGGATCTGTACGCAGAGAGCCCCAAGGCAGCCACAGATGATTACTATGCCTTTAGTAAGACCACCAATTACATTCGTGCGGACCGACTGGCCAAAGACGCTAAGTGGATCACTCCTACCCCTTACGGCGATATGGATATGACCATCAATCTGTCCAAGCCGGAGAAGGACCCCAAGGCCATTGCGGCTGCCCTGCAAATGAAGCAAAGCGCTTACCCCAAGTGCCAGCTGTGCAAGGAGAACGAGGGCTACGCCGGACGGGATCATTCCCCTGGAAATGGGCGGCGGTCCCTGGTTCTTGCAGTATTCGCCCTATGGCTACTATAACGAGCACTGTATTGTGTTTAATAGCCGGCACACGCCGATGAAAATCGACCGCAGCGCGTTCCAAAAGCTGTTTGATTTTGTAGAGAAGTTTCCCCACTATTTTGTAGGCTCCAATGCAGACCTTCCCATCGTGGGCGGCTCCATTCTCACCCACGAGCACTTCCAAGGCGGGCACTATACCTTTGCTATGACCAAGGCACCGATAGAGACCGCCTATGCCTTTGCCGGATATAAAGATATTGAGGCCGGAATCGTCAAGTGGCCCATGTCCGTACTGCGCCTGCGTGGGGATGAGCCGGCGCGCATTTGCGACCTGGCAGACAAAGTGCTGCAAGCCTGGCGCGGCTATACGGACCCGGATGCCTTTATCTACGCCGAGACCGATGGCACACCCCACAACACCATTACCCCCATCGCTCGGTTCCGGAACGGTAAATATGAACTGGACCTGGTGCTGCGCAACAACATTACCACCCCGGCGTACCCGGACGGTCTGTACCACCCCCACCCGGAGTACCATCATATTAAGAAAGAGAATATCGGCCTGATTGAGGTTATGGGTTTGGCGGTACTGCCCGCCCGGTTAAAGACAGAGCTGGAGCTGTTGCGTGACGCACTGCTCCATGGCACAGACATTGCCGCCGACGAACGCATTGCCAAACACAAGGACTGGGCAATGGAGATTGCCGCCAAGAACGCCTTAACCGCCGAGAATTGCATGGACATTCTGCAACAGGAAGTGGGCAAAGTCTTTGCTGCCATTTTGGAGCAGTGCGGCGTGTTTGACCGGAATGAAGCCGGTAAAGCCCAGTTTCTGCGCTTCCTAAGCAGCATAGAAACAGCATAAAACAAATAGACGCAAAGAAGCCGCACAGAAATATCTGTGCGGCTTTGTTTTGTTCATTTATAATCAGACTTTGATCTGCACGGCTTTGCGGTACACCGCCAGGGCAATACCGGCGGTGAATAACTCGGTGATCCAAAAGGCATGCCACACACCGGCGGCGCCCAGCACTCGACTCAGTAGGAATGCCAACGGGACGATGATTACTAAATACCGGCAAAGGGAGATCACTAAAGACGGTGTACCCTTGCCCAGTCCCTCCAGTGCACCGGAGGCAGTCACCGACACAGCGGACACAATGAACCCGCCGCTGATGATTCGCAGCGCTGTTTTACCGGCAGCAACAGTCGCTGCATTCTCGGTAAACAGACCGATCAGTTGACCGGGGATTACCAGGCACAGCACGGTGCCCACCACCATAATGGCAGCAGTCATCACTAATACGGTGCGGAAGATCTGCTTGACCCGCCCATATTCCTTGGCGCCGTAATTGAACCCAATCACCGGTCGCATGCCCTGCACAATGCCGTTGGCCGGCAGGTACAGAAACGTTTGCAGTTTGTAATATGCGCCTAAAATCAGCACATAGGTTTGAGAGAATGCAGCCAAGATGGCGTTCAGTGCAGAGATCAGCAACGAAGGCAAAGCCAAATTCAGTATCGCCGGAATACCGATGGCATACAAGCGACCCACCAGGTGCCGGGACGGCCGCAGGTGCTGCAAGCGGATCTTGACAGAAATGGGGCGCAGGTAATAGAACAGCAGGTAGATCACAAGAGTAAGCACCTGACCCAGTCCGGTAGCCAGCGCTGCGCCGTCAATGCCCATTTTGGGAAACGGCCCCGGGCCGAAGATCAACAGCGGATCCAAAATAATATTGGCCAGGCAGCCCAGGCCCAGACCCACCATGGTCACCTTCATACGACCTACTGCCTGAAAAATCTTTTCAAATGCCAAGTCTGCGTTGATTATAATGGAAAAGCCAAACACAATACGCCCGTAGCGCACTCCCAAATCGATCACTGCTTGATCCTTGGTAAACGCCTGCAAAAACAGCGGAATGATGGCAATACACACGCCGGTGAGCAGCACCCCGTGCACCAGCGCCCACAGCATACCCTGCGTGGCTGCCTGGTCCGCGCGTTTCTGCTTTCCGGCGCCCAAATACAAAGCGATCACGGCGCTAATCCCCACGCCAAAGCCGATGGCAATGGCGTTGACCAGATTTTGCAAGGGATACACCAGGGACAACGCCGTCATAGCGTTCTCGCTGATGCGGGCCACAAAGTAGCTGTCTACAATATTATAAAGGGCGTTCACCAGCATGGAGAGCACCATGGGCAGCGCCAT
>ENA-UEQX01000498-UEQX01000498.1-human-gut-metagenome-genome-assembly--contig:-NODE-498-length-26326-cov-5.071698_pt1 | contig 26326 bp, 24 predicted proteins | sample MGYA00242952_ERZ507952 | MGnify/ENA primary metagenome ERZ507952 (study PRJEB26167, sample SAMN06115425) | human gut metagenome | host: Homo sapiens | place: China:Sichuan | collected 2015-04-07... | reverse complement strand
AAATGGCAAAGTGCCGAAAAAAAGGGGGGGTGAAAAGGTGGCGAGCAGCAACGAAAAAAAGATATACGAAAACATGGAAAGCCTTGAAGAATGGGCGTTTGCGGGGCTTTCACAAAAGGAAATGGCGGAAATGCTAGGGATGGCATATTCTACTTTTAGGAAACTCAAGGGAGAAATTCCGGCACTTTCGGCACTCTTAAAAAAAAGTGCCGATTTTTTAAAAGCGGAGCAGAAAAAGGAAGTTGAGAAGGTGGAGGTTTCGCTTTTGAACCGATGCTTAGGCTACAACGCGGACATCAAAAAGCACATGAAGGTGAAGAAGCCGATGCAGGGAGCAGACGGCAAGGTTCTGATGGACGAGAACGGGAAGGTTATCACGGAGGAGGTGCTGGAGGAAGTAACGGAGCAGCAGCACATCCCGGCGGACGTAGGGGCAATCAAGTTTTACCTTCTGAACAAAGCAAAGGACAAATGGAAGGAGAACCCCGACAGGCTGGAGCTGGAGAAGAAGCGCGTGGCGAACGACACGAAGCGGACGAAGCTGGCGGAGCAGGCGGCGAGTGGCGGCGGCGTGAGCGGAAAGACGATAGAGGAAATCTTGGAGGAAGCGGAAAGCGGTGGAGCAGATGCCGAAGTATGACGTTTTACGAGATGCGAAGAAATACATTGAAGCCTTTCTTTGCATCAAGACGAAAGAAAACAAGATTGTTCCGTTTCGTTTAAACTCTGCGCAAAAGCGGCTTTATGACTGCATCAAAGAGCAGCAGGCAGAGGGCAAGCCGATCCGCATTATTATACTGAAAAGCAGGCAGATGGGCTTTTCCACGCTGACGGAGGCGTTGATTTATTACAAAACGGCGACCAGAAGCAACGTGAACAGCTTTATCATCACGCACAAGGACGAGGCGACCACGAACCTTTTCAACATGAGCAAGCTATTTCAGGAGAGAAACCCTGCGAGACCGCTACTCAAGAACAGCAACGCAAAGGAACTGATTTTTGAAAACCCCACGAAGAACCCGCGCGAAAAAGAGCGGCTTCCCGGACTGAAAAGCAAGATAAAATGCGCAACAGCCGGGGGCAAGGGTGTTGGGCGAAGTGACACCTTAACGAATGTGCATGCTTCGGAGCTGGCGTTCTGGCCGGGGGAGATTGGGGAGACCTACGCCGGACTGATGCAGGCGGTGCCTGCGACAAGGGACAGCATGGTTATTATCGAAAGCACGGCGAACGGATTCAACTTTTTCAAAAGCATGTGGGATGACGCGGTAGCCGGCAGGAATGACTACATTCCCTTCTTTGCGGCATGGTTTGAGATGGACGAATACCGCAGGGAATGGCACGGGGAGGAGCTGACCGAGGAAGAAGAAGCACTCAAGGCTGCTTTTGGCTTGGACAACGAGCAAATCATGTGGCGGCGTTGGTGCATCCGAAACAACTGCAACAACGACATAGACTTATTTCATCAAGAATACCCTTCGACACCGGAGGAGGCATTTATTGCAACGGGTGCAGGGGTATTTGACAACAGGGCGATTATCATACGGCTGCGAACGATGGAGGAGACACCCAGAAGGGGACGCTTCACCTACACAGAGGCACAGGAGAGGCTTGACCGTATTCTTTTGCAGGAGCGGCACTTTACCGAGGACGAAAAGGGGGAGATTCTTCTTTTCAAGGAGCCGGAGCAGGGCAGACCCTACACGCTGGGCGGAGACACGGCAGGAGAAGGGAGCGATTCCTTCACGGTGCAGGTGATTGACAACATTACAGGGGAGCAGATGGCGCGGCTGAAATGGCAACGCTGCGACGAGGACACCTATGCAAAGCAGGTTTATTGCCTGGGGCGATATTACAATGACGCACTGGCGGCGGTGGAGACGAATTTTTCCACGCACCCCCAGAAGGTATTGGAATACTTACACTACCCGAAGCTTTATGTAAGGGAGATTTACGACAACTACGAGGGCAGGCTTCGGAAAAGCTTCGGCTTCCAAACGAACGGGCTGACGCGCCCTGTGCTGGTGGCAACGATGCAGGAATTCATGCGGAGCAACCTACATCTGGTGCATGACAGGGACACCTTGCAGGAAATGCTTTGCTTCATTCGCAACGAAAAGGGGAGAGCGGAGGCGGAGCAGGGCGAGCATGATGACCTTGTGATGGCTTACGGAATTGCATTGATGGCAAGAGCGAGCGGACAGCAGCGGATGGATGTGCCGGAAGAAAAGAAGGAGAAGAAAGCGAAATGGACGGCGGACATGTGGGAGGACTACCGGAACGCAAGCAGGAAGGAAAAACAGTATTTACTGGAGAAATGGGGTTCTCCGTGGTAAGGGGGTGATGGCGGTTGAAATATGTGATGCCCATTGAAGATAGAAGGATGGTGGGCGTGATTGGGGACTATCTCAGGGAGCGGAACGAGAGAGACTATGTGCTTTTTATGACGGGGGTCTACCTTGGGCGCAGAATCAGCGACATTTTGCAATACAGGGTACGAGATCTGAGAGGAAAAGACCGCATTGCCATTGCGGAGCAGAAAACAGGGGAGACAATCCTACTGCCCATCAACCCACATTTGCAAAAAATATACAGGGATTTTTTCAAGGGAAAGAAGGACTATGAATTTGCGTTCCGCAACAGCAGGAGCAAGCAGAACGCGCCGATTTCCAGAATACGGGTATGGCAGATTTTGAACGAGGCGGCGGACGCGGTAGGCTACAAGGAAAGCCTAAGCTGTCACACGCTGCGGAAAACCTTCGCTTACTGGTTATACATGGACACAGGCGGAGACATTGTAATGGTGCAGGAGGTGCTGGGGCATGCTGACCCGAGCATTACGAGAAGATACATCGGGATTGACCAGCAGAAAAAGGAGAAGGCAATCAACGGATTACATTTTTAATTTTTGAGTTAGTTTTTGAATTGGGAAAGGAGGGAACAGCTTGGACAGGAAGAAGAACGGGCAAGGAAAGCTGCCGATGTGGCAGGAAAGACTACGCAGGAACAGTGCGGCGATGCGAGAAGAATTTGAGCAGATGGACAAGAGAACGGCACTTTACAACGGGACGCGCGAGATTGAGAAAACACCGGACGCAAAGAGCAGCAAGGCGGCAGCACAGGCAAGCGGCGTGAGAAACATCGTTGCGGAGCTGATGGAGGCACAGGTGGACAGCAGCTTTCCCATGCCGAAGGTGACGGCAAGGCGGCAGGAGCATGAGGAGCTGGCGAAAACACTGGAGGATTTCCTGCGGAACGAGACAGACCGCCTGCCCTTTGAGATGCTGAACGACATGGACGAGCGCATCACACCCATACAGGGGGGAGACATCTTCCTTGTGGAATGGGACAGCGACAGACACACCCACGAGACCAGAGGGGAGCTTTGCGTGAGCCTGCTGCACCCCAGACAGGTGATTTTCCAAGACGGGGTGAACGAAATCAACGACATGGACTTTATCATCGTGCAGATGGGCATGTCGAAGAAGCATGTAAAAGAGAAATACGGCGTAAGCGTGGCGGACGAGACAGAGAGCGACCCCCAGAGCAGAGGCGGCAGAAGCACGGCGGAGGACGTTGTGACCGTCAATTTCGGATATTTCCGAAATGACAAGGGCGGCATTGGGCGTTACACATGGGTGAATGACATGGAGCTGGAGGATCTGGAGGACTACCAAGCGCGAAAGATGAAGCGCTGCACGAAATGCGGGGCGGATATGACAGGCTTGGACAGATGCCGACACTGCGGCAACGAAAGGGCGGAGGAATACGACAGCGACGAGATGGAGCTTTACGAGGACATTGAGACGCGAAACGGCGTGATTCCCATGATGACGGAGACCGAGGAATATCCCGAAGGGGTTAGTGAGAACGGCTTGATGATGGACGAATTCGGGAACGCCTACGAGGCTGAGCCGATGCTGACAGAAAGACCGACAAGGATTCCCCGATACAAGCCCGACATTTACCCGATTGTGATACGCAAGAACGTGAGCAGCTGGGGGAAGGCACTGGGCGACAGTGATGTTGACAAAATCATGGATCAGCAGAACATGATTAAGAAATGCGACAGCCGGATTCAGGAGAAGCTGGACAAGGGCGGCAGTATTTTCACCAGAAGCGAAAAGACGGAGGTTTCCAAGACGGACGAGCAGCTGAGAGAGGTTATCTTTCAGGGGGCGGACGAGGCAAACCTTTTCGGGGTTCATAATTTACAGGTGGACACAAGCCAAGACCAAGCGATTGCAGAGGCGAACTATGAGCAGTCGCGGCGCATTTTAGGGATTACGGACAGCTTTCAGGGCAGACCCGACCGCACGGCAACGAGCGGCACGGCGAAGCAGATTGCGGTGGCGCAGAGTGCAGGGAGACTGGAGAGCAAGCGCATTATGAAAAATGCGATGTATGCGGATCTGTATGCTGTGATGTTTCGCTTTCTTTTGGCTTACAGCGACGAGCCGCGGAGCGTGCGGCACAACAACATTGACGGCAGCACGACCTACAGCGAATTCAACAAATACGACTATCTGGCGCAGGATGCGGCAGGGGAATGGTACTGGCTGGACGATTTCCTTTTCAGCGTGGACAACACCTCAAGCCTTGCAGGGAACAGGGAATCCATGTGGCAGGAAATCCGCATGAATTTGCAGACGGGGGCATTTGGCGACCCGAGCGACCCTGAGACGCTGATTCTATTCTGGGAGATGATGGCAGGGCAGCACTACCCCGGCGCGGCAGAGATTCGGGAGAGACTGGAGAAAAAGAGACAGGAGCAGCTGGCACAGATGCAGATGCAGCAGCTTCCGCAGGAGATACAGCAGATGCCGCAGGGGGCAGAGCCGCGGGGCGTGCCGGACATGGCGGTGGAGGATGCAAGCGGCAGTGCCATGAACATGATGTGGTAGCGGTTGAGCCGTCCGGTTATGAGGAACGAACGTATAGCGAACGCTGTGTGAGGTGACGAATGGACGGCGAAATATAGCGGTTTCCGAAGTGAAACGAGGAAAACTAAAGGTGGTAGCGGTTAAGGAAAACCAAAGGAGATGCTTTGAATGGACTGTAAGAAATGCGGCATTGAGCTGATGATTCTGGAAAGAGGCCCGTTATTGTTTGAGAACGATGACAGGGCAGATGTGCCGACAAGGGCATATTACAACTTCAAATTCGGATGCAGAAACCCGGAATGTGAGGAATTTCAAAGGGTTCAGCACGAGGAGAAGGTTTATATTGACGATTGATGAAAACCAACCGACCCAAACGGGAGGTTTTTATATTGCGCCATGCGCAGCGTAATAATGCGTAGACAGGAATTTTTTACAAAGGGAAAGGGGGTGAACGATATGAGGAAGCACGGAAACGGACTGGAGGTTGGCAGAGCCGGCACGATGGAAGTGAAGGCAACGAAGGGGGCTGAAAGCACAAAGGCACCCAAGAAGCAGACAGGCGGAGATTTGAGAAGCACTAAGCGCTAACTTGAAATCAGGATTTTGATTTGGAAGAAGGAGGAAAGCAGAATGGCAGGATATGACGAGGATTTCTGGGGCGAGGACTTCTTTGAGGAAGAGGAAGGCGCGACAGAAGGAGAAGAAACAGAAGTAGAGACAGAGGAAACGGCGGACACGGAAGGCACGGAAGGCACAGAGGGTGCAGAAGTGGACATTGACGGCGAGGATGCAGGCGGCGAAGGCGGAGAGGGCGAGGACGAGGGCTTCAGCCCCGACCTTCTGGCACGCATTGAGGCGGAGACGCAGAAAAGAGTGGACGCACGCATTGCGAGGGAATTTGAGGGGATTTTGAACCCCTACACAAACCAGCCCATCCGCACAGAGGCGGATTTGACTGCTTACCGCAGTGCATTTGCGGCGGAGGAGCAGAAACAGCAGCTGGAGGAAATGGGCGTTTCCAAGGAGGTTTTGGACAACTACATTCAGAACCACCCTGCCATGCAGCAGGCACAGCAGGTGATCCACCAGCAGGAGCAGCAGGCGGCGAACGACTTTATGGCGAAGGAATTTGAAGCGATGAAGAAGGAGTTTCCGGACTGCGGACTGGAAAGCCCCCAGCAGCTGAACGAGACAGAGGCAGGCAGACGCGCCTTGCAGATGTGGGCAAATGCCCCCGGCATTACGCTTGCGGATGCCTACGCGGCAACGCACAGAAGGGAACTCAGCAAAAAGCAGAGTGCCGCCGCCAAGCAAGCCGCCATGAACGAAATGAACAGCAAGGGACACCTGCGCCAGACGAAGGGCAGCAATGCAAAGGGAGATGTGCCGGAAGAAATCAGAAGGGAATACAAAATCTACTTCCCGAATGCAACGGATGCGGAGATTGCGGAAATGTATTGGAAAAACCAGAAAGCAACGGAATGAAAAGGAGTGAGAGAACATGTTTAAAGTAAAAGACAGACAGAACAGCTGTGTAGAGCCTTTTGAATTTCTGCCTGCAAAGGACAGCGAGGTTTATGCACTGGGAGAGGCACTGACCTACACCGACAAGGTGACAAAATGCGGCGCGACCGCAAAGCCCACACACATTTGCATGGGGCCTGCGGATGCGGGCGTGGTTCCCGTGATGCCTGTGCTGGCAACGACAAGATTTGAAGTGCCCTATGACGCAAAGCCCACGGCAGGGACTGCGGTGACACTGGGCACGGCAGGGCTGAGCGTGACAGCGACCACGACGAGCGGCGTATTTACAGTGACGGATGTGGATGAAGCAAACGGCGTATGCTGCGGATTTTTTAAGTAAGCGGATGAGCCACTAAATCAAACATAAGGGATGCAGTCAGAGGATGACTGCTTTTTTATTGCAAAAAAAGGAGTGAAGAACATGAGCGGAATTATCTTTTCTCAGGCGAGCGGCCTGAACGACAGCGTTTTTGGCAAGAGTCAGGAGCCTATCAAAAGCATGATTACGGCAGGCGTGGAAAGCTTTGAGGAAACCAGCCTGCTGAGCAAGATTTTCTACATGGACAAAACGAAGAATTTTGCGGAGAAATACGCAACGATGACAAGTCTGGGGAACTTCCAGGACGTTGGCGAGAACGGCGCGACACCACAGGACAGCTTTCAGGAGGGCTTCTGCAAGGTAATTGAACCCAGCACATGGAAGCTGGGCTTTTCCATCACAGCGGAAATGATGGAGGACAACAAAATCGGGGATATCAGCAATGCGGCGAAGCGTTTTACCACAAGCTACGGCAGAACGAGAGAGCAGTTTGGGGCGGCACTGCTTTCCAACGGACACAACGCCAAAATGAAATGGAACAAAAAGGAATACAGCATTACCTGTGCGGACGGAAAGCCCTTCTTCTTCAAGGAGCACCCCAGCAAGGTAGACGGCGTTTCGCTGAAGCAGAGCAACCTGTTTAAAGGAGCGTTCAGCGTGCTGACGTTGGATGCGGTGCAGGAGGCAATGCAGGACTTCAAGGACGACAAGGGCAACCTCTTGAATGTGAAGCCCGACACCATCATCATCCCCAACAGCGGCCCTCTGAAAAGAGAGGTTCTGGCGGCGGTCGGCAGTGAGCTTGACCCCAGAAACAACAACAACGCTTGGAACTTCCAGTGCGGCTTATGGAATGTACTGGTATGGGCGGAGCTGCCTAAGACCATCGGCGGCAAGCCTTACTTCATCCTGATGGACAGCGACTACATGCAGCAGTACGAATGCATGCCTTGGCTGGACAGAATCAAGCTGAAGGTGGACAGCTACATTGACCACAACACAGATGCCAATGTATTCAAGGGCAGAAGCAGATTTGCGGCAGGCTTCAACAACTGGAGAGGTGCGGCACTCTGCGGCGAAGGGCTGACAGCCGGCACAGATTTGACAACACTGGTGTGAGCTGACGAAGGAGGCACGGGCGAATGAGCATTACTTGGAAGGAATTACAGGAAACGTGCCTGCGGAAGATGGACAGCTTGGACGGGGCAGCGCTGGCGAAGGACAGCAACAATGCGGCATACCTTTACGGTATGCCTGCCGCCGCCAATGAAGCATTGATGCTTTTGGCTACCAACGGGAGATACTGGAAGAAGCTGCTGACAATTACACAGGGAGAGGGGGAGACCGCCACAAAGGGAGAGCCTTTGGGCGGTTTTCTTGCCTACGACCTGCGGCAGCTGGCGGAGGGCTTTTACTGCATTGACAAAATCAAGCGGGCAAGCGGCACGGACTACGGCACCTATTCAGGCTATTTGATGGAGGGTGACCATGTGCTGCTTTTGCCGGCAGAGGATGAAGGGACGTTCCGCATTTGGTACAACGCATACCCCACGCGGATTACGGCGGAGACAGCGGCAGACTTCCCCATTGACCTGCACGAGGAGGCAGCGCATTATGTGGCGCACTACATGGCAGGGCAGCTATACAAGCATGACGACATCAGCATTGCACAGATTTACATGAACGAATTCTTTGAATGGATGGAGCGGCTTGCGGAAAGCGGACGGAAGGCAGATGGCAGGAACGCCGGCAGCGGCGGCTGGACGAGTGTAAAAAACTACTATTAGGCGGCGCAGCTGCTAAGTTGAAATCAGGATTTCAGAGATTGGAGTGAGGACGTATGGGGAGATTCAGTGTACCTTCCTCGCCTGCCCGAAATGTGGTGAAGATTGAGACCTTCAAGGGGGTTGACCTCAACAGCAGCCCCAGCAACGTGGAGATTACCCGAAGCCCCAACGCGCCGAACATGATGCGAGATGTGCCGGGGAAGGTGCGCAAGCGGCAGGGCTACGAAAGAATTGCACAATTTTCCGGCAAGCGCATCAACGGGGTTCACATTCTCAGAAGCGCAGAGAAGAACGAGGAGAAGGTTTTGATTCATGCAGGAGACAGCCTTTATCTGGAGGGGAAGGCGATTTACACAGGAATGGCGGACGAGAGAAGCGTAGGACGGCAGTTCTACGGAAAGCTATTCATTTTTGACGGGAAGAAGGCACTTTGCTACGGCGAATTTGAAACAGAGGAAACAGCCGCAGCCGAGACGGACAAGGCGGAAAAGCCGAAGGCGTTCATGGTGAAACCCTTAGAGGATGCGGCATACATCCCGACGGTGATTATCAGCCGAAAGCCGACAGGCGGCGGCACAACCTTAGAGCCTTTGAACCTGATCGGGCGGAAATGGAAGGAAAGCTTTCTTTCGGACGGGACGGCGAAGGTTTACCAGCTGACGGCGAAGGATTTGGATGCAGACAAGGTTGCGGTGCGCATCATGACGAAGGAGGGCGAATGGACGGACAAGAAGGAAGGCACAGATTTCACGGTTGACAGAAAGAATGGAACTGTGACCTTTACGACCGCGCCGGGGGCAAGCCCTGTGACCGGCTATGACAACGTGGAAATCACGGCGGCAAAAACCCGAAAGGGCTACGCCGAGAAAATCAACAAATGCAAAATTATTTCTCTTTTCGGCGTGAACGGGGCAATGGACAGGATGTTTCTTTCCGGCAACCCGGACTTTCCGAACCGAGACTGGTACTGCAAGATGGCGGACGGGTTTTTCTGGGGCGACCTCTGGTACAGCACGCTGGGGCAGGACGGCAGCGCGATTGTCGGCTACAGCATCATCAACGACAGGCTTGCGGCGCACAAGAGTGATGCAGAGGAGGGGCGAAACGTCATCCTCCGCAAGGGGGAAATGGGCGAGAAGGACGCGACCTTCCCCATCATCGGGACGCTGACAGGGCGTGGGGCTTTAGGCAGCCACACCTTCGGCTACCTTGGGAGCGAGCCTTTATTCCTGACGGACATCGGCATTATGGCAATTACGGCGGCGGACTTGACGGGGGAGAAATACAGCCAATCCAGAAGCTACTACATTGACAATGCGCTGACGGCGGAAAAGGGACTTGCGGATGCGTACGCATACATCTGGCGTGATTTTTACCTCATCAGCACCGGAGGGGGCAGGGTTTACCTTCTGGACGGCTTACAGAAAAGCTACGAGAGAGACAACCCCTATAGCAGCTTTCAATACGAATGCTATGTTTGGGAGAACGTGCCGGCAAGGGTTTTCTGGGAGGATGCACAGGGGCGGCTCTGCTTTGGGGATGCAGAGGGAAACCTCTTCCGATTTTTCGACGATGTGACGAACCAGAAAAGTTACAACGACAACGGCAAGGCGATTTCAGCCAGATGGGACACGGCGGAGCTTTCCGGAAAGCTTTTCTACAAGAACAAAAACTTCCGCCGGCTTGACTTTGTGCTTGCGCCTGCGATTGCAACGGGGGCGAAGGTATTTGCACAGGTGAAGGGGGTCTGGAGTGAGGTTTTCGACAGCGGCGCGCGGGCGATGTACTTCGACTTTACGCACATCAACTGGGAGAGAATCAATTTTTCGACAGACGACACGCCAAGAACGATTGGCGGCAAGATAAAAATCAAGAAGGTGGACAAGGTTGCATTCAGCCTACGCAACGAGCAGCTGAACGAGCCATTCGGGATTTATTCTTTAGCCATGGAGTACACAGAAAACGGAAATTATAAAGGGTAGACGGCAAAGGGGGTGTTTTTATTATGGCGGAGACCAAAAAGGAGGAAGCTGCGGCTTATGCGATTGCACCGGAGAGCTTGGTGGGCAAGGGCGTTTCGGCACAGACAAACCCCATGGAGAAGCCGGAGGACGAGGCGAAGGCGGTGTTTGACGAGCTTTCCAAGGACATTATCATTCCTGCCTTCAACCGCTTTGTGCTTTTCATGGCGGCGCAGCTGGGGATGATTGACATGACGAAGGACGCGGACAAGCCGATTTCCACCGCGATGCAGACCGCCCTTGACGGAAAGCAGGACAGGGAGAAGCGGACGGGGAGCGAGACGCTTTACAAGGTGCTGACGGACAACAACTTTACGGACGAGGCGGCGGAGCAGCTGGCGGCAGCCTTTGCGGCACTGCACGAGCATGCGAACAAGACACTTTTGGACGGGCTGACACAGGATGACATTGACAACTGGAACGGGGCGAACGTGCTGACGAAGGACAACATGGAGCCTTACGAGCCGAGGGGCGAATATCAGCCGGCTACGGTACGCTTTGTTCTGGACAGGGTGGTTGCGATTGGGGCGGCAGACATGCAGGCGCGGATTTACGACCCACAGAACCGGCAGGCGGACATCTTCGGGGAGATGGACAAGACAGCGGCGGCACTGCGAAAGGAAATGGCAGCGGCCGCGGAGGATGCGGCATACATCATTGACGATGTGACCGGGGAGAAATACCGGCTTGGGGTTTCGGGCGGCGGCTTATATTACAGGAAGGAGGGGAAGGCATGAACGAACCGATTTTTATTGCGCGGCAGGACACGCTGGAGCAGGAGATTCTGCCGGCACACTGGCTGGCGCAGTACAAGCTTTTCGGGGAGGAAAGCTACACCTTTCAGGACAAGGGAATCTGGAAGAAGCTCTGCATGAGCAGTGCTGCGGCAAATGACAGGGACATGCACGCAGAGGCATTAGAGGAAATGCTGACGACATTTTCCGCGGAGCACACAGGGAAATGGATGCTGACGGTTTACGGGATGGATGCGGCGGCACTGGAGGGGCTTGCAACCATGGCGGCGATTGCGGCAAACGGCACAGCTATGGGGGCGATTGTAGACAATGCGCTTTTGATGCACGCCATCGCAAACAGCGAAACAGCCATGCAGCGGATTGCGAACAGCCAGACAGCCATGCAGAGGGTCGCAAACAACAGGGGGGCGATGGATGCCATCGGCAGAAGCCGGATTGCGAGAGACGCAGTGCAGGCTTCGCCCTACTACAACAGCTACATCAAGGAGAACGACATGGCGATTGCGAAGCTGGTGGTTAGCTTTGCGAACCTCGCATCTGCAGGCTACTCCGGCATGGCAGGAGTAGCCGCAGATGCGACCGCTATGAACGCAGTCGCTGCGAGCAGCACAGCCATGACCGCAGTTGCTGCCTCCGGTGTTGCGCTGAAGGCGATTGCACAGGCATACAAGAATACTGCAAATATGCTGCAATTCCTGAAGGCGGTGAATGCTTCGGATACGCTGGTAAAACGCATTTACAGCACACTGACGAACGCAACCGCACTTTTTGGCGCAGCACAGCTTGGCTCACAGGATAGTGTTGAGAATGCGAACAGCTGGGCAACCACTTCCGCAGCACCCAATGCCTTTCTGGCGTGTGCGTGCGGCTATTACGGCTCAAGCAGCGATAGCGTGAGTGTGACATACAACGGGACAGTGATTGCACAGAAAAAGACAGGCACAAAACAGCCGGGCAGCGTAGCAAGCACGAATGTGAACGCCATCACGATGGCACCGTCCACATTTACCGAAAATGGCGATGGTTATCTGGCAGTGCAGAAATTTACGGCGAAATAAGGGGGTGAAGGAGCATGAAAGGATTTTTGAAGGAATTGCAGGAAAGCAATGCCACGGGGGCGGTGCAGGTTGTGAGAACGCTTTCGGGCAGCGTGAAGCAGCCGGAGCTGGACGGCTATGCAGACAAGGAGATTTTCAGCGTGCATGGCAAGGGAAAGCTGCTTTGGGCGGAGGTTTCCGAAGTTTTCACGAACCTGCCTTCGCAGAGCGGCACACAGATGAAGATACAGCTTTACATCGATGGGAAGCTGCAGGCGAATATTAAGGAAAACTATTACGGAGGCAGTGCGAATATGTATTTGCAGATGGCACCGCCGGAGAGCTTTGTCGGGCTTGGGAATTATGGCTATTTGCCTACCAGAATTGCAGGCTTGGGATCTGATACGGACATAAATGTATTTTCCTGCTCTGAGGCGGAATACCTTGCGCGACAGACCGGCAATTATAATCAGCTATACTGCTATTTCCCGATTGCGGCATACATCCCCTTCCAGGAATCGGTGGAGATTCGGGTTTCCAACACATTTGAGAAAAACAGCAACACCTATGCCACTTTCAACTGCGGCGTAGGGTATCTGCTGGACGAGGACTAAAAGGAGGGCAAGGGATGCTGAGGAAAAGGACAGAGGAGCTGACGGAGAACGGCGCAGTTTTCATCGTGGAAACATTTTTGAATGCGGCAGGCGAGGAAAAGGGGCGGACGAAATACCCGAAGCCGGGCGGAGAGACACAGGCGGCGCAGGAAACGCTGACGGAGCAGGAGCAGGCGATTTTGGAGACAGCAATCAATGTGGACTATCTGGTCTGCATGAAGGAATTAGAGATTTGAAAGGAGAGATTGCATTATGACATACGCAAGACTGAAAAAGCTGATTGAAAGAGGGGCTTACAACAAGGAGGACATGCTAAACAAGCTGGATGTATTCCTGATGGCGAACCGCATTACAGAGGAGCAGTATCAAGAGCTGATCGGCATGATGGGATGAAAGGAGACAGGCGCATGACAGGTGCATTTTGCAAGGTAAACATGATTGGCGGCGCGCTTTTGGCGGCGATGGCGGCGGCATTGGGGAAATACTGGTTTCTCTTTGCCGGCTTTCTGGCGTTCAACCTCATCGACTGGCTGACAGGCTGGGCAAAAAGCCGCATGAAGGGGGAAAGCTGCAGCAAGGTAGGCGCAATTGGCGCGATGAAGAAGGTCTGGTACTGGGTGGTTATCGCAATCGCCTTTTACATCGGCTATTCCTTTGCGCAGATGGGTGAGACCATCGGCGTGGGGCTTGGCTTCATGCAATTTATCGGGTGGTTTGTGCTGGCGAACTATCTGGTAAACGAAATCAGGAGCATTTTGGAGAACATGGTGGAAATGGGCGTAAACGTGCCGCCTATGCTGATTAAGGGACTCAAGATTGCATCTGAGCGGATTGACGCTGCGGCAAGCATCGGGGGCGAGGACGATGGCAAATGAGACGAAGGCATGCAGAGACATCGGCGCGCTTTTGCCTGCGGCGCAGGCGGCGTGCAGGGCATTTCTCGCAGAATGCGAAAAGGAGGGACTGCCCGTTTTGATCACGGAGACCTACCGCACACAGGAGCGGCAGGACTACCTTTACGCACAGGGCAGGACGAGAGCCGGCGCGATTATCACATGGACGAGAAAGAGCCGCCACACCGGACGGCTGGCGTGGGACGTATGCAAGAACGTAAAGGGGCAGGAATACGCCGATGCAGCATTTTTCGACAGGTGCGGAAGGATTGCGGCGCAGCTGGGGATTACATGGGGCGGCAGATGGGACACGCCCGACCGTTCCCATTTTGAGGTAGCGAGCGACTGGAAGGAAAAGAGGGAGACAGAGATGGAAAAGCGTTACGAAACGCTTGCGGAGGTGCCGACATGGGCGAAGGAGCTGGTGCAGGAGATGATTACAAGGGGATGCTTTGCAGATCCGAACCAGATGCATCTTTCCGAGGACATGCTGCGGACAATGGTTTTAATGGACAGGCTTTTAAAAGCAAGGGAGGGAAGGAAATGAAAGAACCTTTAACATTACTGAAAAGCCCCAGAGACGAGCGGGACTGGCATTACGGCAAAATCGTATGCGCGGGGGGAGAGCTGCCGGAAAGGGTGAGCCTGCGGCAGAGCTGCGGCCCGATTCGCAGACAGGGCAAGAGCGGCTTTTGCCACAGCTTTGCCGGGACTGCGCTGAAAAATTTGCAGGAAACGCAGGACTGGGGCGAGCGGAGATACAACTTTTCCCCTCTGGGGCTTGCCAAAGCGGTGAAGGCGAGGGACGGCATTGCCTACACAGAGGGCAGCACGCTTTTAGACGTTTGCAAGGCATTATGCAAGGACGGGGTTTTTGACGAGGTATTTTACCCCTTTACAAGCTACGACCAGGAGAGCTTCAAGAAAACAGGCAAGCTGCACTTTCCATCGATGGCAGTAACGGCGGAGGAGGAACAGCACATTCCGAAATACTACTGCAAAAACTACGCGAGGGTAGACACACTGGAGGAAGTGAAGCTCTCTCTCGCCAATCAGAATCCCGTGCTTTTAGGGATGACCTGTTCAGAGGAAATCTATTCGCCCACAGAGGGATGTATTGGACTTCCCTTAGGGACATTCCTCATCGGCGGACATGCGGTGCTGATCATCGGCTACGATGACACGAAGGAAAAGACGATTCACGGCAGACACTACAAGGGCTTTCTGGAATGCCAGAACAGCTGGGGCGAGGACTGGGGCGACAAGGGCTTTTTCTGGATCCCCTACGAATACATCACCTACCGAACGAAGGACTTCGGGATGGGGTTTGTGATGGACATGTATACCGCGATTGACCTTGCAAGGGAGAACCTGCAGGGGACGGCGGTGGAGCTTTTCATCGGGAAGGACAAGGCATTTGACGACGGGAAGGAGATTTCCCTTGACCAGCCGCCCATTGTGGACGAAAAGACGGGGCGAACCTTGGTGCCCCTGCGCTTTGTGGGCGAGAGCCTTGGATGCAGGGTGGAATGGCTGGCAAAGAGCCGCCGCATTATCATCCGCAGCAGGGCGCACGACATTGAGCTTTCCATCGGCAACCAGACGGCACTGGTAGACGGCGGCAAGCGGCTGATGGAGCAGGCACCCATCCTTGACGAGAGAACGGGGCGGACGCTGGTGCCCCTGCGCTTTATTGCAGAGACGATGGGGCATGCGGTGCTCTGGGACGGAGAACGGAGAAAAATCACTATTTTGAAATAGTAATAAGGAAAGCGACGATGCGCATTTGCAAAGTCGCTTTTTTCTTGCAAAAAAATAAGGAGGTGAGATCTTGGCAGGCTATTATAACCCGAAAAAGGACTACGCGGCAGCCATTAAAGCAGAAAAGAACCCTGCGAAGCAGGCGCAGCTAAAGGCAGAGAGACAGAATAAGATTGATGCCATGAACGCCGCAGGGACGAACACGAAGGGCTACACAAACAGCATTTACGGCGGCTCTTACAGCTCTTCCGGAAAGGGAAACTCTTCCTCCGGCGGAGACGGAAAGGGAAATAGCAGCGGCGGCTATTTTGACAAAAATCTGGACTACGCGGCAGCCATCCGGAACGAGAAAGACCCCGTGAAGCAGGCGAAGCTGATTGCGGAGCGACAGAACAAGCTGAACTGGATGAACGCGAGCGGAACGAACACGAAGGGCTACACAAACGACATTTACGGCGGGATGCCGCAGGCAAGCGCACCGCAGGGGCAATACCGCAGCACGGAGGCGGCACTAAACAACACGAACAAGGCGGCAATACAGCCGACAGCGACCACGCAGACCCAGACAGCGACTGCGGCAGAGGCGGAAAACCCGACCGCGCCGACCTCCTTCGGGAGCACGGACGCGGCGCAGCGGGCAGCCCTACAGGCTTACATCACAAGGCAATACGCCCACCAGAAGGCGGAGAGCGGCGAGGGAACCTACAACGGGGACGGGAGCATGAGCCTTCCCGACCAGACGCTTTTAAAAAGCTATCAGCAGAAATACAACGAGGCGAAGGCGGCAGGCGACCAAGGCGGCATGACAGCGGCACACAGGGCGGCGGAGAAGCTGAGGGACAACTACAGATATTATCCCTTAGCGAACAGCAACGGCTACGGCTTAGGCGAGAACGACATCGGCTGGGTGCGCGATCTGGTGGTACGCGGAGACGAGCTTGGGAACAAAATCGTAGACCAATACAACCGGGGGACGGTGACAACGACAACATACGATAAGGACGGCAATTTTGTGAACCGATACACCGGGGGGAACATTGCCGGACACGATGCACGGGTAGCAAAGGAGATGCAGAGAGTGAACGAAAGACTGGCAGGAAAGGAAAACAACACCTTCGCCTTCCGCCTTTCCGACCCGAATGATGTGAAGCTTTCCAATGCGGAGCTGCTGGCAAAATACGGCGGCGGCATTACGGAGGGGAACAACGGTATCGGGCTTTACACTGCGCCGAACGGAGTGGCTCTGAAAACAGCATCCGGCGGCGGAGACAGCGGCACGGCGGCAAGCGGCACACCGCTGACAGCGGCAGGCTACGGCACAGGGACGGACGCGGCGGCAAATTCCATTTACGGGCAATTCGGCTACTTCGACCCGAACAAGGACTATGCGGCGGCGATAAAGAACGCAAGCAGCACGCAGGAGATGGTGCAGCTGGAGAAGGAGCGGCAGAACAAGCTGAACTGGATGAACGCGAACGGGACGAACAAGGGCTACACCAACCAGATTTACAGCAATTACAACAACCTTTTCGGGGAAAAGCAGGAGATGCCCACATACGAAGGGATGACGAAGGACGAGCTTTTCGGCGGCTACAACGAGATGGCAGAAAGCCTTGCGGAGCAGAGGAAGGCACTGCTTTCCGCCGCACTGGCGCAGAACCGGACGGAGCAGGAGAAGGCAAACAGCAATTATGACGAGCTGGCAAGGCAGGCATACATCTTGAAGCGGCAGAATGAAAACGCACTGCCGCAGCAGCTTGCGGCACTGGGCATCAGCGGGGGCAGCAGCGAGAGCGCGAACCTTTCGCTTGCGGCGAACTATGAAAACAGCCTTGCCAGCAACGAGCAGGCAAGACAGCAGGCATTAAGAGACTATGCTTTGCAGGCATTGCAGGCGCGGACGCAGGCAGACAGCGACATCAGCGGCTATTATGCGGACGCAAAGCAGCAGGCGATGAACGCATGGCAGAACGAGGCGGCGAACCGAAACAGCTGGAACCAATGGGCGGCAGGCTACGGGCAGCAGCTTAGGGAATACGGCGACAGCCTGAACAGCCAGACCTATCAGGAGAATCTGGCAAGCAAGCAATATGCGGACACACTGCGCCAGCAGCAGATTGACCTTGCGCTGCAGATGGGCGACTACAAGAAGCTGGCGGCAATGGGCTATGACGTTAGCTATTTGAAGCGGATGCAGGATGCAGAGCTGGAGCAGCTTGCACTGGATGCGATGCTGACAAGGGCGAACATCGCTAAGGTGAACAGCAGTGTGACACGAGGGAGCGGCGGAGGGACAAGAAGCAGTAAAAAAGGAAGCGGAAACGGCGGAAACGGCGGCGGAAACAAAGATAAAGACAAAACGCCAACGGACGTGAGCAGCCTGCCCACAGGAAACGAGATGGGCGACGGCTGGATCATGGTGAGCGGCATGGGAAAGGTCGGCTTAAGCGAGGTTGACGAGATGCTGAAAAGCGGCACGCTGAAAATGGTTGCCTCCGGCGGAAAGAAATATTACATGAAGAAACGATAAGGAGGGCTGAGACATGACAGAGAGCGAGAGACTGCGCAAGGAAATGGAGGAGAGGGGACTTCTCGGCACAACAGGAAAGAAGGTTATTGTCTCGGCGGCACAGAAGGAAATCAACGAGAAGAAGGGTGGGACGGCGAAAAGCCGTTCTGCCGGATCTGCAAGCAGAACAGCAAGCAAGACAACCGACAGCGCAAAGCATGTGCCTGACACAAATCTTTTCCGTGGGATGCAGCTAAATAGACCAACGGCAAGGAAAACCAGCGCACCTACAATGGGAAAGGACAGTGCTGTTTTGCAGAGGGCAAAGGCACTGAGCGCAAACAAGGGCTTGAGCGGCAAGGAAAGAGAAAAGCAGATTGGACAGGCGCAAAAGGAGCTTGGGCGAATCCGAGACAAGAACCTTTTGGCCTCCTTCCTTGGAAACAAGGAGGCAAAGGCAAGAATCAGCCAGGTAACAAAATTGCAGGGAGAGCTTTCCAAACAGCAAAAGCGCACTGCCTTCGGCGCAGGCTTTGGACAGGCGGCAGGACTTGACATTTACGACACTGCCGTAAAGAAGATAGCGAAAAAGACAGGAAACACAGCCCTTTCCAAGCAGATGGCGGCGCAGGATAAGGTGCGGCAAGAGGTAAAGACGGCAAACAAAAAAAGCTATGGCAGAGGCGAGCTTGCCGGAGAGCTGACGCAGGCGGGTATTCTTTACGGAACGGCAGGCGCAGCGGCAGAGAAAGCGGCACTCAAGGGCGTGGGTAAGCTGACAGGAGGCAAAACACTGGGCAAAGCCGGCACCTTTGCCACAAGGATGCTGGGACAGCAGGCGGCGGACACGATGGTGAACACGCCGATGACGATTGCGGCCGGGATGGCAGACGGAAAGAGCCGCAAGGAGATTGCGAAGGACATTGGCAAGCAGGAGGCAACAGATGCGGCATTTAATGTTGGGCTTGCGGCACTGGGAGCCGGGGCGAAGAAGGTTGGCGAGGTGCTTGAGAAGGCAACGGAAGGAAAAAGAGCGGTGCAGGCAAGCCGAGAGACCGCAAAGAAGGAGCTTTTGGAGGCGGCGGTGAAAAAGGAGACGGAGACCGTAAGAAAGGGACGAAAAAAGCTGCTGAACGAGGCTGACCTTCCGGAGCTTGCAAAGGAATACAGCCTGATGAATGATGACGGATGGTGGGCCGACAAAACAAAAGAGATCGGACAGAAATTCGGAAACGATGCCGCCGGCGCAACAAAGGAGCTTGAGCGACTGATCAGCCGCAAGGAAGAGCTGGAAGATATGCTCGGCATAAAGACCAAGAAGGTGCAGCAGATGGAAAAAAGCTTGCAGGTGCAGATGGTTAAGCGGGCAGAGCATATTTTGGGCATGAGCGGAGCGGCAAGCCGTGAGGAAGGCAGAAAGCTGATGAAGGGAGCCATGCAGGAGGTCGCACAAAACGGAAAAATCAGCATTGAGACAAGGGACAGCATTTTTAAACAGCTTTTTGAAAACGGCAGCACGGACAACAGAGCCATGGTTGACAAGGAACTGAAGGAGAGACTGCGGAAGCTGAAGCTGACCATCAGCAAGCAGGATGCCGGAGACATTGCGGACTTTGGCGCATGGCGGAAGGGCACCAGAGGGAAGCTTGGCGGCGTGCGTGTCGGCGAAAAGGGAAATGTGGATGTGCTTTACATGGAGCTGAGCGACAGATACCCTGAATTTTTCCCGAAGGACATTGTGGTTCCCTCCGAGCAGCTGCAGAAGATTGCGGATGTGGCAGAGGGGATGAAATACAGACAGATTCCGCTTGCGGAAACGGTTGACGACGGCATGAAGGCAGGCATGCGTGATGAATTTGAAAGAGCCATGGATGACTTGCAGATTGAGACGGCGAAGCTGACAAGATACACAAACGAAAGAGCGGAAAAGCAGATGAAAAAACTGCTGAGAGAGGGGCAACTGCCCGATTACAGCAGGGTTGACACGGAAAGCATGAAGCAGCTTTATGACGAGCGCAGACAGCTACGCAAGGCAGCCGAGAAGGTGCGAGGGAAGATCAACCTGACGGCCGTGGACAAGCTGATTTTGGAAAAGATGCTTTCCGGAGAGATTGATGCGGCAAGGGCAAGGGAGCTTGCGGGGATCAATGCGGATGATTTGATGCGGCTTTATGCGGCAGAGCAGCCCCTGCGCAAGGTGGAAAACAGTATTCGCGGATACAAGGAATATGCAAGCCGCAACGCTTACGAGGGGGCGGCGAAGGCTGTCGGAAGTATTGACATGAGAGACAAGGGAGCGGAGGGCTGGAGAGACCTTGGCCCGATGCGGCTGATGCGTGAAACACAGGAGAGGATCCTTGACATGGTTGCACCCAACAGGGAGAAGGCAAAGGAATTGAAGGAATATTTCTTTGATCCCATCCACGAAAACGAAAGACAGCGTGCCCTTTTCAAGACGGAATTTATCGACCGTATCAAAAAGACGGGGATCAGCACGAAAAAAAATATCTCCATCAAGAAGGCGGACGGCAGCACCGTTAAGACGAGCGAAAGCGCCTTAGTACAATTTTTGGGCGAAAGCAAATACAAATTGCAGCAATTTGAGCGGAAAAAGGGCTGGGCGACAGCGGAGCAGATTACAGAGGAGCTGCAGCTGCAAAGAGAGGTGCAGGCGATTGAAAGCAGCCTGACGGCAGGACAGCTTGCGAAGATTGATGGCGGGATTCGACAGATGACGGAGATTTACAAGGAAATTCACCCGAAAATCAACGAAGCCTTAATTCGGAACGGATATGATCCGATTGGGTACATTGAGGGCTATTTCCCGCACATGAGCTTTGACGACCCCGAAAATTTGATGGAGATTGCGGCAAGAAAGCTGGGCTTTGATTTTTCCGCAAAGGAGCTGCCGATGGACATTGCGGGCAGAACGGAGGGATTTCGCCCGGGGAAGAAATGGAGCGGAAACCTTTTGGAAAGAAAGGGCGAGCATACGGATTATGACGCTTTGCGGGCTTTCGACCAATACATTGACAACATTTCGGATGTTATCTATCACACAGACGACATCAAGCGACTGCGTGCTTACGAGGATTACATGAGATACACGCTTTCCGAGGACGGAATCAAGGCAAATGTGGATGCCATCCGTGCAAGAAAGGATCTCAGTGTAGAGAAAAAGATGGAGGAAATTGAGAAGGAATACGGAAAAAGCAAGGCGCACACTTTGCAAAATTATGTGAACAATGTGCGGCTTTACACTGACCTTTTGGCAGGGAAAAAGCACAATGTTGACCGTATTTTAGAAAACCATCTTTTTGGCCGAAAGGTTTACAAGGTGCTGAACGAGATTGAAAACAGGGTTGCCGGAAACATGGTTGCCGGAAATGTGGGCTCTGCTTTGACAAACTTCATTCCCATTACACAGGGCATGGGGAGCATGAGCGTGAAAAGCAACCTGCGAGGCTTGAAGGAGGCACTTGCCTACATGAGCAGAGACGGCATGGACGAGCTGACGAAGAAAAGTGCCTTTCTTGCCACCAGAGACAACCCCGACCTGCTTTACAAAACTGCACTGCGGAAGATTTCCGAAGCGGGCGGCAATCTGAACCCTCTGCAATGGATGGAGGCGGCGGACAAATTCTGCACGCAGGCGGTTTGGCGCAGCCGTTATTATGACAACGTGGCAAAGGGCATGGGAGAAAAAGCCGCCATCAAGAATGCGGATGAATTTGCAAGAGGGCTTTTTGCCGGAAGAAGCAAGGGAGCCATGCCGACGGCGTTCAGCTCCAAGACATTGAAGCCGCTGACGATGTTTCAGCTTGAGGTGAACAACCAGATCAGCTATCTGATGAAGGATATCCCGAAGGATGCGCAGGGCAGTGTTTTGAAAATGATGAAGGCTTACAGCGGTTTTATCATTGGTGCTTATGTTTACAATGATGTTTATGAAAAGCTGACAGGCAGAAGAAGTGCGTTAGATCCGTTCAGCATGGCGAATGAGGCTTTTGGAGATCTGACGGGGACACAGGTGCGCAATTCGCTTGATATTTTGGAGGATGCCGCAAGCGGAAACGGCTTACAGCTGACGGAGGACGTGAAGAAGGCGAAGCCCTCGGATGCGCTGGAAAACCTTCTTGCCGAGGCAGGCGAAAACATGCCCTTTGTGGGCGGCGTTCTTTTTGACGGGGGGCGTATCCCTGTGCAATCCGCACTGCCGAGTGTGACAACGATTGCGGGAGCGATTGGGAATGCGGCAAGCGGAGACGAGAGCAGAGAGAAGGCACGGCAGAAAATCAAGAACGAGCTGGAGAAGCCGCTTTGGTATCTGGCGATGCCGACTGCGGGCGGACAAGCGCGAAAAACCATCAAGGGACTTGAGACCATGACAAACGGCGGCAGCACCATTGAGACCAATGACGGACCGGAGCTGCAGTTTGCAGTGGACAAGGACAAGAAGGCGAACTGGGCGCAGGCCCTTTTATTCGGCAAGTGGGCGACAGACGGCGGAAAGGCTTACATGAAGGACAAGAGCATGAAGCTTGGAGCAGAGCAGACGGAGACATACAAAAAGCTGGTTGCGGCAGGAGCGAAGAATACGCTTGCCTTTGATGAAGTGAACCATGTGCGCAGTGCGGAAAAGACATCCTCGAAAATGACTGTCCTGCGGGCAAGCCTTTTGAATGAGGAGCAGAAGGGTATCCTTTATTATGACATGGTTGCAGGGGACAAGGAGAGAGAGGTTCTTGACCATTTCAAAGACAGCGGGAACCGGTGGAGGCTTGCGGAGTGCATGAGCCGCATGGGCGAATTTGAGCAAACCGCACCAAAGAGAGAGACCTTGAAAAATGCGGCACTTTCCGATGAAGAAAAGGAATATTTGTACCTTTACAAAATCGTGTACAAGGACAGCAGAGAGAAGGAGCAGAGCAGGGTGCGGGCACTTTCTGCGGCAGGGCTTGGGATGGATGCTTATTTGAGCGTGAAAAACAAGCTGCAGGAGCTGAACGATTCCGGCATGAAGTCCAAGGAAAAGAAGTGGGCCTTTGTGAATTGGATGTATGAGAGCGGATACAGCAATGCGCAGGTGCAGGCAGTGAAGGACAACTTTGCATTTAGCGGCGGATATACAGTGAAGTGGTAAAAGATTTCCGAAGGAGGAAACCATTTTGTTGACCGCAACAAAATGATAAGAAAATTTGCAGAAAAGGGGGTTTTTCTTTACACCCCCTTCTGCGAAACATGCTATAATGGCAGTGCCGAGACAGAAAGTTGTCAGGTTTCTTTCTCATTACGCTGTGGAGCAGCATTTTTTCCCCTTGCCGGGGCAACCCGGCACTAACGCAGCAAGAGAGTGGGCACAAGTGAGTGCGTCGGTTCGATTCCGGCAGCTGCGAAGAAACCCTATCTCCTTTAAATTGAATATGCCCCGATGCGGCATTGCGGGGCATCTGGATTCTTAGCTCAGTTGGTTAGAGCATCCGGCTCATAACCGGACGGTTCTCGGTTCGAGTCCGAGGGGATCCATTGAATGTACTCCGGTGACCTTCGGGCCCGGGGTCTTTTTTTATGGAACTTATCGGAAAATGCTGATTTGTGATAAGTTGGGGAGAAAATGCGAAGTGTAGTTGCAATTTTTCATGGGGAAAATGAAAATAAAAGCCCCATCAAGGATGGGGTTTTTATTTTCTTATTCTGCTGTATGAATGGAATAACTGATAGATGTAACACACATATTCCTCTGTAGCAATGTCATTCAGCGTTGCCTTTGCCTCAGGCGTTACCATCGTAAATTTCTGGCTGAGATACCGCAGGGAGGCACCCAACTCGCCATCTGCACCCCCATATTGTTCAATCATGATTTTCGCAAGTCTTGCATCTGGTTTTGTAATCTTCACAGGAAATTCCAATTTCTTTTCATAAATCCACATTTATTTACACTCCTTTCCTGCCAGAGAAAAATTGGCATCGTTCTGCCAAGGCCATGGATTTTCCATCCACTGCCAAGCCTGTGTATTGGCGGCATAGCTGCGGAAGGAGCAAAGAGGCCCGAATGTCTCCTCGTATTTCATACGAACCGTGTCAGCGGCAGTGATGACCTGATTGTATGCTGCAATGGCATCGCTGTCATCGGGGTGTGTATTCAGAAAAAGCCCCAAATCCACAGCAATAAAGTCAAGCTCCATCAAGGATTTCAATAATTCCTCCTGATTCATACCTCTGCCCCCTTTCCGAAACGATAAAGATTCCAGCCGGAGCAATAGGGGATAGCCAGATCGGCAAAGACCGTGCCGCAGATAAGGCTTTGCTCAGCCTCCATCGGTGCTTCATAGGGCTGGAAGGGCACCATAGCCTGCGCCGGCCCAATTTGCTCCAGCACGCAGGCGTTGCAATTTCCTATCATGGTAGCCGGTGTCAGCGTGGCGGAAGCGGCCTCTGCGTTGTTTTGTCTGCAATGCTGATTACAGGCGAAGTTTCTGCACATTTCTCTCATGCGTGTTCCTCCTTTTGGCATTTACAATATTTATACTATGGAAAAAGTCGATTATGGTGCGAAGGGATTTCCGAAAAAGAAAAATGGCAATGACAAAGGGCTCTTTCGAGTCCTCTGTCATTGCCGCGTAATAATCTAAATGACGGAGAGGGGAAGCAAGGAAGGGAGAGCTTCCGCCTCAGCCGATTTTCATTTTTTTGAGTTCTATTAGGAAATAGACATACCGAATACCAGACCTGCAATGATGATAGCACCGATTGCGATAGGGTCAAGGATTTTAACGATGAATTTGTATACAGGTGCAAGGGTGAATTTGAACTTGCCATAGGAGGTAGCTTCCTCTACGGAATTGTCTGTACCCCAAATCCAGCCAACGAATACAGTTGTAAAGAATGCACCCAGAGGCAGCAGCAGTCTGTCTGTCAGGTATTCCAGGAAGTCACCAAAGATAGGATAGCTGATACCGTCGCCGGAGATCCAGATACCCTTCAGGTTCATGTATGCCTGAGAAAGTGTATACATAACACCAATGATAAAGATAACGATGGATGCACCGAGCAGTGCTTTCTTTCGTTCGAATCCCTTTTCTTCTACCAGGAAAGCAATCGTACCTTCCAGAATGGAGGTGGAAGAAGTGATTGCAGCGAAGAACAGCAGGAAATAGAATACGGTACCAATCAGCTGGCCGCCGGGAATAGCCATGAATACGCCTGCCAGTGTAGCAAACCCAAAGCCGCCGCCCATACCGGGAGCAATACCTGTCGCAAATACAGCGGGGATAATCATGAAGCCTGCAAACAGAGCAACCAGAGTGTCCAATGTACAAACGATAGCCGTGTTGGAAATCAGGTTATCTTCATTGGAGAGGTAGGAAGCGTATGTCATCATAACGCCCATGCCAAGGGAGAGGGAGAAGAATGCCTGCCCCAGAGCGGTCAGGATTGCAACGCCGTTGATAGTGGAGAAATCAACATTCAGCATGTATTTCAGACCATCATCTGCACCGGGAAGAGTACAGGAACGAATCATCAGAGCAATCAGCATGATGAACAGCAGGGGCATCAGAAGCTTAGACATCTTTTCGATACCGGCTGTGCCGTGGCTGATGATATAAGCCGTTAAGAACAAGAAGATGAAGGGGAAGATAACAGCACCCTGCAAAGGGAATGTGCCGTCTGCGCCCAGCAGATTATTCAGGAAGTAAGCTGTAGGGTCAGCCCAGATGGTTTTTACATCTACTATGTAGGCAACGATATATTTCATCGCCCAGCCGCCAACCTGACAGTAGTAGCAAAGGATGATGAAGCCTGTCAGAACACCAAGGCCGCCAACCCAGGACCATTTTGCGTTTAATTCACGCATAGCGCCAACTGCATTTTTGTGTGTTTTACGTCCAACCGTAAATTCTGCCATCATAACGGTTGTACCAACCAGAGCAACGATAATCAGATAGATAATCAAGAAGGCACCACCGCCGCAGAAATAAGCCTTACCGGGGAATTTCCAGATGTTGCCCAGACCTACAGCAGAGCCTGCTGCAGATAGGATGAAGCCTAGCTTCGAACCAAATTGACCACGATTTTCAGCTGATGTAGACATAAGTATTCCTCCTTTACAGATAAACGATAGATTTGAAGCCCTATTGTTTCGCTGGATGAGATGCAAGAATACTGAAACGACATAAAACGCATAATGGATACATATAATGGCCTTCTTTCCAGACATCCTTT